>Ga0079224_100003914_pt1 | contig 19029 bp, 17 predicted proteins | sample Stecom2015_FD_80414 | JGI IMG/M metagenome (GOLD analysis project Ga0079224, IMG submission 80414) | Agricultural soil microbial communities from Utah to study Nitrogen management - Steer compost 2015 | ecosystem: Environmental > Terrestrial > Soil > Agricultural land | place: USA: Utah... | reverse complement strand
TCTAGAGTCCGTCCCCGCATAAATGCTAATGGTGCTACCTCTATCACCCTATTTTCCAACATGTATTTCAGGCGCTCTGTCGGAATCATATCATCCAGGGCGTCATAAAGAGGCCGTAAATAGGGATCAACTTTTTCCTTCAAGTCTCCGGGCAAGAAACCGAGATTCTCTCCTGCTTCAACGGCCGGTCTTGTAAGAATAATCCGTTTGACCTCCTTATTTTTTAAAGCTCTAACCGCTAAGGCAACGGCTGTATAGGTTTTCCCCGTACCCGCCGGACCGATAGCAAAAAGTATATCGTTCTTCATTATACTTTCTGCCATTTTCCGCTGATTCGGGGTGCGGGCCTTAATAATCAATCCATTGGCACCAAAAACAAGTGGTTCTCCACCCGATTTTGAATTGTCATTATCATCCTTCTTCTCTTCTCCATCGTTTCGTTTGATCTCAAAAATATTCTCTACGTCCTGAGCGTTCAAGCGATTAAACTTCTCTACGTGGGCTAAAACCGACTGAAAATAATTCTGGAAAACCGCTAATTCGTTGATGTCACCTAAAACTTTGAAATCCGTACCCCTGGCCACCATTTTTAATTTTGGAAACTGTTTTCTGACTACTTCAAAGTTTTCATTTTCAGGACCCCATAGTATCGACGGGTCCACCTGATCCAGATTAATCTTTACTTCGCTCAAATTAATGTAGTTTACGGGGTTATTTATATGCAATAAAAATTGAATATTTGCAGTGCAAAATCCTTACGCAAGATTACTAATAATGGCGCATAAAAAAAAGCAAAATAATTCTGCTTATGTTTGCAAAAGATGAATTGGAAATAAATTCGGACTGTAGGAGGTATTTTAAATAATGGGTATTATAACCTTAACGACAGATTTAGGACATAAAGACTTTTATCAGGCTGCACTAAAAGGAAGCTTGCTATCCTTATTGCCAGCTGTTAGAATCGTTGATATTTCACATGACATCGCACCCTTCGATCTGCAGCAGGCAGCCTTTATTATTAAGAATTCATACCATTATTTTCCGAAGAAAACGGTCCATTTAATTGGTGTTGATTCGGTGTATAATAAAGATACACGCTATCTCGCCATGAAGTACAAGGGCTACTATTTTATTGGTGCTGACAATGGTATCTTTTCATTAATATTTGATGATCAACCAGATGAAATTGTAGAAATCTCAATTATTCAAGATTTGAAGTTTCTGCATTTTCCTTTAACCGATATTTTTGCAAAAGCTGCCTGTCATTTGGCTAAAGGTGGCAAGCTCGCCGAAATCGGCGAACCCGTAGACAACCTCGTTGAAAGAAAAGTATTGGAACCTATTGTAGACGATGACTCAATAAGGGGTCGTGTTATTTATATTGATTCGTTCCAGAATGTCATTACGAACATCCATAAAGAGGTCTTTACCCAGGTGCAGAGAGACCGTCCTTTCGTATTATATTTCAAACGTAATGAAACCATCAGCCACCTAAGCTGGCATTATAATGAAGTGCCCGAAGGCGAAAAGCTATGTCTGTTCGGGATCAGCAATTACTTAGAAATTGCAATTAACAAGGGCAATGCCAGTGGTCTTCTCGGTCTCAAAGCAGATGAAGTTGTCCGTATAGAATTTTTAAACAAATAAAATCACAATGTATTTTCATCGAAGTATAACTTTATTTGTGTTTTTCCTTTTTTCCTGTTTTCAGGTCTATTCACAAGATAGCCTTGCCTATGAAGTTCAACGACAGCGAGTTAATGAACTGCTTGACCAGCGAAGTGCGCGCTTTGGTCAATTCAATCAAAGCTTGGAGGCCAGAACGGGGATTTTCGGATTAAAAACGAAAAAGGATATGCAGGCGTCCATTGATATCCTGCGTGAAATCGTTCAGACCGACAACCATATTTTTAAGGAGACGAAGGTTTTATTGGATTATAAGGATATGGAGAAAACGTTCATTTCCTACCAAGCTGAAGAAAACAGAAGCCGAATTAACGGTTATGTCAACACCATCAGTAAATTGCAAAAGAGCCAAGATTCGTTGGCTCTACAGATTAAAGAACTTGAAAATCAATCCAGCCGCTACCTGACCCTACTGGTCTTTTGTTTGATTCTTGTCATTATTTTGACAGTTCTTCTCTATAAGCTCAAATTTGGTCGAAAAACAAAGGGTATCCGGTAATTCTTAGTATTTTTGACCTGATATAGATTTCGTATTTAAAACATGGCACGTAAAGCATCCACGTCTAAAGAAGAGCTCCCCAAAGCCAAAATCAATAAAGACACATTAAAGAGTGTAAAAAAGCTTCTGAAGTACCTTCAACCCTACCGTACTCAATTTATTATTGGGATGGTCTTTCTTTTCTTTTCGAGTGTAACAGTCCTCGCCTTTCCAGCCCTGCTTGGGGCAATGATTGATGCGGCCCAATCCGTACAAAAGTACGACTGGCTCCCGATGAGTATCCAGACTATTGGTATCATCTCATTTATCATCTTGTTATTTCAAGCCTTCGTGTCTTTTTTTCGTATCCGCTTATTTGTCGAAGTATCTGAAAAGTCGATTGCCGACATTCGTCGCGATACCTATTTCAACCTGATATCGCTCCCGATGAATTTCTTTTCCAATCGTTGGGTGGGGGAACTGAACAGTCGTTTATCTGCAGATTTAACGCAAATCCAGACGACCATGACGACCACCTTGGCTGAAATGATACGGCAAGTGATCTCTTTAATCGGAGGTTTGGTCTTCCTAATCGTTGTTTCACCGAAACTCACGTTGCTGAATTTGGCCATTCTTCCATTGATGATTGTTGCAGCTGTCTTCTTTGGTCGCTTCATTCGTAAATTGTCACGGGAAACTCAAGATAAACTAGCTGATTCGAACACCATTATTCAGGAAACCCTTCAAGGGATAGCCAATGTCAAGGCCTTTGTTAATGAAGCCTTTGAAGCAGGGCGATACAAAAAGTCACTTTCTGAGGTCGTTCAGGTCGCCCTCCGTGGTGCCAACTACCGCGGCGCTTTTGTGTCGTTTATTATTTTCTGTATTTTCGGTGCTATTATTGGGGTTATCTGGTTTGGTTCAACCTTAGTTTACAGCGGGGAGATGTCTGTTGGCGATCTGACCACCTATATTCTCTATTCCATGTTTGTAGCTGGCTCAATGGGTAGTTTTCCCGATCTTTATGCCAACGTTCAGAAGGCTGTAGGTGCCAGCGAACGTGTTATCGAGCTGTTGGAAGAAAACAAAGAAGCGATCTCTCTGCAAACTGTTGACCCTGCGAATGTGGAGAAACTCTCAGGCGATCTTGCTTTTGATCGTGTGTCTTTCGCCTATCCATCCAGAAAAGAAGTAGATGTTCTGAAAGGAATTTCTTTTCAGGTCAACGCTGGTGAAAAGCTGGCCATCGTTGGTTCCAGTGGCAGTGGCAAGTCGACCATAGCTTCCCTAATATTACGTTTTTACGATCCGCAAAGTGGAGATATTTTATTTGATGGCAAACCTGCTAAATCGTTTCCCTTAACTGATATCCGAAGTCAGATCGCAATTGTACCACAGGATGTTTTGCTGTTTGGCGGAAGTATACGTGATAATATTGCTTATGGTAAACTTACGGCGTCTGATGATGAGATTATGAAGGCTGCTGATCGTGCCAATGCGCATGAATTTATTTCAGGTTTTCCCGAGGGCTATCAAACGCTGGTTGGCGAGCGTGGTGTGAAGCTCTCCGGCGGCCAGCGTCAGCGGATTGCTATTGCCCGAGCATTATTGAAAGATCCGGCTATTTTGATTTTGGATGAAGCAACTTCCTCACTCGACTCTGAATCTGAACGTCTTGTTCAGGAGGCTCTGGAGGAACTCTTGAAGAACCGCACGTCGATCATCATCGCCCATCGTTTGTCAACAATCCGACAAGTCGATAAAATCATCGTTGTCAATAACGGACAGGTCGTAGAAAGTGGTACACACGAAGATCTGATGCAAAATGAAGGGGGTATGTATCGGTATCTTTCTGAACTTCAAACGGAAAGCAAACCAATTCGGCTTTAAGCTGTTCTTCTTTATATGAAGAAGTTATTTTTCAAGCTGTTGCTAAAGATTAACAATGCCATACTGCCGCGATATGCAGGTAAAGATCCCTTAAAACTTACTCCATTTCAGAAGGCCATCCTCGCCTTTCGTTACTGGGTTCTTAAGAATGCTTTATAGGTTTTCCCGATTGCGCCTTTCCTCTTCTCTTAATGCTTCCAGTCGCGGAGATACGCTTTTAACAGATTCATTAAGGTAGTCATCTTCAATCAACCCATCCCGCATCCGGACAATCCGATGCGCATGTTGCGCAATATCCTCCTCGTGAGTAACAAGTACAATGGTGTTCCCTTTGGAATGGATCTCCTCTAACAGACCCATAATTTCAACGGAAGTTTTGGTATCAAGATTACCTGTAGGTTCATCAGCAAGAATAATAGAGGGATTATTGATCAGTGCCCGAGCAACGGCTACCCGCTGACGCTGGCCACCCGAAAGCTCGTTCGGTTTATGATGCACACGGTTTCCTAAACCAACATTTTCCAAAGCCTCTTGTGCTCTGGTTAACCGGGTTGCTTTATTGACACCCGCATAGACCAAGGGCAATGCTACGTTATCTAATGAAGTTGAGCGCGGTAAAAGGTTGAAAGTCTGAAAAACAAAGCCAATTTCTTTATTTCTCACATCGGCAAGATCATCTTCCGACATTTCACTTACACGGATATTATTCAGGTAGTATTCCCCGCGCGTTGGCGTATCCAAACAGCCTAAAATATTCATCAACGTGGATTTCCCCGAACCAGACGGTCCCATCAAGGCGACGAATTCTCCTTTGTTGATCTGTAAAGTAACGGATTTCAACGCGTGGATCGTTTCAGCACCGATGACGTATTTTCTTCCAATATCGGTTATATTAATAAGTGGTTGATCTGTCATTCTTTTTCAAGACTTTTCATGTTAGACATCGAAGCACCTTATTTGTTACTAAGAATTCAACTTAAGTTTTTTCTAAACAGTTTGTAAACGTGATCTCTTAAGTCATTGACATCTCGGTTCAGATCCTCCCCCTCAACCGGTTTAAGCACATGGATATTGATTTTTCCTGGTTTGCTCCCTTTTTTTGAGCCATCGTCCCAAAATAGCTTCCATGCATCTTCGATCACCACTGGTAAAATCGGTAAATTAAGATCCGTTGCCAATTTGAAGACACCATTTTTAAAGGGATAAAGAGTAGGTGGATACTCGTCACCTATTCCTCCTTCCGGAAAAATCACAATACTTTTATTCTCTTGTAAATACTTTTCAGCTCTTTTAAAAGCACGAAACGAAGAAATTTTACTCGATCGGTTTACAGGTATGTCGATTGTCCGAAAAAACAAACCTGTTACCGGGTTGTTTAAAAGTTCGTCTTTTCCGATAAAGGAAAAATCATTTTTACAGACGTTAATCAGTGCAGTAATATCCAAATTGGACGTATGATTTGCACATATAATATAATTACGGCTCCAGTCTACTTCAGCATCCCATTTAACTTTATAACGAAAACCCACAAGGGAAGAAGCAGCCAAGGCTATCCATTTCCGTATTTTTACAAAAGTTGAATAATGTTCATGACTTTTCTTTTTCAGAAAGAACAGCAAAGGCCAGAACGGTAAGAATACAATGAAAACCGCAACAAGGTATAAATTCCGATGTACGTGTTTCATGGCCTAATCAACCATTAGATTTCGCCGTGGGCAAAGATCGACTCTTTCACTCCGCTTTTCTTCAGCAAGTAATAATGAGACATCATCGCCTTGTATGCCGGGTAACACTTGTACGGTAAATTATATTCTTCTGCATAACGACGGATAATCGGTGTAATCCGCGGATAATATGTATGTGCGACGTGCGGGAACAAGTGATGAGCCACATGATGTGTAAAACCACCAAAAAGGAAATTGGCTAATTTACTGTCAGCGCTAAAATCCTTGGTGACCATCAATTGATGCTCGGCCCAGGTACTGTTCATTTTCCCGTCCTCAGGTGGCATTGGAAAGACAGCATCTTCATCAACATGGGTTGAGATTAATGCCACGACACCCAATAGACTGGCCGAGATATGCATAACCAACCAAGCCAGCACAATGTAGTGCCAAGGGTGATTTAAAACAAGGATTGGAATTCCGATCAAATAGAAAAGATTGAAAATCTTCGCTGCAAACATCTTTACATATTCAATCTTCGGAATCTTCAGGATCCTTTTCAAATAGTTGTCCTTTGTGCCGAAGAAATCTTTGAAGTCACGTATAAACAGCCAATTGATCGTATACAGCGGATATATAAACCACATATAGATATGTTGGTATTTATGGATCTTTAGGACTGGACTGTCTGGGAAAAGATGGACTATATCGCTTTGTTTGATATCCGTGTCCCAGTTCTGAACATTTGGATACGGGTGGTGCAACAAGACATGTCGTTTAGACCAGATATAATTATTGCTACCAAAAAGTTCCAAAACATACATAAACCATTTGTTATACTTCTTGGTCTTAAAAACCGCCCCATGAGCTGCATCATGAAAAGCATTGATAAACAAAATAATGGTATTAAAGCCCAATAAGATATAAAAGAAAAAAAGGAGAAATGTATTGTTCCCAAAGATTAAAATGCATGCATATAACACAAAATAGGATATCAGAACACCAATCGACTTGATGACGTTCAATCGTTGAATTTTTGGGTTATTTAAAACATTATCCTGTACTTCTTTCTGTAGCTTTTTAAAAAAATCATCCGGTCCTGCTTTGCGGTACGTAGGTCTGACAAATGTATCTTTCATTAAATAAACTGACTTAAAATGATTGTTGTAAACAAATAACAAAAGCCCTATTTAGCTATACAAAAATAGCAATTAAACCAGATAATCCGTGCCTCTTATCAATCAAATTGTTTGGTTAAGGTCAAATTTGCTAAAAGGGAGATTGAATTTCTTTAGGCAAATTATTCGTCATCAAAGCTTGGCGTATTGCAGGAAATCTGTATTTTCGCAAGTATATGGAAACAGTTGTTAGCGGTATCCGGAGCACCGGAAAATTACACTTGGGAAATTACTATGGAGCGATAAAAAATTTCCTGGAAATGCAGAATAATTATAATTGCTTTTTCTTTATTGCGGACCTCCACGCGCTTACTACCCATCCTACTTCATCGGAAATGCATGCAAATGTTAGGCAAGTGGTTACAGAATATTTAGCAGCAGGAATTGATCCCGAAAAAGCAACAATATACGTGCAATCGGATGTCCCGGAAACGGTCGAACTTTATCTCTATTTAAATATGAACGCCTATCTTGGCGAACTGGAGCGAAGCGCTTCTTTTAAAGACAAAGTCCGTTCGCATCCTGACAATGTCAATGCCGGACTTCTCACCTATCCGGTGCTGATGGCCGCAGATATCTTGATCCATCGCGCTACCAAGGTGCCGGTTGGGAAAGACCAGGAGCAGCATCTTGAAATGGCGCGTACCTTTGGCAATCGCTTTAACCGTTTGTACAATCACGAGTATTTTCCTGAGCCTTATGCCTTTAGTTTTCAGCAGAAATTGGTTAAGATACCCGGACTTGACGGGAAAGGCAAAATGGGAAAATCAGAAGGCGAAGCAAACGCCGTCTATTTGTCTGACTCTCCAGAGGTGATCCGTAAAAAAGTGATGAAGGCGCTTACAGATTCAGGCCCTACTGAAGAAAATCAAGAAAAGCCAGATTACATTCAGAATCTATTTGATCTTATGAAAATTGTTTCAAGCGAAGATACCCTGAATCATTTCGATAAACTATACAATTCCTGCCAGATTCGATACGGCGACTTTAAAAAACAACTAGCGGAAGATATGATCATAGCCACCGATCCGATCCGAAACCGGATAAACGATATCGCTAACGATCATGACTATCTACGCAAGGTAGTTACCCTAGGTGCAGAGAAAGCAAGAGCATCTGCTCAAAAAACAATCTCGGACGTTCGTGAACTAATCGGAATTAAGCCATTTTAATTATGCATATAGCTATTGTAGGTAATATCGGTGCAGGTAAAACAACTTTAACAGAGTTACTTTCCAAGCAGCTAGGCTATGAACCGCAGTTCGAGGCTGTCGAGCATAACCCCTATCTCGAAGATTTCTATAGTGATATGAAGCGCTGGTCTTTTAATCTGCAGATTTTCTTCTTAAATAGCCGTTTCCGGCATATGCTCGCTTTGCAAAAAGAGAAGCGGGACATTATTCAGGATCGTACGATTTATGAAGATGCTTATATATTCGCTGAGAATTTGCATGATATGGGGTTAATGAGCAAGCGTGATTTCGAAAATTACAGCAATATTTTCGAGAGTGTCCTGCAATTTGTCATTGCTCCCGATCTTCTGATTTATTTAAGAGCATCTGTACCCACGCTCGTTAAGAATATCCAGATCAGAGGCCGTGACTATGAAGCGGGTATCCGACTTGATTACCTGTCGAAATTAAATGATAAATATGAGAAGTGGATTGGCAGCTATGATGGCGGGAAATTGCTGATTTTAGATAAAGACAAGCTTGATTTCGCTAATAAAACCGAGGATCTAGCCTTCGTTATTGAAAGTGTAGAAAGAGAATTGCACGGATTATTCTAATATGAATACGATTGCTATCATACCCGCCAGATACGCCTCTACCCGTTTTCCAGGTAAGCCGCTCATAGACATCGCCGGCAAGTCTATGATTCAGCGGGTATATGAACGTGCGAGCCAGGCAAAAAGTATTCAAACCGTCGTTGTCGCTACGGATGACCGACGTATTGCAGATCATGTTCAATCTTTTGAAGGTCAGTTTATCATGACGTCTGAATCGCATAGCAGCGGCACTGATCGCTGCGCGGAGGCTGCTTCTCATTTTCTAGATGCAGATATTATCGTCAATATTCAGGGCGACGAACCTTTTATCAAACCCGAACAAATTGATTTGTTAACAAGCTGTTTTCAGAATGACTCGGTATCCATTGCAACCTTAGTGAAAAAAGTGGAGGATGCGGAAGAACTTTTTAACGCTAACATACCCAAAGTAACCGTAACAAAAGATATGAAGGCGCTCTACTTTAGTCGCAGCACCATCCCTTATCTTCGCGGTGCAGAGCAATCGCTGTGGTTCGACAAGCATGTTTATTTCAAACATATCGGTATTTATGGTTTTCGTCGTGACATCCTGAAGAAATTGACCACACTCCCTATTTCGCCTTTGGAAAAAGCTGAATCTCTTGAGCAATTGCGTTGGTTAGAACATGGCTATCAAATTCAAACAGCCGAAACCCAGTTTCAATCGCATGGCATTGACGTTCCTGAAGATGTAGAGAAAGTGATTCGTTTGTTCAGGGATAGTCTTTAATCATTTTCTCTCAGTTGTTGATTCTTCAATTCTATCCGCTATATTTACAGCCTAACCTAAGAAAAGTCATGTCAAAATATTATTATCATGCAGTCTTATCTGCTATTTTCCTGCTTTCCGCTAACCTGGCCTTAGGTCAAAAAAAAGAAGTTACTTTCAATCAAAATTATATTGAGAAGAATGATCATGGAGTAGCCATTGAAATCAATGAGGTCCAGGAATTAACTTATATCATGTTTGCGCTTACCCAATATGGATTGAAAGATTCAAATATGGTTAACCATAATACAGAATACCACAAAAGGGTAATTGATTATTTCAGTCCATATGCAAACCATCCTTCGCTCAAGCTTATGGACTCATTACTTAATGAAAGCATTATATACTACCTCCTCATATCAGCAAATGCATATGGCTATGAGTTTGATGGAGATATATTAATGAAGACGAATGTTTACGATTTTCCAGCAAAAGGAGTAGGCTCATTTTCATTAAAAACAGATCCTGTTCTTACTTACCAAAAAGAAATTGAGGATTTTGCGCAAACTTCTAATTTTAGAAAATTCTATCGATCTAACAATTCGTATTTTAAAGGGATCATAAAGGATTATGTTGAGTTCGGTGCTATTGATAAACAAAAAGAATGGCTCGAAGAGCGTTTCGATTACCGAATTAATAGCTATCGGGTGTTAACATCTCCGCTCGTTGGGGGAATTAATGCGACCAGTACATTTGAAGATAATTCATTTAAAGAAACCTTACTTTTCTTACCAATAATCAAATACAATAAAGAATGGTCGGTCGAATTTAACGAGGCAATGAATAGCCGGATTATCTTCACTGAAATTGACCATAACTATGTCGGACCGTTAAGCGCTCAGTATAAAACAAGAATAGATAGCATCTTCGATAAAAGAAATATTTGGGTAAACAAAGAGAATAAGTCAACAGAACATTATCCTAATCCTATAAAAGTATTCGATGAATATTTAACTTGGGGACTCTTCATTCTATATGCGCAGGATCATTTCCCGGGAAATGAAGAACTATTACAAAAGGTAATCGATCATGTAAATGATAAAATGAGTACAAAAGGTTTTCCAAAATCGATCGAGTTCAACGAAGAACTGGTACGATTGTATTTAGCGAGTCAAACTAAAAATATTGAGCATTTATACGACGATCTACTCACTTGGGCAAGCGGTCAGAATTACTCCAAATAGCTTCCCATCCGCATTAACAATGCTCGATATTTATTGAAGATTGCTGATTTCGATACAAATCCAACGTATTTATTATTAACATCGACAACCGGTAAGGTCCAGATATCCTCACGATCCATTTTTCGCATCACTTCATACATATTTGCGTCAATGCGGATCACATCCTGCGGAGGTTGGGCCAACTCTTTCATTGTTTTATCGCTTTTACTTTCACCAACCAATATTTCAAACAATTTTTCACTATAGACAATTCCAAGTAACTCACCATTGTCATCCACTACCGGGAAAATATTTCTTTTGGTATAAAGTATATCTAATTTTCGATCGCTTGCTTTCTCATCCGGATGAAGGATGGTAAAGTTCTTTTCTACAACATAGCGTAACTTCATCATTCGCAATACGGTTTTATCCTTGTCTTCATAAGACAAGAACTCACCCGATTCGGCAAGTGACTGTGTATAAATGGAATACTTTAAAGCACTTTTATTGATAAAGTACGATATAGCCGAAACGATCATCAACGGTACCATAAGAACATAACCGCCAGTAATCTCAGCGATCAGGAAAATTCCGGTTAAGGGCGCGTGCATAATGCCGCTTAGTGCTCCTGCCATACCGACTACAATAAAATTAGCGGTGTTCAGTTCGACAAGACCCGTTAAGTTGATTCCATGGGCAAAAGCAAAACCGAGTAGTCCACCCATTACCAGACTAGGGCCAAAATTACCACCATTACCACCGCTGTGGAGCGTGAAGACCGTAGCATAGGCTTTGGCGAACACAGTGATAGCGGCATAGACGACAACCAACCATCCAATGTGCTGATACCCATTGAAAATACTATTGGACAATAGGGACAGTTCGTTGCCTGCCAACAACTGCTGAATAGCTAAATACCCTTCACCATAAAGTGCCGGAAATAGAAAAATAAGGATTCCGAGAATCAGACCACTGACAATAGCTCTCCGATAGGGGTTGTTGATATTTTTGAACCAATTTCCCGCCCGAACGTTTAATCGGTTAAAAAAAATAGAGAACAGTCCCACCAGAACGGCAATGACAATATAAAAGAACAGGGCTTCGATGTGCCAGGTGTCTGTTATCAAATGAAATAAGGGTTCTGCGTAAAGCATTCGCGATACAACGGATGAGGTGGCAGCCGCCATTAGCAAAGGGATAAAGGCGGGGATCGAAAACTCTGCCAGCAGAATTTCAACAGCGAAAACCAATCCGGCTACCGGGCTATTAAACGCTCCTGCAATGCCTGCAGCAGCTCCACATGCCAACAACATGGTCACTTCCCGATAATTCAGCCCGAAAAATCGACCGATATTTGAGCCGATTGCCGAGCCGCTCGCCACAATTGGCGCTTCTAGTCCGGCCGACCCGCCAAAGCCGACTGTCAGTGCACTTGTCACGATCTGCGAATAAACATTATGAACAGGTATACGGCTCGACCGGTTAGAGATGGAATACAAGATGGGTGTAATCCCATGTTCCATTTTCTTTGCTTTGATAAATTTGCGGACATAGAGAACGCTAAGCAATATCCCAATCATCGGGAACACAAGAAAAAGGTAGCCACGGAAATCCCAGGAAACATCGTTTTGGAGAACCGTAGCAATGTAATGTGTCAGAGCTTTTAGGGCAGAAGCTGCCAGCCCACCGATTAAACCTACAATAACAGCTAGGATGATCATGAAATTTTTATTCGATATCCGCTGAATTCTCCATTGGTTTAACCGATTAATAGCTCGTATCGCCTTTTTGATCATAGTCGTCTGATGTTCCGAAAGTTCTTAACTTTGGCAAATATAATATGTTCAATAGTATAATCGCATTTATGAGACTTTTTAACAAAAACACCCTTGCAATGGTTTTTCTTGTCATTGCGGGATTCTGCAGCAATTCCTTTACCAATCTGGATGAAGGAATGTATCCATTGAGCGATCTGAATCGTGTCGATTTGAAGAAAGCCGGACTCGAGATCGATCGTACCGATATTTTCAATCCCGGCCAGGTCGGCCTGGTAGACGCGTTGGTACGTGTAGGTGGATGTACAGGTTCCTTTGTATCCGAAGAAGGCTTGATCATTACCAACCATCATTGTGCCTTTGGCGCGGTACAATTAGCCAGTACGCCTGAAAATGATTACCTGACCAATGGTTTTGTTGCCCCTCAAAAAGCACAGGAAATTGAAGCAAAAGGTCTGACCATTCGTATTACCGAAGGATATGAGGATGTCTCAGATCGTGTACTTCAAGCAGCAAAATCAGCTAAAGATCCAGCCGAAAGAATCCGTATCATTACCGAAGAACGGGAAAAAATTGCTCAGGAAGCTGAAAAGAAAGATCCTTCTATCAAAGCGGAAGTGTCGGAGATGTTTATCGGCAAGAGTTACGTTCTTTTCCGCTACAAGACCATTGAAGATGTGCGCTTGGTTTATGTACCGAAGGCAAACATCGGCGTATTTGGTGGAGAAACTGACAATTGGGTATGGCCGAGGCATACGGGTGACTTCTCTTTCCTCCGTGCCTACGTTGCACCGGATGGGTCGCCAGCCCCCTATTCAAAAGATAATGTTCCTTACGAACCTAAAAAGCATTTGAAAGTCAATGCCCAAGGTTTAAAAGAAGGTGACTTTTCGTTTATACTGGGTTATCCGGGTAGGACTTTCCGTCATCGTCCTGCACAATATATAGAATATCAAGAAAAATTCTTACTCCCCTATACTTCAAATCTTTATGAGTTTCAAAATAAAGTAATGGAAGAAGCGGGCATAAATGATAAAGCGACTGAGATTGCGCTCGCTACACGTATCAAAAGGAATGCGAATGTGATGAAAAACTATCAGGGAAAAATGAAAGGATTGAACGGTATTCAACTGGTCGATACAAAACAAAAAGACGACGAAGACCTGGCTAAATTTATTTCCGATAATCCGGAATTGAAGAACAGCTATGGTACACTGATGAATGATATTGACCAATATTATCAAACCATTTTTTCGGATGCTGAACGGGATATGTGGTTTAGTCAGATCCACTCAAGTACAAGTCTATTGAACGTTGCCCGCTACTTGAATTCGTTCAAAGCCTCGTTGATTACTGCTACGAATAAGGCCGAGGCTTTCAAAGCCAATCTCCCAAAACTGAAAAGTGCGTTGAACAGTATTTACGACAGCTACCGTTTCGAAGTTGATACAGCTATCTTTAGCCGCATGTTACGTGATGCATCGGAGATAACTGCAGATCAACCGATCGAAGCGATGCAAATGGTTTCAGACCCGGCTAGCTTCGCAACAACGACGCTGGAGACATCTAAGTTAAAAGATCGCGATTTTGTGTTTAATGAATTGCTCAAGTCGCCCGAGACCTTCCTTGCTTATTCGGATGATCTGTTAAGCTTCCAACAGGCTATCAATCAGCAACTGGTTGAACTTCGTCCTGAAGCCGAACGCCGTGAAGGAGTTCTTAATCAGTTGATGGGTGATTATGTTGCCGTGAAAGAAAAGTTCCAGAACAAAGACTTTATCCCCGATGCAAATAGCACGTTGCGTCTGACCTTCGGTTATATTCGCGGTTATTCGCCGGCAGATGCAACCTATGTGACTCCTTTTACCACGATTAAGGGTATTATTGAAAAAGGTAGATTGAACAATCCCGAGTTCGATTATCCGGAAAAAATTAAACAGGAATGGGAAGCGAAAAATTTTGGTGACTACGCAATGGAAGAACTCAATGATGTACCTGTAAATATGCTGTATAACATGGATACGACTGGTGGTAACTCAGGATCACCCATCATGAACTCCAAGGGTGAATTGGTAGGTGTTAACTTCGACCGTGCCTACGACGCAACAATCAATGATTTTGCCTGGAACGAAAGCTATAGCCGATCCATCGGCGTAGACATCCGCTATGTTCTTTGGGTAGCCGATAAGATTGACAATGCAGACTTCCTGCTAAAAGAAATGGGTATCTAACGCAGTCGGATATATCCGTAATAATTTCTGATAAAAGCATTCCTGGAAATCCCATGGGACGTACGGGAATGCTTTATTTCTTCTCCCCAGGAGAAAATGTCGAATTTTACCATCTCAACCGAAGCATACGTTTGGGTTGGCAATCCGTCTTTGTCCGTCAATTGTAAACCACCCTCATAAGCCACCCAGTGATATTGAATAAAGTTTTTCAGGTGATAATGCGAGCGATTATGCAACATGTCGGAATCGACCAGCAAGATCAATTTGGCTCCTTCCCTATGGCTTTTGTCCACCTCTTCGGCAAGGATCTTTAATTTTGTATTGTCTTTCAGATAATCGCGTATATAGGTTTTGACGGGTGAGAACAATTTAAATTTCGTGTCGCCATAGCCAAGCAGATCTCGTCCAAGCTTAATAAGGATATGCGGCCAGTTGATTGCGCTGGCTACCTGGTCTGCTCTCCCTCGATAACCAAAGCGACTTTCCATATTTCTTACCGAAGCCAAGCCTATCCAGTCAACAGAAGCCATACCTTGCGGATATTGCGGATTTCTGTCGGGATCAATCGAATAAAGATAAGCATTGGGAAGAATAAGGTAGTTGTTGTGATGCGAATAACCGTATTGATGCAGGCGAAGGATGATTCGCTCGTAAGTGTCCGGGTCGTCCTGGATCAGAAAATAAAACAGACAAGCGATACCACACAATGAAGTGCTGCGTTGACTTATTTTCCAGGGATAGGCCTTTCTTTCTGTAATTTCATTGATCAGCTGAGGACGCTTAAACCAACGGAAGGCATAATGGACCCATAAGTTGATCTTGATTGATTTGATTTCGCCAGCATCTTGGTTAGCCGTTTCAGCAGCATGGTGAGCTGTCCTTCCAAAGATGATTTCTAAACTTAAGGTATGGCCTTGAAAGAGCGGACTGATCACTGTGATCTGGAAATCGAAAGAATAGGCCTCTTTCTTGTTTTTCGGCAAATCAATTCGCAGTTCACCTTCACGAATGGCTTTGTTATTAGCTCGAAACGATAAACTTTTTTTCTGTTCATCAGTCAGGGGAACATCAAGTCCGACTAAAGAACAGGTGTAAGTCCGCTGCAGAATAACCCCTTCCCTCCGATCGCCTTTTGTATCATAACCCTGGCTCGCTTTGTTTATCTTCAAGGATCTCATTTCCAGAAAACAAATTTAATCCAGCGATTGTACGAGTTCGGTCAGTACCCCGTTACAATCCTTTGGATGTATGAAACAGACCAATTTATTGTCCGCCCCTTTTTTTGCCCCTTCATTTAATATCCTGAATCCTTGCTGCTTAAGCCTGTTCATTTCAGCTTGAATATCAGTTACTTCATAGGCGATGTGATGGATGCCCTCCCCTTTTTTATTCACGAAATCAGCAATTGGCCCCTCTTGATTTACGGCTTCCAATAATTCGATCTTACTTTCACCGATTTTCAGGAATGCTGTTTTCACTTTTTCCGAGTCGACCGTTTCAATCTTATAGCACAGCGAGTCGAGAATAGTCTCGTATTTTACGATTGCCTGCTGTAAGTCTTTGACAGCAATACCGACGTGATCGATTTTCTGCATCATAGTTTTCTACATTTCACTTAATAAATCAATGGTCTCTATCAAAATTACAAAGAAATAAAAGAATAAACCCATCTTTTAGAACCATCCTGTTTGAACACTAGTCTAGCAGTGATTACACAGTAGTCAAACAGTCCTTTTACCATAGGTTGAGGACTATTAGAGGACTGTTTGACCACTGTTTGACCACTGTTCTTCTCGAACAAGTTAATTATATTTCTTTAAAGAAAATACACTCAGAGTTTGATTGTGATTAGGTGAGATAGGCGCTTCTTTTACTTAATTATTAAAAAAACGATACCTTTGTTTATGGCTATTCAGATATATCTAGACAATAACGCTACCACGGCAATTGATCCACTTGTACTGGATGAGATGATCCCTTATTTTACAACCCATTATGGAAATGCGTCGAGCACAAATCACCTGTTCGGCAAAAGGGCATCGGCAGCTGTGCAAAAAGCGCGTGAGCGTGTGGCAGATTTGCTTGAGGCCAAGGACGATGAGATCGTTTTTACGTCGGGTGCTACCGAATCTATTAATTTTGCAATTAAGGGTGTTTACAAACGGTATAGCAGCATCGGAAATCATATCATCAGTTGCGTGACCGAACATAAATCGGTTTTAGATGTATTGCGGGCATTGGAAAAGAACGGTGCTAAAGTGACCTATTTGCCGGTCGATCAGCATGGGAATATTGATCTTGAAGATCTCCGGAAAGCCATTACCGATAAAACGATCCTGATTTCACTGATGTTCGCTAACAATGAAACGGGGGTTATTCATCCTGTGAAAGAGATCGCCGAGATTGCAAAGGAAAATAAGGTGCTTTTCTTTTGCGATGCGACACAGGCTATCGGCAAAGTCAACGTGTCTATGAAGGAGCTTGAAATTGACATGTTGGCCCTTAGCGCACATAAAATCTACGGTCCGAAAGGTATTGGCGCCCTGTATGTGCGGAAAAAAAGCAGGAAGATTCAGCTGGAACCGTTAATTCTGGGCGGTGGACAGGAAAAGGGGCTACGCGGTGGAACGTACAACGTGCCGGGCATTGTAGGTTTGGGGATGGCTTGTGCCATTTGTAAAGAGACCGTCAAAGATGAGGCAAAACGAATGGCTAAATTGCGCTCTTATCTGGAGACAGCGTTGCTTAATATTGAGGAGACCTTTGTAAACAGTCAGGATGCCAAGCGCTTGCCAAATGTTTCGAATACCGTAATTCGCTTTATCAAAGCAGAACAGCTGATGGCCAGTTTGAAAAATGTGGCGATGTCATCCGGTTCTGCCTGTGCTACGGGTTCTTTAGACCCATCGCATGTTTTAATGGCAATGGGACTTGATAAAGAAGATGCGCACAGTAGCCTGCGTTTTAGTCTGGGCCGGTTTAATAAGGAAGCGGAAATTGACCTGGTAATTGATATGTTAAATCAAAAAATAAAAAAACTGCGTGCTGAATCTCCTGTGTGGGAGTTGTACAAAAAAGGGTTGCTTGCCTAAATGATTGTTTGATTACTTCTATACGTGATAATTGATAAAGATCATTTTTGTATGACAATGCTTGTTTCCATGTTTCATAGATAATGACGACATTTGTAGGAATAGTTTATCGATATGATTACAGTTACAGAAAAAGCCAAAAACAGAATAGTAGATATCCTGAAAAGCGAGAATTATGACACATCTTACTTTGTTCGTGTGGCAGTAGAAAGTGGTGGCTGTTCGGGTCTTACCTATAACCTGAGCTTCGATAATCAGGAGCAGGAAAATGATCAGGTATTTGAAGATAAGGGGATTAAATTAGTACTCAATATTAAATCGTTCCTTTATCTTTCGGGTACAGAATTGGATTATTCTGATGGTCTGACCGGAAAAGGCTTTGTTTTCAACAATCCGAATGCTTCCCGTTCTTGCGCGTGTGGCGAAAGTTTTGCAGTTTAATTTAATATCATATTTCCATTAATTTGCCGTAAACATATTTTTTTTATGTTTGTAGTCTAATAACCAACATACATAAAATATGAACCCAGTTACGGCGGAAATGACCGTGCCGGATTTGTTGCGCAATGTCGTGGACACAATCCATCCTTTAGACCATACCTTCCTTCTGGATAAAGTGAATGATGCCTGGGAACCTGTTTCCTATCGGGAGGCATATAAGAAAATCAATGCTGTATCTGCATACTTGCTGGCTATTGGTATCCAAAAGGGGGATCGAGTAGCTTTCTTGCTTGACAATAGTCCCGAGTATCTCTACTTTGACCAGGGTCTGCAACAAATTGGTGCAGTCAACGTTTCAGTCTACCCTACCTTGCCGGCTCATGAGATTGAGTATATTCTGAATGATAGCGGAGCCAAGGTTATTCTGGTAGGCACGCCGTTCTTATTTAAGAAGTTAATCGGTGTTTCTGATAATTGCGAGAGTTTGAGTCGGATTATCGCCAATTTTCCGGATTATGAGAAATTGGTAAAGAAAGCGAGTTTACGAGCCGGGGTCATGTCTTTTTCGCATGTTTTGGAGCAAGGTGAATCTCTATACCCAGACTATAAGCGGAATATAGTAGCTTGTACAGAAGCGATTTTACCGAGTGATATTTCTACCCTGATCTACACCTCAGGTACGACGGGAACACCAAAGGGTGTGATGCTGACACATGGTAATCTTGTCAATAACGTGCGTGTATGTCTGGATCAGATTCCGGTGATCGATGAGACCGACCGCTTCCTGTCTTTCCTTCCGCTATCTCATGTATTTGAGCGGACGGCTACTTATCATGTGTCTATGGCCGTAGGGTG
>Ga0079224_100003913_pt1 | contig 19030 bp, 13 predicted proteins | sample Stecom2015_FD_80414 | JGI IMG/M metagenome (GOLD analysis project Ga0079224, IMG submission 80414) | Agricultural soil microbial communities from Utah to study Nitrogen management - Steer compost 2015 | ecosystem: Environmental > Terrestrial > Soil > Agricultural land | place: USA: Utah... | reverse complement strand
GCCTTCTTGATCCACTGGTGGACCACCCAGTCGTCGCCCTCCCGGGTGGCCACCCGCAGTCGCCCGGCATCGAGCTCCTCGATGACGTGCTCGACGGCGTCGCGGATTTCCGCCGAGGCGCTGGCGGGCCCCAGCGAGGCGCGCTCTTCCCAGGCGCGTTCGATGATTTCTTGCATGGTCAGGTTCCGGAGGCGAATTGCACGATCCGGCCGGCCGCTTCGACACAGTTGGCCGGGGTATCGACGAGGGCGATGCGAACGAAGCCGGCGCCCGGGTTCTCGCCCTGCCAGTCACGGGCGAGCAGGCTGCCGGGCAGGACCCGGACATTATATTGGCGCAGCAGGCCCAGCCCGAATGCGACGTCGTCCCCGCCGGGCACGCGGGCCCAGAGGTAGAAGCCCGCCTCGGGGCGGGTGACCTCGAGGGTGCCGGCGAGGATGGGCAGCACCGCGTCGAATTTCTCCCGGTAGAGCCGGCGGTTGTCCCGGACATGGGCCTCGTCGCTCCAGCCGGCGATGGAGGCGGCCTGGGCCACCGGGCTCATCGCGCTGCCGTGGTAGGTGCGGTAGCGCAGGAAGCGCTCGAGCAGGCCCGCATCGCCCGCGACGAAGCCCGATCGCAGGCCCGGCGCGTTGGAGCGCTTCGAGAGGCTCGAGAACACGACCAGCCGCTCGAAGCCGCGGCCGAGCTCGCGCGCCGCCTGCAGGGCGCCCAGCGGGGGCGCGGATTCGTCGAAGTAGATCTCGGAGTAGCACTCGTCCGACGCGATCACGAAGCCGTGGCGGTCGGCCAGCGCGAAGAGGGCGCGCCATTCGTCGAGCGTCGTGACCACGCCGGTGGGATTGCCCGGGGTGCACAGGTAGACCAGCCGCGTGCGCGACCAGACCTCCGCGGGGACGGCGTCCCAGTCGCAGCGAAAGCCGTTCGCGGCCCGCTGGGGCAGGTACCAGGGCGTGGCACCGGCCAGCAGGGCCGCGCCCTCGTAGATCTGGTAGAACGGGTTCGGGCACACGACATGGCCGCCCTCGGCCGGATCGATCACGACCTGCGCGAAGGCGAAGAGCGCTTCGCGCGAGCCGAGCACCGGCAGCACCTCGCGCGCGGGATCGAGCTGCACGCCGTAGCGGCGCCCGGCCCAGGCCGCGATCGCCTGGCGCAGCGCCGGGGAGCCGGCGGTGGCCGGATAGTTGGCGAGACCGGCCACATTGGCGCGCATCGCGTCCGTCACTACCGCGGGCGTGGGGTGGCGGGGTTCCCCGATCGAAAGATTGATCGGGGAATGTGATGAACTCGGCTGAATGTCCGCCTGCAGCTTGGCGAGTCGCTCGAACGGATAAGGATGGAGGAGATTGAGCCTTTGGTTTAGCATTTATCCGTAGAGCCTTGTTATGTCGAAAGGAATCAGCCGCCCATGCTTCGGGTGGGCGGAAACTGGCCGAGCTCCACATGCTCCGGCGCCTTCCAGCCCCGCTTGCGGTGCTCGAGCACGACGGTGGTGAAGATGCCCCCGCGCACGTACCACCGGGTGGTCAGGCGCATGTAGCGCGGGCGGCAGGCGGCGACCAGGTCGTCCAGGATGCGGTTGCTCACGGCCTCGTGGAACACGCCCTCGTCCCGGAACGACCACATGTAGAGCTTCAGGGCCTTGAGCTCGAGGTTCTTGCGATCGGGGAAATAGTCGATGACGATCGTGGCGAAATCGGGCTGGCCGGTGAGGGGGCAGAGGCAGGTGAACTCGGGGATCTCGATATGGACGAGGTAGTCCCGGGCGGGATTCGGGTTCGGGAAGGTCTCGAGCTGCTTGCTGGGTCTGGAAGGCATTCTGGTGTCCGGCAGGGTCGCGGGCACATCGCGTCGCCGCGCGATCGCCACGATCGCCGGGCCTCGGATGGGGAGGGGGCGATGCTATTATACGAAGCCCCGATCGAGCCGCCGCTGCCGATCACAATGCCGTTGCCGCAGGTTCACGCAGAGCCGCCGTCGCGGCCGTCCGCCAAGCCGCCACCGCGGCTTTTCGGTTTTTCTGGGCGAGCCGATTTCGTTTGTAGCGCCTGAACGGGCCTTGCCGCGAGGAAACCTCAACTTGCGACTGAAGCAGATCAAACTTGCCGGCTTCAAATCCTTCGTCGATCCCACCTCGTTCGATGTTCCCGGCCAGCTCGTAGGCGTCGTCGGTCCCAACGGTTGCGGCAAGTCCAACATCATGGACGCCGTGCGCTGGGTGCTCGGGGAGTCGAAGGCCTCCGAGCTGCGCGGCGAGTCGATGCAGGACGTCATCTTCAACGGATCGGCGGACCGCAAGCCCGCGGCGCGCGCATCGGTCGAGCTCATCTTCGACAACAGCCTCGGCCGCATCGGCGGGAGCTGGGGCCAGTTTGCCGAGATCTCGGTCAAGCGCGTCCTGACGCGCGACGGCAACTCGACCTACCTGATCAACAACCAGGTCGTGCGCCGGCGCGACGTGCACGACATGTTCCTCGGCACGGGCCTCGGCCCGCGCGCCTACGCGATCATCGGGCAGGGCATGATCTCCCGGATCATCGAGGCCCGGCCCGAGGAGCTGCGCATCTTCCTCGAGGAAGCCGCGGGCGTGTCGAAGTACAAGGAGCGCCGGCGCGAGACGAGCAACCGGCTCGCCGACACCCGCGAGAACCTCAACCGCGTGGAGGACATCCGCCGCGAGCTCGGCAACCAGATCGAGCGGCTCGAGCGCCAGGCCGAAGTTGCCCAGCGCTTCCGCGAGCTCGAGTCCGAGCGTGAGCGCAAGCAGCGGATGCACTGGCTCGTGCGCCGCGAGGAGGCTCGCCGCGACCAGGCCGCGTGCCGCCAGCGCGAGGCGGCCGCGCGGACCGCGCTCGAGGAGAAGATCGCCGAACAGCGGGCGCTGGAGGCCGAGATCGAGTCCCGGCGCGCCGCCCACTACGAGGCCGGCGATGCGGTCCATGCCGAGCAGGCGCGCTTCTACGAGGCCAATGCGGAGGTCAGCCGGCTCGAGGCCGAGATCCGGCACGTGGACGAGACCACGGGCCAGATCACCGAGCGGCTCTCCACGATCGAGGCCGATGCCGAGCGCCTCGCCGCGGAGCTTCGCCATGCCACCGAGGGACTCGAGCGCGCCCGCGTCGCCCACGAGGAGGCGCAGGCCCGCCACGCCACGCTCGAGGAATCGCTCGAGGCGCTTGCCGAATCGTCCGTCGGCTACGAGGACAAGGTGCGCGAGGCGCGCGAGGCCCTGGAGGCCGCGCAGGCCGAGGTCACCGAGGTCCGCCGTGGCCTCGAGCTGAGCAGCCTCGAGCAGCGCAACGCCCAGGAGCGCCTCGACCGGATCGAGCAGCGCCGGCAGCGCCTCGCCGCGGACGCCGCGGCGCTGCGCGAGTTCGACCCGGCGCAGCTCGAGGACGCGCGGGCCAGGCTCGCCGAGCTCGAGGCCCAGGAGGAAGACTCCGCCGCCCGGCTCGAGCAGGCGCGCGCGCAATGGCAGGAGCACGACGCCAGGCGCGCGCCGGCGCACGACGCCCTGCGCGAGACCGAGGCGAAGCTCGCCCAGGTCGAGGCCCGCATCGCCGCACTGCGCGAGATCCAGGAGCGCGTCGACAGCCAGGCGAAGGTCGGACCCTGGCTCTCGCGCCACGGGCTCGAGCGCATGAAGCGGCTCTGGCAGCACCTGCACATCGAGCCGGGCTGGGAAACGGCGATCGAATCGGTGCTGCGCGAGCGCGTCGGTGCGCTCGAGGTCGGCCAGCTCGAGCATGCGCTGGGGCTGGCGGGCGATGCGCCGCCCGCGAAGGTCGCCTTCTTCGACACGCGCCTCGCGCCGGGCGCGGAGCAGGTCCGCCTTCCCGGGGGCGCCGCGCCGCTCGCGGCGGCGGTGCGCACCGGCGACGCGGGGGTGCAGGCGCTCGTCGCGGACTGGCTGGCCGGTCACTACCAGGCGCCGGATCTCGAGACCGCGATGCGCCAGCGCGACCAGCTGCCGGCCGGCGGCCGGTTCGTCGTGCCGGCCGGGCACACGGTCAGCCGGGGTTCGATGCAGCTCTACGCGGCCGACAGCGAGCAGGAAGGCCTGCTCGCGCGCCAGCAGGAACTCGAGAACCTCGACCGCGCCTTGCGCGCGACGCGGCTGCTCGCCGAGGAGGCGCGCGCCGCGGCGCAACGGGCGGAATCCACCGCCGCCGAGCGGCTGCACGCGCTCGAGGCGATGCGCGAGTCGCATGCCGACTGCGCGCGGCGCCTCAATGCGGCGCGGCTCGAGGTCCAGCGGCTCGCGCAGGAGGCCGAACGGATCGCGAGCGAGCGCGAGCGGGTGGCCGGCGAGCAGGCGGAGTCCGAGGAAACGATCGCGCGGCTGCGCGAGACCCTCGAGCAGGCGCAGGCCCGCTTCGAGACGCTCGACGAATCCCTCGCCGAGCGCCAGGAGGCGGCCGAGCGGTGCCGCGAGGCGCTCGAGGCGGCCGAGGCCGAGCGCGACGCGCATCGCGAGCGGGTGCGCGAGGCGGAGCGGGCCGCGCAGGAAGCGCTGTTCGCGATCCGCACCGCGGCGGCCGACATCGAGCGCTTCGAGCATGCCATCGCACGGGCGAAGCATGCGATCGAGCGGGGCCAGGAAGAGGCCGCGGGCCTGCGCGAGCGGCTGGCGCGCCTGTCCGCCCAGCCGGCGCAGCAGGCGCTGCAGTCCGCGCTCGAGACGCGCGCGAGCCGCGAGCAGGCGCTCGGGCTCGCGCGCCAGCGGCTCGACGACCTCGCGCAGCAGCTGCGCTCGCGCGAGGAAGCGCGCCTGCGCATCGAGCACGAGCAGGAGCCGATTCGTGCCGAGGTGGCCGAGCTGCAGCTCAAGGAGCAGGCGGCGCGCCTCGCCGTGGAGCAGTACGACGAACAGCTTCGCGCCGCCGGCGTGGACGAGGAAGCCGAGAAGGCCCTCATGGCCACGCTCGAGGAGGAGCGTCCGCGGGCGAGCTGGCTGCAGGGCGAGGTCACCCGGCTGGGCAACGCGATCGCCGCGCTGGGCGCAGTCAACCTCGCCGCGCTCGATGAGCTTGCCGAGGCGCGCGAGCGCAAGGGCTTCCTCGATGCCCAGTCGGCCGACCTCACCGAGGCGATCGACACCCTGGAGGACGCGATCCGCAAGATCGACAAGGAGACCCGCGAGCTGCTCCAGGAGACCTACGACACGGTCAACCGCCACTTCGGCACGCTGTTCCCGCAGCTCTTCGGGGGCGGCGAGGCGCGGCTCATCCTCACCGGCGACGAGATCCTCGACGCGGGGGTGCAGGTCATGGCGCAGCCGCCGGGCAAGCGGAACAGTTCCATCCACCAGCTGTCGGGCGGCGAGAAGGCGCTCACCGCCATCGCGCTCGTCTTCGCGCTCTTCCAGCTCAACCCGGCGCCCTTCTGCCTGCTCGACGAGGTCGATGCGCCGCTCGACGAGCCGAATACCGAGCGGTATGTGGAAATCGTCCGTCGCATGTCGGACCAGACGCAGTTCCTGTTCATTACCCACAACAAGATCGCGATGGAGCTGGCATCGCACCTGATCGGGGTGACCATGCAGGAGCGGGGGGTGTCGCGCATCGTCGCGGTCGATCTCGACCGGGCAGTCGAGTACGCCGAGGTGGCCTAGCCGCCCGAAGGAGTCCGTTCGTGAGCAGTCTGGGACTGAGCCTGCTGATCCTCGCGCTGGTCGGCGTCGGCGGCGTTCTCTTGTACAACTACTGGCTGGGCGGCTTCTCCATTCGCCGCCGCGTCCCGGACAGTCGCGAACCCGAGCCGCTGCTGCGGCAGGAGCCCCGCTTCGGCCGGGTGGGCCCCGGCGCCATCGAGCCCGGGCCGGGCGAGGGCGTCGCCACCCCCGGCGAGGACGAACCGCCGGTGCTCGACCCGGAGGTCGCGGAACCCGGGAGCCCGGCACCGGCGCCCGCCGGCGCATCGAGCCCCTCCGCATCCGCACCGGCCGCGCATTCGCCGGCGCCGGAGGGCGCCGTGATCTCGGCGCAGGATCGCATCCTCGAGGCCCAGGCGGCGCGGGCGGGACCGCCGGCCCCGCGCCTGCATCCCCTCGTCGACTGCTGTGTCGCGATCGAGCTTCCCGGGCCCGTGGCGAGCGACCGGATCATCGCGCTCGCACGGCGCTTCCGGCGTGCCGGCAGCAAGCCCGTGCTCATCGAAGGCTCGGCGCTGCCCAATGTCCCCGCGGTCCCCGCCGGGGTCCGTGAGGACGATGCGCAGCCCACCAATCCGGCCGGGCGCGGCGACGCGCCCGACGACCGGGCGCCCGTCGATCCGGCAGCGGCCGCCGGCGCCGCCGCCGAGGCCGCGGTCGACGTCGATGCGCGCGCCGAGTCCCGGCCGCAGGCCGATGCCGGAACGGCCGCGGCCACGGTCGCCGCGGAGGATCCCTGGGAGTCGCCGGTGCCAGGCCGCCAGTACCGCAGCCTGCGCGTGGGCATCCTGCTCGCGAATCGCCATGGCCCGCTCAACGCCATGGAGTACTCCGAGTTCGTCAACGGGCTGCAGTCGCTCGCCGACAGCCTGGGCGGCTTCGTGGATCCGCCGGACATGATGAAGGTGCTGGAACGCGCGCGGGAGCTCGATGCGCGCTGCGCCGCGCTCGATGCCCAGATCGGCGTCAATGTCGAGGTGGCCGAGGCCCTGTCGCCGGCGGACCTGAGCGGCATCGCGCAGTCCGCCGACGTGATCGAGCGCGGCAACAATCGCTACGCCCGCCTTGGCGACCAGGGCGAGGTCGTGTTCTCGGTCGCGCTCGGCGACACGCCGAACCGGCTCACCTTCCTCCTCGACGTGCCGCGCGTCGCGCCCGAGCGCGAGCCGCTGCGCGAGATGGTGGCCTGCGCGTGGCATTGCGCGCAGGCCCTGCAGGGGCGCATGGTCGACGATACCGGGCGGGCGCTGACCGACGCCGTCTTCACCCGCATCGAGGCCCAGCTCGCCGCCCGTTACGGCGCCCTCGAAGGGGCGGGATTCCGGGCCGGCTCGCCGGTCGCGCTGCGACTGTTCAACTGAATGCCCGGCAGCGACGACGGTTCCGTTGAGAAGCGCCTCGCCGAATTGCGGGCGCTGCTCGAGCAGCTTTCCTACGAGTACTACGTGCTCGATGCGCCGACGCGAAGCGACGCCGAGTACGACCAGCTCTTTCGCGAGCTGCTGGAGCTCGAGGCCGCGCACCCGGAGCTGGTCACGCCGGATTCGCCCAGCCAGCGGGTCGGGGCGCCGCCCGCGGCCGGCTTCGCGCCGGTACGCCACGCCGAGCCGATGCTCTCGCTCGGCAATGCCTTCACCGAGGAAGAGGTGGTCGCGTTCGACCGACGGGTGCGCGAGCAGCTCGGCGTCGGCGACGAGCCCGTTCGCTACAGCGTGGAGCCCAAGTACGACGGCCTCGCGATCTCGCTGCGCTACGAGGACGGCCGCTTCGTCCAGGGCGCCACCCGCGGCGACGGCCAGACGGGCGAGGATGTCACCGCCAATCTCCGGACGGTGCGGGCCATCCCGCTTCGCCTGCGCACCGATTCGCCGCCGGAACTGCTCGAGGTCCGCGGCGAGGTCCTCCTGTACAAGTCGGATTTCGAGCGGATGAACGCGGAGCAGGCGGCGCGCGGCGAGCGCACTTTCGTCAATCCGCGCAATGCAGCGGCGGGCAGCCTGCGCCAGCTCGACCCGGCCGTCACCGCGCGCCGTCCGCTGCGCTTCCTCGCCTACGGCATCGGCGCCTCGCGAGGCTTCGACGTGCCCGCGACGCAATCGGCCCTCCTCGATGCCCTGGCCGCCCTCGGGATGCCCGTGGGCGAGCACGACACGCGCGAGGGCGCCGAGGGCCTGCTCCAGTATTTCGCCGAGCTCGGTGCCCGGCGGGCATCGCTGCCCTACGAGATCGACGGGGTCGTCTACAAGGTGGACGACCGCCGGCTGCAGCAGCGCCTGGGCTTCGTCGCCCGCGCCCCGCGCTTCGCGCTCGCGCACAAGTTCCCCGCCGAGGAGGCCGAGACGCAGCTGCTCGACATCGAGATCCAGGTCGGGCGGACGGGGGCGCTGACCCCGGTGGCGCGGCTCGCGCCGGTGTTCGTGGGCGGCACCACGGTGAGCAACGCGACGCTGCACAACGAGGACGAGATCCGCCGCAAGGGCCTGCTCATCGGCGACTGGGTGGTGGTCCGCCGCGCGGGCGACGTCATCCCGGAGGTGGTGCGCGCGCTGCCCGAGCGCCGTCCCGCCGAAGGGCAGCCGGGCCACGAGCGGCTGCGCGAATTCCGCATGCCGAGCACATGTCCCGTCTGCGGCTCGCAGGCCGCGCGCGAGCCGGGCGAGGCGGCCTGGCGCTGCCAGGGAGGGCTCGTCTGCGCGGCGCAGCGCAAGCAGGCGCTGCTGCACTTCGGCCAGCGCCGCGCGATGGACATCGACGGACTGGGCGAGAAGATTGTCGAGCAGCTCATCGCGCGCGACCTCGTCCACAGCCCGGCGGACCTCTACCGGCTCGACGTGGAAACCCTCGCCGGCCTCGATCGCATGGGGGAGAAGTCCGCGAAGCGCCTGGTCGACGCGATCGCGGCATCGCGCCGCTGCACGCTGGCGCGCTTCATCTTCGCCCTCGGCATCCGCCATGTCGGCGAGGAGGTCGCGCGCATCCTCGCGCGCGCCTTCGGCAGCCTCGATGCCCTGATGCAGGCGGACTGGGGGGGCCTGCTCGAGGAGAAGACGCGCCTCCAGAAGGAGAACGCGAAGCGGCGCGCGCGGAACGAGCCGCTCGAGCCCGATCCGCTCGAGGGCGTCGGCCCGGAGATCATCGCCGCGCTCGAGAAATTCTTCGCCGAGGAGCGCAACCGCGAGGTGATCGCGGCCCTGCTCGCCGCGGGGCTCGAGATCGAGGCGCCCGCGCCGGCGGTCGAGATCGGCGGCGAGGATGACGGCGTCTCCCTGGCGGGGCTGACCTTCGTGCTGACCGGGACCCTGCCCGGCATGACGCGCGACGAGGCGGCCGCGCTCATACGCGCACGGGGCGGCACGGTCAGCGGCTCGGTGTCCTCGAAGACCGACTACGTGGTTGCCGGCGAGTCGGCCGGAAGCAAGCTGGCGAAGGCCCTCGACCTCGGCATCAAGGTCATCGACGAGGCGGGGCTGCTGGCGCTGCTCGAAGGAAAGGAACCAGGATCATGAACACGCCATGGCCGCGGGCGATCCGCGAGCGGGGGAACGAAGGATGATGGCCATCATTGGGGGCACCGGCCTCGCCGATCTTGCCGACCTGAGCGATACCCGTCGCAGGGTGGTGCGCACGCCGTACGGCGATCCGTCCTGCGCGCTGACCTTCGGCCGCATCGGCGGAACCGACATCGTGTTCCTCGCCCGTCACGGCTACGGGCACACGATCGCGCCACACCAGATCAACTACCGGGCCAACATCTGGGCGCTGCGCGAGGTGGGGGCCGAGCGCATCGTCGCGGTCGCGACGGTGGGTGGCATCCGGCAGGCGTTCGGCCCGGGCCAGATCATCATCCCGGACCAGATCATCGACTACACGCACAGCCGCCCGTCCACGTTCTTCGAGGGACCGGACGCCGCGGTGACCCACGTGGACTTCACCGAGCCCTACGATCCCGGGCTGCGCCGGATGCTGCTCGACTCGGCGGCATGCGCGGGCATCACGGTCCACGACGGCGGCTGCTATGGCTGCACCCAGGGGCCCCGGCTGGAGACCGCCGCCGAGATCCGGCGCATGGCGCGCGACGGCTGCGACCTGGTGGGAATGACGGGCATGCCCGAGGCCCTGCTTGCCCGCGAGCTCGGGCTTCCCTATGCCTGCATCGCGGTAGTGGCCAATCATGCCGCGGGGCTCGAGAGCAGCCGGCAGGGCATCTCGATGACGGGCATTCGCGAGGTGCTCGACGAAGCCATAGGCCGCGTCCACCAGCTTCTCACCGCCTGCTGCTGAGCCGGCGGCCGGCCTCGCGAAACGGCACGGTGCCGGCTCGATCGCCGGCACCGGCCGTTCCGCGCGTCAGTCGAACGGCTTCGGGCGCGGCGTGAGGTCGGAGGAGGGCGGCAGGATCGGCAGGATGATCGTCGGCTGTTCCCCGGTGAGCGTCTTCAGGAAGGCGACGATCTTGTCGTTCTCTTCCTTCGTGTAGTGACGCCCGAGCTGGATGCGCCCCATGATGTCCACGGCCTCGGCCAGGGTCTGCGCGGCACCGTCGTGGAAGTACGGATACGTCAGTTCGACGTTGCGCAGGGTCGGCACCTTGAAGCTGAACCGGTCGGCGTCCTTGCCGGTGACGGCGGCGCGTCCCTCGGCCGGCTCGCCCTTGTACGGCTCGACGATGCCCATCTTCTGGAAGGAGTTGCCCCCGACCGCCTCGCCGTTGTGGCAGGCGATGCAGCCGCTTTCCTTGAAGAGCTTGTAGCCCTCGAGCTCGTCCTTCGTCAGCGCGTCGGCCTTGCCGAGCAGCCACTGGTCGAAGCGCGAATTGGGCGTGACCAGGGTCTTCTCGAACTCGGCAATGGCGGCGGTGACCTGCTCGAGCTCGATCTTCGTGTTGGGACCGAAGACCTGGCGGAACTCGCGCACGTAGGCGGGAATCGACGCGAGCACCTCGACCGCGAGCGTGTGGCTGGCCGCCATCTCCACGGGGTTGGCGATGGGGCCGCCGGCCTGCTCCTGCAGGTCGCGCGCACGCCCGTCCCAGAACTGCGCCACGTTGAGGCTGGAGTTCAGGACGGTGGGCGAGTTGATCGGGCCGCGCTGCCAGCGGTCGCCGATCGAGGTCGGCAAGTTGTCGGAACCGCCCATCGACAGGTTGTGGCACGAGTTGCACGAGATGAAGCCCGACTTGGACAGGCGGGGATCGAAGAAGAGCTTCTTGCCCAGCTCCGCCATGCCGATGTTGATCTGCTTCGGTGGCAGGATCGGGGTGATCGGCTCGTCCAGCGGACTTGCCGGCGGCGACATCTGGGCGGTCGCGGTGGCGGCGAGGATCGTGGCCCCGGTCACGGCGATTGCGGCTGCGATGGATTTCAGCTTCATGTTCTTGCTCCCGAGACTGGCGACGGCGGGAATCGGAATCCGGTCGCACGATCCCAGCATAGCCCGGACCGGAAAGGGGGTATTGACCCGAATCAAGCCGATCGGCACGCGCCCCGCCCGGGCGGGGACGCGCGAGGGTGCATGCCCCGACGCGCGCTCAGGCGTCGGCGCGCAGGATCTCGAGCAGTTCCGCCTCGATCTGCAGCTCGTGCTTCGGGTTGCCGAGGGCGGGGCCGTCGATCACGAACACGTCCTCGGCGCGCTCGCCGAGGGTGGTGATCCGGGCCGTGTAGAGATTGATGCCGTGCCGCTCCAGCACCAGCGCGATGCGGTAGAGCAGGCCGGTGCGGTCGTTGGCGGTGATCGACAGCAGCCAGTGACGGCCGCGCTCGTCGGGTCGCAGCTCGACGGTGGGATTGAGCGGGAAGTTGCGCGAGCGTCGCGAGATCCGCCCACGCACCGGCGGCGGGAGCGGGTCGTTGCGGCCCAGCGCCTCGGTGAGCTCGGCCTCCACCAGGGGCAGGATGTCGCGGTAGGCGACCATGCCCGTCGGGTCGGTCACGACGAAATTGTCGAGCGCGTAGCCGTGGTTGGTGGTGTGCACCCGGGCGTCGAGGATCGACAGGTTCTTGCGGTCGAAGTAGCTGCAGATCCGCGCGAACAGCTCGGGGCGGTCCCGCAGGTAGGTGACGACCTGGAAGCCGCCCCCCGACAGCGTCGCCCGGCAGCGCACCACGGGGACTTGCGTGTCGGTGTACGGGTGCAGCACCCGCGTGTGCCAGGCGATGTCCTGGCTGTCGGTGCGCAGGAAGTAGCCGATGTCCAGCCGTTCCCAGAATGCGGCGTAGTCGGCCGGCGCCACCGCGCCCAGGTTGAGCAGCCGGATCGCCTCGCGGCGCTTGGCATCGAGCCGCTCGCTGGTCGCGGGCCGCTCGCCCGCCAGGGTGCGGCGGGTCAGGCGGAAGAGATCCTCCAGAAGCTTTGCCTTCCACGCATTCCAGACCTTCGGGCTCGTGCCCCGGATGTCCGCGACGGTGAGCAGGTAGAGCAGGATCAGCCGCTCCTCCGTGCCGACCAGGGCGGCAAAGCGGTTGATGACCTCGGGGTCGGCGAGATCCTGCTTCTGCGCGATGGTGGACATCGTGAGGTGCTGCTCGACGAGGAACACCACGGTCTCGGTGTCCGCCCGGCCGAGGCCGTGCTCGCGGCAGAAGCGCGCGGCATCGACCTTGCCGAGTTCCGAGTGGTCGCCGCCCCGGCCCTTCGCGATGTCGTGGAAGAGCGCGGCGATCACCAGCAGCCACGGCTTCTCGAGCGAGCTCGCGAGCTCCGAGCACAGCGGGTACTCGTGCGCATGCTCCGGCATCTGGAAGCGCCGCAGGTTGCGGATCACCATCAGGATGTGCTGGTCCACGGTATAGACGTGGAACAGGTCGTGCTGCATCCGTCCGACGATGCGCCGGAAGGCCGGCAGGTAGCGCCCCAGGATCGACCACTGGTTCATGCGCCGCAGCTCGTGCGTGACGCCCCGCTCGGCGGTGAGCAGCGACAGGAAGAGCCTGCGGTTGGCGGGCTTGCGGCGGAATTCGGCGTTGATGCCGTGCCGGGCGAGCCACATCGCGCGCAGCGTCGAGGTGGTCATCCCGGTGAGCTCGGGATTCTCCTGCAGGCGCCGGAAGGCGCGCAGGATGGCCGCGGGCTTGCGCTTGAACAGGTTCGGGTCGATGACCTCGAGAAGGCCGTTGCGATTGCGGAACTCGGCGTCGATCGGCACCGCCTCGTCGTCGAGCCGGTAGAAGAGCCGGTCCTCCAGGTTCTGCATCAGGATGGTGCTGAGCTGGGTGACCGTCTTCGCCGCCCAGTAGTAGCGCTGCATCATCCGCTCGGAGGCGAGCCGGTTGCTGCGGTCGTCGAAGCCGAGCGCTCGCGCCACCTGCGCCTGCAGGTCGAACACGAGGCGGTCCTCGCGCCGCCCCGCCACGATATGCAGCATCGCGCGGATGCGCATGAGCATGCGCTGGTTCGCGCCGTAGAGCCTCGCCTCGGCGTGGGTCATCAGGCCGCTGTCGGCGAGCTCGAGGTGGTTGCGGCCGAAGCCCGCCGCCCGCGCGATCCAGACGATCACGTGCAGGTCCCGCAGCCCGCCCGGGCTTTCCTTCGTGTTGGGCTCGAGGCTGTAGGGGGTGTCCTCGTACTTGACGTGGCGCTGGACCATCTCCAGGCGCTTGGCCTGCAGGAAGTCGCCCGGGTCCATCGCCTCGGCAAGGCGCGCGTCGAGCCGGCCGTAGGTGCCCTCGTCGCCGGCGAGCAGGCGCCGCTCGAGCAGGGCGGTGCGCACCGTGAGGTCGGCCGCGGATTCGGCCAGGCACTCGTCGATCGTCCGCACCGAGTGGCCGATCCCCAGCCCCACGTCCCAGCAGGCCCCCACGAAGGCCGACAGGGCGGCGGCGGCCTCGTCGTCCGGCTGCCGGTCGAGCAGGATGAGCAGGTCGATGTCGGAATGGGGATAGAGCTCGGCGCGGCCGTAGCCGCCCACCGCGACCAGGGCCGAGCCGGCGGGCGCGCCCGCCTCGCCCCAGAGGCGCAGGACCGCCGCGTCGGCGGCGCGGCTCAAGGCGGAGAGCAGGCGCTCCGGGGCGGGGCGCTGGCGGAAGGCCTCGATGGCGGCCGCGCGGGCGCGCTCGTACTGCGAGCGCACCTCGGTGACCAGCTCCTTCGTGCGGGCCCGCTCGGCCGTCGGCGCGAGGTCGCCCATGGGGGTATCAGGCGCTCAGGCGCTGGAGGTCCGGCTTGGCCGGCATGCCGGGCGACACCGTCAGGATCTCGTAGCCGTCGGCGGTGACGAGCACCGTGTGCTCCCACTGGGCGGACAGGCTGCGGTCCTTGGTGACGATGGTCCAGCCGTCGGGCAGGTCGCGGATCTCGCGCCGGCCGGCATTGATCATGGGCTCGATCGTGAAGATCATGCCCTCGACGAGCTCGATCCCCGTCCCGGGCTTCCCGTAGTGCAGGACCTGGGGTTCCTCGTGGAAGCGCCGCCCGATGCCGTGCCCGCAGAACTCGCGCACCACCGAGAAGCCGTGGGCCTCGGCATGGCGCTGGATCGCGGCGCCGATATCCCCCAGGCGCGCCCCGGGCCGCACCTGCTCGATGCCCAGCCACATGCACTCGAAGGTGACGTTGCAGAGCCGGCGGGCGGCGATGGAGGGCTCGCCGACGAAGAACATGCGGCTCGTGTCGCCGTGGAAGCCGTCCTTGATGACGGTGACGTCGATGTTCAGGACATCCCCGGACTTGAGCACCTTGTCGCCCGGGATGCCGTGGCAGACCTGGTGGTTGACCGAGGTGCAGATCGCCTTGGGGAAGGGCTTGTAGCCCGGCGGGGCATAGTTCAGCGGCGCCGGGATCGTGCCCTGGACCTCCGTCATGTAGGCATGGCAGAGGCGGTCGAGTTCGCCCGTGGTCACCCCGGGCACGACATAGGGGGTGATGTAGTCGAGGACCTCGGCGGCGAGCCGGCCGGCGACCCGCATGGCCTCGATCTCTTCACTGGTCTTGGGCGTGACTGTCATGCTAGCATTATAGGTTATCCGCGCTTTGCGCCTTGTGCGTCAAGGCCGCGGAGACGGCGAAGCCTTCTGGCCGTATATCGATTCTGACCGATCGCTTTGCAAGGCCCTTGCAACAAGGCCTTCAAAGGGGGTGTTCGAGCGATGTTACGCCCGGCGGGTTTGCCGGCGGGTCCTTCCGGTTGCCGGGAGGGCGAACCCGGGGACCGCCCCGGGCGTTCCGGACACGGTCCGGGGCGAAACTAGCGCGCCAGTCGCTGACGGGTGCGGCCCGAGCGGGGTCAGGGATCGACGGGGTCGAAGGTGCCGATCGGTATCGACGGCCAGATACCGGCGATCGGTGTCCGGTACCACACGAGTACCACCAGCCTGCCCGCGAAGGCCGTCTTGCCTGGTCTTACCCGCCAGGCGGCGATTCGGCGCAAGTTCCAACCTGTTTGCTTGCGGAGCACTTTCCCATGTCGGTCACGATGCGACAAATGCTGGAGGCGGGGGTCCATTTCGGCCACCAGACCCGCTTCTGGAACCCGAAGATGGCCCCCTACATCTTCGGCCACCGGAACAAGATCCACATCATCAACCTGGAGAAGACGGTCGTCCTCTTCCAGGAAGCCCTGAACTACCTCGGCCAGCTCGCCGCCAACCGCGGCACGATCCTCTTCGTGGGGACCAAGCGCCAGGCGCGCGAGGCCATCGCCGAGGAGGCCACCCGCTGCGGGATGCCGTACGTCGACCAGCGCTGGCTCGGCGGCATGCTGACCAACTTCAAGACGGTCAAGGGCTCCATCAAGCGCCTTCGCGACATGGAAGTCGCGATCGCCGAGGGCGGGCTCGAGCGCATGTCCAAGAAGGAAGCGCTGATGTTCCAGCGCGAGTACGAGAAGCTCAACCGCAGCCTGGGCGGCATCAAGGACATGAACGGCCTGCCGGACGCGCTCTTCGTGGTGGATGTCGGCTTCCACAAGATCGCGATCACCGAGGCGCAGAAGCTCGGCATCCCGGTCATCGCCGTGGTCGACACCAACCACAGCCCCGAGGGGATCGCCTACGTGATCCCCGGCAACGACGACTCCGGCCGGGCGGTGCGCCTGTATGCCCGGGCCGCCGCCGACGCGATCATCGCGGCGCGCGCCTCGGCGCTGGCCGAGGTGGCCAAGGAGTCCGACGAGGAGTTCGTCGAGGTCGAGAGCGTCGACGAGTTCGAATCCGACGAGGAGTGACAGCCCACCGGGGGCTGCCTGTGATCAGGCCCGGGGCCCGGTGACGGCGGCCCCTGTCTCGTTTACCCGGCGGGTCGGTGGCGACCCGGAGTCGCCGCGACCCGCCGATCGACTGGAGAGAACGATGGCGGAAATCACCGCTGCCATGGTCAAGGAACTGCGCGCCAAGACGGACGCGCCCATGATGGAATGCAAGAAGGCCCTCGCCGAGGCCGATGGCGACATGGCCAAGGCCGAGGACATCCTGCGGGTCAAGCTGGGCAACAAGGCGAGCAAGGCCGCGTCGCGGATCGCCGCCGAGGGCGTGGTGGGCATCCACCTGGCCGATGACGGCAAGCTCGGCGCGATCATCGAGGTCAACTGCGAGACCGACTTCGTCGCGAAGAACGAGGAGTTCCTCGAGTTCGTGGCCGCGCTCGCCGCCATGGTCGCCGAGAAGAACCCGGCCGACGTGGCCGCCCTGTCGGCGCTGCCCTTCCGGGACGGCACGGTCGAGAGCGTGCGCACCGCCCTGGTCGGCAAGATCGGCGAGAACCTCTCGATCCGCCGCTTCGCCCGCATGGAGGCCAAGGGCCGGCTGGCGAGCTACGTGCACGGCGGCTCGAAGATCGGCGTGCTGGTGGACGTGGTCGGTGGCGACGAGGCCCTGGGCCGCGACCTCGCCATGCACATCGCCGCGACCAAGCCGCGCGCGCTGTCGGCCGAGGGCGTGCCCGCCGAGGAGATCGAGCGCGAACGCTCCATCGCCCGGGCCAAGGCCGCCGAGTCCGGCAAGCCCGCCGAGATCGTCGAGAAGATGGTCGAGGGCACGGTGCAGAAGTTCCTCAAGGAGGTGACCCTGCTCGGCCAGCCGTTCGTCAAGGACGACAAGCAGACGATCGCCGCGCTGCTGAAGTCCCGCTCGGCCTCGGTCGAGGGCTTCACCCTGTACGTGGTGGGCGAGGGCATCGAGAAGCGCCAGGACGACTTTGCCGCCGAGGTGGCGGCGCAGGCGGCCGCGGCCCGGCGCTGAGCCGCCGGTGACCGCCGACCGTCGTCGGGCCCGCCCGCGGGAATCCGCGGGCGCTGCCGGCGGTCGGCGCATTCGCGCATAATGCGCGTCAGTCTGTATCCCATGGCGTGGAGGTCGAGTGAGAGCTGAGGAATCGACGGCGCCGGTCGCGAACGGCCGGGAAGAGCCGCGTTACAAGCGGATCCTGCTGAAGCTCTCGGGCGAAGCCCTGATGGGCGAGGACGCCTTCGGCATCAACCGCGCGACCATCGAGCGGATGGTCGCCGACATCGCCGACATCACCACGCTGGGGGTCGAGCTGGCGATCGTGATCGGCGGGGGGAACATCTTCCGCGGCGTCGCCGGCGGCGCGTCGGGCATGGACCGGGCGACGGCCGACTACATGGGCATGCTCGCCACCGTGATGAACTCGCTCGCCCTGCAGGACGCCCTGCGCCAGGCGGGCGTGGTCGCGCGGGTCCAGTCGGCGCTCAAGATCGAGCAGGTGGTCGAGCCCTACATCCGGCCCAAGGCGCTGCGCTACCTCGAGGAAGGCAAGGTCGTCATCTTCGCGGCCGGCACCGGCAACCCGTTCTTCACGACGGACACCGCGGCGGCGCTGCGCGGGGCCGAGATCGGCGCCGAGATCGTCCTGAAGGCGACGAAGGTGGACGGCGTGTACTCGGCCGACCCGGCCGTCGATCCGCACGCCACCCGCTATGCCCGGGTGTCCTTCGACGAGGCGATCTCGCGCAACCTCAAGGTGATGGACGCCACGGCGTTCGCGCTGTGCCGCGACCAGGGGCTGCCGATCGTCGTCTTCTCGATCCTCAAGGAAGGCGCCATGCGGCGCCTCGTGCTGGGACAGGACGAAGGAACGCTGGTCCACCTCTGACCGAGGGGGACCGGGCCGGCGGGGCGCCGGCCGAGGAAACTTGCGGCATGACGAAAGAGCAACGGAGATACAGCAGATGAGCACAGCCGACGTCATGAGCACGGCCCGACAGAAGATGCAGAAGTCGGTCGAGGCCCTCCGGGTCAGTCTCGCCCGCATCCGGACCGGCCGTCCGACCCCGGCCCTGCTCGATCATGTCCAGGTCGACTACTACGGCAGCATGGTGCCGATCAGCCAGGTGGCCAACATCACCCTGATCGACGGACGCACCCTCGGGGTCCAGCCCTGGGAGAAGAAGATGGTGGCGGCTGTGGACAAGGCGATCCGCGAGTCCGACCTCGGGCTCAACCCCACGGTGGTCGGCGACCTGCTGCGCATCCCGATGCCGCCGCTGTCGGAAGAGCGCCGGCGCGAGCTGACCAAGGTCGTGCGCGCCGAGGGCGAGCATGCCAAGGTGGCGGTGCGCAACCTGCGGCGCGAGGCCAACGACCAGCTCAAGAAGCTGGTCAAGGACAAGGAGATCTCGGAGGACGAGGAGCGCCGCACCCAGGACGCCGTGCAGAAGCTCACCGACCAGTTCGTCGCCGAGATCGACGGCATGCTGGCCGACAAGGAAAAGGAAATCATGACGGTCTGAGGACCGCCGGGCCGCCGCCGATGAGCGCATCTCCCGACCCGATTCCGATCAAGCCGCCGCCCTCCCGGGTGCCGCGCCATGTCGCGATCGTGATGGACGGCAACGGCCGCTGGGCGCTCCAGCGCCGGCTGCCGCGCGTCGCCGGTCACGCCAAGGGCGTCGATGCGGTGCGCACCACCGTGGAGGCCTGCGCCCGGGAAGGCATCGAGTTCCTGACCCTGTTCGCCTTCAGTTCCGAGAACTGGCGCCGGCCGGCCGACGAGGTTTCCGTGCTCATGCGCCTGTTCATCACGGCGCTCGAGCGCGAAGTCACGCAGCTGCGCGCCAACGGCATCCGGCTGCGGGTGGTGGGCGACCTCGGCGCCTTCGAGCCGCGCCTGCAGAAGCTCATCCGCGAGGCGGAGCAGCGCACGGCCAACAACACGCGCATGACGCTCACCATCGCCGCCAACTACGGCGGGCGCTGGGACATCGTGCAGGCGGTCCGGTCGCTGCTGCGCGACCGGCCGGAGCTCGCGGGCCAGCCGGAGCTCGTCACCGAGGACGTGCTGTCGGAATACATGGCGCTCGCGCACGCGCCGGAGCCGGACCTCTTCATCCGCACGGGCGGCGAGCAGCGCATCAGCAACTTCATGCTCTGGCAGCTCGCCTACACCGAGTTCTACTTCACCGATACCTACTGGCCGGATTTC
>Ga0079224_100003911_pt1 | contig 19032 bp, 17 predicted proteins | sample Stecom2015_FD_80414 | JGI IMG/M metagenome (GOLD analysis project Ga0079224, IMG submission 80414) | Agricultural soil microbial communities from Utah to study Nitrogen management - Steer compost 2015 | ecosystem: Environmental > Terrestrial > Soil > Agricultural land | place: USA: Utah... | reverse complement strand
CGCTTGAAGTAATCACCAAAGCTGAAGTTGCCCAGCATCTCGAAGAAGGTATGGTGCCGGGCCGTATAGCCGACGTTCTCCAGGTCGTTGTGCTTGCCGCCGGCGCGCACGCAGCGCTGCGCACTGGCGGCCCGGGTATAGGGCCTCTGCTCGCGCCCGAGGAAGACGTCCTTGAACTGGACCATCCCTGCGTTGGTGAACAGCAGGGTCGGATCGTTGGCCGGCACCAGCGAGCTGCTGGGGACGACCGTATGGCCCTTTTCACGGAAGAAATCCAGGAATGCCTGACGGAGATCTGCGCTGCTGGTCATTCAGTTAGCTACTCTTGGCCGGCTGGGTTGAACAATTCAATCGAGCTGATCGAGCACCCGTCGAATCTGCTCCGACGTGAAGCCTCTGTTCAAGAGAAAACGGTAATGCTTGCTGCGTTCCACCGGATCGCGCGGGGCACGCTCGCCAAACCGCTTACGATACTGCGCTAGCGCGCGAGCTTGCCAGTCTTCTTCCGCTTCCCGCAAGAGGCTTTCGGCAACAGTGGGATCGATGCCATGCTGGTACAACTCGGCCTGAATCCGCCGCGGTCCATAACCTTTTTCGCGGCGGCTGCGAACGAACTCTTCCGCGAAGCGTTCGTCGCTGAGCAGCTTCTCGGCAGCCAGCTCGGCGATGACCTGGTCGACCAGCGACTCGGGATACTCGCGCAGCAGCAGCTTGCGCCGGAGTTCCAGCGTCGAATGCTCGCGGCGCGCCAGCAGCCTCAAGGCGGTCTCGCGCACCCTTGCGTATTGTTCGACGTCCACCGATTCGCCTCGCCCTGCGCTGCCGGTTCCGGTTTCGCGGCTCAATCTTAATTTAGACAGCTGATTGCAGCCGTGATTCCGCCGCTCGCGCGATCGTTGAAATGCAGCGCAGTCTACCACGACAACGCCGCCCGCACGAACCGGGCCACGCCGGTAGCTGTTCAGGCGCATCAGGCCATGTTACGTTTACGTAAAGGGCAGATACAAACCGCTCGTATGACACCATTCGGAGATGGAGGAGGCATGCGGCAATATCCTTCCCTCAATTTCGACCTTGGCGAAGAGCTGGACATGCTCCGCGAAACCGTCGCTGCGTTCGCGGCCAAGGAAATCGCACCCCGGGCTGCCGAGATCGATGCCAGCAATGAGTTTCCCGCCGATCTTTGGCGCAAGCTGGGCGAGCTGGGGCTGCTTGGCATCACGGTCGAGCCGGAGTACGGCGGCGCTGGGATGGGCTACCTGGCCCACATCGTCGCCATGGAGGAAATCTCCCGCGCATCGGCCTCGGTCGGCCTCTCCTACGGCGCCCACTCCAATCTGTGCGTCAACCAGATCCGCCTCAACGGCACGGAAGAGCAGAAGCGCAAATACCTGCCCAAGCTGATCTCCGGCGAGCACGTGGGCGCGCTGGCCATGTCCGAACCCGAAGCAGGCTCCGACGTGGTCTCCATGCGCCTGCGCGCCGAGCGGCGCGGCGACCATTTCGTCCTCAACGGCAGCAAGATGTGGATCACCAACGGCCCCGATGCCGACACCCTGGTGGTCTACGCCAAGACCGATCCCGAGGCCGGCAGCCGCGGCATCACCGCCTTCATTATCGAGCGCGGCATGAAGGGCTTCTCCACCGGTCCGAAGCTGGACAAGCTTGGCATGCGTGGCTCCAACACCGGCGAGCTGATCTTCGAGGACTGCGAGGTGCCGGTGGAGAACGTGCTTGGGGAGATCAACGGCGGCGTGCGCGTCCTGATGTCGGGACTGGACTACGAGCGCGCCGTGCTGGCGGCCGGGCCGCTGGGCATCATGCAGGCCTGCCTGGACGTGGTGCTGCCCTACGTGCACGAGCGCAAGCAGTTCGGCCAGCCGATCGGCCAGTTCCAGCTGATGCAAGGCAAGCTGGCCGACATGTACACCACGCTGAGCGCTTGCCGCGCCTACGTCTACGCCGTCGGCCGGGCCTGCGACCGCGGCGAGACCACCCGCAAGGATGCCGCCGGGGCGATTCTGTTCGCTGCCGAGAAGGCCACCTGGATGGCTTTGCAGGCGATCCAGTGCCTGGGCGGAAACGGCTACATCAACGATTACCCCACCGGGCGCCTGCTGCGCGACGCCAAGCTCTACGAGATCGGCGCCGGCACCTCGGAAATCCGGCGCATGCTGATTGGCCGCGAGCTGTTTGCCGAGACCGCTCCCTGAGCAAAGCGCGCCCTGGCCCGCACCGGAGCGCACCAGGTTCCGGCGCGGGTCTTTCCTTTCTTACTCCAGCCCGAACACCTGCGGCAGTATGCCCGCGGTCAGCGTGCCCCAGCGTCGGCCCCGCACGCCAAGCGGCGCATAAAGCGCGAACACCACCCGGTTGGGCGCAATGGCGTAAGTGCCCAGGCTGAAGTGGGTGCAAGAACGCAGGCTGTCGAGCTCGAACTCGGTCATCCTGATGAAGCGCTGCGCCTGGCTCTGCGCGGCATCGACCTTGGGATCCCCGGTCGGGGGCTGGCTGGCCTCGGAACGCGCCAGCGGCATGTAACCGCGATCGTCGACCGGTGCCCAGTACAGCACCCGGTCCCGATAGCGCCGGGTCCAATCATCCAGCATGGCCTGACAGGCTGCGCGGAACGGCGCCAGGTAGCCGACCTCGAAATGCTCCTTGCTCTGCGGCAACGGACGGTAATTCTGGTCAAAGAAATCCACGCCCTCCGCGGCCAGCCGCTCCATGGCCGCCTGCATCTGATCGCGGTTGGCGAGCAGCAAATCGATGATGGACTCGAGCCGGCCCCGCCCGATGCGGAACCGGCACAGCCTCTGCAGTGCCAGGTCGGAGGTGCTGCGCTGGCTGTCGGCCTGGGCAAACGACTGCTGCATGCTCTCCAGGATGCGCACGCCCATGTCGCGGATCTCGCGGCTGTGCCTGTGGCTTTCCTGGTTCGTCACCGACAGCTCCTCGATGGCGGCGCTCACCCGCAGCAGATCGCCGTGGCTGCTTTCGAAGTCATGCACCATGGCCCTGAAGCGCTCGGCCGTGTTGACCACCATCTCCCGCGCCTGCTCTGCGTGCCGCATGATGCCGCCGGCACTGTCCGCCGTCCGCGAGACGGCGTCAGTCATGCCCTCCACCATGCCGCTGATCTGCTCGGTTGCGGCACGCACCTTGGCGGCCAGGCCGCGCACTTCGTCGGCCACCACGGCGAAGCCGCGCCCGTGCTCGCCGGCCCGCGCCGCCTCGATAGCGGCGTTCAGGGCCAGTAGGTTGGTCTGGGCTGCGAAGCCCTGCACGGTGTCGAGAATGCCGCGGATGTCCTCTGAGCTGGTAACCAGCGAGCCGACGGTTTGCTCGAAGCCGCGCATCACCTGGGTGGCGCCGTCGATGTGTTCCGACACGCTGCTCAGAACCTCCAAGGATTGCCGGGCCGCGTCGAGGTGCCGCGCGTTGACGTCAGCGATGGCGCTGGCGCGGCTGGAGATTTCGCTCACGGCCGAGGCGGCCTCGTCGCTGGAGCGAAAGACCAGCTCTGAGATCTCCTCCTGCCGTCGCGCGTCTCTGCTGGCCCGCTCGGCGTAGATGCGACCATAAGCCGCGGCCAGCGCGACCTTGAGGCTGTGCTGCTGCTGTGCTTCCAGCGACTCCCGCAAGCGCTCCATGAAGGCGTTGAGCTGGCGGATCAGGGCGCGCAGCTGGGGGCCGCCCTGCTCGGGCGCCTGGAAGGAGATGTCGATGACCTCGCCGTCCGCCTGCCGCAGCACGCGAGACAGCGCCGCCACGGCGGCCAGGTCGGTCGCGGCGCGATGAAGCAGCACCGCGCCCAGCGCCAGGACAACCAGCAGCAACCCGGCCAGGACCCAGCCGACCCCGCCATCGAGCCGCCATAACACCAGTCCCAATGCCAGCAGACTGCAAAGCAGCGCTACCACGTGGCCCCAGAAGACAGGCGTGCGAGTGGCGGTTGCGGCGATCCGTTTCACTTCCGAGATCATGACTCCCCCGACAAACGTCCGTCCCATGCGAACGGCACCTCGAGACTCAGAGAGGCGGCCAGCGAAGATGATGAGGTGCGAGCGCCAGCTCCGCGCGGCGGTCCGGCTGCCTGTCACCGGTTCGCTCGGCACCACGAGCCGGTCCGGATCGCCATGCTTCGCTGTCGGCTCTTGATTCATTATCGACCAATCACCGACAAGGATTAGCGAACTGTGGCACTCCGAGACCATCCGGCGCCTCGAGGCACACCGACAGGACTGCGCGGAACGTCAGGCTGTGATCGCCAGTACCACCGCCATCGCCGGCACGGCAAACAGGTTGCTCAGCACGATGATGCTGGAGGCGAGCGCTTCGTCGCCGTGCAGCTGCCGCACCAGAACGTAGGACACCGAGGCGGTCGGACATGCCAGCAGCAGCAACATGATGCGGGCATGCTCAGCGGACAAACCGACCCACCAAGCCAGCAGCCAGCCTATCGCCGGCACCAGCACGACCTTCATCAGTGAGCCGATCAGGGCAAAGCGCAGGCTGCCCCGCAGGCGCGTGGCATGGAGGGTGCCGCCGATGCAGATCAGCGCCAGCGGCAGCGCCATCTGGCCGACCGCGGTCAAGGTTCGCTGGAACAGGCTGGGCAGGCTCCAGCCGGACAGCGAGACCAGCAATCCGGCCAGGCAGGAAATCAAAATGGGGTTGGTGAGCAGCCCGTAACTGACCGAACGCAGCAGGCCGCGCCGCATGGTGCCCCCGGCCACCAGCAGGACGAGCACGCTGAGGAAGTTGTAAAGCACTACCATCGGCCCGAACACCAGCAGCGCGCTGTCTTCGGCCGAACTGTTGGTACCGGCGAAGGCGTAGAAAACCACCGGCAGGCCGATGAAGGCCAGGTTGCCGCGGAAGACGCCCTGGATGAACGTGCCATGCGATCGGGTTGGCATGCCTAGCAGCCAGGCAACCAGCCAGGCCGCGACGATGGCCAGCAGGGTCGCCCCCGCCCCGACCAGCAACAAGCCGCCGACCCCGGCGATGTCGGGGCTGGCGCCCGCAGTCCGATAAAAAAGCGCGCACGGCAAGCCGACCCAGTAAGTCAGTCGGTTGACGTCATGCAGCGCCTGCGTCGAGAGAAAGCCGGAGCGGGCCAAGGCCCAGCCCAGGGCAATGACCAGAAAGATCGGAGCGAGCGTATTGGCAACGGCGAGCAGGACGCGGCCCTCCAGCTTGTTTTCGACAATAGGGGAAGACGAACGGCGGCTCGTCCGAGAGCCCGAAGGGGCAGGATTATGCGCCCGCCAGCGGTCGCTGTTCCAGTGATGCCGGCGCCGGCGCAGCCGGATCCTGCCGTCGGCAGCGCCAAATCAGCCAGGCCGCAGCGACCACCAGGCAACCGGTCAGCACTGCCAAGGTCGATTTCAGCCCGAACCGGTCACTGCTCAGCCCGACCGTGAACACCACCGTGGCCATGGTCAGATAGGCAATCATGTAGAAAGCCGAGATGATCTCGCCGCGCTGCCGGTCCGGCGCCAAGACGCTGACCACCGCCACGCTGCCGACCGAAGCGGCGCCTCCGCCCAGGGCGGTGGTCAAGGTGCCGACCAGGAACAGCAGCGGCGACATCAGCATCACCCCCGCCATGCTCACCAGCATCCCGCTGACCAGCGCGGCTGGGCCGAACAGCATCAGCAGCCGTGGCGAATGGCGTCGAAACGCCAGCTGCCCCAAGCCGCCTGCCAGCTGAAAGCCGGCGGCATAGAGTCCGGCCAGGGAGCGGTCACGGACGCCAACCAGGTCAGCCGCGATCGACGGCCCCAGCGAGGCATACAGGCTGCCGGTCGACCAGGTCAGCGCCACCGCAACCCCGGCGACCGCAAAGCCGGGCCAAATCTCGCGCGGCACCCTAAGGCGCTGCGGCCGCCAACGCCGCAGCTGGACGGCACCACCCTCCTGCGCCGGCGGCGCCGGCCAGGCAACCTTGCTCAGGAGAAACGCATTGCCCAGCGCCAGCGCGGCAACCGCTAGGAAGCAAAAGACCGTCGGCGCCGGCAACCAGCGCAGCGCCAGGGAGCCAACCAGCGGCCCGGCAGTCGCGCCAGCCGTGAAGGCCAGGGCGGACAGGGTGCCGGCGTGGGCGCGATTGCCGCGCGAGTCCAGCTCGACCAAGGCGGCGGTGGCGGCCCCCGTGACCATGCCCGTACCCAGGCCGGTAAGAAACCGGCCCAGCGCCAGCCACTGCAAATCGGCGGCACCGGCGAAGACCAACCCGGCCGCGGCGGTGAATGCCATACCGGGGATCATCAGCTGCCTGCGGCCCAGCAAATCGGACAGCGGGCCGGCCGTCGGCAGCATGAGCAGCACGCCCAGCACGTAGACGGCGAATACGGCAGTCAGCGCCGTCGCCGAGAAACCCCACTCCGCCTGCCAGACGGCATAAAAAGGCGTCGGCAGGTTGCTGGCAAAAATGGTGGTGAAGATGGTCAGCAGGGTGGCGGCGAACGCCGCCGGCCGATGGCGGGAGCCGGCGCTCATGGGCTACCGGCAAGCCGCCTGCCGGGGCCGAAGAACCAATAGAGCGCCAGCAGCTGCAGGCCGACGATGCCACCGAAGGCGACTCGGTAGCCGACCGGAGCGTAATGCTGAGTAAGTGGATCTTCCCAAATCCCGATGACGACGCCTAAACCCCATTGGGTCAAAAAGGAGGCGATGAAGATCAGCAGGTTCAGCGCCGTGTTGGCACGCCCGGCCAGCTGGCTGCCGAAATGCTGCGACAGCAGCGCGTAATTGACCGCGCCCGAAGTGCCAATGAAGCCGAATAGCAGCAGTAGCAGCCAAACGGCCGACGCCGGCACCATACCGCTCGCCAGCACCAGCATGATGATGGTAAAGCCGCCCATGGCGATTCCGATCAGCGGCACCGGCCGCACGCCCAGCCGGGTGAGCCGCTCGGTCAAGGCACCCATCAGCAAGAAGCCAGTCGTGGTGGCGCAAGCGGTCAGCAGCAGATGATTGGCCACCTGCGCACGGTCGAAGCCGACCACGTCCCGCAGCCACGGCCCCGCCCACAGGCCGAACACCGCCTGCGAGCACCCGACGCACAGGGCCGCCAGCGGCGCCAGACGCCAAAACAGCGGATCGCGAAACACCCGCCGCAATCCCGCCAGCTGATCACCCAGCCCTTGCCGGGACGACTCCGCCTCATGCTCTGGCACCGCCGCAAAGATCCACAGCGCCACCAGCGCGGTCAGCGTCGCCAGCCCGAGGAAAAGCGTCCGCCAATCGAAGCTCCCCAGCAGCCATTCGACCGGCGCGGTGGCACTAATCGCCCCCAGGCCGCCGACCGCCAGCAGGGCTCCGTTGACCGTCGGCAGCCGCTGCGGCGGGAACCAGAGCGCGAAGGCCTTGAAGCTGGACATCAAGCAGGCCGACACACCGGCACCGATCAACGCGCGTCCCAGCACCAGGCCTGACAGGCCTTCGGCTAGCGCGAACAGCAGGGCGCCCAGCGCTGCCAGCAGCAGCAGTGCGGATCCCACCCGCCGCGGCCCGAAGCGATCCAGCGCCAGCCCAACCGGCAGCTGCATCACGGCAAAGGTCAGGAAGTAGACGCTGGTAAGAAACCCCAGATCCGCCGCGCTGATGCCGACGTCGGCGGCCAGATTAGGGGCGATCACGGCGTTGATGCTGCGGTACAGGTACGAAAGAAAGTACCCGCCGGCGAAGGGCAGGAACAAAAACAGTACCAGCCGGGCTGGTAGGCTCGACGCAGCCGCAGCGGTTGCGCCGGATGCAATCTCGGAACGGGTGCGACTCACGTTGTTTTTCTATCGTTGTCGAAGATGGGCCTGGTGATTGCATCATAGCAACGTCGCCACCGTTCTGCCTCCCTACGGCCGCCCGATGAGCGCCATGGTGTCCAGATCCTGGGTCACCGAGCGTTCAACCCGACGCCGCATGACGGCCTGCATCACCTCCTCGATCACTGGCAGCATGGCGGGCATCAGCACCCCCTGGGGCGCCCAGCCCATGCGGTGGCTGTCGCCTCCCAGCTCGACGCCGAGACCGGTCGCGTCGCCGATCAAGTAAATGGGTGCGTCCTCGTCCTCGGGCGCTTCGTGCTGACGCACGAACTGACAGCCGGCCTCCACCGCCCCGCGGCCGCAGGCGGCGTAAGGATCGCTGGGCGGCGCTGCGGCGATGACGTGGATGCCGGCCTCATAAAGCAGGTCGTTGAGGGTGTCGATCCAACCGATGAAGGCTTGCTGATACTCAGTGCTGAGATCGTTTTCCGAATCGATTTCCAGCAGCACGCCGCTGTCGAAGCGTTCCATCAGCAGCAGTCCCGCGCGGGCCTCCTGCTGCCAGGGCGGCAGCGCCTCCAGCACAGCGTCCCCGGGGTCCGGCGAGACCACCGTCAGCACCGACAGCCGTAGCTCCAGTGGCCGCAGCGTCGGCGCCCCCGCCGGGGCGTCGGCGCGGCGCCACCAGCGCTCCCAGCTGGCCTGCATGTCCGCCGCCGGCCTGGCTCCAGGCCCCCATGCCTGCTGCGCTCCGGCCAACGCGAACTCCATGATGCGGGCGCAGGACAGCACGTCGGTGACCATGTGCGGCGGCAGGCTGACCGGCGCCACCAGCACCGCCTCGTCCGGATGCACGATGCCATGCGCATGCAGCAGCTCGCGCATGGCGCCCGGCAGCATGGGCGGCAAGGTCGGCGCCCAGCGCTCCTGCTCGCAGATCAACGGCACGAACAGGACCCGCAGCTCTCGGGTTTCCTGCCCGGCCGCGCCATCGGCAGCGACCAGCCGACTGCCAGCCTCGAAGGTATAGGCCCAGTAGAACGCCTCCTGCAGCGCCGTGGGGACCTCCGTCAGCAAGCGCCGCACCACCGCCTCCAGCAGCGCCGGCGACTCGATCAATTCCCTCAGCCGGGGCCGCAGCTGGACCTGCAGCCGCGGCGCGATCATGGCCTGGGTATACTGCACGGCCGGCACCACCCGCTGCCGAAACGTCCGCTCCGCCCGCAAGCGCTGGCGGCGAAAGCCCAGCTCGTTGAACAGGCCGCTCAGCAGCGTTGGCAGGGCCTGCAGCGCTGGCAGCAAATAAGGCAGTGCTCTATGTCGCATGTCGGTCATCCACGCGCGGCCACTCCTCCCCGCCCCAGCCGCCGGCGGCCGCCGGCGCAGGATGGTTTTGCTCCGCGCTCCGCCGTATAGTCGTTCGTCCGTCAAGATTCATCGTTGTGCTCCAGGTAGCTTAGCCCTGCCAATGACGAAGATTCCCCAAACTATCCGCCCCTGCCCCTGCGGCTCCAGGCGCACCCTGCAGGCCTGCTGCGGTCCCCTGCTGGCCGGCCGCGACCAGGCCGAGACTGCCCTGGCGCTGATGCGCTCCCGCTATACCGCCAATGTGCTCAAGGCGGCGGACTATTTGCTGCAAACCTGGCACCCAAGCACGCGCCCGGAAACACTGGAGTTTCCGCCCGCGCTGCGCTGGATTGGGCTGACCATTTGCAGCGTCCAGGCCGGCGACCACGGCGACAGTGACGGCAAGGTGGAGTTCATCGCCAGCTTCCGCGAGCGCGGCCGTCCTGGCAAGCTGCACGAGACCAGCCGCTTCGTGCGGGAGCAAGGCCGCTGGCTGTACCTGGACGGCGAACTCCACTGAATGCGGCCGCCTGTCACGACGTTCAGACAACCCTCAGAACCCATCTGCTGATGCTGCTCACCATCATCAACATCGTTTTCCCGGTTTTTGCCATCATCGGCGTCGGCACCGTCTGGGGCCGGCTCAACCGCCCCGACCTGGCCCTGGTCAACCGTCTCAATATGGAGATCTTCGTGCCGGCCCTGGTATTCGCGGTGATGGCCGGCAAGGACTTCCAGCTCGCTGCCTACAAGCAGCTGGCGCTAGCTGCGACCGCCGTGGTGATCGGCTCCGGCCTGCTCAGCTGGCCGCTGGCCAGGCTGCTCAAGGTCAACGCCAAAACCTTCGTGCCGCCCATGATGTTCAACAACACCGGCAACATGGGCATTCCCTTGCTCCTGCTCGCCTTCGGCGAATCGGCCTGGCCGGCCGCGGTGCTGGTATTCGTCATCGAGATGCTGCTCCACTTCACGCTGGGGCTATACATCCTCGACTCCCGCACGCGCCTGACCGGGCTGCTGAAAAACCCCATCGCCCTCGCCGCCTTGGCTGGCCTCGTGTTCAGCCTGACCGGCTGGACCCTGCCCCAGGCACTGGCCGTGCCGCTGGAGATGCTGGGGCAGATCTCGATTCCGCTGATGCTGTTCGCGCTGGGCGTGCGGCTGCTCGACGTGGACCTTCAGGACCTGCGGCTCGGCATCGCTGGCGCCATCGTCTGCCCGCTGGCCGGCATGGCGGTCGCGCTGGCCCTGCGGCCGTGGCTGACCTTGCCAGAGCAGCAATGGGGTATTCTGCTGGTGTTCTCCGCCTTGCCGCCGGCGGTGCTCAACTACATGGTGGCGGAGCAATATCGGCAGGAGCCGGGACGGGTGGCTTCACTAGTGCTGATCGGCAATCTAGGCAGCCTGGTCTTCATTCCGCTGGCGCTGTGGCTGGCGCTCGGCTAAGGCCGTGTGCCCTATAGCGTTTTAGGCCGCCTGTCCAGGAGGCAGTTCACGACATTAAAAATCAGCGAATACTAAACTCCACTCCTGGGTGGGGATTGGCGATGCTGGCCCTGGCAGCCAGCGAAGCCGGTCAGTAGTTCAAATAACGACAACAAGAAGGACTACCGCATGGTAAGACTGGTACAACTGCTCGACGGCGTGCCCGCCAAACGCTTTCCCCTGGACAAGGAACGGTTGACCATAGGCCGCGGCCCCGGCAACGACATCGAGCTGGACGATCTTTCCGTCAGCATCCGGCATGCCGTGATCGAGCGCATCGGCGACCCGGAAACCGCCGAATACCACATCCGCGACCTGGAAAGCACCAACGGCACCTACGTCAACGAAGAGCCCATCAGCTGTCGCCGGCTGCACAACCGCGACATCATCCGCATCGGCTGGACTCATTTCGAGTTCATCGACGAGCGGGCCGGGCAGGAAAAGACCATGAAAATCAGGAAAACCTGGCTGCCCGGGGTCTTCATCAGCAAGAAGTAGCCGGTGGCGACCGCCATGAGGCACATGGCCCTCCGCACCCTGCACGCTTTCCTCGGCGGCGGCCTGCTGCTGGCGCTGGCCGCGGTGCTGCTGGCAGCACCGGCGCGGGTGCCCGGCCTGGAACGCATGGGGGCGCAATTGTTTGCCTGGTCGCTCGCCCTGCGTCCGGCCCCGCCGACCGCGGCCGAGATCGGTGTGCTGCGCCTGCCGACCAGCCCCGCCGCCGCGCAGGCCGAGCAGCTCGCCGCCATGGCAAGCCTAGCAGAGCTGCTGCCCCGGCTGCCCAGTCGCCTGGTCTGGCAACCCAACCCAGCCTTGGAGGCGGCGCTGGCGTGGTCGGAGACCGGACAGCGGCTGCAAGTCGCGCTGCAGCATAGCCACGCTCGGCAGGGCGAGCTGGAGCTCGCCGTCACGGTTTCCCATGCCGGCTGGCGCGGCTGGCTGCTCGCCAGGCTGGCCGCCCGGCCGCCGACGTCTGCTGTCGCCGAGCAGCCACCGTACCGCCTGCAGCTGGCTCGCCGAAGCGGAACCGGCATTGCCGTTCCCGCTGCCCTGACCGCCCTCGAACTGCCGGCGCTGAGTTGGCTGGAGCATCGAGGGCTGCAAGCCGACAGCCGGCCGCTCACCGGTCCCGATGGGCGGATTTTTCTGCATGAGCCAACCGTTGCCGCGATTGAGCTACAGCTCGCGCAACTCGCTACCGCCGCCGCGCCTCCCGTGCTAGTGATCGGCGCGGCCGATGATCCAGCCGTCGACGCGACGGCGGCACTGCTGAGCAATCTGCTGCGCGGCAGCCACAGCTACGCTCCATGGTGGGACCTGCCACTGGACCAGTTGCTGACGCTCGTCCTGCTCAGCTACTACCTCTGGCTGCTGCCGCGCCTCACCTTCGCTACCGGTTTCCTCCTGACCGTTGTCATCGCCGGCGGCGTCGCGATGTTGCAGCTCGGCTTGCAGCTGCACCAGCAGCAGTGGCTGGCGCTGGAGGGCACCCTGGGCATGCTCCTGCTTGGCTATCCGCTGGCAGCCCTGATGGCAGCGGTCACCAAAGACCAGCGCCGCCAGCTGGAAGAAGCCGACCAGGCCCGGCTGGCCCTGGCCCAGCGCCATATCCAGCAGGGCGAGCTCGACGCTGCCCGACAGCAGCTCGGCGCGGCGGCCGCTACCAGCCGCCGGCTGGAGCTGCTGTACGAGCTGGCCATCGCCTATGAGCGTCGCCGCCAGTACCTCCAGGCGCAGGAGGTGTTCCGCCAGTGCCTACAGCAGAATCGCCGCTTCCGGGACGTCAAGGCCAGACTGGCCGTGCTGTCGGAAGTCACGGCCGCCGGCGACGCCCGTCTCGGCCCCCGGATCTCCAGCGCCAGCACGCTGGTCATGCCAGCAACGCTGGAGAAGCCCATGCTGGGCCGCTACCGCCTGGAACGGGAGCTGGGCCGGGGTGCCATGGGGGTGGTGTATCTTGCCAGCGATCCCAAAATCAGCCGCCAGCTGGCCATCAAGACGCTGGATCTCACCCACCTGCCACAGGCCGAGGCCAACGAGTTCAAAAACCGCTTCTTCCGCGAGGCGGAGGCGGCCGGCCGGCTCAGCCACCCGGCCATTGTGACCATCTATGACGTCGGGGAGGATGGCGAGTTGGCGTACATCGCCATGGACTACGCACCGGGCCAGCCGCTGAGTCGCCACGCCACGGCCGACACGCTGCTGCCGGTGGAAACCGTCTATGCCCTGCTGGCCGAGGTCGCCGAAGCGCTGGACTATGCGCACGGCAAGGGCATCGTCCACCGCGACATCAAGCCGGCCAACCTGATTTACGACGCCGCCGCCGGCACGGTGAAAATCACCGACTTCGGCATTGCCCGCATCGGCGACGGCAGCGCGACCAGCACCGGCACCATACTCGGCAGCCCGTCCTACATGGCGCCCGAGCAGTTCGCCGGCGGCAAGGTCGAAGGCACCGCCGATTTGTTCAGCCTGGGCGTGACTTTCTACCAGCTGCTGACCGGCCAGCTGCCGTTCAGCGGTGACAACGTGGCGCAGCTGGCCTATCAGATCAGCCAGGCGCGGCACGCCGATGTGCGCCGTCTGCGGCCCGAGCTACCGGCCAGCGCCAGTCGCATCATCAACAAGGCCCTGGCCAAGAAACCGGGGGAGCGCTTCCAAAGCGGACGGGAGATGGCCGAGGCGCTGCGCCGCGGCATGCCTCGCCGCAAGACGGGCTGAAGCCATGGAATATCGCATCTACGGAACCAGTGACCGCGGCCTGCGGCGCGAAGCGAACGAGGACAGCTTCGCCTACCGACTGCTGCCGGATGGCATGATCGCCGTCGTCGCTGACGGCGTCGGGGGGCACCCCGGCGGCGCCTTCGCTAGCGCGCTGGCCACCGAGCAAATCCTGCAGGCAGTGGCCGCCGTTCCCGCCAGCTTGCCGCTGCCGAGCCAGCTGTTGGCCTGCTGCGAACAAGCCAACAGCGCCTTGCGCCGCGCCCAGCAGGCCCATCCCGGTTACGAGCAAATGGCCACCACGGTGGTCGCCTTGCTGGCCCGTGACCGGCAAGCGGCGCTGCTGCATGCCGGTGACTCGCGCTGCTACCGCTGGCGCGGGCAAGCGCTGCAGCTGCTCACCCGCGACCACACCCTGGCCCAGCAGATGGTGGACGACGGCACCATCGGACCCGATGAGGCCGAGCGCACGCCCTACCGCCACGTCCTCACCCATGGCCTGGGCCTCGCCAATACCCTCAGGTACAGCCTGATCGAGCTGCGGCTGGAGCCCGGAGATGTTTACCTGCTGTGCTCGGACGGCCTGTCCAAGCCGCTGACGGATGCCGCCATCGCAGCCGCGCTGGCGCACCACCCGACCGAGACCGGGGCGGCTGAAGCCCTGATCGCGGCCGCCAACCAGGCCGGCGGCCCGGACAACATCGCTGTCATCCTCATCCGTTGCCTGGAGTAGCGTAGCCATGACCCGCATCAAACCTGCACACCCCAGCCTGGCTTTGCTGATCGACGGGGTCGTCGCCAAAGAGTTTCCGCTGGACAAGCCGGAGATCACCATCGGCCGGCGCAGCGACAACGACATACGCATCGACGACATCGCCGTCAGCGGGCGCCATGCCCGCATCTTGGTCCGGCCCAACCGTTACCTGGAGGGGACGGCCGACGTCTTCATCGAAGACCTCGACAGCACCAATGGCACCAAAGTCAACGGCACCCCCATCCGACACCGGCGCCTCGCCCCCGGCGACCTCATCCAGATCGGTTGGAACAGCTTCAAGCTGCTCGACCCCACGCAGACCGATCTCGAACGCACGGCCTATATACTTCAGGAATGATGGCCGCACCGGCGGCCCGGCCCCGCCCCAGGCGGGCGACAGGCAAGCGAACGGGACCGCTGCATGAAGACCTCCGCCACCAGGCCGGCTGCGTTGGCGACGCTGCTGCCTTTTCTCAAGCCGCATCGGCGGCTGCTGGTTCTTGCCGTCAGCGCGCTGGTGATCGCCGCCGCCGCCACGCTGGCGCTGCCGCTGGCCTTCCGCCTCGTCATCGACGCCGGTTTCGCGGCTGCCAGCACGGCCTCCATCGATCGCTATTTCCTCGGCCTGTTCGCGGTCGCTCTGATCCTGGCCGTGGCCACGGCGCTGCGCTTCTATTGGGTGACACTGTTCGGCGAGCGCGTGGTGGCCGATCTGCGCCAGGCCGTTTACCGCCATCTACTGGGCTTGGACCTCGGTTTCCACGAAACCAACCGCACCGGCGAGCTTTTGTCGCGACTTACCACCGACACCGAGCTGATCCAGACCGTGCTCGGCTCCAGTGCCTCGGTGGCTCTGCGCAGCGCGCTGATGCTGCTCGGCGCCAGCGTGCTGCTGGTGATCACCAGCCCGCGGCTGGCGGCGCTGATCGCCCTGGTCATCCCCTTCGTGGTCGCGCCCATCGTGCTATTCGGCCGCCGCGTGCGTCGGCTCTCGCGCCAGAGCCAGGATCGCATCGCCGACACCAGCGCCGTGGCCGGAGAAACCCTGGCCGCCCTGCGCACCGTGCAGGCCCACGCCCGCGAGGCCTACGAAGCGGAGCGCTTCGGCGCCGCGGTGCTCGCCGCGCTGGCGGCGGCGGTACGGCGCACCCGCATGCGGGCGCTGTTGACCGCGACCGTCATCCTGTTAGTGTTCGGCGCCATCGCCCTGGTGCTCTGGCTCGGCGCCCGCGCGGTCATCGCCGGTGGCATGAGCGGCGGTGAGCTGGGGCAATTCGTGCTCTATGCGGTGATCGCGGCGGGCTCCATCGGCTCGCTGAGCGAGGTCTGGGGCGACGTGCAGCGCGCAACGGGCGCCGCCGAGCGCTTGGGCGAGCTGCTGGCCACCGACAGCCGCATTCGCGACCCCGAGCAGCCGGTCCGCCTCGGGCCCGGTTCCGGGCGCATCGAGTTCGACCGGGTCAGCTTCAGTTATCCGTCCCGCCCCGGCGTCAACGCACTGACGGACTTCGACCTACACATCCGTCCCGGCGAGCACATCGCCTTGGTGGGTCCCTCCGGCGCCGGCAAGACGACGGTGCTGCAGCTGCTGCTGCGTTTTTACGATCCGCAGCAGGGCAGTATTCGGCTGGATGGCGTCGACCTGCGCCAGCTGGCGCTGTCCGATCTGCGCTCGCGGCTGGCGCTGGTGCCGCAGCAGCCGGTGATCTTCGCCGGCACCGTCTACGACAACATCCGCTACGGTCGCCTCGACGCTAGTCCGGCCGAGATCAGGGCCGCCGCCCGCGCCGCCGAAGCACATGAATTCATCGCCGCCTTGCCAGACGGCTATGATACCCATCTCGGGGAGCGCGGCGCCCGCCTGTCAGGCGGTCAGCAGCAGCGTATCGCCATCGCGCGCGCCTTGCTCAGCCGCGCGCCGGTGCTGCTCCTGGACGAAGCTACCAGCGCCTTGGATTCGCACAGCGAACATCTCATCCAGCAGGCGCTGCAGCGGCTGATGGAAAACCGCACCACGGTGGTCATCGCCCATCGCCTGGCCACCGTGCTGCGCGCCGACCGCATCATCGTCATGGACCGGGGACACATCGTCGCCGAGGGCAGCCATGCGGCCCTACTGGCCCAGGGCGGCCTCTATGCCGAGCTGGCACGCCTGCAGTTCGCCGACACCGGAGCCGGAGCGGCGCGGCTCTAAACCCCCCCGGCGCCGCCCCGGGCCGGCAACGAGCGGTGCGAACGTCGACGCAACGGTGTAAGCTCCTAGCTCGCGTCGCCAGGCGGAGCGGACGCCCGGCCCGGAGACGCGGTTTGTCGCAACCTTGTGTGCTTAAGCTAGGGAACGAGACCTGCTCATGTCGAACAACTCCACCGATGAACGGTCACGCAAGAAAGGCTCCGGCCGGGGCGGGACGCGTCGTTCGGGCGCGCGCCGCAGCAACGCGGCCGACAACCGGTCGCAGCAGGCCAAGGCCGCTGCCGAACGCCCGCAGCAGCCCCGGGGCGTCCGCCTTTCCCGCGAGGAGCTGGAATGGGCGCGCGATCTGTGGCAGCACGGCGAGCCGCCGTCCGAGATCGCCGACCAGCTTGGCATCGATGTCGCCCAGGCTGAAGAGCTGGTGGCCAGCTGGAGCCGTTGACCGAGCTGCCCGAGAGCTTGCGCTAATGCCGGATCTGCCTCGCCCGACCTCGCACTTCTTCGTCTCGCAGCGGCTGCGCCTGCACTATGTCGATTGGGGCAACCACGACAAGCCGCCGCTGCTGCTCGTTCACGGCGGCCGCGACCACTGCCGCAGCTGGGATCCGCTGGCGCTGCGCCTGCGCGAGGACTGGCATGTGATCGCACCCGACCTGCGCGGGCATGGCGACAGCCAGTGGTCTCCCGATGGCCACTACACCATGGCCGCCTACATCTACGACCTGGCCCAGCTCATCCACCTGCTGCAGCTGACGCCCGTCACCATCGTCGCCCACTCGCTGGGTGGCAATATCGCGCTGCGCTACACCGGCATCTATCCGGAGGCGGTGCGCAAGCTAGTCGCCATCGAAGGGCTGGGCCCGTCGCCTAAGGTGCTCGCCGAGCGAGCCAAGATCGGCATCGACGAGCGCATGCGCAACTGGATCGAGGAACAGCGCGCTCTCGCCAGCCGTCAGCCCCGCCGCTACGCCAGCCTGGAGGATGCCTGCGCCCGCATGCAGGAAGAGAACCCCCATCTCTCGCCGGAGCTGGCGCGCCACCTCACCGAGCATGGCGTCATGCGCAACGAGGATGGCAGCTACAGCTGGAAATTCGACAACTACGTGCGCTCCTGGCCTCCTTATGACATGGCCCAGGAGCAGATCGAGACGCTTTGGTCCCGGATCAGCTGTCCGACGCTGCTGATCTACGGCAAGGACAGCTGGGCCTCCAATCCGCAGGAGGACGGCCGCATCCGCCACTTCCGCCATGCCCGCGTCGAGGTGGTCGAAGGAGCCGGCCACTGGGTCCACCACGATCAGCCCGAGCGCTTTCTACAGCTGCTGCAGGACTTCCTCTGACCGGCGCTTGCCGCGCCATCCTGGGGCAAGCGCCCAGGACCGTTGACCCCGATACGAAAATCTCAAACGACTCAAAAGAAACTTCTTCCCCGGCAATTTCCCTGCCCTTCAAAAGCTGATCAAAAGCCATTCAAGCCGCCAGGCAAGCGTTTGATTATCAGTCGCTTATATACGACACCCCGGATGCGGCTATCGCGTTGACAGCAGGCCGATCGCGGCCTAACTTTTTCGCGACGGTTTCATAAACCGTCTCTGTAATAAACAAAACCTGGAAAAGTTCACCCCAGGAACAGGGCACACAGCCGCATCACGGCAGCTTGCAGAGCAAAAACAATCACTGAGGAGGAAATTCCCGTGTCCAAGCGACTCTTGCGCGCCGCAGCCATCGCGGCCGGCTTGCTGATCAGCAGCTCAGCGTTTGCCGTCAACCCTGGCGACCCGGTGCCGCCGGATACGCCAGGCGCTCCCTTCCCGCCGGTCTCGAGCTTTGACCGGTCCGGTCCCTACGCCACCACCAGCGAACGTGTCGGGCTGAGCTGCACGATTTACCGCCCCCGCACGCTGGGCCAGGGCGGCGTCCGTCATCCCATCATCATCTGGGGCAACGGCACCGGCGCCTCGCCGTCCACCTACGGCTCGCTGCTTCACCACTGGGCCAGCCACGGCTTCGTGGTCGCTGCCGCCAACACCTCCAACGCCGGCACCGGCGAGGAGATGCTCCGCTGCTTGGACTACCTAATTGAGGAAAATGCCAAGAGCAGCGGCACCTATGCCGGTATGCTCAATCCGGGACGGGTCGGCGCCTCCGGGCACTCGCAGGGCGGCGGCGGCACCATCATGGCCGGCCAGGACCCGCGCGTGACCGTGACCGCGCCCATTCAGCCCTACACCCTAGGTCTGGGGCACCGGAGCTCGTCGCAAAGCAACCAGAACGGTCCGATGTTCCTGATGACCGGCGGGATCGACGCCATTGCCGCACCGACGCTCAACGCGCTGCCGGTGTACAACCGCGCCAACGTGCCGGTGTTCTGGGGTGAGCTGAGACTGGCCGGGCACTTCGAGCCGGTGGGGAACGGCGGCGGCTACCGGGGTCCGTCCACGGCTTGGTTCCGCTACCATCTCATGGATGACAACAATGCCCGCAACTACTTCTACGGCGCCAACTGCACCCTGTGCAGGGATTTGGGCTGGAGCGTGCGCAAGAAGGGCATGAACTAAACCCAGACCCTTCGAGCTGGTCCACGGCTAATAAACAACCGCCATGCCTGCGGGCATGGCGGTTTCCACTCAGCGGGCGGCCTGCCTGACCTTCTCCCACTCCCGTTCCTGCAGCTCGCGCCAGAGCAGCTTGCCGGTGGGCGACTTCGGAAGCGCCTCGACGAACTCCACCTGCGTCGGCACCTTATAGGCCGCCAT
>Ga0079224_100003910_pt1 | contig 19033 bp, 14 predicted proteins | sample Stecom2015_FD_80414 | JGI IMG/M metagenome (GOLD analysis project Ga0079224, IMG submission 80414) | Agricultural soil microbial communities from Utah to study Nitrogen management - Steer compost 2015 | ecosystem: Environmental > Terrestrial > Soil > Agricultural land | place: USA: Utah... | reverse complement strand
GGGAATGCGCGGCGAGGGCAGCGCGGCCGCACGGGCGCTGATCCGCCTCGGCGGCGGGCAGCCGGACCTGGTGGCCGAGGCGCACGAGCGGTCCGGCTACGCCCTCACCGGCACGGCGGTCCTGGTCTCGGCGCTGGTCGCCGGTGGTCTCGCCGCGGCGGCCTGCGCACCGGTGTGGTCGGCGCCCGTGGCGGCCGCCGCCGGGGCAGGCGTGGCCGCGGTCGCCGGGGTGATCGCCCGGGTGCTCGCCGTCCTTCCCGGCACGTTCTCTCCCGGCACGGCCGCCCCCGGCACGGCGCAGCGCGTGCTCGGACTGCTCGGGCGGATGCTGCTCGCGCTGCTGCCCGGCCTGTTCCTCGGCGAGGCCGCCACCCTGGTGGCCACCGCGCCCGCGATCGACCGGCTCCTGGACGAAAAGGCGCATGCCGCAGCGAGTTCGGCACCCGAGGTCACCGCCGCCACGGCCGTACTTGAACGCGCCCGCGCCGAGCAGGCCGCCCTGCGCGCCACCATCGGCCGCGGTGCTGAGGAGGTCGAACGGGCGCTGGTGACCGCGCGCTGTGAATTCAATCCCACTCCGGCCTGCCCGCCCACCAGGATCACCGGCGTCCCAGGCGACGGCCCCGAGCACCGCACCGCCCGCGCCATGCTCGACGAGGCTCGCGCCCGCCTGGCCGCCGACCGCGACCGCGCCCCCGCCCTCGACCAGCGCGTCACCGAGGCCGACAGCGCTCTGGCTCGGGCCTACGCCACCGCGGAGCGCTCCGGCGACCGTGGCCTCGGCGCGCGCTGGGCCGCCATGCACGAACACACCACCTCCGCCGCCCCCGGCCCCGCCATGACCACCCGACTGGCCGCCCTGCTCGCCGGCCTGCTCCTCGCCCTGCTCCCCCTGCTCGCCCGCCGCAGGCTCGGCGTCACCTCCCAGGACCGCCACGCCGCCGCCCGCGCCGCCATGGACGCCGCCGAACGCGACGCCGAGACCGCCGTCGCGATCCAACTGGCCAGGACGCGCGCCGCCGCCGCGCGATCGCGCGCCGAACCCGTTGTCGACACCCGCAGGCCGGCGGCCGCCCGTCGGGCCGCCGCGCTCCCGACGGGCAGCTCGGGCTCGGCCACCTGGGCCGTCGACGCCGTTCCCTTCGACCCCGAATACGCGGCGGCGCGGACCGCCGTGACCGACGACCCGGGCAAGGCATACGAGGCGACACCGGTCGTGGAGACCACCGAACCGGTCGTCGGGACCGGCGACCGGGTGGTCGAGCCGTTCGGCGGCAGGCGGCACACCCGGGTGATCGCCGCGTTCGGCGGGCTGGAGATCGGCATCACCGAGGCGGTGCGCCCGGCGGAACACGGCCGGCCGCCGAGGCAGGCGCCGGCACCGTCGCTTTCGTGGCTCGCTCCGCTGCTGCCCGGGTTCGTGCTGGCGGCGGTGGACAGCGCCACCCGGCCGCTGCTCAGCGCCCGGCGAGCGGTCGACGCGGTGGAGGAGCTGACCTTCACGGTGCGCGACGGCCGTCATACCAGGGTGGTCACCCTGGCGGTGCGCGAGACGGCGGCCGCCGGGCCATCGGTGGCCACCACGGTGGTGGACGCCGAACCCGTCGCGCAGGCGGGGCCGCAGTCGCGCACCCCGGCTCCCTGAACACGTTTCCACTAGACTCCGAGCCGTGCTGCCAGCCGTTGATCCGGCCGGCGTCACCGGGGCGGGGGTGCAACCGGCGCCGGGGTCGCCCGGACCCGTACCGCTTCGTCCACTGACTTTCCGTGAACTCCTCGACGTCCCGTTCGCGCTGATCCAATCCCGGCTCGCCGTGCTGGCGATCCTCGGCGGGGTGACGGTCGCCGTCGCCGAGATCGTGGTGGTGGTGCTGACCGCGAGCGCGGCGGGGCTCAGCGACGGCTCCGACGACGCGATCGGCTGGACGGCGGTGCTCACCACGCTGGCCTGCGCGTGGCTGGTGCGCGCGGTGCTGCGCGGGACGGTGGTGCCGGTGGCGCTGGCCGCGGTGTTCGGCCGAGTGGTGGGCGTGCGCGCCGCGCTGACCGGCTTGCTCACCCATGCGGGTCCGGTGCTGCTGGCACACCTGGTGTTCACTCTGGTCGGGGTCGGTGTGCTCGCCCTGGGCATCCTGCTCGTCACGCTGCCCTTCGTGCCGGTGCTGCTGGCCTATCTGCGGGCGACCCGCTTCCCGCTGCCCGCGGTGCTCTACGCCGAGAGCGCGGGCTACCGGCAGGGCGTGGCCCGCACCAAGGTGCTCACCTCGGGTTCGCAGTGGCGGCTGACCGGCCTGTGGCTGGTGCAGCGCACGCTGTTCGCGGTGCTCGTGCTGCCGCTGATCGGCCTGACCACCTATCTCACCGACATCTCCGGCACCCGCATGTGGACGGTGCTGGTGCTGACCACCACCCTGTCGCTGGTGCTGATCGCCTTCGCCGAGATCGTCGAATCCTGCTCGCGGGTCACCCAGTACGTCGACGCGCGCTGCCGCCGCGAGGGCATGGACATCCGGGTGCCGGACCCTGCCGGGGAAGGGCGGTGGCGATGAGCGAGGACCAGCGGCAAATCCCGGCTCCGCCGACACTCGGCCCCGCCGCCGAGCACCGCGCGGCCGCGGAGCAGGCGGCCGCCCGCCGCGACTACGACCGCGCGCTGCGCGAACGGTTCCGGGCGGTGCTGCGCGGCATGGAACAGCGTGGCCTGTTGGAGACGCGCCGCTCGCGCACCGCCGACGAGACCGCCGCGGACGCCTCCACCGTGCTCGCCCCCGAGGCCGCCGCCCAGTTGGACCCGGCGGCACGCAGTTTCGACGAGGTCGTCTACGGCGGTCGCCCGGCCACCGAGGACGAGTACCGCAGGCTCGAGTACGCCGACGCCTACTCCGCCGCCGCGCCGCCACCGAAGCCCGAACCGCTGGTGCGCGAAGTGGCGGAGGCCGCGCCGCGCCCGCGCCGCCGAGCACTGCCGCCGCTGCCCGCGCTGCTGCGCGATCCGAGGTTCTGGGCCGGGCTGGCCGGGCTGATCGTGCTCGGGCTGCTGCTGTACGCGGCCATGCAGTCCTGCGCCGCGCCGAGCGCCCCGCCGCCGCCCGACCTGCCGCCGCCGTCGATCCCCGACCCGCCGGACGATCCCGACCTGCCGCCGATCGAGGGCAGGGACTCGATCTTCGACAGCCTGCCCGCGCCGCTGGCCTTCGGCGGGCTGATGCTGTTGATCACCTCCGCGCTGCTCGTGTGGTGGCGGGCGGTGCGACGCGGCGCGTTGGTACGCGAGCCGCGGCCGGTGGAAGTGGCGGCGAACGAACTGCTCGCCGGACAGGCCGCGGTGTACCGGCGCAGCGGCGACCACGACCACATCGCGGGCAAGCTGCGGGCCGCCGCGCTGCGCCGGATCACACCGGGGCTCGGCGCGGCCGCGGGTGCGGGCCCCGACGAGCTGATCGCCGCGATCGCGGGCCGGTCCGGGCTCGATCCCGGACTGGTGCACGCCGCCCTGTACGCCCCGGTGCCCGACGCGTCCGCGCTCGGCGTGGTCGCCGCCCAGCTTGATCTGATCGAGACGGAGGTCCGATGACGACGGACATGACGAAATCCCCGGACCCCTCGGGACCGGCAGGCACAGCTCCGGTCGGCCCCTCCCCGGCCGGTCCCTCCCCGGCAGGCACAGCCCCGGCGGGACCGGCACCGACCGCCGAGCAGGCGCACGCCGCGCTGGCCGCCCTGCGCGCCGAGATCGGCAAGGCGGTGGTGGGCAACGACAACGCGGTGCTCTACCTGGTGCTCGCTCTGCTGTGCCGGGGCCACGTGCTGCTCGAGGGCGTGCCAGGGGTGGCCAAGACGCTGCTGGTGCGCGCGCTGGCGACCGCGCTCGAACTCGAGCACACCAGGGTGCAGTTCACCCCCGATCTGATGCCGGGCGATGTCACCGGCTCGCAGATCTACGACCCGCACTCGGCGGAGTTCACCTTCCGCCAGGGCCCGGTGTTCACCAATCTGCTGCTGGCCGACGAGATCAACCGGACCCCGCCCAAGACCCAGTCGGCGCTGCTGGAGTCGATGGAGGAGCGGCAGGTGTCGGTGGACGGCAGGCCGCGTCCGCTGCCCGACCCGTTCGTCGTGGTGGCCACCCAGAACCCGATCGAGCAGGAGGGCACCTATCCGCTGCCGGAGGCGCAGCTGGACCGCTTCCTGTTCAAGGTCGACATCACCCTGCCCGGGCGCGAGGACGAATTCCACATCCTGGCGCGCCACGCCTCGGGCTTCGACCCGCGCGACCTGACCGCGGCGGGCCTGCGTCCGGTGGCGGGCGCAGGGCACATCGCGGCGGCCCGCGCGGCCGTCGGCGCGGTCACCGTGGCCCCGGAGGTGCTGGCCTACATCGTGGACCTGTGCCGGGCGACCAGGTCGGCGCCCGCGGTGCGGCACGGCGCCTCCACCCGTGGCGCGACCGCGCTGCTGGCCGCCGCCCGCGCGCTCGCCTGGCTCAACGGGCGCGGGTTCACCACCCCCGACGACGTGAAGTTCGTGGCGACGGCGGTGCTGCGCCACCGTCTGCAACTGCGGCCGGAGGCCGAGCTGGACGGCGTGACCGCCGAAGGGCTGCTGGCCGGGCTGCTGCACTCGGTCCCGGTGCCGGTGTAGCCGTGGTCGTCAGCGGTCGACTGGTCGCGGCGTCGGCGCTGCTGGCGGCCTGCGTCGCCTTCGTGCTGCCCTCCTGGCTCGGTGTGGCGCTGGCCTGCGCGGTGCTGGCGGCGCTGGCGGGCGCGGACATGGCCGCGCTCCCCCGCCCCGGCGACCTCACGTTCTCCCGGCCCGCGCTGACCACGGTGCGCCTCGGCCGTTCCACCGAGGTGGAGCTGACCGTGACCAACACCGGCGAGCGCACCGTGCGCGGCCTGCTGTGGGACGACTGGCCCGACAGCACCGGGGCCGGACACCGCGCCCGCCGCCTCGACCTCGCGCCGAACACCATGATCCGGCTGCGCACCACGCTCACCCCGCGTCATCGCGGCGATCGCGCGGCCGGGCCGGTGACGGTCCGGGTGTTCGGCCCGCTGGGCATGGCGGGCAGGCAGTTCCGCCGTCCGGTGCGCGCCGTGGTGCGCGCGCTGCCCGCCTTCCGCAGCGAGCGCCTGCTGAGTTCGAAGGTGCGCAGGCTCCAGCACCTCGAGGGCCGCAATGTGGCCAGCATCCGCGGCCAGGGCAGCGAGTTCGACTCCTATCGCGAGTACGTGGCCGGGGACGACGTGCGCTCGATCGACTGGCGAGCCACCGCCCGCGCCGCCGACGTGATGGTGCGCACCTGGCGGCCGGAACGCAATCGGCACGTGCTCATGGTGCTCGACACCGGCCGGGTGAGCGCGGGCCGCGTGGGCGCGGGCACGCGGCTGGACGTGGCCGTCGAGGCCGCGCTGCTGCTGGGCGGGCTGGCCGCGGCTGCGGGCGACACCGTCGATCTGCTCGCCTACGACCGCCGGGTGCGGGCCGAGGTGCGCGGCGCGCGCGGCGCGCGGCTGCAACCGCAGCTCATGCACGCGATGGCGGGCATCGTCCCGACCCTGACCGACACCGACTGCGCCGGTCTGGTGCGCGCGGTGCTGGAGCGAGCGCGGCGGCGCTGCCTCGTGGTGCTCTTCACCGGCCTCGACGCCGCCGTGGTGGAGGAGAATCTGCTGCCGGTGCTGCCGGTGCTCGCCCACCGCCACCGCGTGCTCGTGGTCTCGGTGACCGATCCCGATCTGGCCGCGGCCGCCGCGGGGCGCGACGGCTTCGCCCAGCTGTGCCTGGCCGCGGCCGCCGAGACCGCTGTCGCCGAGCGGGAGCTGGTGCGCGAGTCCCTGCGGCGCAGCGGGATCGCGGTGGTCGCGGCCGCGCCGGACCGGGTGCCCGGCGCGCTGGCCGACGAGTACCTCGAGCTCAAGCGGTCCGGTTCGCTGTGAACGGGCGAGCCCGGCGCTCAGCGCGTGCGCACCAGGCCGGGGCCGCTCGGGGTCAACGCGCGCCGCTGCCGTTCGGCCAGGATCGCGCCGAGGATCTGCACCGGCGGGAACTGCCGGGGCCGTGCGACCGCGAGCCGGGCGCACACCGCGTCGGCGAGCCGGTGGCCGAGCTCGTCGGTGGCCTGCGGGGTCAGGGTGGGCAACCGGGTGAGGTACTGGCGCACCGCGAGGCCGAGATCCTCGCCGATGGCGGTCAGGTCCAGGCGCGCGGCCCATTCGGCCAGCCAGGGCGGGGTGCGGGCCAGCGCCGGCGCGGGCAGCGGGGCGTCGGCGTGCACCACCACGGTGCCCGCGAGCACGTCGCCGACCCGGCGGGCCGAGGGCGAGCACAGCGAGGTGAGCACCGCGATGGCGCCGAAGCCGCCGAAGATCCAGAAATCGACGATGGCGCCGGTGAGGCCGCGGGTCATGGCGTGACGGAAGTCGATGGGACCGCCGTCGGCGCGCAGCACCCGCAGGCCGAGCGCGGCCTTGCCCAGGGTGCGCCCGCGCAGCAGGGTCTCGCAGGCGACCGGATAACCGACCAGGACCGTCACCATCGCGACGACGAGGGCCGCGTCGACCCAGGCCTGGTCCGCGCTGCTGCCCCACAGCGCGCCGAGGCCGACGAGCAGCAGGAAGGCGAGCGTCAGCTGCACGAGCAGGTCGAGCAGGAACGCCGCGGCCCTGGTGGGGATGCGCGCGATCGGCAGTTCGAGGGCGACCGCCTCGCCGGTGGTGAATTCGGCCATCTCGTCAGCATTCGTTCGACCGGCGGCAGCGGGAGGCAACCGACATGGACGTAGACGCATACAGTTACGCACATCGGGCGTCCTGGTTTCGACTCGACCAGCTGGCCCGCAAGCGCAAACTCACCGGGCCCGAGGCCGACGAGCTGCTCGTGCTCTACCGGCGCACCTCCCAGCAGCTGGCCCGCCTGCAGGCGCACACCCCCGACCCGCAGCTGATCGCGGGCCTGAGCGCGATCCTGACCAGGGCGCGGGTGCGGGTGGCGGGCACAAGGACCGATTCCGCCGCCCAGATCGTCCGGTTCTTCACCCACACCTTTCCCGCGGCGGTGTACCGGGCGTGGCCGTGGTGGGTCGCGGTGGCGGCGAGCTTCCTGGCGGTGGCGGCCGGACTCGGCACCTGGGTGTCCGGCTCGGGCCGGGCCAGGAAGCTGTTCGGCATCCCGGACGACCACAGCATGCTGACCGCGCCGGGCGGCGCCTTCGAGACCTACTACACCGAACACCCCAACGACGCCTTCGCCGCACAGGTGTGGACGAACAACTCCTGGGTCTCGGCGATCGCGTTGTTCACCGGTGTGCTGATCCTGCCCGCGGTGTACCTGCTGTTCATGAACGCGCTGAACGTCGGCGTGAGCGGCGGCCTGATGGCCGACGCGGGCAGGCTGGACGCCTTCTTCGGCTTCATCCTCCCGCACGGCATGCTGGAGTTGACCGCGGTCTTCGTGGCGGGCGGCGCGGGACTCCAGCTGGGCTGGACGCTGGTCGACCCGGGCAGGCGGAGCAGGCTGGAGGCGCTGGCGCGGCAGGGCAGGGCGACCGCGACGGTGGCGCTCGGCCTGGTGGCGGTGCTGTTCGTCTCCGGCCTGCTTGAGGGTTATGTGACGCCGAGCACCCTGCCGACCCCGGTGCGGCTGGCCATCGGCTTCGCGGCCGAGGCGGTGTTCCTCGCCTACGTCTTCGTGCTCGGGAAGCGGGCGGCGGAGGCCGACGGGAGCAGGCAGGAGTTCCTGGGTGACGGGCAGATGAACGGACAGCCAACGGCGAGCACACCGGGCCTGTGAGCTACCGAGGGAATAAACAGCAACCGCTTCCTGCGAATTGCGGTGCGAGCTCCCCCATTTGAGTTCCGCTGGCCGCAGCGAGTCCAGCTCAGCTGCGGCCAGCGTTGCCGTCGACTCTACACAATCGTTACCCCCGCGCAACCCCATGTCCGCCCGGGTGGACCGTTCCGATTACGCTCCAGTTACCCCCGGGGAGTACACCTTCCGACCATCGGTCAGCTAACGGCCAGCGCCCGCGGCCCGCGCCGCCTCCGCCCGCCGGACGCACGGTTGAACGCTCATGCGGATGCTCCAGCGGATGCACTTTCCATAGATCCGTCCACGGAATCTGATGGTTAACCTGTGCGGCTCGGATATTTCGGTATGCGATACACAGGCCCTCCACCTGGCGATTTACGACCAACAGCTCAGTAGCTGAAAGTTTCAACCTACAAAAAATACTTTCAGTTTGTTTATGAGCGGAATCGCCGACTCGCATACTGTTCGATCGCATTCTTGCGACTTCCGAGCGCGCAGTCCCGAAGGTAACCAGATCCCCGATTCCGCACTCGCCCCCCGGCCGCCGTGATCGCTTTCAGCAGCGCGCACGCAACCGGAGACCGAAACTGTGATCTTCGCCTCATCCGAACTCCGACAAGGGGTTTCGCGGTCAGGCCTCCGCCAGACCGACCCTGGCGTGCACCAGGCGCAACGGCCTCGGCGCGTACCAGGCGGCCCGGCCGAGCAGGCGCATGGTGACCGGCACCAGCACCCCGCGCACCAGGGTGGCGTCGATGAGGATGGCCAGCCCGGCGCCGAGACCGAAGAACTGGATGAACCGCACGTCGCTGGTGACGAAGGCCAGGAAGCTGATCGAGATCAGCGCCGCCGCCGTGGTGACCAGCCTGCCGGTGCGGGCCACGCCCTCGACCACGGCCGTCTCGTTGTCGGCCCCGCCGTCGTGCAGCTCCTTGATCCGGCTGACCACGAACACCTCGTAGTCCATGGACAGCCCGAAGGTGATGCAGAACAACAGCAGCAGCATCGACACGTCCAGCGAGGCGGGGGTGAAACCGAGCGGGCCGGACAGGAAACCCTCCTGGAAGACCAGCACCATCAGCCCCAGCGTGGCCGCCAGGCTCAGCGCGTTCGACGCCAGCGCCCGCAGCGGCTGCACCACGCTGCCGGTGAACAGGAACAACAACACGAAGGTGGTCAGCACGATCCAGCCCAGCGCCACCGGGAGCCGGGAGCCGATGGCTGTGAGGCTGTCCCGCAGTTCCGCGGCGTCACCGCCGACCAGGACCGTGACGCCCGCGGGCGCCTGCACCTCGCGCACCCGGTCAACCAGCGCCCTCGCCTCGGCCGAGTCGCGGTCGAGTTCGGTGCGCACGTCCAGGCGCTGGGCGCCGGGCCGCGCGAAACGCAGATCGGCGGGAGAACTGGCGACCAGCGTGCCGCCGGCGAAGGTGCCCGCCGCCGAATCCACCGCACCGACCCGCTCGACCCGCGACAACGCGGCGGCGTACTCGGCCAGCGGCCCGGCGTCGAGGGCCGAGGGGATCACCACCGTCAGCGTGCCCTGCTCGCCGCCTGCGAACTCGGTGCGCATGGCGTCGCCCACCTGACGGGCCTCCACACTGGTCGGCAGTGCCCGGTCGTCCGGCGTGCCGAAACGCACCCCGGCCAGCGGCGCGGCGGCCAGCAACAGGATCAGCACCACCGGCAGGCCGGTCAGCAGCGGCCTGCGCATCGCGGTGCGCGCCACCCCGGCCCAGAACGGCGCCGCGTCACCGCGCAGGCCGCGCACGCCGGGCACCCGCAGCGCGTCGGATCGGTCGCCGAGCACGACCAGCAGGGCGGGCAGGGTGAGCACCGCCGCCAGCGCCGAGATCGCCACCACACCGATGCCCGCGTAGGCAAAGGAACGCAGGAAGTACTGCGGGAAGATCACCAGCGAGGACAGCGCGGCCACCACGGTCGCGGCGGAGAAGGCGATGGTGCGCCCCGAGGTGGCCACCGCGGCCACGACCGCGTCACCGGTGCTCGCGCCCCCGGCGCGGCGCTCCCGGAAGCGGCTGACCATCAGCAGGCCGTAGTCGACGGCGAGGCCGAGGCCGAGCGCGGTGGTCAGGTTGACCGCGTAGATCGAGACGTCGGTCAGCGAGCCGAGCACCGACAGCTCGGCGAAGGTGCCGAGGATGGCGATGCCGCCGGTGAGCAGCACCAGGGCCGCCGCGACCACATTGCCGAAGGCCAGCACCAGCAGCGTCAGGATGATCGGCACCGCGATCCCCTCGGCCATGCCGAGGTCCTTGCCGATCTGGGTGCTGATGGCGTGGAAGGTGGGCTCGAAGCCGCCCACCTGGACCAGCGCCACCGGTCCGTCGGCCCGGTAGTCCGCGATGATCTGCTCGGCCTCGTCGGTGGATCCCGGATCGGGGTCGCCCGCGAGGATCACCGCGGCCGCGCCGTCGGTGGCGCGCATGGCGGGCGCGCCGGTCTCCCAGTAGGACACGATGTCGGTCAGCCTCGGGTCGGCGGCGAGTTCGCGGGTCAGCTCGCGGCCGAACGCGGCCGTCTCGGGGCTGTCCACATCGCCGTCGACGGCGCGGACCAGGAACACGTAGTCGGTGCCCGCGCCGAAGTGCTCGGTCAGCGCGGCGGCGGCGCGGCTGGATTCGGCGTTCGGATCCTGCTGCCCGCCGGAGTCCATCTTGGCGAAGGCGCTGACGCCGAGTGCCGCGCCCGCGACCAGCGCGAGCACGCTGGCGACGAGTACCCAGCGAGCCCGCCGGACGATGAATCTGCCCAGGTTGTCGAACATCTGGTGCCCTTCCGATCGCACATGTTTACATGTGACAACTTTGCAGGCGTTAACTTGCCACCGAATGTGCACAGGTGTCAACATCAAAGGCGTGACGACCACCGCCAAAACCCGCCGCTATCACCACGGGGACCTGAGGAATGCCCTGGTCAGAGCCGCGGCCGAGTTGGCGGAGACCGGTGGTCCAGAGGCGGTGACAGTTCGCGCGGCGGCCCGGCGTGTCGGGGTGACCCCGACCGCCGCCTACCGGCACTTCACCAATCACGACGAACTGCTCGACGCGGCCCAGGAACAGGCGCAGCAGACGCTGTTCGCGGCCATGGGCGAGACGCTGGCCGGCCTGCCGCCGGACGCGGACGCGGTGGCACGGCTCTCGGCGATCGGGCGCGGCTACATCACCTTCGCCCGGCGCGAGCCGGGATTGTTCCGCACCGCGTTCTGCAATCGGGAGCCCAGCGGCCCCGAAGAATGGAACGCCCCCTCGTTCGTGCTGCTGTCGAGCCTGCTCGACGAGATGGTCGAGGCCGGTTTCACCGATCCGGCGCGCCGCGCGGACGCCGAGTACGCGGCCTGGGCCGCGGTGCACGGGATGGCCCTGCTGATCGTCGACGGCGCGCTGCGGCACCTGACGCCACAGCAGCACGAGGCCGCGATCGACCGGACCCTGGAGATGGTGCGCCACGGCCTCGGCACCGGCCCAAGGGCCGCCGCGCTACTGGCCGCGCGCGAACACTGAGCTCCGCCCCCGGCTCGGGAGCGGGCGGCTCTCACATGAGCGCGCCGCCGTCGACGCGGATCTCGCAGCCGGTCATGTAGCGGCCGTCGTCGGAGGCCACCATGGCGACCACGCCCGCGATGTCCTCCGGCGAGCCGAGCTTGCCGCCGTCGAGCCAGCCGACCTGACGGGCGAAGAGGCTGAAGTCGGCGCCGTCGGGCTGCTCCATGATCGACTTGGTGGTGATGCCGCTGGTGATGCCCGCCGGCACGATGTTGACCGCGCGCAGGCCGTCCTTGGCGTACTCCAGCGCGATGGCGTGGGTGAAGGCGTTCACGCCGCCCTTGGAGGCCGCGTAGGCGGCCAGATAGGGCGCGGCGCTGAAGGCCGAGGTGGACGACAGGTTCACCACCACGCCGTGCCCCGACTCGACCAGCGCGGGCAGCGCCGCCCGGGTGACCAGGAACGTGCCGGTGAGGTTGACGGTGATGACCTGGTTCCACGCCTCGAGCGGCATCTCGTGGGTCCGCGCGGGCTTGAGGATGCCCGCGGCGTTGACCAGCACGTCCAGGCCACCGAGATGCTCGACCGCCTCGGTGAGCGCGGCGCCGACCGACTCCGGCGCGGTGATGTCCACGCGGGTGGTGTGCAGGCGGCCCGCGTCCTCGCCCGCCTTGCCCTCGGTGGCCGCCAGCCCCTCGGTGTCGATGTCGGCGGCCACCAGCGTGGCCCCCTCGGCCAGCAGCCGCAGGGCGATGCCCTGTCCGATGCCGGAGCCCGCTCCGGTGACCAGGACGCGACGACCGTCGAATCTGCGCACGGGAGAAAACTAGAACAGGTTCTCGTTCAGGGCAACAGATCGGCGCGGACCGCCGCTGCCCGGCGCGGCGCGGACAGTGTCGGCAGGGCCGTCAGGTCGTAGTCGACCACCACCGGGGCGTGGTCGCTGATCCGGCAGTCCGCGGCCGGATCCCGGTCGGTGCCCGCGGTGCGGGCCGCCCGGGCGAGGGCGGGGGTGGCCAGGTGGTAGTCGATGCGCCAGCCGACGTCCGAGGCGAACGACTGCCCGAGCCAGGACCACCACGAGTACGGCCCCGCCACCCCGGGATGGCGGGCGCGCACCACGTCGACGAGCGTGCGCGGGGACAGGATCGAGTCGAACCAGGCCCGTTCCTCCGGCAGGAACCCCTCGGCCTGATTGCTGCGCCGCCAGTTGCGCACGTCCAGCCGGGTGTGCGCGATGTTCAGATCCCCCATCAGCAGCAGCTCCCGCCCCTGCGCCCGCGCCGCGCGCCTGGACCGGGCGAGCTGGCGGGCGAAGGCGTCGAGGAAGCGCATCTTGCGCTCGTAGCGCGCACCGCCGTCGGGCGCCTCCCGCATCCGCCCCGGCTTCTGCAGGTGCGCGGGCAGCCCGCCCTTGGGCAGGTAGAGCGAGGCGACGGTGATCGGCGCGTCCGCGAGATCGACCTCCACGTAGCGGCCCTGCCCGGCGAACTCGCGCAGCCCGCGCGCCAGCGGCACGGCCTCGGTGGGAACGGTGTCGAGATGGTCCTCGCCCGGCTCGCGCGACAGCACCGCGCCACTCCAGGTCCGCACCGCGGCGGGCGGCACCCTGGTCAGCACCGCGACTCCGTTGCGCCCCGGCACGTTCCCCTGCTCGTAGGCCAGGTGGTGATCACCGAACACGCCGTCCGGGATGGCCGCCGCCGGCGCCCGCACCTCCTGCAGGGCGACCACATCCGGCGCGCGATCGCGCAGCCACTTCTCGAACCCGCGCCGCTGCGCCGCCCGGATTCCGTTGATGTTGAAGGTCGCGATACGCACGACCGTCCAGTCTAGATTCAGCGGGACACCCGCGTGTGGTGCTCGCCTGTGCGGAACCGGTAGCGCGAATGAGGCCGGGAACTCGTGGAGTTCCCGGCCTCATTCGTCTGTGTGGGCGAAGGGGGACTTGAACCCCCACGTCCTTTCGGACACTGGCACCTGAAGCCAGCGCGTCTGCCATTCCGCCACTCGCCCGAGCGACTCGAAGACAGTAACACGCCGATCGACGCAATATGAAATCAGCAGGTCAGAGGCGGTTCTTCAACGCTGTGAGCGGGACGGATACCGACCGGGGAACCCTGTGGAGTTGCCGAGAGTTACCGATGTAGCGAATCGGCCCGGCCGGTTCGCGGATATCATGCAGTGGACGTGGCCGTTCGACGACACGCCCGGTGCGTGCGTCGTTGTTATAGAGCTGGGAATGTCCGAAGGAAGACGCTCACCGAAGGGAGGCCGTGATGGGCATCGTCTCGCGATTCGAGCGTCGCCTGCAGGGCGCCGTCGGTGACGTGTTCGCCCGGGTCTTCGGGGGCAGCGTGGTGCCCCAGGAGGTCGAGGCGGCGCTGCAGCGCGAAGCCGCCGACAACGTGCAGGACGTCGGTGGCGGTCATCTGTTGGCGCCCAACAGTTATGTGATCACCATCAGCCCCGCCGACCACCAGCAACTGGACGCCGATCACGACCTCACCACCCGCGCGTTCGCCAAACATCTCCAGGACTACATCCGCGATCAAGGGTGGCAGACCTACGGCGAAGTACACGTGGCGTTCGAGGCATCACCTACGCTGCACACCGGACAGTTCAGGGTGAGCGGCCGCGTCGATCCCGACGTCGGTCGCCGGGGCTCCCCGGCCCCGAACCCGGAACCGACGCCACAACGAATCGCACACCCGCACCCAGGAGCTGGCCCCATGACGCAGAACTCTGGCTACGACCCGAGCCGTGAGCCCGCGGAGTCCGATCCACGTAATCGCGGGTACGCTCCGCCGCCCGCGGGTCGTCCCGCCGCAGGCCCGAACGGCTACCCCGACGAGTACGGCCGCGCGGGCGGATACGGCGCAGGCGCCGACTATCGCGCGCCGGAGTCCGGCCAGGGCTACGGCGACTACCAGAACGGCTACGACTACCAGCAGGGTGACTACCAGCAGGGTGACTACCAGCAGGGCGAGTACCAGCAGGGTGGCGCTCCCGGCTACGGCCAGCAGGGCGGTTACGGCCGCGGCTACGGCGAGCAGGGCTACGAGCAGCCCGGCTACGGCGGCGACCAGGGCTACGCCCAGGGTGGCGCGGCGCCCGGCTACGGCGATCCCGGCTACGGCCAGCCCGCAGGCGGCCCCCAGGGCTACGGCGACCAGGGCTACGGCCAGGGCGGCGGCTACGGCCAGCCCGCGGGCGGCCAGCAGGGCGGCTACGGCGACCAGGGTTACGCCGATCCGGGTTACGGCCATCCGCAGCAGGCGGGCTACGGCCAGTCCGGCTACGCCGACCCCGGCTACCGCGAGCCCGGATACGGCGCCGAGGAGGCCGCGCCCGGCTACGGCGGCCAGGGGGCCGCGCCTGCTCCGGCCGCGGGCGGGGGCTACCCGCAACAGCCCGGCTACGGCCAGCAGCCCGGCTACGGCGCGCCCGGCTACGGCGGCGCCCCGGCCGCAGGCGCGGGTTACTCCGCCACGCTCCAGTTGGACGACGGCAGCGGCCGCACCTACCAGTTGCGTGAGGGCTCCAACATCATCGGGCGTGGTCAGGACGCGCATTTCCGGCTGCCCGACACCGGCGTCTCGCGCCGTCACATCGAGGTCCGCTGGGACGGCCAGACGGCCATGCTCTCCGATCTCGGTTCGACCAACGGCACTCTGGTGAACGGTTCACCGGTGCAGGACTGGCAACTCGCCGACGGCGACGTGATCCGGGCCGGACATTCGGAGATCCTGATCCGAATCGTGTGATCCCGTAAGCTCGCGGTCATCGAAATCGGCCGACACCCCTATGATGCTGCCTACGCGCGGCTCCGACCGGAGTCCCGCGGGAGGCAGTCGTGTGGGGGTCGGCCGATCCGCACCGATGGCACCGGAACATCCATGGTCGACGCAGGAGGTGGAAAGCCGTGCAGGGACTGATCCTGCAATTGACCCGCGCTGGCTTCCTGCTGTTGCTGTGGTTGTTCGTCTGGGCCGTGCTGCGGACTCTGCGCAGCGACATCTACGCGGCATCCGGCATTCGGATCCAGCCCAGGGCCGCACGCGGTTCCGCGGTGCTGCCATCCCTGCGTCGAGGCCAGAAGGGCGCCAAATATCTTGTGGTGACTCAAGGTTCACTCGCCGGCACCCGCATCACGCTCGGCACCCAGCCGGTGCTGATCGGTCGCGCGGACGACTCGACGCTGGTACTCACCGATGACTACGCCTCAACCAGGCACGCACGACTCTCGCCGCGGGGTGACGACTGGTACGTCGAGGATCTCGGCTCCACCAACGGCACCTATCTGGATCGCGCGAAAGTCACCACGCCCGTCCGTGTTCCGCTCGGCACTCCGGTCCGGGTCGGCAAGACAGTGATCGAGCTCCGACCGTGACACTTGTTCTCCGCTACGCAGCGCGCAGCGACCGCGGTCTCGTCCGAGGCAACAACGAGGATTCCGTCTACGCGGGCGCCCGTCTCCTCGCACTCGCCGACGGCATGGGCGGCCACGCGGCAGGCGAGGTCGCCTCGCAGCTGATGATCGCCGCGCTCGCCCATCTCGACGACGACGAACCAGGCGACGACCTGCTCGGCAAGCTCGACCGCGCGGTGCGCGAGGGCAATGCCGCCATCGCCGACCAGGTCGAGGAGGAGCCCGAACTCGACGGCATGGGCACCACGCTCACCGCCATCCTGTTCGCGGGCAAGAAACTCGGCCTCGCCCACATCGGCGACTCCCGCGCCTATCTGCTGCGCGGCGACGAGCTGAGCCAGATCACCCGCGACGACACCTTCGTGCAGTCGCTGGTCGACGAGGGCAGGATCACCGCCGAGCAGGCGCACACCCATCCGCAGCGCTCGCTGATCATGCGCGCGCTGACCGGCAACGAGATCGAGCCGACGCTGATCATGCGCGAGGCTCGCGCGGGCGATCGCTATCTGCTGTGCTCGGACGGGTTGTCGGATGTGGTGAGCGACGAGACCATCGCCAACACCATGCGTGAGGGCACCACCGACGAGTGCGCCGACCGGCTCATCGAGCTGGCGCTGCGCAGCGGCGGCCCCGACAACGTGACCGTCGTGGTCGCCGACGTGATCGACCTGGACTACGGCCAGAGCCACCCGATCGTGGCGGGCGCGGCCTCCGGCCAGGACGAGGACACCCCGCCGCCGAACACCGCCGCCGGCCGGGCCGCCGCCATGCGCCCGCCGCGCGCCACCCCGCCGCGCCGGGCCGCCACCCCGGCCGAGCCGCCGCCTCCGAAGTCGCACAAGCTGCGCTGGGCGCTGCTCGCGCTCGGCCTGATCGTCGCCGTCGCCGTCGGCCTGGTCGTCGGCTACAAGATGATCCGCAACAACTACTACGTGGGCGCCGACGACGGTCAGGTGGCGATCATGCGCGGCCTGCCTGGCTCGATCTTCGGCTACTCGATCCACGAGGTGCACACCGTCGGCTGCGTCGATCCCGACGGGAAGCTGACCACGCTGGCGCCCGGCGAGCCGCTGCCGACGGACTGCCGCAAGCTGCGGGTGGACGATCTGGCCCAGACCGGACGCGACAAGGTCGAGGCGGGTCTGCCGCCCGGCGCGCTGGACAAGGCACGCGAGCAGATCGCGGTGCTGGCCGAGCAGGAACTGTTGCCGCCGTGCCGCACCGAGCCCGCCAAGCCGGCGACCCCCACGCCGACGCCGACCCCGGCGCCCGCCGCGCCGCAGCCGGGTGAGCCCGCGGGCGAGCCCGCGCCGGGCGAACCGGTGCCCGCGCCCGCGCCGGGTGAGCCGACACCCGCCGCGCCCGCGCCCGGCGAACCGGTGCCCGCGCCGAACGGCGAGCCCGCGCCCCAGCCGGTGCCCGAGCCCGCGCCGACGCCGGCGCCGAGCCCCCAGACTCCGGGGGAGAACTGCCGGGTGACGGACTGATGTCCGCACCGGCACCGCCGTCAGCCGGGGCCTTTCCGAGTCCGCCGGGTGGTTTCGCGCCGGCGCCGCCGCCGTCGACCCGGCGCAATGTGGAACTGCTGCTGCTCGGGTTCGCGGCTGTCCTGATGACCACGGCGCTGTTCCTGGTGGAAGCCAGCCAGGAACAGTCGATCACCTGGGACATCGCCAAGTACGGCGCCGCCTTCCTCGGTCTGTACGCGATCGCGCACGCCGCCGTGCGCCGGTTCGCGCCCTTCGCCGACCCGCTGCTGCTGCCGATCGTGGCCGTGCTCAACGGCCTCGGCCTGGTGCTGATCCACCGCCTCGACCTCGGCGCGGCCCAGAACGCGGTGTTCAACGGCGTGCCGATCCCCTCCCCCGACGCCAACCAGCAGATCCTGTGGACCGCGCTGGGCATGGTGCTGTTCGTCGGGGTGCTCGTGGTGCTGCGCGACTACCGCACGCTGGCCAGCTACAGCTACACCCTCGGCCTGGTCGGCCTGATCGCGCTGATGATCCCGGCGCTGCTGCCGTCGAGCATGTCGGAGATCAACGGCGCCAAGATCTGGATCAGGTTGCCCGGCTTCAGCGTGCAGCCCGGTGAGTTCGCCAAACTGCTGCTGATCATCTTCTTCGCCTCGGTGCTGGTCTCCAAGCGCGAACTGTTCACGGTGGCGGGCAAGCACTGGCTCGGCATGGACTTCCCGCGCGCCCGCGACCTCGGCCCGATCCTCGCGGTCTGGATGATCTGCATCGGCGTGCTGGTGCTGGAGAAGGATCTGGGCACCTCGCTGCTGATCTTCAGCACCGTGCTGGTGATGCTCTACATCGCCACCGAGCGGGTGGGCTGGCTGATCATCGGTTTCGGCCTGCTGCTGGCCGGTTTCGCGCTGGCCTACCAGATCTTCGGCCACGTGAAGATCCGCATCGACACCTGGCTCGACCCGTTCGCCGACTACAGCAACACCGGCTATCAGCTGTCGCAGTCGCTGTTCGGCCTGGCCACCGGCGGCCTGGCGGGCACCGGTCTCGGCAGTGGGCGGCCCAACCAGGTGCCGTTCTCCAAGACCGACTTCATCGTCACCACCATCGGCGAGGAGATGGGCCTGATCGGCCTGACCGCGGTGCTGATCCTGTTCCTGGTGCTCATCGTGCGCGGTCTGCGCACGGCGCTGGCGGTGCGCGACAGCTTCGGCAAGCTGCTGGCGGCGGGCCTGGCCTTCACCCTGGCGATCCAGATCTTCGTTGTCGTCGGCGGCGTCACCAAGCTGATCCCGCTGACCGGTCTGACCACGCCGTTCATGTCCTACGGCGGCTCCTCGCTGCTGGCCAACTACGCCCTGCTCGCGCTGCTGATCAAGATCTCCGACGCGGCGAGGGCGCCCGCTCCGGTGCGCAAGCGCGAACCCGCCGCGCCGATCGCCGAGGCGCAGACCGAGATGTTGCGCCGCCCGGCCAGGCAGCAGCGGGCGCGACACCCGGAGGCGAGGCAAGCGGAATGAACACACCACTACGACGGGTAGCGGTCGCGGTGATGGTCATGATCGTCGCGCTGCTCATGAACGCCACCTACGTGCAGGTGATCAAGGCCGACGACTACCGCAACGATCCGCGCAACTCCCGGGTGCTGCTGGACGAGTACTCCCGCCAGCGCGGGCAGATCGCCGCGGGCGGCGCGGTGCTCGCCTCCTCGGTGGAGACCGACGACCGGTACAAGTACCTGCGCGTCTACCCCACCGACCCGCAGGCCTTCGCGCCGGTGACCGGCTACTACACCATGCAGAACGGCAGCGGCGGCC
>Ga0079224_100003909_pt1 | contig 19034 bp, 16 predicted proteins | sample Stecom2015_FD_80414 | JGI IMG/M metagenome (GOLD analysis project Ga0079224, IMG submission 80414) | Agricultural soil microbial communities from Utah to study Nitrogen management - Steer compost 2015 | ecosystem: Environmental > Terrestrial > Soil > Agricultural land | place: USA: Utah... | reverse complement strand
GGCATTTGGCTGGTGCGGCCGGGCTATCCCCCTTACCTCCTCCTCCAGCCCGACGGGCCGGTTCGAGATTTGGCCTGGTCTCCCGACGGCAGCACCTTGGCCTACGTAGTCGGGCCCCGGGGCGCCGGCGATGAAACCCTGCTGTTCACCGTCCGTCTGGGCCCAGAAACCGCCGGCGACTCCCCCACCCCGGCGGGCCGGGTGGACGGCATGCCGGTGGTCCGGCATAGTTCCGGCGCCGGGGATTTGCGTCTGGCCGGCTGGTGGCCCGATGGCAACGGGCTGCTGTTGTACCGGAGTGATGGTGCCGGGAACGGGCGGCAGGACGGCTGGCAGTTGCAGAGCCTGCCCTTGGGCGGCGAGGTTCGGGAACTGGTGCCGGTCCCGGCGCCCAGCCGGGAAGGCATCAGCTGGTTCCCCGGCGAGATGCGGCTGCTGACGGCCACTAGGGCCGGATCCCCGGCAGAACAGGCCCCGTCCCTGGCGGCCTGCCACGTGGTCACCGGCCGGTGCCGGCCCTACCCCTCTTCAGGCGGCGGCGATGATGAGGGGCCGTGGTCCGGAGCCTTGGCGGCGGGCCAGGTGGCCCCCACGGGCGACCGGATAGCCATAGTCACCGGACCCGGCCACACCGGCCTTTGGATAGCCGGTGCCGACGATCGGGGCGCCGACGCCAGGCCCCTGGCCACCGGCGGTGCAGGGCCCCTTTCGGTGCCCCGCTGGTCTGCCGACGGCCGCCATCTCCTATATGTCCAGGACAACACCCTATGGCTCCACCCGGTGGACGGCCAAGCCGAACCCCACCCCTTGGTGTCGCCGTGGCAGCTTCCGGGCCAGAACTCCCAGGGAGCCGGTGAGCCCGGCGACGAAGCCGCCGGCTCCGGCGACGGGGAAGCATGGACCCGCCTGCTGGCATGGCACCGCCCGGTCCTCAGCCTGCCGGGGGAAGATCGCTCGGGACGGGTGGGGCCCATTTTCGTCCTGCCCTTTGCAGAGAGGGGCCCCGACGGCATCGTCAGCGTCTCGGGCAAAGTCTCGGTGGCGGTGGCTGCCGAAGGAGCCCGGCGGGTGCAATTCTTCGCCGCTCCCCGGGATGAAGAAGGCCCGGGAGTCTTGATCGGCGAGGCGGCCAAGCCCGTGGAGGGACGCTTCATAGCCGACTGGGAGCCCCCCATGTCGGGCGCGATCTTCAAATTGACGGCGGTGGTCCACGGGGAAGGCGAAACGAGGCGCCGCACCTTGCTGGTGCGGGGCTCCCCCGAGCCTGTGCCCGACCGCTTCGAGGAAGTGTTTACACCCTTGGCCTCCGGCCTGGAAGTCCGGCGTCTGGAAGGCCTGCCCCGGGAGTTTGCCGCCCAGGGCTGGCTGGGCCCGCAGCAGATCCTGGGCAGTGTGGGGCCCTTCCTGGTCCGGCATCAGATCGGCGAAGGCAAGACTTCGGCCCTGGGGGTCACGGGCCTGGAAGCCGCCCCGGGCCCCGGCAACGGCCTGGTGGCCTATTTAGGCCAGGATCAGGGCGTCTACGCCATCGATGTAGACGGCGGCGCCCGGCAGCTGCTGTGGTCAGTGGAGGCCGGCGGGCGCCATCATTTCGTGGAGTACTTGAAGCCCCTATGGTCCCCCCGGGGGAACAACCTGCTGGTGCCGGTCCTGGCCCAGGGCGAGCCGGAATATTACGTGGTCCGCCTCTCTCCCCCGTCGGTGGAGCGCCTGTCGCCCTTCCGGGACGGATACTTCACCACTGAAGCAGTGGGCTGGGCCGGTCCCGGCCAGATAGTCTTCAACGGTGTGCCAACTGACCGGTTGAGCCAGGTGGCCCTAGGGGACCGGGGCACCCACATTTTCATCTACCATACATCGGGCGACCGGTTTGAGCCCTTGGCCGGCGGCAGCGGCCGGGAAGCCCTCAGCGCCCTGGCCGCGGGCCCCGGGGGCATCGTCTTCCGCCGGGATAGCGGCAGCGAGACTGCCTACGGCCTGATGAATCACCAGGGCCGGGTGGTTTGGGAGGAGTCCCTGGGACAGGTGCTGGCGGCCTCTCCCTCCCCCGACGGCAAGGCGGTGGCCTATATCAAGGAAGCAGGCCTCGAAGGTGACGGCATCCGCCTGGTTTTGGCCGTGCATCGGGACGGCCGGGAAGTGGAATTGGCGGAAATGTTGACGGCGGAGGAAGTTACGGGCCCCTTCTGGTCCGCCGACGGGCAGCGGCTCCTGATCAGCTTCAACACCTGGGTTGCCGGCGGGCAGGAAGAAGGCCCGCTGGGCGGGACCCTGGCCTATTACACCCTCATCGTGTCAGGGGCGCCGGTGGCCGGCTCCCCGTGAGACCCCTGGACTCCCCCTGCCCCTTCTGCTAGCATGTAGGAAGAACTGCATACGGGGATCCTTCGGGGCAAGGTGAGGACGAACACAGGGCGTCCAATTCCTGACCGGCGGCGATACGACCTGAACGGGTCGGCGAGCCCGTGACCCGACCCCCTGTCTAGGGGCGGTGGACCCGGTGAGAATCCGGGGCCGACGGTATAGTCCGGATGGGAGAAGGGTCTGGCCGGAGGCTGTCGTTGCGGCGAGGTTTCCGTTGCGGCGGCCCTGCGGTCACACTTTTCCGGCTTATCTTTTGGATAGGCCTGCTCGGCATAGGTTGCGCAGGCTTAACCAATTGGCGATCATGGCCGGAAAAGGGTGTCCCCTGCGGCTTCAACCCAGATCATGACCAGCCCCCGAGGTTTTGCCTGCGGGGGTTTTTGTGTCAGGGATTCCCGATGCGCAACGTGCTGGACAACTTTCAAGGAGGGAATCCCCTTGTTCACCGTCCGTCACTGGGTGGCTATGGGTGTGCTGACGGCCATGGCCTTCCTGCTGATGTTCTTCGTGGAGTTTTCCTTGACTCCCGCCCTGCCTTTCATCCCGCCGTTCCTCAAGTACGATCCCGGGGACGTGCCGGCCATCCTGGCGGCATTGACCATGGGTCCTTGGGCCGGGGTGGCCGTGGCCTTCGGCAAGAACGTGCTCTTCTTCCTGGCGGGACGCTCCACCTTCGGCCTGCTGGGCGTGGTGCCCAACTTCCTGGCCGGGGCGACCTTGGCGGCGGTGGCCGGCTGGGCCTACCGCCAGCGCCCCACCCCCTTGATGGCGGCCATGGGCATGGGCGCCGGCATTATGGCCATGGCGGGCATTCTGGCCCTGACCAACTACTTGATCTTCCTGCCGCTGTTGTACGGCCTGCCTAAGGAGGAGCTGGCCCCCTTGGTTCTGGGCGCCATCACACCCTTCAACCTTATCAAGGGAACCATGAGCGCCGCGCTGGCCTATGCCGTGGCGGCCCGGCTGCCGGCCCCCCTGAAGGAGTCCTGGCGGCCGGAGCGGGCGCCGGGGCGTGCCGTCGTGCGCTGGGGACAGAAAGGCTTGTAACCTGCAGCGAATTAAGGACAACGGCTTGTTAAGGGGGCCCGTGGGGGCCCCCTTTTCACGTTGTTGAACTCCGGTCGATGCCCAGCTCCCGCAGGACCGACGGCTCCACCGGCTGCTCCGACAGCAGGTGGTTTAAAGCCCGCAGGACGTTGTCGGTGTTGCCGGAGCCGGTGAAGAGCAAAGGCTCGCAGGGCATGGCCCGCAGCAGGGAGCCGGCCCTCTCCGCTGTGGCGAGAAGTTCCCGGACCAGGCGTCCCCCTTGGCGGACCCGCTGCCAGGCTTCCCGGGCATTGCCGTCCAAGGGCTCCAGTTCCGCGCCGGAGGCCCGCTTGGCCAGCAGGGCCTGCAACTGGGCGAATTCGCTGTTGATGTCCTGGTCATTGAGGATAGCATCCAATTCCCGCAATCCTGACTCCAAGCTGGTCAGCGCATCCACCAGGAAGGCTGCCCGTAGAAAATAGGACATGAGCGGCTCACCCCCACCCACCAAGGAGGTTCCCAGCCCGGGGCGCCCTGCAGGACCCCTCGGGATGGCTGTAAGTCCCACTTCCACCGGAGTTGTCCACATCCTGCCGGCCAGCGGGTCCGAGCGGGGCGTCAAAGTGACGAACTGAATCCCTTTCTGCTGCCACCGGGGCAGGAGGATGGTCAAAGCCTCCAGGACTTCAGGATTAGTGGCATGGAGCATCAAGACGGCGCCCGGGTGGGGATTTTGCAGCCACCGCACCAGGTCTTGGGCTGAGACGCCGGGCAAGGATTCGGCCCCCACGTTGGTCCACAGCACTACTTGGTGATCCTGCCTCCGGGCGGCGGCCAGGCCTTGGGGATGGAGTCCCGCTCCCGGCGGCCGGAATAGGGTTGACCGCCGTCCCGTGAGCCGGTCGATGAGCCGGGCGGTGGCTTCGATTTCCTCCTCCCCTGCCCCGTCGTCCAGCAGGTGCAGGGGGGTATGGCTCCAGCCGTGGTTCTCCACCCGATGGCCTTCCCGGGCCATGCGCCGGACTATGTCGGGATGGCGGCGCCCGTCGACCCCGGTGATGAAAAAGGTGGCCTGCACGTTGTGCCGGGCCAGTAGGTCCAGCAACCGGGGCGTCACCCGGTCATCGGGTCCGTCGTTGAAGGTGAGGGCCACCAAGTAGGGATCGGCGGGCGAGCCTGTGGCACGGTCATCGCCTGAGTCCGGGGACGTGGGCTCGTGTTCTGATGCCGGTGGTGACGGCGGGGCCGGTGTTTCGCCGGGCGCAACCTGTTGGGTCTGAGCCAGGGCGTGGGCAACAGCCTTGGCTAAGGATGCACGGGTCTGTGGGCCGGCGGCGCCGGCGCACCATCCCCCCACCGCAACCAGCAACAGACAACAGGCCATGAGGCCAGCCCATGGCCTGCCGCCTCTGCCCTGCCTCAAAGGACTGCTGCCGAACAGTTCCATCACCCCTACAGCCACAACGTGACCATAGGGTTGCCTGCAGCAAAAGGCGGGATACCAGCAGGGCTAGACGTTCAAGCCGATGATGCCGCCCGCAGCCCCGGCCACCAGGGCCGTCAGCACCTTGCGGGCCATGGCCGCAGCCTCCAGGGAGCCGGGGAACAGCACGGCGCCCACCAGCAGGGAGATCACCACATAGGCCAGGCCCGTCAGGCCGCCGTGGATGAGGCCGCGGCCCCTGGCCCGGCGGGCGGCCACGGCGCCCCCGGCGGCCACCGAGGCCAGGCCCAAGTAATATAAAACTCCGGAAACATGGGCTTCGGTGATGTTGGTGGTGTAGATGGCCACCGCCAGCACCGCCGACATGAATACGGTCAGGGCGGTCACCATGATGACTCCCGCCGCTACGGCCCGGGCGTCCACCTTGGGCGGCGGCCCTGCTCGCCGCTGGAAGGCCCTGGTCTTGCCGGTATTCACCGTGCCCCCTCCCTTCACCCGGGTTCGGCCGGAAAACTTCCCGGTTCACTCTATGGGCGGGGCGGGTCGGCTATGCTCGGTTAGGTTGCCTGGGGGGAGGAGTCGCCGGTGACCAACTGGTTCAAGTCCGGGAGCCACTCCTTTAGCTCTTCCTGCATGGGCCGGTGGGTCAGGTCCAAATGGAGGGGCGTCAGGGACACCATGTTGCGGGACAGGGCGCCCACGTCGGTGTCCTCATCGTGATCCAAGGTGAGCAGTTCGCCGGCCATCCAGTAGTAGGCCCGGCCCCGGGGGTCCACCCGGCGGATGAAGGTGTTTTCGTAGCGCCGGTGGCTCAAGGAGGTGACGGCCACGCCGGCGATGTGCTCGGCGTCCAAGGCGGGGATGTTGATGTTCAGCAGGGTTTCCCTGGCGCTGATGCCGCGGCGCCGGAACGTCTGCACCAGATGCTCCACGAACTGGGCGGCAAAGCTGTAGTCGGCATGCTCGGCCGCCAGGGAGACGGCGATGGACGGGATGCCCAGAATGACCCCTTCGATGGCAGCCGACACGGTGCCCGAGTACAGCACGTCGGTACCCAGGTTGTAGCCCCGGTTGATGCCCGAGATGACCAGATCGGGCCGTTCGGGCAGCAGGGCGCAGACACCGATCTTGGTGCAGTCGGCCGGGGTGCCGTTGATGGACCACATGGGCACCGTGGCGCCGGGCAGCTTCACTTCGTTGACATACAGAGGCTTGTGCAGCGTTATGGCATGGCTGGAGGCGCTCCGCTCCCGGTCGGGAGCCACCACCCACACCTGCAGGCCCGGGGATCGCTGCAGCACTTCACGCAGGGCCTGCAGGCCGTCGGCGTAGATGCCGTCATCGTTGGTCAGCAGAATGCGCAATGGCCTCACCTCGGCATAGGCTTCAGCACAGGGAAATCCTGCCCCATTGTACCTTGCCCGGGGGCCGGGGGCCAAACAGGCCTAACGGCGCCGCCTCTTGCCCTTATGCAGGTCCCTCAGGTGATGGGTGTCGTTGTAGCGCCACAGGGAAAAGCCCGACCGGCGCCGGTGCAGGATGGTGATGGAGGCGTTGTCCAGCATGAACCGCCACCGTTCCCGGGGATCCACCGCCAGCAGGTGGCACAGCAGGGCCTTCAGGGTGCCGCCGTGGGCCACCACCAGCACCCGGTCGTGGGGGCCGCCGGCGATTTCCTCCCACGCCGCCAGCACCCGGTTGTACATGGTGCTGTAGGATTCCCCCCCAGGCGGGGTGGTGCCCAGCGGGTCCTGCCGGGCGGCGGGAAAGTAGCCGGGGAACCGCTCCTCAATCTGGGCGGCCGTCAGGCCCTCCAGGTCGCCGTAGGCCATCTCCCGCAGGTCGGACCGGGCCCGGACGGGCAGATCCAGGCGGCGGGCCAGGGGAGCGGCGGTAGCCTGGGCCCGCGTCAAGTCGCTGCTGTAGACGGCGTCGATGGGGTCCCGGGCCAGGCGCCGGGCCAGGCACAGGGCCTGCCGCCTGCCCAGGGGGCTCAGGGGAATGTCGGTATGGCCCTGATAGCGGCCCGCCTTGTTCCAGGGGGTCTGCCCGTGGCGGACCAGATATACGGAGCGGACCAAAGGGGCCCTTCCCTCCCCCGTCTCATCATTCCACCAGCCGCCGGGCCCGGGCGCCGCATTCGGCGATTACGCGGGCCTCGTCCAAGGTGACCATCTCCCGGTCCACCATCACCGGCCTGCCGTCCACCACCACCGTGCGGACGTCTTCGGGCCGGGCCGAGTAAACCAGCAGGGACAGGATGTCGTGGTGGGGGTTCATGTGGGGGGCCGTCAAGTCCACCACCACCAGGTCGGCCCGCCAGCCCTCGGCGATGCGCCCCACCCGCTCAAAGCCGCAGGCTTCGGCCCCGTCCACGGTGGCCATGCGGAAGACGTCGGCCGCACCCACCACGGCGGCATCGCCGGTGCGGGCCTTCTGGAGGACGGCGGCCAGGCGCATGTGGTCGAACATGTTCAACTGGTTGGTGCTGCAGGCGCCGTCGGTGCCCAAGGCCACCTTGACGCCGCCCGCCAGCAGTTCGGCCACGGGGGCGATGCCCGAGGCCAGCTTCAAATTGCTGACGGGGTTGTGGCTGACGAAGGTGCCCGTTTCCGCCAGCAACTTTATGTCATCGGCATCCAGGTGGACACAGTGGGCGGCCAGAACGGGCCGCTCCAAGATGCCCTGCCGGGCGGCCCAGGCGATGGGCGACATGCCCTTTTCCGCCCGGATCTGCTCCACCTCGGCCTCGGTTTCCGCCAGGTGGATCTGGATCCCGGCCTCCAGGCGCCGGGCCTCGGCCAGCACCTCCTGGATGAAGGCGTCGGGGCAGGTGTAAGGGGCATGGGGTCCCAGCCCCGCCCGCACGGTGCCGCCGGCGGCGCCGTGCCACCGTTCCACCAGGTCCACGCCTTCCCGGAGGCCCTGCTCCGCCCCCGGCGCCGTGCCGATGAGACCCCGGCACAAATAGGCCCGGGCTCCCGCCTCCACCGTGGCCTGGGCTACCTGGTCCATGAAGAAATACATGTCGGCGAAGGCGGTGATGCCCGACCGGAACTGCTCGGCGATGGCCAGCAAGGTGCCCCAGTATATGTCGTCACCCGTAAGCCGTGCCTCGGCGGGCCACACTTTCTCCTGGAGCCACTGCATCAGGGGCATGTCGTCGGCATAGCCCCGCAGCAAGGTCATGGCGGCGTGGTTGTGGCTGTTGACCATGCCGGGCATTACGACCCCGTCGCGGGCGTCGATGGTCCGGCCGGCCTGGAAGTCCTGGGGAAGGCCCGCCGGGTCGCCGGCGTACACAATCTCTCCTCGGGTACAGGCCACCGCCTGGTCTTGTCGGGTCACCACCCGGCCGGCGTCGTCCAACGTCACCAGCCAGCCGGCCCGGATGAGAATGTTTTCCCGGCCGTTCCCCTCCCGGGGCGCCGGGTCCTCAACCTGCTTGTTCATATGTGCCTCCAGGAAGATAAATATGCCTGCTGTTCCGGCGTCAACCGGTCGATGCCGATGCCCAGGGCTTCCAGTCGGGTCATGCAGACCTGGCCGTCAACTTCCGGCGGGATGGGATGGACCCCGGGCTTCAGGTCCCGGTGGTGGAGGGCCAGATGACGTAAGGCCAGGGACTGGACGGCGAAGGACATGTCCATGATCTCCGCCGGGTGCCCGTCGCCCCCGGCCAGGTTGACCAGCCGCCCCTGGGCCAGCAGGAAGAGGCTGCGCCCGTCGGCCAGCCGGTACTCCCGCACGTTGGGGCGTATGTCTTCCTGGGCCACGGCCATGGCGGCCAGGTCGGGGATGTTGATCTCCACGTCGAAGTGGCCGGCGTTGGCCAGCATGGCGCCGTCCTTCATGCGGGCGAAGTGGTCTTTGTGGAAGACATCCTTGCAGCCCGTGGTAGTGATGAAAAAATCCCCCAGGGCGGCCGCCTCCAGAGCCGGCATCACCTGGTGGCCGTCCATGAGGGCTTCGGTGGCCCGCACCGGGTCCACCTCGCAGACGATGACCCGGGCGCCCAGGCCTTGGGCCCGCTGGGCCACCCCCTTGCCGCACCAGCCGTAGCCCGCCACCACCACCACCTTGCCGGCCACCAGCAGGTTGGTGCCGGCGGTGATGGCCGCCCACACCGACTGGCCGGTGCCGTGGCGGTTGTCGAAGAGGAACTTGGACCGGGCGTCGTTGGTGGCCATCATGGGAAAGGCCAGGGCGCCCTCGGCGGCCATGGCCCGCAGGCGGATGACGCCCGTGGTGGTCTCCTCGCTGCCTCCCAGGATGTAGGGCAGCCGGTCCCGCTCATCGGTATGGAGCACCTGGACCAGGTCGCCCCCGTCGTCCACCAGGAGGGTGGGATTGTGGGCCACCGCCAGGTGGATGTACCCTTTGTATTCCTCGGGGGTGCAGTCGTGGGTGGCGTAGACGGCTACGCCCCTTTCCGCCAGGGCGGCGCACACGTCGTCTTGAGTTGAAAGAGGGTTGGACCCGCACACCGCCACCTGGGCCCCCGCCTCCTGGAGCCGCAGGGCCCAATGGGCCGTCTTGGCCTCCAGGTGCAGGCAGATGGTGATGCGCTGGCCCGCCAGGACTCCCTCTTCCGCCAGGCGGGCGGTGACGGCGTTTACTACCGGCATGTGGCGGGCGACCCATTGGATTTTCCGGTGGCCCGACGGGGCCAGAGACGGGTCTTTGATGACCGAAGGCGGCGGCTGGGTGGAGGGCGCGTCAGCGGGCACGGGCATCATTCCCTTGGGAGCCCGGCCCGCCGGGCATGGGGGCGGGCACTTCCCGGCACCTGCAGTCGGGTTCTCCCGTCAAGCGGGGCACCACCGCCTTGATCAAGTCCCGCAGCCGTTGCTCATACTGGGCCAGGATCTCCAGCACTTCCTCGTGGGACAGGGGCTTGCCCGCCATGCCCGCAGCGTAGTTGGTCACCATGCACAAGGAGGCGTAGCAGATGCCCGCCTCCCGGGCCAAAACCACCTCGGGCACCGAGGTCATGCCCACCACGTGGCCCCCCATGGCGGCGAACATGCGGATCTCGGCGGGAGTCTCGAAGCGGGGCCCTTGGGTGCAAACGTAGGTCCCCTGCCGGTGGAAGGGCAGGTCAAGCTCATCGCCCGCCGCCGCCATGGCCCGCCGGATGTCGGGACAGTAGGGCTCGGTCACGTCGATGTGGACCACCCCCTGCTCCCCGCCGGTGAAAAAAGTGGCGTCGCGGCTGTGGGTGAAGTCCAGGAACTGGTCGCACAGCACCAAGTCGCCCGGGGCCATCTCCTCCCGGAGGGAGCCCACGGCGTTGGTGGCGATGATCCGCTCCACCCCCAGGTGGTGGAGGGCCCAGATGTTGGCCCGGTAGTTGATGAGATGGGGCGGCACCTTGTGGCCCGGCCCGTGGCGGGGCAGGAAGGCCATGGGCCGGCCTTGGTAGAGGCCTACGGTGACCAGGGCGTCACCGTAGGGGGTGGTGATGATTTGTTCTTGGGGTTCTGCCAGGAGTTCGGGATCGTAAACACCGGTGCCCCCGATGAGGGCCCACTGCACGGGGCCCCGGCTGCCGGGCCCGGCACCTCCGCCGCCCGTCATGGGGCACCGCTCTCCTTCTTGGTCAGCAAATCGTCCAGATATTCCAGGGAGGACACCAGCTGCTCCAGTTCCTCCACCGAGGAGCCGGCCAGAACGCCGGACAGGTAGGTGCGCCACGCCGACAGGACGCCGTCGATGAGCTTCCTTCCCTTGGGAAGGATCTGGAGGCGGATGACTCGCCGGTCATCGGGGTCCCGGACCCGGGTGGCCAGCCCGCTCTTCTCCAGCCGGTCCACCAGATCGGTGATGGTGCTGGAGGCCACCTTCAGCCGGTTGCACAGCTCCCCCATGGCGATGTTGTCGTGCCGGTCCAGGACCATCAACGCTTCGAACTGGGGGGAGGTGATGTCGAAGTTGTTGAGGAAGTTGCGGCCCCGCTTGCGCACGATGAAGGCGATATGCCGCAGGTGAGCCTCGATGCGCTCCACGTGGCGGCTATGGACTTCAGGCTCCAGAGCCCGGTCCTGCAGAGGCATTGTTTCGGCCGGCCACGTCCCGTGATCGCTCAACTTTCGATGATCCAACGGTCTATGTCCCTGGTGTAGTTAAGCAGTTCGCCGTCGTCGAACCAAAGCTCGATTTCCCGCTCTGCCGCCTGGGGGCTGTCGGACCCGTGGCACAAATTCATGCCCACGTCGGAGGCGAAGTCGCCCCGGATGGTGCCGGGCGCCGCCTTGCTGCCGTCGGTGGCTCCCAGCAGGTTGCGGGTGACGCTGATGGCCTCCCGGCCCGACCAGACCATGGCCACCACGGGGGCGGAAGTGATGAACTGGAGCAAGGATGGGAAGAAGGGCTTGTCAACGTGGGCTGCGTAGTGGCGGCGGGCCAGGTCTTCATCCACCCACTGCATCTTCATGGCTTCCAGACGCAAGCCTTTGGCTTCCAGGCGGCTGATGATGGTGCCCACCAAGCCGCGGTTCACGGCGTCGGGTTTGATCATGACGAACGTGCGCTCCCAGGACAATGGGACACCTCCGCTGCGGAAGTCTACCCCCGGACCTGCCGGCCGCCGGGGGCGAAGGGGAAAATATAAAGCGGGCCTTCGGCCCAGGCCCGCTCTGTACGGCTGCTCCCTCTAGAGCCACCCAGGCCCCTCCGGTAGTCAGTCAACCGGCTGATGGATTGCTTTGTACAGGAACCTGGATGGGTATCTTGGGCAAATGTTCAAACATGCCGCGGCGAATTTCAGTTGCCGTTACCCGCACCGGCCCGAAAGCCTCGACCAGCAGCCGGTAGGCGTTCCACGGATCCACCGTCTCGCCGCAGGTGAAAATGTCTACTGCCGCGTAGCCGAGTTCCGGCCACGTGTGAATGGCCAGATGAGACTCGGAGATGACCACTACCCCACTGACACCGTGGGGGCTGAACTTGTGGAAAGCGACTTCGCGGATTTCGGCACCCGCTCCAAGGGCGGCGCTGACCATCGCTTCCTCAACTGCTTGAACGTCATCTAAAAGTCTTTCCTGGCAATCGTACATCTCGGCAAGAATATGCCGGCCCAGCGCCTTCACCGCATCGCCCCCTCGAGCGGAATGCTGCCATTAACACAACCTTTCTCTGTCCCGTGATTTATCCGCGGTGACAGAACGATAATGGGGTCTCACGCGCCCCGTGAAACCCCCCGGCGAAAAAACCAATCCCATTTTAGACACGGCGTTATTTCGTGTCAACAGAAAGCATGCTATATCTCCACAGCATCAACTACGGCCCCTTCATCCCGGAAATCCAGCCCCAAGGGATCTAATAAAACCATGGACAACAGCAGCGATACGGGAATAAGCAAGGTGGTGGCCGCCGCCACGATGCCGCTGTCGTTGAAGATCAGGGCGGCGACGCTGCCCGCCACCGAGGCGGCGAAGGCCGCCCCCAAACAGGGGTACTGCCTGACCAGCCGGCGGTACATGCCCGCCGGCCGGGCGACCACCAGCACCATGGCCCCCAGGGTGGCCAGGAAGACCCGGTTCCAGATGGTCCAGCGCATGAGCCGCAGGTTGACGGCTCCCTTGCGGCGGATGATGTCCCAGAGGGTGGTCCAATCCCCCGCCGCCAGGCGCTGCAGGGCTAGGCCCAAGTGGGAAGGCTCCCCGCCCCCCAGGAGATCGGCCGTCATGACCACGGCGGCCGTCAGGGCCGCAGCGGCTCCCGCCGGCAGGATGACCCGGCTCCCCAGGCGCAGGGGCTCCTCCTGCAGGGCGGTCACAGCAGTGACGGCAGTGACGGCGGCGGCTAAGGCGCCGCCGAAATTGGCGCCCATCCTCGAGGCCCCCAGGACCACCACCAGGCCCGCCAGGCCTGCGGCCATCATGAGGGTGGCCGGCCTTCTGGACACGTGGAAGCGCTGCAGCATGCCCCCCAGGGCGACCACGGCCGCTCCCAGCAGGATGCCCATGAATTCGTTGCCGATGCCGTAATAGCGGGCGCCGCCCACCAGGCTGTACCCCAGGGGCGACCGGACCGCCAGGTAGCCCCCCAGGGCCGTGTCCGCCAGGGCCACGGCCACCGTCAGCCCGGCGACGGCGGCGAAAGGCAGGTAGACAGGGTGCCGGTAGCCCAAAGGTTGTCCGGTGCCGCCCCGGACCTGCCGGCGGTAGTAGCCTGCCCCCGCCACGGCCAGGATCAGAAACAGCCAGGCCAAAGCCGAGACCAGGCTGCGCCCGGGCAGCAGGGGCAGCAGCAAGTAGATCAGGGGCACCAGCGCCGCCAGCCAGAAGCAGACGGCCAGCCAGGGGGCCAGCAGCCGCCGGGGCGCCGGCCACAGGAGCAGCCCCACCGCCGTCAGGACCACGATGATTTGGACGGTGACGTAGCCTTGGAGCAGGGGAACCCGCCGGTGGTGGTTGGCCAGTACCTCCCGGCTCCAGGCCGTGAGGCCCTCCCAGCGGGAAGGACCGGCCGCCGTGGCCGTCATGGGCCGGCCGGTCCAATGGGCCGGCTGCTCCTCCTCCAGACCCAGGAAGCGGAGCACCGTAGGTCCCATGTCCACCAGGGAAACCAAGCCGGGCCGGCGGGTGGTGGCCGAGGTCAGGAGGCCGCCTTTGGCCGGCTTATCAGCATTGAATGCCCAGGCGGCGATCCAGCCGAAGCCTTGGGCGCCGGCCTCCCAGCCGGTGGGAGCCGGCGAGACCAGCAGCACCAGGTGGGGTCCGGCATGACGGGCGGCCCGGGTCAACAAATCGGCCACGCCCGCCGCCATCTGGCCTTCGGCCCTGGCCAGGGCCTGCTGGAAGCCCTGGCCGGTCATGGTGTTCCGGGCCCGGGCCAGCCGCCACAAATCGCCCGTCTCGATAACGCCGAAATGGGCGCCCTCTTGCTCCCAGGCTTTCAGGAGGGCGTTCCAGTTGGTGGCCTTGCCCCCGGGCAGCCACGGCGCCGGGACGAGGATGCTGCCGTCGATGCGGCCCCCGGGCACCTGCCCCCTGCTGTCCATGGCCACCATGACGGCGTGGCGGGCCGGCTCGCCAGGCAGGTCGGCGTTGCCGTAGACCCCGGCGGTGAGGCCGGCCCTTTGCAGGATGTCACCCAAGGAGCCGAAAACCACCCGGTGGCCCAGGGAGCCGTTGTCCCGCTGGATGGCCCCCAGCCCCAGGTGCAGCAGCCCTTCCCGGCCGACCCAGCCCGTCCGCTCCTGATAGGCGGCGGAGGCCGGGCGATCGGCCTGGGTCTCGCCGGCGGCGAAGGCCTGGCCTCCCCTGCTGGAGGCCACCGCCCGGATGCCCGCCGCCATGGTGGCGTACCCGTGCTCGGGAGCCATCCGGCTGCCGGTGGCGGTGTTCAGCAGGGCCACGACGGCGTTGTCCAGGTGCCGGGCCAGGGGACCCCTGTGCCGCTGGGCTTGGAACCCGTCCCACTCCCAGCCGGCGGCCAGCACCAAGGTGACCCGGGCCTTGGCCGGCGGGGCTGTGGCTGCGGCCGCCCCGGCCGCCGGCCCGGCTGCGGTCCACGTTGCTGTAAACACAACTGCAGCCGCCAGGAAAGCCCCCAATGCCTTCAATGATGCCTGCCTGATGGTTGACCCCTCCGTCCTTGCCGGGCCAGCCCGTGCCGGGCCGCCACCTCCCGGTACAGGGCCAGGTGGGCGTCCACCATATTATTGGTAGGATAGGCCCGGCTTACCCAGGCCGGTCCCTGGGCCGCCAGCCGGCGCCGCTCTTTCTCGTCCGGCGCCAGGCGGGCCAGGGCGGCGGCCAGGGCCGGCACCGACCGGGGCTCCACCAGGAGCCCGCAGCGGCCGTTGTCCAGGGCTTCCACCAGACCACCTACGGCGGCAGCGATGACGGGCACGCCGGCCGCCAGGGCCTCCAGGGCCGTCAGGCCCAAACCTTCCGATCGGGAGGGAATGACGCACAGGTCGAAAGCTTTGAGGAAGCGGGCTCCTTCGGGCACGTGGCCGGTGAAGTGGACCCGGCCCTGCAGCCCTTCCCGCCGGGCGTACCGGCGCAAATGGGGCAGCTGGGGACCGTCTCCCACGATGACCAGGCGCCACCCTGCCATGGGCCCGCCCTCCCCCGCCACCTGCCGGAAGGCTGCCAGCAGGAGGTCCAGGCCCTTCTCGGGGCTGCAGCGGCTCAAAACACCCACCAGGGGGCAGTGGGGGGCCACGGGCAGGCCCAATCCCTGGCGGGCCTTGTCCCGTTCGGCGAAGTAATGTTCGGCTCGGGCCCGGCCGTAAGGAATGACCACCGACCGGGCGGCCAGGGGCGGGTTGGCGGCGGCCAGCCAGCGGCCCAAGGCCGCTGAGACGCACACATAGCGCTCCGGCAGGGGCGGCCGTCGCTCCAGCAGCCGCCACAAACGCGTAGGCAGGCGGGCCAGTTCAGGATCATGGAAGGGAAAGCTGTGGAGGGTTGTGAGCAAGGGCGCGGGCGGTATCCGGCGGTGCCGCAGGAGGGCCCGGGCCAGCCACGACGCCCTTAGGCCGTGGGCATGGATGATGGCCGGACCCAGGGCCGCCAGTGCTTCGGCCGCCCCTTGCTCCAAGGCTCCCCTGGGCCGCGGGCGGAGCCCTCTAGGCCAGGCAAGGGCCGTCACCCACTCTTGTTCAGGATCATCGGCGGCAGGCCGCCGTCGCGGGCCACGGGCGCCCCGCCGGCCGCCTCGGGCTGCCATGGGCCGGGAGCCCAGCCAGTATACCGGCGTGCCCCGCTGCCTCAGTTGCCGGGCCAGGTCCCAGGCGGCGCCCAGCATGCCGCCGGCCGACGGCCCCATGAGAAAAACCACCGGTGTCTCCATACGGTCTTAGGTTGTCCCGGGGGACCCGCCTGAAGACCTGCCCACCGGCATCCCGGGCACAGAATAGGAGCCGTGCCGGGAGGATCAGGGCCCGACTACGACTTCCCGCTCCGTCACCTCGCCGCCCCGGATATAGAAGCCCCTGAGGACCGGCGCCTCGGGGTCGGCCAGGCTCATGATCAAGTAAACCGCCTCAGGGTAGTAGGCCAGTTGGATGTCCACCGCCGACGGGTAGGCGGGCGTGGCCGGGTGGGTGTGGAAAATGGCCAGTAGCTGATTGCCTTCCCGCTCGATTTCCCGCAGGATGCGCAAGATGTCTTCCGGCGGGATGGAATAGCGGGTCGGGCTTTTCTCCGCGTTCTCCGTGGGGTAAAAGCGGACGGCCCGGTCGCCTTGACCGGCTACGATGCCGCAGGCTTCCAACGGGGCCCAGAGCCGGCCGTGGGCCAGCATGGCGTCGTAAATGCTGCGGGGAATTTCCAACGGTGTCATGGCACTGCTCCTTCACCCAGGGGACGCTCTCTATTTTGATTGTGTATGTCTGGTCAGCAGGCTGGTGTACCGATCGCCCGTGTCGGGGAGAATGGCCACGATGATGGTCCCGTCCTCCAGCCGCTCCACCATCTGGGCGGCGGCGGCCAGCGCCGCGCCGGCCGACGGCCCCACCAGGAGTCCTTCCTGCTGGGCCGCCGCCCGGGCCCAGCGGTAGGCCTCCTCGTCGCCCACGGCGATGACGTGGTCGATGAGGCTGGTGTCCAGCACCCCGGGCACGAAGCCGGCCCCCAAGCCGAAGATGGTGGTGGGACCCGGCCGGCCGCCCGACAGCACGTTGCTGCGGGCCGGCTCCACGGCCACCACCTGCAGGCGGGGATTTTGCTCCTTGAGATAGCGGCCGGTGCCCGTCAAGGTGCCGCCGGTGCCCACCCCCACCACCAGGCAGTCCACCCGTCCCCCTGCTTGCCGCCAGATCTCGGGGCCGGTGGTTTCGTAGTGGGCTTGGGGATTGGCGGGATTGTCGAACTGCCGGGTCCACCAGTGGCCCGGCTTTTCGGCCAGCTGCTCCGCGGCCCAGACTGCACCGCTCATCCCTTCGATGGCAGGGGTCAGCACCAGTTCAGCGCCGAACCAGCTGAAGAGACTGCGCCGCTCTTCGTTCATGTCTTCAGGCATGGTAAGGACCAGATGATAGCCCTTGACGGCGCATACCAGGGCCAGGCCGATGCCGGTGTTGCCGCTGGTGGCCTCCACCAAGGTCATGCCGGGCCGCAGGATGCCCTCGGCTTCCGCCGCCTCGATCATGGCCAGGGCGATGCGGTCCTTGACGCTGCCGCCGGCGTTGGCGGCTTCCAGCTTGCCCAGCACCCGGCCCGGCGGGAAGAGGCGGTCCAAGGCCACCAGGGGGGTGTTGCCGATGAGGTCCAGGCTGTTCACGACGGCTGTCCCGGCAAATCGCTGACCGTGGGGAACTGGAAGTTTTCCCATGCCAACATGCCCCCGGCCAAGTTATAGGTAAGGTTGTAGCCTGCCTTGCGCAGGGCCTGCACCGCCATGCTGCTGCGCTGGCCGGAGCGGCAGACGAACAAGGCCGGGCGGCTGCTGTCCAACTCATCGAGACGCTGGCTCAGTTCGCCCAAGGAAATCAGCTTGGCTTGGGGAATGCGCAGGGCGGCGAACTCGTCGGGCTCCCGCACGTCCACCACCTGGATGCTGCCCGTGGCCACCAGATCGGCCACCGCCGGCGGCTGCAGGTCCTCCCCATCCCAGGCCATCAGCTGCTCCAAGGTCAGGCCCGGCGACGGCTCGCCGGCGGTATCCTGCTCTTGGGAACCGGCGACGGCCAGGGAGGCCAATGCCGCAGCCCCCGCCCGGTCATCCTGGGCCGTGTCCGAAGCCTCCGGCAGGGGCATGCCGCAGAAGGCTTCGTAGTCGATGAGGGTGGTGATGGAGGGCTCATCGCCGCACACAGGGCACTGGGGATTCCGCTGCCAGCGCAAGGTCCGGTATTCCCCGGCCAGGGCGTCGTAGATGAGGAGCCGGTTGGTCATGGGCTCGCCGATGCCCAGCAGGATCTTCACCGCCTCCATGGCCTGCCACGTGCCCAGGTGGCCCGCCAGGGCGCCGATGATGCCGGCGTCGGCGCAGGAGGGCACCATGCCCGGCGGGGGCGGCGACGGGAACAGGCAGCGGTAGCAGCCCTTCCCCGGCATGAAGACGGTGGCCTGCCCCTCAAAGCGCAGGATGCTGGCATCCACCAGGGGCTTGCCCAGCATGACGCAGGCGTCGTTGACCAGGTACCGGGTGGGGAAGTTGTCGGACCCGTTGATGACCACATCGTAAGGCTTGATGATGTCCAGGGCGTTTTCGGAGGTCAGCAGGGTGTTGTGCTCGATGACCCGCACGTCGGGGTTCAAGTCTTCCAGGTGGCGCCGGGCCGATTGGGTCTTGGGGCGCCCCACGTCGTGGTTGAAGTGGAGCACCTGGCGCTGCAGGTTGGACAGGTCGACCCGGTCGGCGTCTATGATGCCGATGGTGCCCACCCCCGCCGCCGCCAGGTAGATGGACGACGGGGAGCCCAGGCCGCCGGCGCCCACGATGAGCACCTTGCTCTGGAGCAGCTTGGCCTGGCCTGCCACCCCCACTTCCCGCAGCCGGATGTGGCGGGAGTACCGCTCCATCTGCTCTTCGTTGAGGAGAGGCTTGGCCGTCATTTGCCCCCCGGCCATGGCCGGGATCAACGCCACCTCATCCCCTGGCTTCAAGGGCGTCTCGGCGCCCTGCAGGGAGCGGATCTCGTCCTGGTTCACGTACACGTTCAAATGCATGGCGATGCTGCCGTCGGCGGCAAAGACCCGTTCCTTCAACTGGGGATGCTGCTCCACCAGCCTTTGCAGCAGGCCTCCCACCGTGTCGGCCGCCACTTCCACGTACTGGCTCCCGCCGGTGTACTGGCGGAAAGGCGTGGGAATATAAACCTGGATGGCCAATTCGGCACCTCCTAGGGCCCCGGGCCGGTGCTCCACCGCCGGTAAAGGGCGGTTCCACCCCGGCTGCAGCCTTTTGGGGTTTTCATATCAGTTTAGTCAACTATTTGGTCTGTGCCATTTTAGCATACATGGGAACCGGGTCAACAGACCGGCCTGTCCTTTCGGGAGGTCAGGGCGGCGGGCCGTCGGTTGCTTATCATCCCTTTACCCTGCTATAATGGCTGTGCTTGCCCGTCGGGCTGTGGCGCAGCTCGGTAGCGCGCGTGAATGGGGTTCACGAGGTCCCGGGTTCAAATCCCGGCAGCCCGACACGCAAAGCCCCGCAGTGTTGCGGGGCTTCTTTTTTTGCCTCAGCGGGCAGTAGGATCGAAAATGTTCGATAGAGCACGGCAGGCTGCTCGACGATG
>Ga0079224_100003908_pt1 | contig 19042 bp, 18 predicted proteins | sample Stecom2015_FD_80414 | JGI IMG/M metagenome (GOLD analysis project Ga0079224, IMG submission 80414) | Agricultural soil microbial communities from Utah to study Nitrogen management - Steer compost 2015 | ecosystem: Environmental > Terrestrial > Soil > Agricultural land | place: USA: Utah... | reverse complement strand
TCTCATTGTCATTCTGAACGGAGAGCAGCGAAGTGAAGAATCTCATATGACTTTTAAAAAAGAGTATTAACCAAAACCCATATTAAAAATGGCAGCAACAATTATTACAACAGAAGACCTTCGGGAATTCAAAGAAGAATTACTGGAAGATATTAAAGCAATTATTAACCACCAATCAGGTTTTGCACCTAAAAAATGGCTCAAATCACCAGAGGTTCGCGACCTATTAAGTATCTCACCAGGAACATTACAAAATCTTCGTATCAATGGCACACTACCCTACACTAAAGTTGGTGGCGTCATCTATTACGATTACGACGAAATCCAAAAAATCCTTGAAGATAACCGCATTCACAACAAGTTCTAACTAAATCATGAATTTATAGCATCCTCTTCGTCAGAATATAAGCTCAAAAGCTTCGAAAACAGGAGCGTAGCGACGCGAAGTTTTGAGCTTGGTTCAGCGCTCCGTAAGGAAGCGATGAAATTCCTACCGAAGAGGCGTCTTTTCTTTTGGTTCGTTTTCTTTGGACGAGCAAAGAAAATGAACATATATAAAAAACAATTTTGAAAGAAGTAAATTACATCAAGCATCTTAACGGAATATTCACACAATTCTCAAAAGACAACCGCCTAAACCCAACCCACATAAGTTTATACATAGCCTTATTCCAATTATGGAATAACAACCGTTTTAAAGAGGTTTTTTATGTCAATCGTGAAGAGGTGATGCAATTATCCAAAATTGGCTCAAAATCTACTTATCACAGATGCATCAAGGAATTAAATCATTGGAAATATATCGTGTATTTTCCATCACATAATCCATATAAAGGGAGTAAAATTAAGATGAACAATTTTGGGACAAGCTCTGGACAAGTAGTGGGACACAACTCTACTCAAATCAAGACAAGTAATGGACAAGCACTGGTACCTATATATAAACATATACAAACATTAGAAAACATAAACAGTAATAAACAGGAAAATTTTAAAAATTCAATTTCAGAAGATTTTAAAAACGACAACAAACAAAAAAGAGCCTGTACCGAGCGCAGTCGAGGTATCCCAAATACGGACAACCTCAAAACAACTAAAAATAAAAACTACAACGAACCTCTATAAATACAATAACCTGCTATGACCTATCTAAAAAACCTTTAAGAATCAAGGAAGCAGTTTTGGTAAAAGATAAAAAGCTGTTTGAGCGTAGCGAGTTCTTTTTATCTGTGGATGTGGGTTCCGTAGTATTCTCTTAAGGTTTTTTAGTAAGTCTTGACTTTTTTGGTTCGTTTTTGTGTCAAGACAAAAATGAACAATAAGAATAAAACTATGAATATAAAAAATCCTCATATTATCATTGAAAAAGGTGTCCAATACAAACTTGGTGAGTTAAAAGATAATTGCATTCAATACAATTTCAAAAGCATACTCATTTACCTCGATGCAAAAGGAAAGTTGTTGTTTGGCAAAAACTTCAAGATTTATGAAGAAGATGAAGTGGTGCTTTACAAACTGTGTATCTATTTCATTCGCGATTTTGAGGCTTGTGCAAAATTAAATATAGATCCAAACAAAGGCATTCTGTTATCTGGTCCTGTAGGATGCGGTAAAACCAGTTTAATGAAACTGTTAAGGCACATCGTGCCACATCAAAAATCCTACGAACTAATTCCTGCAAGAAATATCACATTTGCGTTTAACAATATTGGTTACAAAACTATTCAAGAATATGGCAACAGCAATTTCTATTGTTTTGACGATTTAGGTGTAGAAACAACCGGAAGACATTTTGGAAAAGATTGCAATGTTATGGGCGAAATCCTATTATCGCGTTACGATTTATTTCTTCAGAGAAAAATCAGAACTCACGCCACTACAAACTTAAATGCTCAAGAACTGGAAGAACGGTATGGTAATCGTGTACGTTCCAGAATGCGACAACTTTTCAATCTTATCGCTTTTGATGAAAAAAGTGTAGATAAAAGATGTTAATTAATTAATTTTAGTGGTATCAATCATTTTAAAAATGTTTTCATGAAAGAGTTTGCCTATACAGCTTATTTAAGCGAAATAGTTTTTCAGATAAAAATAGCACAACAAGCGGCAAACCGTTTACCTGTAGATCCTGGAAATTTTGACCACATTGAAGTTTGGTGTTCAATTCAATCTATTCTTGGGGCAACTGCAAATGTTTCTAAAATACTTTGGCCCAGTTCAAAAAAAAGCAAAGAACGAAGTAAAGAGTTAAGAGAACTACTGGGTATTAATGAAAATAGTATTATTGCTGATAGAGATATACGAAATCATTTTGAGCATTATGACGAACGCATAGAGCGTTTATTTCAAGGCAAATCAGGTGTTAATTTTATTGACCTGGCTTTCAACCCTTTCAAACCGCAAAAGTGGGAAACGCCAAAATATTATCAAAGGGCGTATAATCAAGTTGATAGAATAGTGACATTTCAAAACGAAACGCTTGATTTAAAAGAAGTTCTTATTGCTCTTGAAAGCATTAAAACAAAATGTAGCGTTTATGTTCTGTAAAGTTATTGCTTCTGATTTCCTTACGTTGGCGAAACTTTAATGAAGTTAAAACTTATTGCTTTTGATCAAAAAAAAGTATAGATAAGAGCATGTGAAACAGCGATACAATTTTACAGTATAGTGATTATGTGTAATTAATTTGTGTTGTATTGAAATTTTATATATATTTGCAGTATAGTAATTATGTAAACTATTTATGCGAATTAAAAATACAACATTAAAAACAATTTTACAAGGTGAAGGTATTTCTTCAGGTTATTCCTTTCGTGATAAGATTGAAGATGATCCTAATGGTGTGCTAAAGGTAATACAATTGAAAGATTTAATCAATGAGTATACTGTAATTGGTGACGAATGCTACAAGGTGTCTGCTGAAGGTATAAAGGAGAAGTATATACTTAAAGATGGTGATATCCTTTTTATTTCTAAAGGCCAAAATAACAATGCAGTTGCTTTTTCTTCTCATAATACACAAGGTACATTTATAGCGTCTTCTGCATTATTTGTGATTGAAGTAAATCGCACAGAAGCAAATCCCAATTATATTGCTTGGTACATCAATCAATTACCAGTTCAAAACTATATAAAACAAAATTTAACAGGCACCTACACGCCTACAGTTAATCGTAAAGTGGTAGAAAATATTCCAATACAACTTCCTGCTTTAGAAGAGCAAACTAAAATTGCTGCTTTGGGAAATTTAGCAGTTCAAGAAAAAACGCTACACACTAAAATTCTAGAATGTAGAGAAATCTTAATCAACAATCAATTATTAAATCATATTAACAAAAGATAATACAATTAAAATGACAAATAAAAAACCATCCCAAGACCAAATAAACGCAGCATTATGGAATGCTTGCGACACCTTTAGAGGGGCATTCGACTCTTCTGAATACAAAAACTACATCCTGGTATTTATGTTCATCAAATATTTAAGCGATGTATGGGAGGACCATTATCAGGAGTACAAAGAGATGTATGGCGATAATGAAGAGCTCATTCAGCGTAAATTAGGTAGAGAGCGTTTTATTTTGCCTAAAAACTGTACGTTTAAATACATATATGAAAACAGAGATAATCAGGATATTGGCGGTATTATAGATAAAGTTTTAGGGCAAATAGAAGAGCAAAATATTGAAAAACTAGATGGTGTGTTTCGTAACATCAGCTTCAATTCAGATAAGTTGGGACAAACGAGAGACCGTAATCGTCGTCTAAAAAACTTAATTAACGACTTTGCACAACCAGAACTAGATTTTCGTCCGTCGCTTTGGGATGGTAAACAAGATATTTTAGGCGATGCATACATGTACCTACTAGAAAAATGTGCGTCTGGCGCAGGCTAAAAAGGGGGAGAATTTTTTACACGTAAAGAAGTGTCTAGCTTATTGGCAAAATTAGTAGATCGAAAAGTAGGGAAGCGTATTTTCGATCCAACGTGTGGTTCAGCATCTTTATTAATCAAGGTAGCGGAAGAAGTTAAGGATAGTGAGGGGAATCCAACCAATAATTTCGCACTCTATGGTCAAGAATCTAACGGAGATACCTGGGCATTAAGCAAAATGAATTGCTTTTTACATAGTATGGACTCGGCTCAAATTGAGTGGTGCGATACCATTAATAATCCAAAACTCATTGAGAATGATAGCTTAATGAAGTTTGACGTGGTAGTTGCAAATCCACCATTTAGTTTAGATAAATGGGGTCATGAAAATGCTGAAACAGACCGTTATAAACGCTTTTTAAGAGGGGTGCCACCAAAGTCTAAAGGTGATTATGCATTTATTCTACACATGATAGAAACCGCATTACCTACTGGTAAAGTAGGTGTAATTGTGCCACATGGTGTATTGTTTAGAGGAAGTGCAGAAGGTAAAATTCGTCAAAATTTAATTGAAGAAAACCTTTTAGAAGCTGTTATTGGCTTACCGTCCAACCTCTTTTTTGGCACAGGTATTCCAGCAGCAATTCTAATCTTTAACAAAGCAAAAACAACAGATAAAGTCTTGTTTATAGATGCCAGTAAAGACTATCAAGATGGTAAAAAGCAAAACATACTGCGTAAAAAAGACATCAATAAAATTGTAAGCACCTTCAAGCAGTTTACAGAAATAGAAAAGTACAGCCATCTAGCAACACCAGAAGAAATTGCTGAAAACGATTTCAACCTCAACATCCCACGCTATGTAGACACCTTCGAAGAAGAAGAGCCTGTAGATATTGCGGCAACACAACAAGAAATTGAAAGATTGGAAAGTGAGTTAGTGCAGGTACGTGCGCAAATGGATAACTATTTAAAAGAATTAGGGTTATGAGCGAAGGTAAAAGTATAATTGGACATGTTAAAACCTTGATTTGTGATACCTGCAAAACATGTGAGGTAAATGCGGTAGATGATAAAGGGAATAAGTTTATTGTTGATGCTGGGTATTGTAATGATGGCAGTGGTTATATAGAAATTAACCTATACGATGCAGATAGAAATTTGCTAGAGGTCTGTAGGTTAAAAGATTTTACAGACTCATGTCAGCTACCTTATAATTTAATAGTAGATGAAGAACCAGATTGCGATTGTTTATAAATATGACTAATGAAAAAAGTATTACGACTTAAAACCGAATTCGAAAGAATAGTTAAAAGTGCAGACGAGATTCTCGTAGCTACTGCTATGATAACAGATTATGGCTTATCTCTTTTTGATAGTCGTGATGAAGATGCCTTGTTTCAGATTTTAGTAGGTATAGATTTACCCACACAACCTTCGACGTTGCAAAAAATGTTTGATAACACTGTTGACGTTAAAGTTCATAATATAAAAGGGCAATTTTTTCATCCAAAAGTATATCTATTTAAAATAAACGATAGTTGGGTGGCTTTTGTAGGTTCAGGGAATTGTACTCAAGGTGGTTTAGAGCGTAATATAGAAATGTCTGTTAAAGTTGAAGACGAAGATACAGTAGAAGAACTCATTAAATGGTTTGGTATTTACTTCGATAAACATGGAGAGGAGCTGACGCAAGAATTCATAGACGAGTATACCGTCATGTTCAATGCAAGAAAAGATTTGGAAGCGGATTTAAAGACTAAAATAAAAAGCTTTAAAAACGAAACAGGTGTCTCTAAAGGAAGACGAAAGCTATCCGATTATAATTTTTCAGGGCAATTTTTTCAATTTCAGCATTACAATGCCTTTACAGGAACAAAACCTATAACAGATTCGCCAGAAGCGAGAAAAGAACGATTAGTAGTTCAAGAAAAATTGTTAGAGCTACATGAAGAGTTGTACCCACTAGTGCAAAAAAGAGGTTGGCAGGTGTATGAACACCACATGTCACAACACATCACTTCTTCCTATATGCACAATGAGCGCGCATCTAAAGAGCTTACGGCTATTTGGTTGCATTATGGGCGTAGCGAAGCGGAATTGGAAACTTATCAAAAATCCTACGGTGATAACATGTCCTCGCTCTACCACATGCGTTTAGAGATATTAATTACTAAAAATCACTTGTGGGTAGAGTTGCGAGTGGGTAAAAGGGACGGAAGTTATCCTGATAGGGAATTCATTAGAAAGCAATTAAAAACAAACCCAATCTTTGTAGCTAATTATTACAATTTAGTAAAAGCTTTAGACAGAGAGTTTACGGTAACCATAGCAGATGAGTATGTTCACGTAAACGAGTTTAGAGATGAAGAAGACTTAAAAGAGTTTACTCTTAAAGACAATCCAAGAAGATATTATTTTAGAATTGGCAGAGAGTACCAACCAGATGATAAAACCATTTCAGAGCAAAATATAGTAAGTACAATTATGGCAGATTTTGAGAAGTTGTACCCACTATATCAATTATTAAAGCATAATATATAATGACGCACAACACCGACACAACACCGACAAAAGTCCACAAAGATTCCAAATTGGGTGTAATTCCTGATGGATGGACAACGCCTAAAATTAGCGAGGTGTTTCAGTTCATAAATACAACATCGTTTTCACGTAATCAATTGAATTATGATGCAGATAACGAACTGTTTTATATACACTACGGAGATATTCATGCAACTTACAAAAAGCCTTTACTGGATTTTAAAATTGAAACCAATGTACCTAGGCTAAATAATGACGTTGAATTGCCAAATAGTATTCAGTATTTACAAGATGGAGATGTCATTATTGCAGATGCTTCAGAAGATTATGAAGGAGTTGGTGAAGCGATTGAAATTAAAAACTTAAATGGTAAAGCGGCCATAAGTGGATTGCACACATTTGCGTTAAGAGATTTAGATAGTAAAACTGTTCCTGGATTTCGAACCTACATCTTTAAAAACCCAAATGTAAAAAAGGCTTTAAAAACAATTGCCACAGGCAGTAAAGTCTACGGTATCTCGAAAGGAAACATACAAAAGTTCAAAATAGTATTACCACCACTACCAGAACAGCAAAAAATAGCAAAAATCCTTACCACTTGGGATGTTGCCATAAACAAACAAGAGGCTTTAATAGCACAAAAATTAGAGATTAAAAAAGGTTTAAAGCAACAATTATTAACTGGAAAAAAACGGTTTAAAGGCTTTAAAAGTGAATGGTTAAATACAAAATTAGGTAAGCTAACTACTATCAAAGCAGGTGGTACACCTAGTAAAACTAAACCAGAATATTGGGGAGGTAATATTCGATGGATGAATTCAGGTGAACTTAATCTTAAAAAAGTTTTAGAAGTTGAGGGCAGAATAAATGAATTGGGTTTAAAAAATTCTAGTACAAGTATATTGCCAAAATACTGTGTTTTAATTGGTCTAGCTGGTCAAGGAAAAACAAGAGGTACAGCTGCGATAAATCTAGTGGAATTATGCACTAACCAATCTGTTGCAGCAGTATTGCCTTCAGAAGATTTTGATTCTTTTTTCATGTATTTCTTGATTGATTCTAAATATGAGTTGTTAAGACAACTTTCTGCTGGAGATGGCGGGAGAGGTGGTCTTAACCTAAAAATATTAAATGGAATAAGAGTTTCTATTCCGGAAAAAGAAGAACAACAAAAAATAGCAGAAGTACTAACAGCTGCAGATAACGAAATAGACGCTTTAAAACAGCAATTACAAAAGCTAAAAAACCAAAAACAAGGGGTAATGCAACAGTTGCTAACGGGTAAAATAAGAGTAAAAAACTAGTATATGGAAGAAATTAAAGAAATAGAACAGTCTAGGTATGTATTGGCAAGGTTCGACCATTACATAGAAGGAGCTAATAGTAAAGGTAACTTCCTATTGGCTTTCAGTGCCTTTTTGTTTGGTTTTATTGTGACCAGCTTTAAAACTATTGTAGAATTTAATAATTCAGCTGCTAAAGATTGGACAATAGCATTACTCATAACAATTTTAATTGTGGGGTTGGTAAGTATTGCCTTTACAGTTGCTGCGGTTTTTCCATTTTTAAAAACAAACAATTCAAGTAGTAAAAAATATCATTCACTGGTTTTTTTTAATTCAATAGCTGATATGGAAGAAGACAACTTCCTAAAGCAATATAAGAACCAAAAAGATAAAAAAGCTTGTAAAGATATGGCTAAACAAATTTACTCTATATCGAAAGGCTTAAAAATCAAATATTTCAGAATTAGTTGGGCAATCAGGTTGGTGTTTGTGCAATTGGCTCTGCTTTTACTAATTATAATAATCAAGGCAGTATGAGTTTATTTAAAAATTATAAATCAGGTTTAGAAAGTGTGTTGAGTAGATCTGCGCATACATTTCAAAAAGGTTTAAATTCACCTTACATATTATTGAATGAAAGTAGGAAAACCTTTTCTTCAGTTCCTGCAACTATTGAGCCTAATTCTAAAACCATTTTAGAGTTTGATTCTAGTCAATTGCAAAAATACTTTGGGCCCAATAAATATTCATTTGACAATGTTACTATTGGCAATCATCCAGATTTTGAATATTTAGCTGAAAATCAAATGCTAAAACATCATTGTGTGTCTATGTTTATTGATATAAAAGGCTCTACAAGATTAGCTTTAAAATATTCGCTTGAAGAGGTAAGATTAATAAAAGATACATTATTAACACTTTGTATAAATGTAGTAAGTCATTTCGGTGGTCATGTACATAGGTTACAAGGTGATGCGGCTTTTGTTCAATTTGTAAGAAAAGATTCAAATCCTAGTGATAGCATAATAAATGCGTTAAATGCTGCAAGTGTTTTATGTCAGGCTGTTTCAGAGGATTTGTCTTCTGCATTTGTTAGTTATGGGTTAGACCCAATTAAAATCAGAGTGGGTATTGATTATGGTTCCGATGAAGAGGTAATGTGGTCGCATTATGGTATCGCAAACTGTAATGAATTAACAACAACAAGTTTACATACCGATTTAGCTGCAAAATTGCAGCACAAAGCATCGGTAAACTCTATCAGAATTGGTAAAAACTTGGTAGATGCAATTGAAATGAAAGAAGAATATATATCTACACCTAGGATTATTAAAAATGGGGAGTATGTAGATGATCGCTACATCATTCAATCACCAGATTTTAATTATCGCCAATTCGATTTTGACTGGAAAAAGTATTTAAATAGTTTTTCATTTTATAAACACAATGGTAGTGGTAAACTGGAAATATTTGATAATCCATTCACATTAATGGCTGCGGTTTATAAACCAGATCAAGAGTATAATAGTTCACAATATTTCGAAAATAATTATGCACTTCTTAAAGGTAGGCTAATCAAATACCAATTAATGTTCAATAATTCAATATATCACAGAAAGTATTACGAAACTATAACTTGGGAAGCATATAATTATGGTAGTGATGCCAAAGAAGCAAAGGATGAATATCATGACTTTGAGAAAAAGTTTGTAAATGAAACATATTGTATTGCACATGCAGGTTATCATGGTAATCATTATTTAAAGTGTACAATTAAAAGAGAACATTCAGATAACATCGTATTAAAATTTCCAATTTATGTTGATGATGAGTGGGATAGCGATATAGATATAAAAAGTTTGTTAAACTAAAAACTAAAACAATGCCAAGAAAAGAAAGACACGTAGTGCCTAACCCAGATGGAGGATGGGACTCAAAAAGAGAAAAAGCACAAAGAGCTTCAAAACATTTTGAAACCAAAAAAGAAGCAATGGATTGGAGCAGACAAAAAAGCAGGTCTGAAGGTTCAGAATTAATACCACATAAACGAAACGGTCGTATTCAAAACCCAGACAGTCATGGCAACGACCCAAACCCACCAAAAGATAAAAACTAATGGAAGTACAGCTAATACAATTATTAGGTTTATGGCGCTACACAGAAGGAAATGTAATTATAGATTTTTATGTACGCCAATATGATGCACATATACAAAGAGGATTATCATTCTTTACAGTATATACTATTAACGGTAACAATCCAAGCATTAACTACGAGTGGCAAGGAATTCCATCTGTGATAAATACACCAGATGAATTACCGGTAATACAAATTGATGATTTAAATGCTTCTGAAGCAGAATCTAGATATCAAGATATAACGATATGGGGTTTTGAGGAAAATCAAGTGACATTACAATTTGGTGATGGTTCAAGATTAGGGTTTCAAAAACTAGGTCAATAATAAATATAGTTCTATGACAATACAGCAACTCATAAAGCTCAAAGAATCAGAAGATAAAATAGAATTCAAAGAGGCTAAAACACAATACAATTACAATAATGGTCGTAAATCAGTTCTGGGTTATGTATGTGCATTAGCAAATGAAGGTGGAGGAATTCTTGCTTTTGGAATTAAGGAAACAAAACCATATACCTTGGTAAACTCTCAAGCTTATACTGGTAGGATAGGTCAATTAGAGCAGAATATTTATAGAGACAAAGGAATAAGAGTTAAAGTTAGTGAGTTGTTTGATGAAGTTAATAATCGTGTTGTTATTATTGAAATTCCCTCTAGACCAATTGGTAAAATGCTTTATTATGAAGATGTAGCATTAATGCGAGTTGGTGACAGATTGGAACGAATGAACGAGGAAATGTATGCTTCAATTGTTATGGAGAAAGAACCAGACTTTTCTGCAAAAATATGTCCGGAACTTACTTTGGGTGATATAGACAAAAATGCAGTAGCTATTCTAAAAGAAAAGTATGCCATAAAACAGAAAAATCCTGAATTTAGAGAATTGCTAGCTGAACAAGCCCTTAAGGATTTGGGTTTAATGACTAATGAGGGGATTACCTATGCTGCATTAATTCTTTTAGGTAAAGAAGAAGCTTTAAAGAAGTATTTACCCAATGCACAAGTAAATATTGAATACCGGAAAACATCAGAGCAGACACCTTTCGATAAAAGAGAGGTGTATCTAAAACCATTATTTCTAGAGATAGATGATATTTGGTCGCAACTCAACGCTCGTAACCTAGACCATAAAATAAACGAAGGGCCATATAAATTTGATATACCTTACTTTAATGAAGAAGTTATTCGCGAAGCGGCACTTAATGCAATAGCACATAGGGATTATACTATAAATAGTGAAATTGTAATTAAACAATCGCCAGATAAAATTACAATTACCAATGCTGGAGGCTTTCCAAAAGGAGTGAATTTAAATAATTTATTGACTATAAATAGTACACCAAGAAGCAGGTTATTAACCGAAATTCTTGAAAGAACAGGACTGGCAGAACGTTCTGGACAAGGTGTAGATAAAATTTTCAGGTTAACAATTGCTGAAGGTAAACCACTTCCAGACTATTCAAAATCCGATTTATTCCAAGTGGAGCTAACACTCAATGCGGCAATGCAAGACAAAGCATTCGCAATGTTTATGAGAGATGTGCAAACCAAAAGAGGAGAAGATAATCCAATAGGAACATTTAAAACGATAGCCTTACATAATATTAAAGAAGGAAAATCTGAAGGTATTGATGTAAAACTGCTTGAGGAATTAGAAAATGAAGCATTGATTAAACGTTCTGGAGGTTCTACAAGTGAAAAATATGTATTAGCAGATACTTATTTTGATATTAAAAACACACCTTCTGATGTAGGTGGTTTTAGACCTATAGATATTCATAGAGTTGCAGAAGTTCTTAAAACAAATACAACACCTAAAATGTCTGATTTTGTTGAAGCTTTTAAAGAGGATTTGTCTAGAGATCAAGTTAGATATCTCATTGATAAACTAGTTGATATTGTTTTAGATAAGAAAGGTTCTGGTAAAGGAACATATTATCAATTTAAAGGAGGAGTTATTGATTTAAATAATATAACTGATATTTTAAAAGGAGGCTAAAGTAGTTCCCCAAAAAGGAATAAAGTTTCCCCAAAAACAAGTACTAGAGTTAAAGCTATAATAAAAGACATAACTAATAATAATAGTGTTTTTGTAGGTTTTATAAGGGGTTTAGAGGGTTTTGAGGTTAGAGATAGTGTTTTTCATAACAAGTTTCAATTCCCCAAAAAACCAAAATAGTTCCCCAAAAACAAATACAATTCCCCAAAAAGGGAAATAAAAGAATAAAATAATGGCAGTAAATTATAACGAGTTTCAAGATTCACAATTACCGGCAATAAAATTGCTTAAAAAACTCAACTGGCAATACATCACACCGGAGGAAGTCTTTAAAGCAAGAGGCGAATTGCTGTCTAATGTTATTTTAAATGATATCCTCGCAGAACAACTACACAAAATTAATCACTTTGAGTATAAGCGAGAAAAGTATAAATTTTCTACAGGTAGTGTTCAAGGGGCTATAAACGCATTAAAAAGTGTACCTAATGAAGGCGTAATAAGAACTAATGAGCATGTTTATGATTTACTAACCTTGGGTAAAAGCTTTAACGAGACCGTAAAAGGAGACCGTAAAGCATACACTATGAAATTTATTGATTGGCAAAATCCAGAAAACAATACGTATCATGTAACCGAAGAGTTTGTTGTTGAGGGTTTAAAAGGTAAACGTCGACCAGACATTGTGCTATTTGTAAACGGTATTCCTTTTGTGGTCATAGAAAACAAAAGAAGAGATAAAAATCTATCACTTGATGAAGCCATTTCTCAAAGCGTAGGGAATCAAAAAGAGGAGGCCATACCAAAACTATTCCATTATGTACAAATCCTTATGGCGGTACAGCCTAATGCAGCTAAATATGCAGTAACAGGTACCGATGCTAAATTTTGGGCAGTTTGGAAAGAAGATGTAGAAAATGAGGTTCAGAAATTACTAAAACGTACAGTCAATAATACACAATCGGAAGATAGATTAGTTACAGAGCAAGACAAAGCATTGTTTGCCTTATGCCAACCAGAGCGTTTACTCGATATGGTATATAAATACATAGTGTTCGATGGTCCAGACAAAAAAATATGTCGTTACCAACAATACTTTGCAGTTCAAGAAACCATCAATAGAATAAAACAACGCAACAAAGAAGGAAACCGAAAAGGGGGTGTTATATGGCATACTACAGGTAGTGGTAAATCATTAACTATGGTCATGCTATCAAAAGCTTTGGCGTTAGAAGAATCTATTGAAAATCCTAGAGTTGTTATTGTTACAGACCGTATCAGTTTAGACAAACAAATATTTAAAACCTTTGTGAATTGTGGTAAGAGTGTCAAAAAAGCGAAAAGCGGTAGTAACCTCATTGAGCTGTTACAGGATAAAGGTAACGAAATCATTACTACTATTATCGATAAGTTCAATATCGCTTCAAGCAGAATAACCTTTAAAGAAGAATCTCAAAACATCTTTGTATTGGTAGATGAAAGTCACCGTAGTCAATATGGTACTGCGCATGCGCAAATGAAACGCTTGTTACCTAATGCCTCTTATATTGGTTTTACCGGTACACCCTTAATGAAATCTGAAAAAAATACCTCTAAAAAGTTTGGTGGCTTCATTCATAAATACACTATTGACCAAGCGGTTAAAGATGGCGCAGTATTACCGCTTTTGTACGAAGGACGTTCAGCAAAATTGTCAATTAATAAAGCACAAATAGACAAAGGCTTTGAGAGACTGTCTGAAAATTTAAGCGAAGATGCGCAAAAAGATTTAAAGAAGAAGTTTTCTTCAATTAGTAAAATATTTGAATCCGAACATGTAGTCAATGAAATAGCTTACGATATTTCAAAACATTACACGCAAAACTGGCAAGGTTATGGGTTTAAAGCACAATTAGCAGTACCTAAAATCGATACAGCAATTAAGTATCAAAAGTATTTTGAAGCACAACTAGACCCTACATTAAAAATAAACACGCGAGTAGTATTTACACCACCAGATAGTAGACAAGATAATGATGATGTATGGTCCGAAAGTAGTAACGAGTCTAGAAATTACTGGGATCAATTGATGGCAAAACATCGTAATCAAGAGGAATATGAAAATGATGTCATAGCAAAATTTAGCGACCCATCACAGGAAGTGGAATTAATAATAGTGGTCAAAAAGCTATTAACTGGTTTTGATGCACCTAGAAATACAGTATTGTATTTAGCAAGACCTTTGGTAGCACATAACTTACTACAGGCAATAGCAAGAGTAAATAGATTGTTTAAAGGAAAAGAACATGGTCATATTATTGATTATGTTGGTGTTCTTGGTAAGTTAGATGAAGCACTAACAGAATACAGCGCATTAGAAGATTTTGATGATGAAGATTTAACAAATGCTTTGGTTGACATTAAAGAAGAGATTCGTAAAGTACCTGGGAGGCATGCAGAAGTAGTCGAAATATTTAATGAAGTCTATAATAAGAATGATATTGAAGCACTAGAACGCCATTTAGCCGAAAAAGACTTACGGGATGAGTTTTACGATAAACTATCCAACTTTGCAAAAACGCTTCAAACTGCTTTAGCTTCCGATGAGTTTTACCAAGAATTCACAACCCAGCAAATAGGATATTATAAAAGCGAACTAAAAAAATACCAAAGCTTAAGAATTTCGGTACAATTTCGTTATGCTGAAGTAGTGTCGTACAAAGAATATGAGCCTAGGATTAAAAAATTATTAGATACCTATATTGATGCAGACACGGTAGATGTGCTAACGTCTGATTTAAATATTTTTGATAAGCATCAGGTGGAAGAAGCTCTAGAAACTTATGGTAAATCACCAGCTTCAAAGGCAGATTTTATTGCACATCAAATGAAGAGGGTCATTACCGAAAACATGGAAAAAGATGAAGCTTTTTACAAAAAGTTTTCAGACTTAATCGAGAGAACTATTAGAGATTTCAATGAAGGTAGAATTGATGAAGCGAAATATTTAGAAACCATTTTAAAAGCTAGAACCAATTTAAATCAAGGCTATCAAGAAGGTATTCCAGATATTTTATTACATAAACCAGAAGCTAGAGCATTTTTTGGAGCCCTAAATGCTGGTTTGTCAAACAAACATGCCGAAAATGTTGTAAAAGGGATAGCAGATAATTTAGCGAATGCGTCTCTTTCAATATCAAAAATTGTGGAAGAATTAACAATTAGGGATTGGAAACGAAACCTAGATGTACAAAGACAAATGGAAAATGATATTGAAGACTATTTAATAAGCCACAGAAAAGATTTAGGTGTGGAAATAACATTCGATGAAATAGATAGCATATTAGAGAAGTGTTTAAAAGTAGCTAAAAACAATTTTTAATGCATTCAATTAATTACGGCACCAAAGAATTGTTTTTTGAATTAAAACAATCCGAAAGAAAATCACTGTCTATTGAAGTCTATCCAGACAATTCAATAAAGGTATTAGCACCTATAAAGTCAAACTTGGCTGAAATAAAAAAAGTGGTGCTAAAAAAATCGAGATGGATAATTAAGCAACAAAACTATTTCGAACAGTTCCTTCCCAAAACACCAGAACGAGAATATGTTTCTGGAGAAACTCATTATTATTTAGGAAAAGGATATCTCTTAAAAATAAGACCAGGTACTGAAAATAGTGTAAAACTTAAAGGAGGTTGTTTTAATGTGACGTATCATGGTGAAAATTCACAGCAAATAACTAAAAATCTATTAGCAAAATGGTATTACCAACATGCTGAAAAGAAATTTTATGCGTTGGCAGATGTGGTATTCCAAAAATTTAAAGAATTTGAAATAGAAAAACCAAATCTTGAAATTAGAAGAATGTCCAAACGATGGGGAAGCTGTCAAAAAAATGGAAAAATTAGTATCAACCCAGAAATTATAAAAGCCCCAACCAAGTGTATTGAATATGTCATAATACATGAGATGTGCCATCTAGTCCAATTCAGTCATAATAAAAAATTCTATAATCTTTTGTCTCAAAAAATGCCTAATTGGGAGAAATGGAAAAATAGACTAGAACAAAACCTATCATAACTAATGAGTACGATTAAGAAGAAATTTTATCATCATTTTTGGCATAACCCATCCTGTCAAAATCTATTCCTGTTATCAAAAGAAGAGTTATTAGAGACAAAAACTTTTGGTTCAGGGCAAAATACATTTACATTCTCTACAAACAGAATAATTATTTCCAATGTCCAAGAAGGAAGTGATGATGTAATAGAAACGGTTAAATCAAGAAGTGAAATATATAATATCGATTTAGATAGTTCAATAGGGGAAAGAATTGAGTATTTCAAACCAATTTTGGAGCAGTTCTTTAATAGTCGTTTCAAAAAATCTTTGGATAAATTATCGGATGATGTAGAAAAAAAAGGGTGGAAGTTTTTCATGAAAGTGGTCAAAATTCTAATTAATGAAGACTCGCGTGAAGCTAATGTTATTAAATTATTACAACAGTACGGTTTTATTGGTAAGCATATAAATAGTTTCAAGGAAGCTAAATCCAGTTTTGAAAAGATGTTAGTTCCCTCTAAAGGAAATGAGTTAATCAATGAAAAAACAATAAGCACGTTTTTTGAAGGTATAAAATTTATTAAAGAATACTATGTAAACAGTTCGTATAAAAACTTATACAATACAAATCAAATATTGGTAAACACATTAAATAACGAAGATAATTTTACTTCAAGGGTTGAGCTATTTGGTAAACTGTATGACGCCAAAATATTAGAACCTAGTGCTGATGATGCTTTTATGGAATGTACACATTGCGATCCATTAACTTATAGAGGCGTATTTCAATTACGTTTAAATCCAAAAAAATTAAAAAGTCTCAAGTGTCCAGTTTGTGCAAAGGAGCTCACCTATTTTGTGCCTTATGAATTACATGAAGATATTTATAACATAGTCAGAGAAAAGGATGGTCTGTTATTAAATGCCTTATGCAATAAATTAGATACTCATAACATTAAATATCAATTGAATCCAACATTCTTAAAAAACATAGAAATTGATTGCCTGTTTAAATCAGAAGAATTGATATATATAGTTGAGGCAAAAATGTATAAAATTAACACATCAAAAGCTAAATTAAAAAGCAAAATACGCAAGCATTTTGGAAAGTTGGTTAAAGACGTAACTCGATTATTAGAAATCGAACAGTTTAAAAACCAACCGATAAAACCAATGCTTTTGCTAAACATTCCAGACAAAGAGTTATTGACAGAAGTTAATCATGAGCTGAAAACAAAGAATCGTGATACTATTTCACAACAAGTAAATATCATAAATTTAAGTTTACTAAAGTTTAAAGAAGAATAAGAGTTTGATATGAGTATAAGTGATAAATCGTTTTTAGAACGCTTAAATGAGAACCCAGATTACTTTGAATTCTGGCAAGACTTCCATGAATTTTGCAAACATATAGAAGTAAATGATAAAGAATATTTTGTCAATTCATTGCCAATTATTTTCAAAAAAATTAAAAATGATGGAGCGGGATATGTAATATATCAGGGTTTAAGAAAACTTGCAGTAGAAAAACCATCAGAAGCTATTCAAATTATTGAACTTATAGAACAAAAAAACAATATTGAATATCTAAACTTTATTTCTTCTATGTTAGGTGGGCTGTCCCAGAGTAAATCAAAATATAACTATAAAGATAAAATACTCACACTTATTAAAAGCGAGGAAGAAGCTAAAATAAATAGTGGGGTTAATGCAGCATATCAAGTAGTTATTAGCAATAAGCAAGAAGAATTAAAATTCATAAATGAAGTTAGTCAGAATATTATTCAAAACATCGAAAATGGTAATGTAGAAGATTTAGGTATCATAACTAGATTTTATAATAAACATTTAAATAGTATAGCTGATGCAAAAAAAATAGTTATTCGGTTACTAAATACGAAAAAAGTAGAGGTGCAAAGTGAGGTGGCTAGATCTATTAATGCTGAATTTAATTTTGATGAAGATTCAGCACATTTCATAACTTGTTTAAAATTATTAACACATACTGATTCAAAATACATAGGTATTTACAACACAATAAACTTTAGATTGAAAGATACTTTAAAAGTACACCCAGAGTTAGTTACTGAATTTGTTAATCAATGGATTTTAAACAATAAAGAGAATCTTAAAAGAATAACAGTTTTAAAAGAAATAATTGAGGAATTGTATGCATCAAACCCTTATACCATTGAAAGTCTTTTTTTAGAATGGCTAAATTCAGATAACAGTATTTACAAAGCTGCTTTACAGTTTGTTATCAGTGATTTAAGTAATCATGTGGATGCTGTTGGCCTTCCAATGGATGAAATAAAAAAGTTAACCGAGACAGATGCTCTTTATGTTGTTTTTATGATTGTTGGAAATATATTAGATCGCAAATATGCTTCAGAAATGCTCTATAACATTTTGGAGGTACATTTTAACAGTGAGCGTATAAGAAATCATATAGCAACGCTTTTCGCTAAATATTTAATAATTAATTATTATTCCGTTACTGATATTTTAAAAGAAAAAAGAAAAACAGCTAATCCGATTATAACTTCAATAATAGATCAAATAATTGAAGTTTCTGAACAGTATTATAAGCAAGTAACCGATTTAGAAGTGGTAAATGAGTTTGAACCCTCTGATAAAAGAATGACCTATTTTTTAAAGCAACAAAATAAGCAAATGCAAGAGCTTATGGATGCAACAGAAAATAAGAGAAGTTCATTTTTAGATTTTGCTACCAAGATTAGTTTGAAGGCAGGAAAGTCATTCTTTTCAAAATATAACGGAAAGTATACTGAAGAGAGTGAAATGCAAAACTTTAGAAGTAGTGTTGAGGTAGCAAGGGTGCAATATATTGACGAAATAGGTCAAATCAAATCAAGAATAATGTGGCAAAATATGAAGAGAAATGAACTTCCTAACTAGTGAGTATATAGCACTTCTTAAAGAAGATGGTGAACTTGATGCTTTGCTTATTGATATTTTAATTAGTAAAGGCATAACACCCATTTCTAAACCTCAAAAAGGGAGACAATATGGTGTCGATATAGCTGCAATAGGTAAAGATGTAGATGGAAAGGAAAAATTATTTTTGATAACAGTAAAGCAAGGAAATATTACCAGGCAAATTTGGGATACTGGCCCAACGAGTATACGTCAATCTTT
>Ga0079224_100003907_pt1 | contig 19043 bp, 16 predicted proteins | sample Stecom2015_FD_80414 | JGI IMG/M metagenome (GOLD analysis project Ga0079224, IMG submission 80414) | Agricultural soil microbial communities from Utah to study Nitrogen management - Steer compost 2015 | ecosystem: Environmental > Terrestrial > Soil > Agricultural land | place: USA: Utah... | reverse complement strand
TAGAACGCCGATCAGTTTGACTGATCGGCGTTCTAGCCTTGTTTTGTAGGGGCGGCTCGCGCCGCCCCTCCCCGCCGAAGTGAATTCGGCGGGGCCCCTCCCCACGCGGGCACTCTGCTCGACACTGTTTTCCGCATATTTCGGCGCGTTCCTAACCGTTTGTCGCTCTAGCGCGGCCTTCGCGGGCGGGTGCGGCGTGTGCGAATGAGTGCGCTCGACGCGACCTCCGGGTCCGCGTGGGGCGCCCGCGCTGCCTGGAGCGCCGCGACGAGCACCTTGTCGGGAGGCGTCGCGCTCGAGAAGGGGAGTGAGCGCGCGATCTCGTCCGCGCGCTCCGGAGCTACCGCGAGCTGGCGGAGGGCTGCGGCGATCCACTTCCGATCGCGCGCGGTGTCTGGCCCCGCGTCGCGCATCACGCCTTCGGTCGGGGTCGAGTTGCAGCGCGCTCTGAACACCTCGAGCGGCACCGCGCCTTCGAGGTACTCGACGAAGAAGCCAGTTGGCACTCCGAAGCCTCTGGCGAGCCCGGCGCGCACCGCATACGACGTCGCCTGGTTCGTGCCCTGCTCGACCCGCAGCACCTGAAGCCGCCCGAGGCCCGAGCGGCGCCCGAGCTCCTCGTGCGACCAGCCCATCGCTCGTCGCGCGAGAAACACGCGGTCTCCCTGCGGGGTCTGCCCATACGGCTTCATTCGAGGCTTGCCGACCACGTGCGAAAGCTTACGTGCAAAATCGATCGCTGTAACCGTACCATGTTCGACGTCTTTCTTGACACGTATCGAGAAAATCAGCATCGTGCTCACGATGCGCATCGAAAGAGCGGGAAGGACTCGTGGGGCGCGCGAGCTCTTGGCGCATATCCGTGAGCACTACGGAACGATTCCGGCCTTTGCCGCGCAGAAAGGCATCGATCGCATCAAGCTCCAGAAGGCGATCGGTGGGCGTATCAAGCGCATCGATGTCGAGTTCGCGTTCGAAATCGAACGGGCCACCGGTGGCCAGGTGTTGGCGGCTTGGTGGGTACCGGAGCCGGAGCCTTGAAGCGCCGCGAAGCGGGCGTCCCAGCTAGCGTCCCTCCCCTCCGCGCTGGCTCGGGCGCCCGACTTCGCGGCGCTGCTTGGCAAGTGGAGCACTCACCAACCGCGTGCACGCAAGCGCCGTGCGGCGCGCGGCCTCGTCAGCCGGTTCTGCGCTGGGCGCGGCGGAACAGCGCAGAACCGAGGGCGAGGGTCACGCCGGCGCGGACGCTGGGCTCGTCGGGTTGTGCCGCGACGAGCCACTGCTCACCGGGTCGTCGTCGGCGAGCGCTCCGTCCGGTCGTCGTGCGCCTGTTCCGAACGGGTGGCCGACGGCAGCGCGGGCTGCCCAGGAAATGCTAGCTTTGGAGCCGACACCCTGCCCCTACCTCAACGTCACTCCACTGTCACAGCCCCTGGGTAGCGGGAGGGACGGATGGCAAAGATCCTCATCGTGGAAGACGAGCAGGACCTCCGGAGGGTCCTCGAGTACAACCTGCGGCAGTCGGGGCACGAGGTCCTCGCCGCGGGCTTTGGGCACGAGGGCCTGAGGCTGGCGCGCGAGCAGCGCCCGGACCTCGTCCTCCTCGACCTCATGCTGCCGGACCTCGCGGGCACCGAGGTCTGCAAGCAGCTCAAGGAAGGCAGCGGCACGCGCGGGATCCCGGTGCTGATGGTGACGGCTCGCGGCGAGGAGATCGATCGCGTCGTCGGGTTCGAGCTCGGGGCCGACGACTACGTGGTCAAGCCGTTCAGCGTGCGCGAGCTCCTGCTTCGGGTTCAGGCCGTGCTCCGTCGGCGCACGGCGGAGCCCGACCAGTCGGACGCGCTCATCGAGTTCGGACGCCTGCGCATCGACAGAGGCGCTCACCGCGTTTGGGTCGACGGGCACGAGATCGATCTGACGGCGCTCGAGTTCAAGCTGCTCGTCACCTTGTACGATCGGCGCAACCGGGTGCAGACGCGGAGCGCGCTGCTCGACGACGTTTGGGGCATCCAGGCCGATATCACGACACGCACGGTCGATACCCACGTCAAGCGGTTGCGCGAGAAGCTCGTGAGCGCCCGGGACTACGTCGAGACGGTCCGCGGCGTCGGCTACCGCTTCGTGGGCTCGCCGGATGAGGCGGTGAGTTGAAGCTGGGGCTGCGCGCCAAGCTCTTTCTGATTTCCCTCGGTCTCATCGCCGTCACGGCAGGGCTCGGCCACCGCGAGCTGCGCGACACCGTGGAAGCGCACGTCCTCGAGCTCGTCCGGCAAGAGGCGCTCGTGCGCGCCGAGCTCGCGGCGGACTCCATCGAGGCACGCGCGCCGTGGTCGTCCGGAGAAGCCGCCTGGAGCCGGCTCGCTGGCGACACCGCGGCGCGCGCTCGCGCTCGGATCACGATCGTCGATGCGAGCGGGCGCGTCCTCGGCGAGTCCGCCAGCGCAACCCACGATCTCGCGGCGCTCCTGGCGCGCCCGGGAGTTCGAGAGCAGCTCGCCGGGGAGAACCCCGAGGTCCTCGTCACCGCGGTGCGCGGCGAGGTGGAGGCGACGGCTCCCATCGCGGGCGGCCCGGGCCAGCGCGGGATCGTGCGGCTCTCCTTGCCGCTCACGGCGCTCGGCGACGCACGACAGGCCCTGGCGCGCGTGCTCGCCGTGACGGTCGTGCTCGCGCTCGCGGTCTCGATCATCGTGTCGGCGATCGCCGCGGAGCTCGCCGCGCGCAGCGCCCGCGCGCTCGCCGCGGTGGCCAAGCGCATCGCCGCGGGCGATCTCGCGACGCGCGCGCGCTCGGTGGAAGGCGACGAGCTCGGCGACGTCGGGCGCGCGCTCGATCAGCTCGCGCAGAACCACACGAGCTCCCTCTCCGAGCTTCGCGAGGAGCGCGATCGCCTTCGCGCGATCCTCACCGGCATGCAGGAGGGCGTGCTGTTGCTCGACGCGGGTGGGCGCATCGTGCTCGTGAACCCGGCGCTCCGCGAGATGCTGTTGCTCGGCGCCGACGCGATCGGCAAGACCCTGCTCGAGGCGATCCGCCATGCGGAGCTCAAGGAGCTGCTCGACCAAGCGCGGCAATCGTCCGAGCCCATCGTGCGCGAGATCGAGATCGGCACGATCAAGCCGCGTCGATTGCTCTCGCGCGTGGCGTCCCTCGACGGGCAGCCCGGGCAGATCTTCGCGGTGTTCTTCGACGTCACCGAGATGCGCCGGCTCGAGTCGGTGCGGCGCGATTTCGTCGCCAACGTCTCGCACGAGCTGCGCACGCCCGTGGCGGCGATCCGCTCGGCCGCGGAGACGCTGCAGAATGGCATCCCCGACGATCCGAAGATCCTCGAGCAGTTCATCGGCATCATCGAGCGCAACGCGGCGCGTTTGCAGGATCTCGTCGAGGACGTGTTGAACCTCTCCCGGATCGAGTCGCGCGAGTTCCGGCTCACGTTCGAGCCCGTCGATCTCGGCGCCGTGTTCGGTCAAATCGTCTCCGTGTTCCGCGAGCGTGCGGACCGAAAGCACATCACGCTCGAGAACGAGGTCGACGGGCGCTCCGTCTTCGTGCGGGCGGACCGGCGCGCGCTCGAGCACGTGCTCGAGAACCTCGTCGACAACGCCGTGAAGTACTGCCCCTCGGGGGCCGTGATCCGCGTCGGCGCGGAGGTCGTGGGCGAGAGCGTGCGCCTCGTCGTCTCCGACAACGGGCCCGGCATCGAGGCGCGCCACCTGCCGCGGCTCTTCGAGCGCTTCTATCGCGTCGATGCCGGGCGCTCGCGCGAGCTCGGGGGAACCGGCCTCGGGCTCTCGATCGTCAAGCATCTCGTCGAGGCGATGGCGGGGAGCGTCCACGTCGAGAGCACCCCGGGCACGGGGACGACGTTCTCGTTCACGCTGCGCGCCGAGAAGCCCGACCCCATGCGGTCGCTCGTCGGCCGCGCGGTGGCCTGAGCCGCGGGCCGGACCGAGCGGGGTCCGAGCGCGTGGGGCGCGCTTCGCCGCGCGGTGTTTACGCGGCCGCCACGCGAACGTCACCGAGAGGGCGTTGCTTCTCCGATCGCAGCGCCCGCGGCCGGGCGTCGCCGAACGACCTTTCCGAAGGTTGCCGGCCGGCCCGCGCGCCGGCGTTGTCACCGAATCGTCACAAAGCTGTTGCAACGACGCCGCTCCCGGCCAGGGGGCCGCTGATAGGGAGAACACCGCATGACCGGACGACGCACCGTCCTGCTGCTCGCGTTGCTCGCGCTCGCCTGTGGGCGCAAGTCCTCGAGCTCGACGGAGCCCACCAAGGACGCCGTCGTGGCGCTGAACGGCGCCGGAGCGACCTTCCCGTTTCCGCTCTATTCGAAGTGGATGGCGGAGTACAACCGCCTGCAGCCGAACGTTCGGATCAACTACCAGTCGATCGGCTCGGGCGGCGGCATTCGCCAGATCGTCGCACAGACCGTGGATTTCGGCGCCAGCGACGCGCCGATGCGGCCGTCGGAGGCGGAGGGCGCTCCCGGTAAGATCACCCACGTTCCGACCGCGATCGGCTCGGTCGTCGTGACGTACAACCTCGAAGGGTCGAGCGCCCCACTGAAGCTGACCCCGGACGCGCTCGCCGCGATCTTCCTCGGGGATGCGAAGAAGTGGAACGATCCGCGGATCACCGAGCACAACCCGGGCGTCGCGTTTCCGGACGAGGACATCGCCGTCGTGTACCGAAGCGACGGGAGCGGCACCACGGCGGTGTTCACCGAATACCTCGCCGCCGTGAGCCCCGCGTGGAAGGAGAAGGTCGGCGCGGGCAAGAGCGTGAAGTGGCCGGTGGGTCTCGGCGCCAAGGGCAACGAAGGCGTCGCCGGGCAGGTGAAGACCACGCCGGGCACCATCGGGTACATCGAGCTCGCCTACGCGACGCAGACGAAGCTCCCGACCGCGGCGATCCGCAACAAGGCCGGCAACTTCGTGCTGCCGAGCCCCGAGGCCGCGACGGCGGCGGCCGAGGGCGTCGAGATGCCCGACACGCTGCACGCCTCGCTCGTCGATGCGGAGGGCGAGAAGGCGTATCCGATCGCCTCGTACACCTACCTCCTCGTCTACGAAGACATGAAGAACCCCGAGAAGGCGCAGACCCTCGCGCGCTTTCTGTGGTGGGCCATTCACGACGGGCAGAAGTACGCGAAGCAGCTCGACTACGCGCCGCTGCCGCCCAAGGTCGTGTCGCGGATCGAGGCGAAGCTGAAGACGCTCACCGTCGGCGGCAAGCCGGCGCTCGGCGGCGTCTGACCCCCCTTTCAGATGGCCTCCGACTCGAACGCGCATCTCCCGCTGGTTCGCTCGCGCTCCCGGGTGCTCACGCACCTGGGAGCCGACGGGAACTGGGGCGACTTCCTCTTCCGCCGCACCACGGCGTTGTTCGCCTTGGCCATCGTCGTCTTGATCGCCGCCATGGCGATCGAGATGACGCGCGAGTCCGAGGAGAGCATCGCCCGCTTCGGCCTCGACTTCGTGTTCGGCCGCGTCTGGGACCCCGTCCGCCAGGTGTTCGGCGCGCTGCCGTTCATCTTCGGCACGGTGGTCTCGTCGCTGCTGGCGCTGACGATCGCCGTGCCGATCTCGCTCGGGATCGCGATCTATCTCTCCGAGCTCGCGCCGGGCTGGGCGCGCACGGTGCTCGGCTTCCTCGTCGAGCTGCTCGCCGCGGTGCCCAGCGTCGTCTACGGGCTCTGGGGTATCTTCGTGCTCGCGCCCTGGCTGCGCGAGACGGTGCAACCCGCGCTCGGCGCCACGCTCGGGTTCTTGCCGCTGTTCCAGGGGCCCGCGCTCGGCTTCGGGATGCTCGCGGGCGGCATCGTGCTCGCGATCATGATCACGCCCACCATCTCGTCGGTGAGCCGCGAGGTGCTGCGGGCCGTGCCGATGCCCCTCCGTGAAGGCGCGCTCGCGCTCGGCGCGACGCGCTGGGAGATGGTGCGGACCGCGGTGCTCCCGTATTCGAAGTCGGGCCTCGTGGGCGCGACGATCCTGGGCCTCGGCCGCGCGCTCGGCGAGACGATGGCGATCACGATGGTGATCGGCAATCGCGCCGAGATCAGCGCCTCGCTGTTCGCCCCCGGCTACACGATGGCCAGCGTGATCGCCAACGAGTTCACGGAGGCGACGGAGGAGATCTACCTCGCGGCGCTGGCCCAAATCGGGCTGCTCCTGTTCGTGATCACGGTCCTCCTCAACATCGTGGCGCGGCTTCTGGTGTGGCGCGTCGGGCGCCTGCCGCAAGGGGGCCGGCTGTGATGGAAAAGTACGCTCGGCGCAAGCTCCTGGACCGCGTGGTGCGCGGCGCGTGCGTGCTCGCGACCGTGGTCGCGCTGGTGCCGCTCGGGAGCGTCCTCTACTACGTGTTCGTTCGCGGCATCGGCGGCATCGACCTCGCGTTCTTCACTGAGCTGCCGAAGCCCGTCGGAGAAGAGGGCGGCGGCATGGCGAACGCCATCGTCGGCACGATCAAGCTGGTCGGGCTGGCCTGCCTGATGGGGATCCCGCCGGGCGTCCTCGCGGGCGTGTACCTCGCCGAGTTCGGCAACAGCCGGCTCGGGCGGATCGTGCGGTTCTCGGCGGACGTAATGTCGGGCGTGCCCTCCATCACCGTGGGCCTGTTCGTGTACGCGCTCGTGGTGATGACGACGAAGCAGTTTTCGGCGTGGGCCGGCGGGATCGCGCTCGCGATCTTGATGCTGCCCACGGTCACGCGCTCGACGGAGGAGCTGTTGAAGCTCGTGCCGGAGTCGCTGCGCGAGGCGGCGCTCGGGCTCGGGGTTCCGAAGTGGCGCGCCACGCTGCGCGTCATGCTGCGCACGGCCGCGCCGGGCATCGCGGTCGGCATCATGCTGGCCGTGGCGCGCGTCGCCGGCGAGACGGCGCCGCTCCTGTTCACGGCGTTCAACAATCGGTTCTGGTCGAGCTCGCTGAACGAACCCACCGCCTCGCTGCCCGTCAACATCTACACGTACGCGGTGTCGCCCTACGAAGACTGGCACGACCAGGCGTGGGCGGCCGCGCTCGTCCTCCTCGTGATGGTGCTCGTCCTCAACATTTCGGCGCGCCTTCTGGTGCGTCACCGGGTGAAGGCACGATGAATCTCGAAACTCCCTCCGTCGTTCCGAGCGAAAATGGCAGAAAGCGCGCCGAAGAGTCGTCGAACGGCGCGGAACCCGCTCCAAGCTTCGGGCAGCCCGCTCCGGCGACGGACGCGCGGCGCTGGGACGACATCAGCGTCGGAAAGATCGTCCCGAAGATGCGCACGGTGGGCCTGCGCGCCTATTTCGGCACGACGCAGGTGCTCGCGGGCATCGACCTGCCCGTCGCCGAGCAGAAGGTGACGGCGGTCATCGGGCCGTCGGGTTGCGGCAAGTCCACGTTCGTCCGCTGCTTGAATCGCATGCACGAGGTGGTCCCGGGCGCCCGCGCCGTCGGCCAGGTGCTGCTCGACGCGCAGGACATCTACGAGCGCGACGTGGACCCGGTGCGGGTGCGGCGTCGGGTCGGCATGGTGTTCCAGAAGCCGAACCCGTTCCCGACCATGTCGATTCGGGACAACGTGCTGGCCGGGCTCAAGCTGAACGGGCTCCGCGTGTCGGATCCGGACGCGATCGTGGAGCGCTCGCTGCGGCAGGTGGCGCTGTGGGACGAGGTGAAGGACGGGTTGCACCGCGCCGGCACGAGCCTCTCCGGCGGGCAGCAGCAACGGCTCTGCATCGCGCGCACGCTGGCGCTCGAGCCCGAGGTGATCTTGATGGACGAGCCGTGCTCCGCGCTCGACCCGATCGCCACGGCGCGCGTGGAGGAGCTCATCCACGAGCTCCGGGAGAGCTACACGATCGTGATCGTGACGCACAACATGCAGCAGGCGGCGCGCGTGGCGGATTTCACCGCATTTTTCTACATGGGGCAGCTCATCGAGTACAACCGCACGGACGTGATCTTCACCCGCCCGAAGGAGCGGCGCACCGAGGATTACATCACGGGCCGCTTTGGTTGAGAGGGGATGCGACGGATGGAACGCAGGCACACGAATCGGGAGTACGAGAGCGAGCTCGAGAAGCTCCGCGAGCACGTGCTCATGATGGGCGCGCGGGTGGAGGAGATGCTGGCGCTCGCGATGCGCTCGTTCTCGGAGCGCAACGTGCAGCTCGCGCGCAGCACGATGCACATCGATCGGATCATCGACCAGCTCGAGCTCGAGATCGATGAGCTCTGTCTGCAAATTCTGGCGCGGCGTCAGCCCGTGGCCTCCGATCTCCGGTTCATCACGACCACGCTCAAGCTCGTCACGGACCTCGAGCGCATCGGAGATTTGTGCGTCAACCTGTGCGAGCGGGTGATCGAGCTCGGCGACGACATCCCCGCGCCGAACACGACGCCGCTGCCGCGCATCGCGGAGGTCGCTCAGTCGATGCTGCACGACGCGCTCGACGCGTTCGTCGGCGGCGACGCGGTTCGCGCCGAGCAGGTGACCAACCGCGACCGCATCGTCGATGCCCACTACGCGCAGCTGTTCCCCGAGCTGGTCGCGTCGATGATGGCCGATCCGCAGACGGTTCAGCGCTCGACGCGCCTGCTCTCCATCGGCAAGTACCTCGAGCGCATCGCCGACCACGCGACGAACATCGCCGAGATGGTCGTGTTCATGGTCCGCGGCCAAGATATCCGGCACGCCGGGGTGGTTTCGCAGGGGCTGGCGTAGCGCTCATTCCGACGACGGCGCGGGGGCGCCTCGGAGCCCGCTTCGTCGGGCGGCCGAGGGTCGCTCCGCTGTGCACGAGAGAGGCACCTGGGGCTGGGTCGCGGCTTGGCGGGCGCCTCCTCTCCCGACTGCCCGGAGCGGGCGGCGTTGGTCAGCCGAGGTAGGCGAGCTGCATTCGTTCGCGGAGGCCGGCGAAGAAGAACTGGCGCGGAGAGCATCCGAGCTCGGCTTGGAAGGCGCGGTGGCACTGGGAGTAGGAGCCGAAGCCGGCGGCGCTCGCGACGGCCATCAGGTCGCGCTGGCCCGACTGAGCGAGGCGGATCAGCTCGAGCAGGCGCAGGCGGGTTCTGTGACGGACGAGCGTGGTGCCCATGTCCCGGTGGAACTGACGGCTGAGCTCGCTCGGGTGAACGCGGAGCTCGCTCGCGAGCGCGGCGAGGCCGAGCTCTGGGCTTTTCGCGAGGAGCTGGAGGGCGCGTCGGGTAAGGACGTGGGTCGGGCCGACGACGCGCTCGTTGCTGCGCCGTCCGAGCCAGTGGAGGCGCTCCCAGAGCTCGGCGCTCGGCTGCTCGGTGGCGGCGCGATCGACGAGCTCGCGCGCGCGGTCGATGGCGATGGCGCACTCGCCCTTTGCGAGCCGCACGTGCAACGGCACGATTTGCTCGTTCGCCGGGCCGAGCACCTCGGCGGAATACGCCGCGTCGAGCCCGATGGCGTAGAGGTACAGATCGGCAGAGCCCTCGAGCAAAACGTGGTCTTGTCCGGAGGGGAACGCGAGCAGCTCTCCCTGTGAGACGTGCACCACGCGGTCGCCGACGCCGAAGCGCGCCCATCCTCGGACGACGAGGTTCAGCTCGGGCTCGCTGTGGAAGTGTCGCGGCCGGCGTCCGCCGACGGGTTGCGAGTATTTCCAGACGAAGGCGCGCTTGCCCGGCTCGGGGAGGAAACGCTGGTAGAGCGCCCGGGGTGCAGCGGCCACGACCGTCATCGTACCGTGGAGTGTGTGCATTCACCACTCGGCAGGGTCCGACTGCACGGCGCGCTGCACGGTAACGAAACCAAACCCATCAGTCTCGATTTGCGACGGCGCGACGGCGCGCAGCGCTCGGCGCCGAGGCACGTCGAGAGGATGCGGAGCGTCACGGTCATTCCTCAAGAAATGCGAACAACCGTCCGGACGCAGCGGTTAGAGCTAACGCCGAGCCGATGAAAGGCAGGGTCATGACTCGCATTGGTCTTCCGGCACTTTGTTTTCTGGCAACTGCTGGTTTCCCCCGGTTGGCGTTCGCGGTGGCCAGTGGGGAGTTCTATACGACGGCGTCGCCGGGTTACGGTCGATTCGAAGCGCGGGTGCGATTCGCGGCGGGAGACGGCGTCGTCAGCTCCTTCTTCCTCTGGAAAGACGGCTCCGAAATCGAGGGGACCTTCTGGAACGAGCTCGACTTCGAGAAGGTCGGCGCCGACTGCCACGTCGAGACGAACGCCATCTTCGGCAATCCTCCGTCGAACCACAGCCAGTCCCACCCGCTCGACAACCCCTGCGAGACGTACCACACGTACGCCTACGAATGGACGCCCGACGCCATCGTGTGGCTCGTCGATGGCGTCGAGATTCGGCGCGAGACGGGACCCACGGCGGCCGCCTTCGCGGAGAACGCGTCGGGGATGCAGCTTCGCTTCAACGTGTGGCCCGGAGACGCCTCGTTCGGCGGCAACTTCAGCCCGGACATCCTCCCGGTGCACCAGTACGTGGACTGGGTTCAATACTCCTCGTACGACGGCGGGAGCTTCACCGTCGAGTGGCGTGAGGACTTCGACAGCCCGACGTTGCCTTCGGGCTGGGCCACCGGAAATTGGCCCTCGCCGAAGAACCGCTCCACGCACAACCCCGCGAACGTCAACATCGTCGATGGCCATCTGGTGATCTCGCTCACCGCCGACGATGCGCTGGGCCCCGCGGGCGCCATGCCGGGGAATGACAGCGGCGCCGGGGGCGCGCCACCTGGCGGCGATGGGGGCTCGGCCGGTGCCGATGCTTCCGGCGGCGTCCCGGCCGCGACCGGCGGCGCTGCTTCCGGGGGCGCCGCAGACTCGGGAGGCACGGCGAACGCGGGAGGCACGACGAGCTCGGGAGGCAGCACGGACCCGGCGGGCGGCACGACTTCGGGAGGAAGCGTCGCGACCGAAGGCGGCTCGGACCCCGGTGGCCCCTCGGGTTCCGGCGGTGCGCCGGCAGCCGTCGGGGGCTCGTCGGGAACGGGCACCGCGGCGGGAGCTCCTGGCGCGCCCGCTTCCGGCGGCAGCACCGGGACGTCCGACCCCGGTCAGTCGCCGCCCCCTGCGAGCACGAGCGACGGAGGCGGCTGCAGCCTGCTCACGACGCGTCCCGCGCACGGCGGCGCGTGGCTCGGCGCGCTCTGCGCGGCGTTCCTCATGGTCGTTCGGCGACGCTTTCACCGTTCACAGGGCTGACGCTCCCGCGAAGGGGCGGACACCCCCGCAGCGAAAGGGGGAAGGCCGAGACCAAAGACGCGGGGCCTCGGCCTCCCCGGGCTCCGCTCAGAACTGCGTGATGAATTCCCAGACCTCCCCGGGGATCCAGCTCTTGTTCTGGTTCCGATCCTTCTGGGTCGGGTTGTGATCGCCGTCGAAGGCACACCAGCGCACGGGGTAGCCGGGCATACAGCCCTGGTACGACGTGCACGTGTGGGTGCCGCTGCCGGGGGAAGGCTCGGGCGGATTCTGCTGCGTGCACCCGTTCACCATCACGTAGCGGTCGCGCAGCATCCGACCTTGCGAGATGTTCAGCACGGAGTCGCTGAGCCCGTGCGCCGCGAAGTACGCGATGGGCGTCGTGCCCCCGGTGCAGCCGCTGAGCTGCGCGCCCGCGTAGAGCGCCACGCCGCGGAAGACGTCCGCGCGCGAGCAGGCAATCGCGTACGACATGCCGGCGCCATAGCTGAAGCCCGTCGCGAAGATACGCGTCGTGTCGATGCAGAGGTCGCCGAGGATCTGGTCGAGGATCGCGTCGGTGAACTCGATGTCGCGCCCGCCGCTGTTTTGCCAGCCAGCATTGAGCCCTTCCGGCGCGACGAAAATGGTGCTGCCGTTCGCCAGATCCCAGAGGCCGTAATAGGGATCTTCCGTCGAGCCGCCTCCGTTCGCGACGTTGTCGGCGTTCCCGTTCAGCCAGTGATAGGCGATGATGAGTCGGTAGGGGCGACTGTTGTCGTAGTCGTCCGGGACTCTCAGGATGTACTCGCGGTTCATCCCGCCGCTCTGAATCGTCTTCCGACCGTTCATGAGCGTGCGGGTCTTGCCGCAACCGGCGCTCTTCCCTTCGTCCGCTGCGCCGCCTCCCGCTCCGCCGCCAGCGCCTCCGGCTTCGCCACCGGCGCCGCCGCCGCTCTTGCCCGCACCGCCGCCGGCACCGCCACCACTCTTGCCGGCCACGGCGTCGCCACCGGCACCGGCGCCGCCGCTGTCACCCCCAACGCCGCCCGCACCGCCAGGGCCTCCGGGTCCTCCGCCGCCCATTCCGGCGTTGCCCGCGGTGCTTCCGAGGCCGGGCGCCCCGGCTTTCCCGCCCGGGCCCGCACCGCCGTTGCCCGCACCGCCGTTGCCCGCACCGCCGTTGCCCGCACCGCCGCCGGACATGCCGGAAGCCCCGGTCGTGCCCCCGGAACCGCCCGTGGGAGTCGCCCCGCCCGTGCCCGTCGAGGTGCCTGGCATGCCTGCGGACTGCACGGTGCCTCCTGCTCCGGAGACGGAGCCGCCGCTGCCCACGAGGCCACCCGTGCCGCCTCGGTCCTGAGGCGTCCCGTCGTCGCTCGCACAGCCGACGAGGAACGCCGTCGCCGCGAGGACTGCGCTCGAGGAGCAACGCAAAGTTTTGCTGCTCGTAAAGAGTCTTTCCCGAGTCATCGGCGAGCAGTGGCTTCACGCGTCCGGTTCTGTCTCCGAGCGCGAAAAAAGATCGGTCTCGCCGGCGACGACGCGAACGACCGGCGCCGTCGCCTTCTTCGCTTTCACGGCCTCACGCGCAACGCGAACGCTTCCGAGCCCTCACCCCGAGGTCCGTTGCGCGATGCAGTGCGTTTGCATGGTTTCCCAGATCGCGACGGCCGCTGCGCGTGCGCCGTCGGAGGTTGGATTTTTCCCGTCAGGTCGAATGTACTCGTCGTATCGGCCCTCGAACGCCGGGCGCAGATCGAGCCAATGGCACGGCACCGGGCTCTGCGCGCACACGGCCTCGAGCTGCGGGCGCAGGGCATCCATCTTCTCGCGGAGCGGCGGGTCTACGGGATCGGGGTAAAACGCGTAGACGACGTGCGCCACCCCGTCGTCGGCCATGCTCGCGAGCAGGTCTCGCGCCGCGGCCGCGGCCTCGACGAAGATGGGGCAGTCGTCGGTCACCGGCTCGCACGTTCCCAAGAAAACGTCGGCCCCGCCGCCGTTCATGATCACGACTTCGACGTCGCCCTCCGCGAGGGCAGTGGTGTACTGCTCCTCGATCCCGTTGCCGGCGAGAGCGAGCGTATTGCCGAGCAAGCGCGAGTTGTCGCGGTAGCGCTCGCCCTCGGCCAGGGCCCCGGCCTCGCGCGCGAGCGCCTCGACGTAAGCCGTGATCTCGTGCGAGATCGCGAAGAAGCTGTCACCGATCACGAGCACCTGGTTGCCGGAGACGCCCTCCTCCTCCGCACACCTCGTCGGGGGCTCGCCGCTCGGTGCGCCGCTGCTTCCTCCCGGAGGAGCGTTCGGCGCCGGGGCGCGGCAAACGTTGCCCTCACAGCGGTGAGTCGGGGAGAGCACCAGGCACTCCGTGTCGTCGCTGCACCCCACGTCGCAGATCCCGGCCGCGGGCGCGTCCGTGCACGCGTCGGCGCCGCTCCCGACGCAGGCCGCATCCGGATAGCCCGCGCAGCTGTCGCTCTCGGAGCAGGGGACCGTGCACACGCCGCACACGCACTGGAGGCCCGGACCGCACGCGGCGCCATCCGTCGCGCACCACCGCAAAAAGTGTGTCTCGCCGCCGGTCGGCGGCGCGGTGCTCTCGCAGCCCCACGCGAGCAGCAGGGCCGCGAAGAGCAGGCCACCCAAACCGCGGTGCCGATTCGAACTACTCGCCCTCATTGCCTTCGACGATCATGGATTGGCCAACGTAGATGACGACGCGCGTATGGGATTCCGGGAGCTCTCCCGCGGCGTTCACGCGCTGCACGCGCTCGCGCAGGTCGCTCAACGCCGCGCGCACGCGCCCGAGGGTGCCCAAAACTTCTTCCTTTAGCGGGTGTCCATCCCAGATGTCGATCGTATAGGTACTGCCGCCGACCGGGTTGTCGAGCGAGGCCGTCCGATCCTCCCGCAAGCGGCAGAGGATCGTGGTCACGAGCGCCTTGAAGTGATCCAACACCGCGGCTTCCCAGCCCACCGGCGCCCCGAGCGGAATGATCAGCGCGCCGGCGCGATAGTGTGGCACGCCGTCGACCTCCACGCGTTGAATCCTCCCGGCGGCGAGCAAGCGCTCGAGCGCCTGCTCCACCTCGCTCGGATCGGCTTGCGCTCGGCGCGCGAGATCCTTCGCGGTGACCAGCCCCTCGCGGTACATCAACGCCACCAGGAGCTCGTCCGCACCCTCGACGCCGCGCCCGCGCTGCAACGTCGCGAGCTCCCCTTCCGTCGCCGCGCGGTACGTGGTGTTCGAGCCCGTGCCCGACGAGAACAAGAGCTGGCTTTCGCACAGGTCGTGCAAAACCGCCCGCACTTGTGCCTCTTCGTCGTTCGGGAACCGCGCCAAGACCTCGATGCGCGTGACGAGCTCTCGCTCCCGGACGTACTCGAGCACCACTTCCCAGAGCGAGCGCCCGCGCTCGGTCGAGCTCTCGCTCAGCCGCTGGATCTTGCGCCGATACGTGCGGAGCCCGAGCCCGAACATGTCGGCGCTCACTTTGCGGCTCACGCCCTGGCGCTCGAGCTCTCGAACGAGATCCATGAACACCTGATCGGCGATTTGCGCGAGCGGCGCGCGGATCCCTCGAGCGGTGGCGAGCTGCGCGATCAAAACCGTGGTTTGCCGGACGATGGCATGGATCAAAAGCTCGACATTCATCGCTCGCGGCCGGCTCCTCCACTTATACGGGCGACGCGCTCCGATCTTGGGGGGGCGAGAATGCCCTCCCTCTCCCGACGTTGTCTTAGAAGGGGGCAAAGGAGGGCGAATTTGGCCTCTTCTCCCTGCCTTTGCATACACGTTATGGCCTGAGGCATGAGCAGCCTCCGGAACGCGTTCCGCGGTCCTCGCGCGAACGCACGACGCGCCCAGCCAAGCCCCACCCTCGTCCGCGAAGCGCGCGCCCTCGCGGTGCTCGCCCCGCGCTTCGGTCGCGCGCTGCTTCCCCTCATGGTTCTCGGAAGCCTCGCGAGCTGCAGCGATGACGGAACCCCCGAGCGCCCCAGCGGTACGTCGACGCAAACGGGCGGCGCCGCGGCACAGTCGGGCGGCGCGGCACAGTCGGGCGGTACCACCGCGCAAGGCGGCAGCACGCCTGCTCAGGGCGGCGTGTCCGCTCAGGGCGGCGCCGCCGGTGGAGCGGGCGGCGCGCCGGCGACCACGACCGGTGGCACGGCGCCCACCAGCGGGGGCAGCGGCGGCTCGCTCGGCGGCCAGGCCGGCGGAGGCAACGGCGGTTTTGCGGGCGGCAAGGCGCCCGCGGGCGGTGGCGCCGGAGGGGACTCGGGCGGTGGGATGACCGATGCCGGGAATGGTGGAACGGGCGAGGGCGGCACCGAGCCCGGCGGCGGGGCCGCGGGACTCGGCGGCACGAGCGGCGGTGACGGCGGCACCGCCGGGGAATCCGGCGGCAGCGGCGGCGGCTCCACGGTGAGCTGTCCGTCAACGCCTCTGAAGGCGGGCGACACGACGAAGATGGTCCAGGTCGGTGGCGCGAACCGCAGCTACGTCCTCCACGTGCCGCAGCAATACGACGGCACCAAGCCCGTCCCCCTCATCGTCGACTTCCATCCGCTCGGCGGCTCCGGCCCCTCCGAGCGCAACGGCTCTCCCTATCCCAAGCTGACCGACGCCGAGGGCGTCATCATGGCCTTTCCGAGCGGCCAGTCCGGGCCTTCCGGAAACGCGTGGAACGTTGGCCCCTGCTGCGTCGCGAACGTCGACGACGTCGCCTTCGCTCGGGCGCTCGTGGCACAAGTCCAAGAGGAGGCGTGCATCGATCCCAAGCGCATTTACGCCGTCGGCTTCTCCATGGGCGGCGGCATGTCCCACTACCTCGCGTGCCACGCCTCCGATCTCTTCGCCGCCGTCGCCCCGGCCGCGTTCGATCTTCTCGAAGAGAACGTCGGCACCTGCAAGCCCGAGCGCCCGATCACGGTCGTCTCGTTCCGCGGCACCTCCGACCCGATCGTGCCCTACAACGGTGGTTTTTCCTCGGTCGTCCCGGGCATGGCCATCACCTTCCTCGGCGCCCAGTCGACCTTCGAGTGGTGGGCCGACTTCAACGAGTGCAGCGGCTCGCCTTCGGCCACCGACGCTCAAGGGTGCTCCAAGTACTCCGGCTGCAAGGACGGAGTCGACGTCGTCCTCTGCACCAAGCAGGGCGGCGGTCACGAAGCCGGCAACGCCAACGTCGCCTGGCCCATCCTCAAGCAACACGTCCTGCCCTAGATCCGGGCACCGCGCGCGCGGATCGCGACGCCCCGCCGGAGCCAACGGCGGGCGCCGGTAGGGAAGCCAACGATCCCGCTCCCGGTGCGGGAGCGACCCTCGGCGCTGCGGGAGACGGCAACGGCTTCGCGCCGCCGAACGCGAGCGGTGGCACTGCCGGCGTGCCAGGCGGCGAGCCCGAGGAGCCTTCGGGCGAAGCCGGTGGCAGCACGATCCCCACTGCCGGTACCGCGCTCGACCTCGACGAATCCCCGCCGAGCACGTCGGGTCGCTCCGCAGAATGCAGCCTCGAAGGCGGTGTCCGCGGCGCGCCGACAGGCTCCGTTGCTCTCGTCATCGCGGGAGCGCTCGAGCAGGCTTTCCTCAGCTCGTCACGACGGGGCAGGGCGAGAACTTACGTCCCTTCCGTCATGCCATCAGCCTCACGGCGTGCAACGTAGCAGAGCCCACCAACACGGGTCGAGGCGAGTCGAGCGCAGCAAGTCGCCCTGCGAGAGCTCTCGGCCCGAGAGGACGGCGCGCCCGCGAGGATTCGCGTGCTCGACCTCCACGGGCAGCTCTACGGCTATTCGCACGCTTGTTCGTGAATGCGCAGCCTATCGAGCTGCCTTGGCGCGCCGTGCCTTTACGGAGCGCTTTTTGGTTGGCCGCTCGCCTCGGTTGGCTGATTCGGGGACGGGTTCTTCCAAGTATTGTTCAACCGGAAGCCGTACCGTATGCCCGGCGAGAAGTACAGGGAGCGTAAGCGGCGGAATTCCGATTTTCGTGCTAAGAGTCTGAACTTCTGCGCGGAAGTATGGCCAAGCGTGCAATCTCGCCACGATTCCAACATAGTGGGGTAGCAGGTGTTCGTCTTTGCCGACCTCGAATGACTCTTCGAGTCTATACTCTGATCTTAGGGTTACGGAGATCTCAGCGGCTTTTGTGCCGGTATCGGACAGCTCTATAACCGTGTCGATGGCGAAGAGACATATGAGCGCATCGTTTCCCAATTTGCTCCATGTCGCCGGTCGATGAGCAACTTCGTAGCGTAGCGGGCCCCGAACGTTGATCTGATGCGCTTGCGCCTGCAGGGCGAGTATCGAGATATGCACAATCCGAAGCTTTGTCGAGGCTTCGGATGCTTTTCCAATATCAAGCGGAGCAGTGGTCACGCCGCGTTTACCTCGCCTGTAAAAGCCACGGTCGTTGACTCGGCATGATCGTATACTGGAGGTCCCGCTTCGAGTCTGCAATCGGGAAACAGTTCTACGACTCGGGCCATGGCCGCCTTCGTCCCGTCAGGGGAGATGCCAGTAGTGCACTGGAGAGCTCGGTCGGTCGCTTCCTCCTTCCGCCGAAGCATGATGACTGCCTCGAGTTCCAGTGCAAGAGCTAGCTTGACTAGCGTTGCCAGTGTGATGCTTGTGTCGTCCGGGTCGAGAATTCTATCGACCTGGGCGCGACTCGTGTTCATCCGCTGAGAAAGCTTCTGCTTTGTGATTCTGCGCTCAGTCATTCGAGCGCGAGCAGCTTCCGAAATTCCCTTCTTTAGTGAACGCTGGCTAACCTCTTCGAGATCTCCAAGTTCCTCGAGAAGAGCATCGAACGTATATCGCGCGCGTTTGGTCATGGCTCCATTGCCTGTTTCTTGCGTTGTCGAATTACTTGTAAATCTTTGCCGGATGTCTTTTTTGTCTTCTTCGTGAAGCCATGCAGGAGGATCATCTCGCCATCGCGGATGACAAATGCGACTCTGTATTCAACTCGGTTGCAGGAGGTGCGTACTTCGTATGTACCGTCGCCCAAGCTGTCGACATGCGGGGGCCCAACCGGCCAGAAGTTCTGTACGTACCGTATGTCTCGACCAATTTTCGTTCTGACGTCCTTTGGTAGGCTTCGGAACCAGCGGCCGACGGGACCCTCACGATCGTCGTCGGGAAAGAAGACGCACTTGAGACTGAACGGAGGGGACGCTCCGCTCATCCGTGTACCCAGCAAATCATCCGTTTGCCTAGTAGTAGATGTACCAAAAAAGGTACAAGTCAAGCCTGGCCAGTCTTGCCAGCATGCAAAAGCAGGGGCCGGACTCACATGGCGCGATTTCCCCGAGGATTGTGGCGGCCAGTCTGCCTCGGTGGGCTGAACATTTGTGCCGTGGTTGGTCTGCCTGGCGCGACGTCGTCGTTTCAAGGCGCAGGGCGTTGCCCCCCAGCTCGAACTGCACCAACTGCTAGCCAAGGCGGCTGTGTTCAGACGGCCGGCTTTCGCGCCTCCCTCGCAAGTACCCCGTCAGGTAGGAGGGAACCGCAGAGACGGCTCCCGATGATGCCGCACGCAGCGCGCTGCACGAGTGGGGCAGAAGCGCGCCGGTCGGACAGCGTCTCAGAAGATGGCGCAGGTGTGAGGTCATTGATGGCTTGTGGGAGGGTCGCAGATGAGCGGGCTTCTACGGGAGGCGCGCTGCGTATTTTTCGCCGAGCGCCGTTCGACGAAGGCGGCATGAGCTTCAGACGCGGCGATTTGCCTCACCCCCAAACGAGCGCCTAGAGCGACAAACGGTTAGGAACGCGCCGAAATATGCGGAAAACAGCGTCGAGCAGAGTGCCCGCGTGGGGAGGAGCCCCCGCCGAATTCACTTCGGCGGGGAGGGGCGGCGCGAGCCGCC
>Ga0079224_100003906_pt1 | contig 19044 bp, 10 predicted proteins | sample Stecom2015_FD_80414 | JGI IMG/M metagenome (GOLD analysis project Ga0079224, IMG submission 80414) | Agricultural soil microbial communities from Utah to study Nitrogen management - Steer compost 2015 | ecosystem: Environmental > Terrestrial > Soil > Agricultural land | place: USA: Utah... | reverse complement strand
CTGCGCGTCCGTGACCGACATCTCGAACACGTCGTTGATGTTGCGACCGGCGAGCCGGTGCTCGAGCACCGCCGGCTGAAACCGTTTGCCCTCGCACGCCTCGCACGTCGTCGCGACGCCGGCCATCATCGCGAGATCGGTATAGATGACGCCCGCACCGTTGCACTGGGGGCACGCGCCCTCGGAGTTCGCGCTGAAGAGCGCGGGTTTCACGCCGTTTGCCTTCGCGAAAGCCTTCCGGATCGGATCGAGCAGCCCCGTGTACGTTGCCGGATTACTGCGACGCGAGCCGCGGATCGGCGTCTGGTCGACCAGGACGACGCCCGCCGACGCGGGGATCGACTGCACGAGCGAGCTCTTGCCCGAGCCCGCGACGCCGGTCACGACGACGAGCACGCCGAGCGGGATGTCGACGTCGATCCCCTTCAGGTTGTGCAGCGTCGCGCCGCGGATCTCGATTCGGCCGCTCGGCTTCCGCACGGCGTCCTTGAGCGCGGCGCGATCGTCCAGATGGCGGCCCGTGATCGTGCCGCTCGCCCTGAGACCGTCGACGGTCCCCGCGTAGCACACGATGCCTCCGGCGCTACCAGCGCCCGGGCCGAGGTCGACGACGTGATCCGCGATCGCGATCGTCTGCGGCTCGTGCTCGACGACGAGCACGGTGTTGCCCTTGTCGCGCAGCCGCAGCAAGAGCTCGTTCATCCGCTTGATGTCGTGAGGATGAAGGCCGGTCGTCGGCTCGTCGAAGACGTACGTGACGTCCGTCAACGACGAGCCCAAGTGACGAACCATCTTCACGCGCTGTGCCTCGCCGCCCGACAGCGTGGCGGACGGCCGGTCGAGCGTGAGGTAGCCGAGCCCGATCTCGACGAACGAATCGAGCGTCTCGCGGAGCGCCGCGAGGAGCGGTACCACTGACGGTGCGTCGAGGCCGCGGACCCATTCGGCGAGGTCGCTGATCTGCATCGCGCACGCGTCCGCGATGCTCTTGCCGTCGATCTTCGACGAGCGCGCCGCTTCGTTGAGCCGTGTGCCTCCGCAGTCGGGGCACGTCGTGAACGTGACCGCACGGTCGACGAACGCGCGGATGTGCGGCTGCATCGCCTCGCGGTCCTTCGACAGGAAGGACTTCCGGATCGTCGGAATGAGACCCATGTAGGTCAGATTCACGCCGGCGACTTTGATCTTCGTCGCGTCCTTGTAGAGCAGGTCGTGGAGCTCCCGCTTCGTGAACTTGCGGATGGGCTTGTCCGGGTCGAAGAAGCCGCAGCCGCGGAAGATCCGGCCGTACCAGCCTTCCATGCTGAAGCCCGGGATCTTGACCGCGCCTTCGTTGAGCGACTTGTCGGCGTCGTAGAGCGCGGACAGGTCGAAATCCGTGACCGAGCCGCGGCCTTCGCAACGCGGACACATGCCGCCGGTGATGCTGAAGCTGCGCCGCTCCTTCACGGTGTGCCCGCCGCGCTCGAGGTGGACGACGCCCGCGCCGCTGATCGACGCGACGTTGAACGAGAACGCCTGCGGCGGGCCGACGTAGGGTTTCCCGAGCCGGCTGAACAGGATCCGCAGCATCGCGTTCGCGTCGGTCGCCGTGCCGACGGTCGAGCGCGGGTCGGAGCCGATCCGCTCCTGGTCGACGATGATCGCGGTCGTGAGCCCCTCGAGCACGTCGACGTCGGGCCGCGCGATCGTCGGCATGAAGCCCTGCAGGAAGGCGCTGTACGTCTCGTTGATCAGCCGTTGCGACTCCGCGGCGATCGTGCCGAAGACGAGCGAGCTCTTGCCGGAGCCCGAGACGCCGGTGAACACCGTGAGGCGCCGTTTAGGGATCTCGATGCTGATGTTCCGAAGGTTGTTGACGCGCGCGCCGATCACGCGGATCACGTCGTGAGCGTCGGCGACGTGCACTTCCGATGTCGTGTTGCTCGCCGGGCGCTTCTTCGGCGCCCGTCTTCCGCTTCGGTCTCCATCGAGATGGAGCGCTCGTTCTCGTGACTTGCGATTCATGCGCGCGATCGTGCCAAGTCGACCGCGCGCCGTCGACCCCGGAGGAAGAATCCGTGTCGAGCCGGTGGACTCGGCCGAGACGGGGCTCTACAGTCCCTGACGGCATGATCGGGGGACGCGGAATGAGATCGACGGTGCTCGCGGCGGCGCTCACGGGGCTTTGCGGTGTTTGGGGCTCGTTCGCGGACGCCGTCGCCGACGAGGAGCAGCGCACGGAAGAGCATCCGGCGGACGTGCGCACGCTCGCGAACGAGGCGGCCGAGACGCAGGCTCCTCGAACCGCAGAAGCGATGAACGCCGACGCCGAGGCGCTCACGGAGGCGCTGTGGTCCGCGGCCGCCGACGGCGACATCGAGCGGTTCAATCGCCTGCTCGCCATGGGCGCGGAGATCGATGCGACGCAGGCCGAGACGGTGACCACGGCGCTCTGGATCGCGTCGCAGGAGGGCCATACGGAGATGGTCCGGTTGCTGCTCGGGCTCGGCGCCGACGTCGACGCGCGGGACGGCGCCGACGGACGAACGCCGTTGTTCCAGGCCGCCCAGGAGGGCCATGCGGAAATCGTGCGGTTGCTGCTCGAGCACGGCGCGGACATCGAGGCCAGGAGCGCGCGGACGGGTGCGACGCCGTTGTTCATCGCTGCGGCGCGCGGTCACGCCGACGTGGTGCGGTTGCTCCTCGCGGCGGGCGCGAACATCGACGTGACGGCGAGCGCCGGCGGGCGCGTGGACACGCCGATTGACATCGCGAGACAGAGGGGGCATGTCGAGGTCGTGAGGCTGCTCGAGGCGGTGGCCCGGGGCTCCGCCTCGCGATGAGTGTCCGGGCAGGTCGGCGGCTCGTCGTTTGCGTCCACGGGAACATGCGCCTATATTTCCCCTTGAGGCGCGACAGTTTTGTTAGCCAAAGAAATTAAGCCGCGCAAGTGACGAGCGGCGGGTCCATGGCGAAAGGCCCTCGTCTCGTTTTGGGGAGGAATCGATGAAGAGAAGATCCGCCGGCCCGGACGTGTCCGCGCTCGTGTCTGCTGCTGTGCTGCCGTCGATCCTGTTCTCTACGCTCGCTCTCGCCCAGGGTGGACGTTACTACAGCGACGACGCCTGGAAGTTCGGCGTCATGGCCGACACGCAATGGACCGTGACGCATAGCTTGACGTGGGATCCCGCCGACCCGTACTACGCTCACGTCAACCCGAATTATCGCGAGGACAATCCGAACTACGTCAGCGTGTCGACGCTCCTCGAGCTGAACGAGCAGTTCATCGAGCACGGCGTGAAGTTCGTCGTCCAGCTCGGCGACCTGTCCGATCGGGCCGGCGATGCAGCGATGTTCACGCACGCGAGCGCGCGACAGCCTCTGTACGACCGCGGCATCGGATTCTTTCCGGTCCGCGGCAACCACGAGACATATGGCCGTCTCTTCGGCCTCGATCCCGATCCGCCCGACATGAACGTCCCCGCGTGGCGCGAGGCTTTTCCGCAGACGCGGGGCGAGGGCGAGAATCTCGCCGGCGCCTACAACTTCGACGTCCCCGATATCGAAGCGCTCGTCGGGCTCAGCTACTCGTTCGACTACGGTCCGCCGGGCAGCGATGCGAGATTCGTCTTCATGGACATCGAGCCGACGTCGTATCGGTTCGAGGAGCCGCAGCCGCATCCGATCTACGGGACGCCGTACCTGTACGATGGACCGCTCTTCGACTGGGTCGTCTACAAGCATGACGAGCCGCTCGTCTCCCGCGAAGGCAACGTGATCCCGCCCGGCACGTGGTTCCGCATCGCGAGCACCGGCGAGCCGTCGACCGAGTGGCGCGGCGACGGCCCCGAGCCGGACGCCGTTCTCGAGCCGCAGGCGGGGAGCTACACGTCGACGGGCACCGAGTTCCGCCCCGGCGACCAGCAGGCGTGGATCGACAGTCGGCTGACGGATCCGAGGCGGCCGGCACACGCGTTCGTCCTGTCCCACCGCAACCTGATGGGACAGAACCATGTCGACACGGTCTGGGGCAGTAATCCCGGCGTGACGCCCGACGCGCAGAACGTGTTCTTCAGAAGCCTGCAGGACAACAGGGTCGGCTACTTCCTGTCCGCGCACGACCACATGCATCACCGGTCGATCGTCACGAGCCCGGACGGCACGGCGTTCGTCGAGCAGCTGATCGCGGCGTCCTCGGACCCGAAGAAGTACACGCCGTCGGCCGGCACGATGGACGGCCAGCGGTCGCGCGAAACGCCGATTTCGCAGGAGCTCCACAACGTCGGTTACTACATCTTCACGGTCGATGGCGGGCGCGTGACGGTCGAGTACTACTCGGATCGCGACGGCAACTTCGGCAGCGACTACTGCTGGCCGGACGGCTATGCCGGCGCGAGCGGGACGTGCGGCGACCCGCGCTTCGGCACGGGCCCCGAGGTCATGGGATCGCTGTACGTTCCGGACTTCCGGTTCGTGAAGAAGGAGACGTGGGGCTACGGCCTGAACGGGAAGCGCTTCGTCGTTCCGCAGGGTATCTCGTACGCCGGCGAGGTCGTCGTCGAAGGGACCGAGGTGAAGGAATACCCGCGCGTCAGCGATGCGTTCAAAGCGACGCGCGCCGAGATTCTCGACGGCTTCAACGGCAGCGAGGCGACTGACAACGTTCCGGACGCTCCGCGGCCGCTCGCGAAGGCGGTGACGACCGGATGGGTCGAGAACCCGGATCCCAAGAAGCTCAAGAGCGACATCCTGTCGCTGTGGGGGATGGCCGAGCTCGGAACGGAGGAGACCGACGTCTACGTGCTTTCGATGTCGTTCGACGCGAAGAACACGTTCGAGCCGGACACGGGCGCCGTCGGCATCGCGACGTTTGTCGACGGCAGATGGGTGAACGCGGTCGACCAGAACTTCGGCGGCAAGAAGCGCTTCGTGAAGGGGCCGTACGTCGAAGGGCGCTACGGCGTCGGGACGTACGGCGTCGATCCGCGCACGGGCACCGCCTGGGCCGTGCTGAACTACAACGCGGATTTCGCGGTCGCCGACGACATCGAGTACGTTCCCGGGCGGCAGCTCCGGCAGTCGCTCGCGATCCTGCAGGATTTCGTGACGAAGCTGCTTCGCGCCCTGTTGCCGTGGCTGTAGCGGGCGCGCGCGAGGAGCGACACATGCCACGTTCGCCGGGGCCGTGACGCGGCCGCCGGCGAACGGGCCCGCTCAGACGATCTCGTCGACGAGATCCGCGATCGAGTCCACGATGCGCGTCGGCCGGAACGGAAACGTCTCCGCGCGCGCCCGGTCGGTGCTGCCGGTCAGGACCAGCACGGTCCGCATGCCGGCCTCGATTCCCGAGATGATGTCCGTCTCCATGCGATCACCGATCATGACCGTCGATTCCGAGTGCGCGTCGATGCTGCGCAGCGCGGAGCGCATCATCAGCGGGTTCGGCTTGCCGACGTAGTAAGGCTTCACGCCGGACGCGCGCGAGATCATCGCCGCGACGGAGCCCGTGGCCGGCAGCGGCCCGTCCGGGGAAGGGCTCGTATCGTCGGGATTCGTCGCGATGAAGCGCGCGCCGCGCTGGATGAGGCGGATCGCGAGCGTGATCCGCTCGAAGCTGTACGTGCGTGTCTCGCCGAGCACGACGTAATCGGGCGCGTGCTCGGTCTGCGTATATCCCGCCTCGTAGAGCGCGGTCGTGAGCCCGCTTTCGCCGATCACGAACGCCGAGCCCTCCGGACGCTGGTCGCTCAGGAAGCGGGCCGTCGCGAGGGCCGACGTCCAGATGTCCTTGTCCATGACGTCGAGCCCGAGATGGCGGAGGTGCGCGGCGAGGTCGCGCGGCGTGTGCCGCGAGTTGTTCGTCAGGATCAGGAACCGCTTGCCGGCCTCACGCAGACGCGCGATGAAGCGGTCCGCGCCGGGCACGAGCTGGCTTTCGCGGACGATCACGCCGTCCATGTCCATCAGGTAACTCTCGACGGGCTTCGGGTGGGTCAATGCTGAGGCCTCCTTGATCGCGAACGGTGTCGGAAAATGCCGTCAGGCACCTTTGCTCGGGGCCCGTGCTCGAAACGTGAAGGCGAGCGGGCCCCCAAAAAGGTGTCTGACACCATTTTCCCGGCGCGGGCATGCGCCGTGATTCGCCACATTGTCGCATGAACGCGTGTGCGGGCCGGCTCGCGTAACCCCCTGGTCAAACGCGCATCGAGCCGTCACCCTATGCCCATTCGGAGTGCCGCCGGCGATGGGACGAGAGGTCCCGCCGGCACGAGCATCGTCGGAGGGAAGCGTGAGACTGAGCTATCGGATGGCGCCCGCGGTCGCGGGCCTCTTCTTGTCCGCATCGCCTGCCGCCGCCCAGAAGCTGCCGGACATCGGCTTCGAGAGCGTCGGCCGCGCGTGGCCGCTCGCCGCCGACGTCTACGACACCGAGGTCGTCGGCGCCGTGCGCGCGCTGTTCGGCCCGCCGTATCCGGGCGAGGATCGGACGCGCTGGGTCGGCACCGCGCGCAACGGCGAGGTCCCCGACGGCATCGAGCCGTTACCGGTCGACCTCTTCACGTCGAAGGACTTCTACAAGGACCGCGAGCTCTGGAGCGATCCGCGCTATTTCCGCTGCAACAGCCCGACGAGCATCGAGGAGCTGTGGGGCGGTTCGTTCGGCCAGTCCGAGATCGGCCCGAACCCTCCGGCGACGGCGCCGTGGGGGCACTGCGATCGGGACTATCCGCGCGAGGCGATCGTGAGCCCGTATCCGTTCAAGACCGCGCAGGAGCACTACGAGGCGCTGCTCGAGGAGACGAAGCGGCGCGGCGGGCCGACGGAGCATACGTACGCGACGGTGCCCGGCGAATGGACCGGCATTTATCGCCATCCGGGGATCACGCCGGGGAACGAGAACTGGTACTGGATGCGGCGTAACCAGGTCCCGACGATCCTGTCGCTGCTGACCGAGGAGTATCAGACCCGGATGGTCCAGGAGATGTACCACACGGGCAACACGAACGCGCCGCAGTGGCCGTCGCAGTATTGCTGGCCCGAGGGCTTCATGCGCCGATGGGCGCCGCCCGCGACGTGGGAGCATTACGTCATCGTCACGCCGCAGGTCGTGCAGTTCCTCGCGGGCGTCGCGCGGAACTTCATCACGAACGTCTACATCGGCGCCGAGTTCAAGATGGACGGCACGGTCCCTTACTTGAGCGAGCAGGTGCCGCGGTGGTACGGCGAGACGATCGGCTTCTGGGACGAGGACGTGCTGATCACGTGGACGTCGAACATCCAGGGCTGGATGGCGCACGGCGCGTTCGAGCATTCGAACAGCATGCAGAGCATCGAGATCTATACGCCGCTCCGCGACGATGACGGAACGTTCATCGGCCTCAACCACGAGGCGATCCTTTACGACCCGGAAGCGCTCGTCGAGCCGGTGCGGATCGTTCGCAACCTAATGAAGCAGGCCGAGATGACCGAAGGCCCGCCGTATACGTTCATCGAGTGCGTGCAGACGATCTTTCCGATCGAAGGGCGCGCGACGCCGGTGAGCCCGGGAGACGTGATCGAGTACGAGGTGCCCGATATCTACGGCCGCCCGTGGGCGCACATCTGGGAGAAGTACCACGAGCAGCGCATGGAGAAGCTCGACGAGGAGGACATCTTCAGCTTCGAGTGAGCGCGGCGCGCGAAGGCCGCCTTCGCGCTCCCGCCGCCGCCGACGGAGTCAGCCCGGATTGCCCTCGAGCACGGGCTCTTCTCGGGCCGCGTCGAAGCGGGCGAGGTCGGCGTCGTCGCTTCGAGCGCGCCTGCGCCGCTCGGCGCGCTCCGCTTCGGTCCTTGCGCGGACGCGCTGCAGCGCGAGCGCCATCAGCTTCGCCTCGCCGTACGGGTCCGGTATCACGCACGGCGGGCGGCGGCGGAGCTTGTGCCACTCGTCGCGCTGCAGGACGCGCAGCAGGAACGTCAGGTTCTTGCGGACGAACAACACGTACGGATTGCTGCCGCCGCCGAAGAACGGCTCGAAGTAGCGGTAAGCCGACTGGAACCCGCGCTCGAGCCTCAAATGGACCGAGCTCTGGTAGAACGTGAGCGTTTGCGACAGCAGATGCCGCCCCGAGCGGTAGCGCACGTCGCCGACTTGCGGGTCGAACGCGAGACCGCCGAGGACGAACTCGGGATATAGCCGATCCCGGCACTTCTCGAGGTAGCACCGATCGGCAAGCTGCGTGATCAGATCGGCCGTGCCGATCAGGCGCCCGATCATCACGTACGTCGGATCGTCGAGCTCGATGCGCTCGAGCGGCACCTCGTAGCCCGTGAAGTGCACGACTCGCGAGACGACCGGCACGAACTCGTCGAGCCCGATCTTCGGGAGATACCGCTCGAGGAAGAGACCGCTGCGAGTCACGTGCGTGCGCGTGAATTCCGCGCCGTTCGCCGCGTTCGCGTCATGGATACGGTGCCTCAGGTATCCCGAGTCGTGAAAGAGGGCGGCGACGAGCGCGAACGTCGCGCGCTCCGCGCCGACGCGATCCTTCGACGGAACGACGCTGTCGTAGCCGACGATGAGCCGCGCGAGCGCGAGCGTGACATCGAGGCTGTGCTGGATGTCGTGATAGCTCGTGTCGACGCCGTGATAGTCGTCGTCGAAGCCGTTGTAGATGCGCTCGAAGTCGTGGAACGCGATCCACAAAGGATCGAGCGAGCTCCGCGAATAGATGGAGGACAGCAGGCTTACTACGGCTCGTCGAACTGCGCGGGGCGCAGTGACGTCTACGGTATTCGTGACGTCGTGGTCGTTACGGCGCTCCTGCAGCGCTTCCTCGCTCGTCGGCATCTGAGGCCCCGCCTCGCGGCACTCGCGCGAGTGTACGAGATTCTCCCGGATCAGGCACCGACGCATGTGACATAAACGCGCACTTCGTGCGAATTCTGCGATCGACGGCGCACGACGAGCGGATCGGGCGAGCGGCGCATGGAACGCGCTTCGGAGCAGCGCCGCGTGTGAGTTCGCGCTCCTCACGCGGGCGCAGGCTCGTTCATTCCGAGCTGACGGAGGAGCGCATCGAGCGTAGGCTCCCGGCCGCGAAACGCGACGAACGCGTCGAGCGGCGGACGGCTGCCGCCGACCGCGAGGATCTCGCGCTTGAAGCGGTCGGCCGTCTCCGGGTCGAGCACGCCCGCCTCTTCGAATGCCGCAAAAGCATCGGCGGCGAGCACTTCCGCCCATTTGTAGCTGTAGTACCCGGCCGCATACCCGCCGCCGAAGATGTGCGAGAACGTGCACGGGAAGCGGTTGTACTCGGGCGGCCGGATCACCGCGACCTCGTGCCGCACGTCGTCGAGCACCGCGTAGACGCGCTCGATGTCGGCAGGCGCATCCGTCGCGTGGAGCAGAAAGTCGAATAGCGCGAACTCGAGCTGACGGACGGTCGCGAGCCCTTCCATGAACGTGCGCGAGCCGTTGAGCCGCGCGATCGTCTCGGCGGGCAGCGGCTCGCCGGTCACGTGATGGCCGGAGATCGACGTGAGCACCTCGGGCCGCCACGCGTAGTTCTCGAGAAACTGGCTCGGCAGCTCGACGGCGTCCCACGCGACGCCGTTGATCCCCGCGAGCGACGGATAGCCGACCTCGGTCAACAGATGATGCAGCGTGTGACCGAGCTCGTGGAACAGCGTGACGACCTCGTCGTGAGTCAAAAGCGACGGCGTGTCCGGCCCGGGCGGGTTGAAGTTGCAAACGAGATAGGCGACGGGGTCGCGCGCGAGGCCGGGCAGACGCGCGCGGTCGCGACACGAATCCATCCACGCGCCGCCGCGCTTCTGCGGCCGCGCGTAGAGGTCCGTGTAGAGCCCGCCGACGCGGCCGCCGTCGTCGCGCCGGCGGATCTCGTAGTAGGCGACCGTCGGGTGCCACGTGCCTTCGGCCGGCCGCTCCACGAACTCGATCCCGAAAAGACGCTCGACGAGCCCGAACACCCCGGAGAGGACTTTAGGCAGAGGGAAGTACGGCCGAAGCTCGTCGTCGGACAACGCGAAGCGCTGCTCGCGCAGCCGCTCGCTGTAGTAGGCCACGTCCCACGGCGCGAGGGTGCGGCCCGCATGCGTGGTGAGCTCCGCGAGATCCCGCTCCGCGTACGGCTTGCTGCGGCGCGCGAGGTCGCGCAGGAACGCGATGACCTCGTCGGGGCTTTTCGCCATCTTCGTCGCGAGCGAGAGCTCCGCATAGTTGCGGAAGCCGAGGAGCCGCGCCGATTCGTGGCGCAGCGCGAGGATCTCGACGATCAGAGGACCGTTGTCCCATTTGCCGGCCGAAGGTCCGCGGTCCGACGCGCGCGTGACCCACGCCTCGTAGTAGCGCTCGCGAAGCGCCGCGGAATGCGCGTGGTTCATCACGGCGAGGTACGTCGGCGGATCGAGCGTCAGCACGAAGCCGTCGACGCCTTTCTCGGCGGCGCGCGAACGCGCGCGGGCGAGCACCTGCTCGGGAAGCCCCGCGAGCGCCTCGGCGTCGGTCTCGTGGTGCTCGAACGCGTCGGTCGCGTCCATCAGGTTCTGCTCGAATTTCGCCTGGAGCGCCGCGAGCCGCTGCATGATCTCGCGGAACCGCTCGCGGTCCCGGCCTTTGAGGGCGACGCCGCCGAGCCTGAAGTCGCGTAGCGTCTGCGCGACGAGCTCGCGCTCGACCCGGCATTCGGCCGGCAGGGTCCGCTCGAGCTCGAGGAATCGGCTGTAGAGCGCCTCGTTCTGGCCGAGCTCGGTGTTGAACTCGGTGACGAGCGGCAGCGCGGCGTTGTACGCGTCGCGCAGCGGCGGCGTCGATGCGACCGAGTTCAGGTGCGAGACGGGCCCCCAGACACGACGGATCTCGTCGTGGATCCGCTCGATCCGCGCAAGCCAGTCGACGTCGGGCCGCTCGACGCGTTCCGCCTCGGCCACGGCCGCCCGCAGCGCCTCGAGCGTGCGGCGCAGCGCGGGCTCGACGTGCTCGGGCCGGATCAGATCGAAGCGGGGCAGCCCGTCGGCGGCGAGCAGCGGATTGTCGGCAGTCGGATCGGCGGATGCATTCATATCGAGCGGCCTCGTCGTCCCGTTCCCTAGGCGGCCTCAAGGACCGCGAGCCATTATGCAAAGCCGCGCCGCGGGGCGCACGGCCGCGGCCGGCCGCCCGCGCAGGCTCGCGGGTCGGCCCGCCGCATGGCCGTTCCGTTAGACTTGCCGGTTCCGGGGCGCTCGTCCGCGACGGCGCCCGGAGGTCGAGAGAGGTCCTTCAGTGAAATCATTCGATTTGATCGTCCTCGGCGGCGGCAGCGGCGGGCTCGCGACCGCGCAGCGGGCCGCGGAGTACGGGGCCAAGGTGGTGCTTTTCGAGCCGGCGCGCCTCGGCGGCACGTGCGTGAACGTCGGCTGCGTGCCGAAAAAGGTCATGTGGAACGCGGCCGAGCTCGCGCATGCGATCGGGAACGCGGGCTACTACGGGTTCGACGTCCGCGCCGCCGGTCACGATTGGTCGAAGCTCAAGGCCGGGCGCGACGCGTACGTTGCGCGCCTGAACGAGATCTACCGCCGCAATCTCGAGCGTCGCGGCATCGAGGTCGTGCCGAGCAAGGGCCGCTTCGCGGCGCCGCACGAGATCGTCGACGATGACGGCAACCGTTACTCGGCGCCGCACATATTGATCGCGACCGGCGGCCATCCGAACGTGCCCGACGTGCCCGGCGCCGAGCTCGGCATCACGTCCGACGGGTTCTTCGAGCTCGAGGAACGGCCGCAGCGGGTCGCGATCGTCGGCAGCGGCTACATCGCCGTCGAGTTCGGCGGCGTGCTGCGCGCGCTCGGCAGCGACGTCACGCTCTTCTGCCGCTTCGACCGCGTGCTGCGCAGTTTCGACACGCTGCTCTCGGATCACCTGATGGTGCACATGCGCGCGGCCGGCATCGAGATCGTGACCGGCGCGTTGCCCGCGGCCGTGCACGGCCGCGGCCCGCTCACGCTCGAGCTCGTGGACGGGCGCCGGCACGGCGAGTTCGACGCGCTGATCTGGGCCGTCGGCCGCTCGCCGAGCACGGCGTCGCTCGCGCTCGAGAAGGCCGGGATCACGCCGACGGATCTCGGTCATGTGCCGGTCGACGATTTCCAGAACACCGAGGTCGACGGCATCTATGCCGTCGGGGACGTGACCGGACGCGTCGAGCTGACGCCGGTCGCGATCGCTGCCGGGCGGCGCCTCGCCGATCGGCTGTTCGACAACCGTCCGGATCGACGGTTGAGCTACGACGTGATCCCGACGGTGATCTTCTCGCATCCGCCGATCGGCACGATCGGGCTGTCCGAGGGCGAGGCGCTGCAGCGCTACCCGGACGAGAAGGTGCGCGTGTATACGACGGAGTTCGTGCCGATGTTCCATGCGCTCACGGACGAGAAGCCGAAGAGCGCGATGAAGCTCGTCGTCGTCGGCGACGACGAGCGCATCGTCGGTTGCCACGTGATCGGCCCGGGCGCGGACGAGATGACGCAGGGATTCGCCGTCGCGATCACGATGGGCGCCCGCAAGGCCGACTTCGACAACACGATCGCGATTCACCCGACGAGCGCGGAGGAGCTCGTCACGATGCGGTGAGCCGGGCTACGCGAAGTCCTTGAGCTCGGCGATGACGGGTTTCGTGTCGGGGCGGACCTTGCGCCAGATGTAAAACGACTCCGCCGCCTGCTCGACGAGCATGCCGATGCCTTGCTCGGCGCGCTCCGCGCCGGCCTCGCTCGCCCAGAGCTGGAACGGCGTGAGCCCGCGTGCGTACGCGAGGTCGTAGCAGCGCGTGTGCTCGCCGACGATCGATTCGGGGAACGGCGGCGTCTCGCCCTTGAGGCCGGCGGAGGTCGCATTGATCACGAGGTCGAACGCGGGATCGCGCTCGAGCTCTGTGAAGGCGCGGATCGACAGCTTCCCCAAATGCCGGAAGCGTTGCTCGAGCTCGGCGGCCCGCGGCAGCGTCCGGTTCGCGAGCACGAGCTCCGCCGGCGCGTTCTCGAGGAGCGGCGGCAGGATGCCGCGCGCGGCGCCGCCGGCGCCGAGCACGAGAATGCGCTGGCCACGGATCTCCCAGCCGAGGTTCTCGGTCACGTCACGCAGGAAGCCGATGCCGTCCGTGTTGTCGCCGCGGATCGATCCGCCGTCGAATGAAAGCGTGTTGACCGCGCCTGCCTTCTCGGCCTCGGGCCCGAGCCGGTCGGCGAGCCGGAAGGCCGCCTCCTTGTGCGGCACGGTCACGTTCATGCCGCGGCCGCCTTCGTCGATGAAGCGGCGCACGGCGCTCTCGAATTCCTCGGGTGCGGCGTCGATCAGCTCGTAGGTCAGCTTTTGCCCGGTCTGCTCCGCGAAGAGCGAATGGATCATGGGCGAGCGGCTGTGATGCACCGGGTGGCCGACGAGCGCATAGCGATCGGGCGCCGTGGTCGTGTTCATCGTCGAGTCTCCGTGTCTCGAGCCCGCACGGCCGGGTGCGACGGACGGTCGTCTCGTTCGAGGCCCGATCGATCGGCCGGCGTCGCGTGCTCCGCGCGGAACGGCGCCGCTCACCTTACTCGATCGGCGACGCGGCCGAAAAGAGCGCGCCGCGGCGAACCGTTGTGGCCCGTGAAGCGCCGTTTCGAGTCGACTTTTTCCTCTGGCGTTCCGGCCGCCCTCGATCGAAACTGCTCGCGCCGGCACGGTCGCGACGCGGCGCGCGCCGGAGGAATCGAGCAACGACCCGCGGAGCCGTTATGACGAACATCGTGCGCTGCCCATGGAGCGAAGGCGTCGATCAGCAATACCTCGACTATCACGACCAGGAATGGGGCGTGCCCGTCCACGACGACAAGACGCACTTCGAGTTTCTGATCCTCGAGGCCGCGCAGGCCGGGCTGAGCTGGCGCACGGTGCTTCGTAAGCGCGAGAGCTATCGGCGCGCGTTCGCCGGCTTCGATCCGGCGCGGGTCGCCCGTTTCAACAGCCGCTCGATGGAACGGCTGCTCGCCGATCCGGGCATCGTCCGCAATCGGCTGAAGGTCGAGGCGGCGGTCACGAACGCGAGACGCTTCCTCGACGTGCAGGAGGAGTTCGGCAGCTTCGACGCGTACGTGTGGCGCTTCGTCGACGGCCGGCCGATCGTGAATGCGTGGAAGAGGCAGAGCGACGTGCCGGCGACGAGCCGCGAGTCGGATGCGTTGAGCCGCGATCTGAAGCAGCGCGGCTTCAAGTTCGTCGGCTCGACCGTGATCTACGCGCACATGCAGGCGACGGGCCTCGTGAACGACCACGTCGTCGACTGCTTCCGCTACGAGCCGTGCCGCAGGGCGGCCGACGAGAAAATCGTGTCAGATACCTTTTCTACTGGGAAAAGGCGGTAGCGGACTCGACTTCGCGCAGGGGAAAAGGCATCCGACGCGATCTACGGCGAGCGGATCTCGACGACGGTCAGCGTGTAGGGCTCGCCATCGGTGTGATGTGAGATCGCGCCGAGGTAGCGCGTCGCCGGCGCGAGGGCGTCCCATTCGAGCTCGAGCACGGTGTGGTCGCCGTCGTTGACGACGGCGGGCCCGAACACGTCGAAGTTACCGACGTAGTCGTTGATACCGAGCGACCATGCGTGCAGCGTGTAGTACGCGCCGCGGCCTCCGGCCGGATCCGTGTCGAAGCCGTGCACGAGCACCGCGTAAACGCCGGGATCGGGCAGCACGAGATCGATCTGCTCCTCGGACGTGAACCCGCCGCTTTCGGCGACCTGGACGCACTCGTTGTTCGGGCAGTGGAACAGATAGAGGTCCAGGTCGTCGGCGCCGTCCGTCAGCTCGTCGAACAGCGCGAAGCGCGCGAAGATCTGATCCTCCGGCATTTCGATCAGATGCGCGGTCACGCCCCGGTCGAAGCGGAAGCTGAAACGATTCGTGTCGTCCTCGTCGACGAAGCCGTTCTCGACGTACGGCGCGCGAAGGCCGTGCACGCCGGCGAAATATTCGCCCGTGTAGCCGAACGAGACGGGGACCTCGAAATACCCGGCGGCGCCGGTCAGGAACACGTCCTCCGGCGAGCGCATCGTGACCGGAAGGACTGCGATCGGGGATGCGACGCGGCGCGTGCCGTCGGTCCAGGCGAGCTCGCCGAAGGTCCACTCTTCGGGCACGGGCGCCCGCTTCGTGAACGTCAGCGTGAAGGTCGCCGACTCGCCGGTGCCGAGCGTCAGGACCGGCGGGTCGACGTCGACATCGATCCCGAACGGCGAAGCGACCTGGACGGTGTACGTCGCGGCCGGGCCGACGTTCGTCACGCGGCGCATCACCGTGTCCCCGGTGATGAGCCTCGACACGCCGACGCTCGGCAGGTTCAGCTCCTTCGGCTCGAACGAGTAGCCGAGCGCCGCAAGCTCGTTGCACTCGTCCTCCGGGAACGGCGAGTAGCGAAGCCCGCACAAGAACGCCGCGTGATCGAGCAGGTCGCTGTCGTAGACGAGGCCCGGATCGATCGCGCGGTTCGGGTCGATCAGCCCGGCGCCGATCTCGAACGGGTCGGCCTGGCCCTCGTTGCCGGGCCGCATCACGTCGGCGCGCGCCGACGTCATCAGCGCGGACTTCAGCGCCGCCGGCGACCAGTCCGGGTGCGCCTCTTTCAGCAACGCCGCGACGCCGGCCGCCTCGGGCGCGGCCATCGACGTGCCGGACAGATACTGGAACGTCTCGCCGCGCATGCCGTTCGCGACGTCGGGCGTATGCCCGCCGAGGATCTCGACGCCGGGCGCCGTCACGTCGGGCTTCACGAAGTCGGGCTCGCTGAGATCGGGCCCGCGCGACGAGAAGTCCGCGACGACGCTGCCGCTGACGTTGCCTTCGATGAAAAGCCCCGCGACGAGCCGAACGTCGATCCGCTCTCCTGCGACGAGCCGGTCCGCGAGCAGCTGGCCCTCCGCGGCGCCGATCATCACGGCCGGAATACGCACGCTGTCACGGTCGCCGTTCATCACGATCGGTGCGCCCGTCGTGTTGTAGACGATCGCCGCGCGCGCGCCGGCTCGCTCGGCATGGCCGAGCTTGACGACGAAATCGCAGTTGCCGCGCTCGATCAGCACGACGGCCCCCGCGACGTTGCCCGTGAGCGGCTCGCACGCGTCACGAACGCTGCCGCCGAACGCGCCGGTCGTCCCGACGCCGTCGTCGGCGAGGACGAGCCTCGCTTCGATCGCACGTTCCGGGTCGAGCCGCGGCGTGAAGCTCGCCTCGCGCATCGGCACGAGGCCTGCGAGGTCCTCGGGCGCCGTGATCTCGACCGCCTCCTCGAACAGCGTGCCGCCCTGCGTCGACGCACCGACCGTCAGCACCCACGGCGCGCTCGACGGCGAGCCGATCGTCGCGTAGTCGGGGCCGTCGTTACCTGCGGCGACGACCGTCAGGATGCCGGCGTCGAACGCGTCGAGCAGCGCGAGGTCGTCGGGCGCGGTGAGATCGGTCTCCAGGCTGCCGACGGAGTAGTTGATGATGTCGACGCCGTCCGCGACCGCGTCGTCGATCGCCCTCGCGAGGTCGGACGTCGCGCACGTCGCGCGGCGTTCGCCGGGCTTGAGCCAGCACGCCTTGTAGACGGCGATCCGCGCGCGCGGCGCGATGCCCGCGACGCGCGCGACGCGCCGCCCGAAGAGCCGAGCGGACGTCGGGTTGCCGGCCGCGATCGTCGCGATGTGCGTGCCGTGGCCGTCCGCGTCCTTCGGCGACACGAACTCGTTCGGATCGAGCTCGTGGCGCGCGAGGAAGCCGTCGATGTAATACCGCGCGCCGATGATCTTGCGGTTGCACGCGCCCTCGGGAAAGCCGGGCCCCGTCTGGCACACGCCGTTCCAGCCTTCAGGCGCGTCGAACCGCAGCACGGACGGCGGGTTGCGGCGCAGCGAATGGCAGAGCCAGCGCCCGAGCCACGACGCGCGCGCCCAGCGGCTCTCGCACGCCCGCGGCACCTGCGGCTCGACGTCGAGCAGCGACGGATGATTCGGCGTGATCCCGCTGTCGATGATGCCGATGATCACGTCCTCGCCGTGCAGGCCGAGATCCGCGCGCAAGCCGCCGTTCGGCTCCTCGAGGCCCAGGAAGATCGCGCTGTTGTTCGTCTCGAGCCGGTGGTCGGTGTCGGGCCAGATGCGCTCGACCTCGCCGAGCGCCGCGAGGCGTGCGACCTGATTCGGCGTCAGCCTCGCCGCGAAGCCGTTCAGCGCATAACGGAAGCTGTAGAGCTTGCCGCCGGCCGCGCCGACGCTTGCGAGCATCCGGTCATGGGAAGATTCGAGATACGCGACGTAGCTCTGCACCGCGCTCGACGACGAATCGAGCTTTCGTCCGGGTGCGGGCTTCGTCGCGGCGAAGCCCGCCGTGCCGCCTTTGTACGTGGCGGCGCCCGGTTGCCTCAGCTTGACGATGAAGACGGACGCGGGCTCTTTCGCGGGACGGACCGGCGAAGCGAGGCGGAGCGCCGCGGGAGAGTCCGGCGTCTGGGCGAGCGCCGGCAGCGACAGCAAGACGGCGAAGCCTGCGAGCCAAAGGCGACCGCGTCCCCCCGCTTGCGGGCCCACAGCTCGGTGCATCGTTCTTGTCTTCTGCGCCCTGGTAACCCTCCGCGGAAGTTAGCATAGCTTCGCATCGACACAAACCAGAGCCCTAGAGCGACAGCGTGCGCAAAAACTCCGCGACGCGCCGCTCGGCCGCGGCGAGCGCATCGCGCAACGCTTCGATCTCCTCGTCGAGCGCGGCGATTCGATCCTCCTGCCGCGCCAGCTCGTCGAGATAGCGACGCGACAAGTCGCTCCCTTCGGGCACCGCGGCAAGGTTCTCGCGAATGCGCTGCTGGTCGCCGACGAGCATGCTGCGCGCCTCGCGCGCGTCGTCGAGCGCCTTCTCGCTTTCGGCGACCTGCTCGCGAAGCTCCGCGAGCTCCTGCAACGCCGCGCGGATCGGCTCCGACAGCTCGGCGTTCGCAGCCCATATGCGGATCTGCTCGACCGGAAGCGGCGCAAGCTCGATGCGCTGCAGCCGCGGCCGCTCGAGGACAGCGTCGAGGCGGACGGTCTCGTCCGCGACGGCGACCGGCAGCCGGTAGGCCGTCTCGCTCAGATCGAACGCGCCCGACGGCTCGACGAGATCCCACCCGTTGCGGCGCGGGTGCTCGATCACGACATCGCGGGTCTCATTCGGCGCCGCGGCGACGAGATACCGCGTCGTCTGGCTGTCGACGACGCTGAGCTCCAGCACGCCGTCGACGATCCGGCCGCGGCTCAAGCGCTGCGCGCCGCGGTCCTCGCGGTCGATCGTGACCTCCTGATCCACGGCGAAGCTCAAGAGCCGCTCATCGCCGGCCGGAAGCGGCGCGAGCCGCGCGTCGCCGACGTGGCTCACGGTGCCGGTCGCGGCATCGCGCTCGTAGACCGTCAACACGCCGGGCGGCAGGCCCGTGCCCGTGTCGTTCGTGAGCAGCACGGACGCGAGCGGGTGGCGGGGGTGCGTCTCGGGTTGATAGAGCGAGACGCGCTTCGCCGGCACGTCCCGCGCGACGATCGGCACGAGCACCGACTCGCCGGCCGCGACCGTGACGGGCCGTGGAACGCGGAACAGCACCTGCGCCGCGGCCTCCGCAGACTCCGCCGTGTCGACCGCGGCCGGCGGCACGGCCTGGAAGCTTTGCTGACGTGAGCCCGCGCTTTGCAGGCGTGAACCCGTCACCGCGACTTCTTCCGGCGCTGCCAAGTTGGCTTGGGCGCGCGGCCGGGCCGCCGGCATCGCCGCGTCCGCAGCGCCGATACCGGCTGCTCCGCCGGCGGGGCCGATCGCGCCGGCGTCGACGCGGGGCAGCACGCGGCCGAGGACCTCGACCGGCACCTCGGGGCGATCGACGTAATAGGCGTCGTAGAGCGCCTGCCGGAACGTGACCGGATGACCGGAGACCAGCGAAAGCTCCACGTCGTTCCAGTCCTCGCCCGTCAGGTTCTCGAGCATCGCCCAACCTTGCAGCGATGCGGTATCGCTGCCCGGCTCGTCGGACAACGTGAGCCGGTACGT
>Ga0079224_100003904_pt1 | contig 19045 bp, 17 predicted proteins | sample Stecom2015_FD_80414 | JGI IMG/M metagenome (GOLD analysis project Ga0079224, IMG submission 80414) | Agricultural soil microbial communities from Utah to study Nitrogen management - Steer compost 2015 | ecosystem: Environmental > Terrestrial > Soil > Agricultural land | place: USA: Utah... | reverse complement strand
TTGATATGGCATTCCATGGTCACCCGGGCCCATTCCGCATCACGGGCCGCGAAGGCCGCAATCAGGTCACGGTGGTGCTGCATGCTGCGCCGGAATTCTTCCGGCGTGTAGCGGCTGAACGTCCGCAATGCCACCGGCACCTCGAGCAGGGTCGACAGGATCAGGGTGAGCCGCGGGCTGCCCGCCGCTTCGGCGATCAGCATGTGGAAACGGTCATTGGCCGCGCCGACGGCCGACAGCTGGTCGGGATCGTTGCCGGCGGCGAACGATTCCATCCGGTCCGCCAGCCGTGCCAGTTCGTCCAGCTGGGCATCGGTGAGACGGTGAGCGGCCAGCTCCGCGGCGCGGCCCTCGAGCATCGCCCGCAGGGTGTAGATCTCGGCCATCTCGGCCATCGACAGGCTGACCACGAAGGCGCCCTGGTTGGCGACCAGGTCGACCAGCCCCTCCGCATGCAGCCGCCGCAACCCCTCGCGGACCGGGGTGCGACTGACCTTCAGGCGCCTCGCGATACCCTCGGCGGTAAGATGCGTCCGTGGCGGATATTCGCCAGCGAGGATCGCCGCCTTGAGGGCTTCGTAGACGCGGTCGGTGGTTGTTTGTTTCGCGGCCATCGCGCTCCCGGCCGTCAAGTCGGATACAATGACGCTATCACACCAACCCTTGGGATCAAAGAATCCAAGCGTTTCCGGCGTGCGGGTTGCCAGCAAAACATGCCTATTGTATGCAAATACGGTCCCACCGCCGCAGGCAGACGAGCATGATCCCTCCCCAAACCGCCTCGACCAAGCCGCTCCAGCACATCACCGTCCTCGACCTGACGCACATGCTGTCGGGACCCTACTGCACGATGGTGCTGGCCGATCTCGGCGCGCGCACGATCAAGGTCGAGCCGCTGGCCGGCGAGGGAACCCGAAAGCTGCTGGCGACCGACCCCGAGAACAGCCTTCACGGCATGGGAGCATACTTTCTCACCCTCAACCGGAACAAGGAGAGCGTGTGCGTCGACCTCAAGTCGCCGGAGGGGCTGTCGCTGTTCAAGGAGCTGGTGCGGCATGCCGACGTCGTCGTGAACAACTTCAAGCCGGGGGTGATCGAACGGCTGGGCATCGACAGGAACAGCCTGGCGCCGGTCAATCCGCGCGTCATCACATGCTCGATCACCGGCTTCGGCGAGACCGGGCCGTACCGGGACCTTCCCGCGTTCGACCAGGTGGCGCAGGGCATGGGCGGCGGCATGTCGATCACCGGCAGCGCCGGCGGCCCGCCGACCCGGGCCGGGATCCCGATCGGCGACCTGGGCGGCGGCATGTTCGGGGTGATCGGCATACTGGCGGCGCTGGCCGAGCGGGAACGTACCGGGGAGGGGCAGCACGTCGACATCTCGATGCTCGACGTGCAGATCAGCCTGCTCAACTACATGGCCACCATGTACTTCCTGTCCGGCAAGAACCCGGAGCAGCTCGGCAACGCGCATTTCGTCCACGTGCCGTACGACACGTTTCCCACCAAGGACAGGTGGATCATCATCGCCGTCATCACCGATGGCGGCTGGAAGTCGTTCCGCGAGGTCGTGGGCGCCGACGACCTGATGGATCCCGAGTTCGAAACCCAGCCGGGCCGATGGAAGAACCGCGCCTTCATCAACCGCCGGGTGACGGAGATCCTCAAGACCGGAACCTGCGATGAATGGCTGCAGCGGCTGCGCAAGCACGACGTGCCGTGCGCGCCGGTGAACGATTTCGAGCATGCGCTGAACGAACCGCAGGTGCTGTCGCGCGACATGATCGTCGAGGTCGCGCACCCGCAGGGCGGAACGGTGAGGATGCCGGGCAACCCGGTCAAGCTCAGCCGCAGCAACGGCGGCCCGATGAGCCCGCCGCCGCTGCTCGGGCAGCAGACGGAGGCGGTTCTGCGCGACCTGCTCGGCAAGACCGACGAGGAGATCGCCAGGCTGCGCGCCGACAGGGTGATCGGGTGAGATGCGATGACGGGTGACCGGGTGACAATCAACGAGGTGGGCCCGCGGGACGGGCTGCAGAACCTGGCGACGTTCGTCGACACTGACGACAAGCTCCGGATCATCCGGTCGCTGCTGGACAGCGGCATCAGGAGCATCGAGGCGACGAGCTTCGTGTCGCCAAGATGGGTCCCGCAGCTGCGCGACGCCGACGCTCTGATGGCGAAGCTGCCGCAGGCGGGCGATGTCGAGTACTCGGTGCTGGTGCCCAACATGAAGGGCTACGAGCGGGCGGTCGCCGCGGGCGCGCGGTCGGTAGCGGTGGTCGTGAGCTGCACCGAGACCATGAACCGCAAGAACATCGCCATGTCGCTCGACGAGGCGATCGCGGTGTCGTGCGACGTGATCGGTCGGGCGGCTGCGGACGGCCTGCGCACCCGCGCCTACCTGGCGGTGGCCTTCGAATGCCCGTTCGAGGGGCCGACGCCGCTCGATGTCGTCATCCGCCTCGCCGGCCGGCTGTCGGATGCCGGAGCCTCGGAGATCGCGGTCGCCGACACCATCGGTGCCGCCGATCCGACGTCGGTCCACCGCTGCTTCAGCGCGCTCATGCCCGACCACGGCTCGGCGCGGCTGTCGGCCCATTTCCACGACACCCGCGGCCTCGGCTGCGCCAACGCGTTCGCAGCGCTGCAGGCCGGGGTACGGAAGCTCGACGCGTCGATCGGCGGGCTGGGCGGCTGCCCGTTCGCGCCGGGTGCCGCGGGCAACCTTGCGACCGAGGACCTCGTGCACATGCTGGAGGCGGGGGGGTATTCGACCGGCGTCGACCTCGACCGGCTGGCGGCGGCCGTCGCGGTCGCCGAATCGTGCGTCGGCCAACCGCTCGGCGGCCACTGGCTGCGCTGGAGACGGTCGCAGGAACGCGCCGGCGACGCGGCCTCGCCGGTGCAGTGACGGCGGTCGCTCAGGTCGTCGTCTAGGCCGCCTTCTCCACCCGGCCCCACAGCTGGCTTGCGGCGCGTGCCGCCTCGCTGCGCACCTCCGCCTCGTCGACCAGGGTCGGGCGGCCGCCCTCGACCACGACGCGGCCGTCGACGACGACGAAGTCGACATCGCGGCCCTGGGCCACGTGGATGAGGTTGCCCAGCGGGTTCACGTTGGGGGTGAGGTGGGCGCGGCGGAAGTCGAAGCCGACGAGGTCCGCCTTCTTGCCGGGCTCGAGGCTGCCGATCTCGTGCTCGAGGCCCATGGCGCGGGCGCCGTCCAGGGTCGCCATGCGGAACACGTGTTCGGGCTGCCAGAAATCGGTCACCGCGCCTTCCTGGAGGCGGCCGATGGCGAGCGCCCAGCGCATGACCTCGACCATGTCGGCGTGCATGTTGTCGGTGCCGAGCGCGAGCCGCGCCCCGGCCCGGCGCAGCCGCGACGTCGGCGCCGCCGTGCCGCCGGTGGCGTTGCCCTTGGGAATGTGGTTGACGGTGACGCCGGCGCGGCCGACGCGGACGATGTCGTCGTCGGTCAGGAACAGGCAGTGGGTGGCGAGCAACCGGTCGTCCAGCAGGCCCACGTCGTCAAGGAGTTCGACCGTGGTCATGCCGTCGCGTTCCCGGACCCGCTCGACCTCGATCCTGCTCTGCGCGAGGTGGATGTTGACGCGCAGCCCGAGGTTCCTGCGCGCCGTGTCGATGGCTTTCAGGAGGTCGCGCGAACAGGTGTCGGGGGCGTGGGCGGCGAGCTGGACGCCGGCCCGGCCGCCGAACGCCCCGTCCCAGCGCTCGGCAAGGGACACCGCCTCGGACAGGGTGCGCTCGCCGATCGCCTGCTTGTGCTCCCAGACCTGGCGGTGGACGGTCGAGAAATCGACATCGTGGATGCGTCCGCAGGCGAACACGCGCAGGCCGAGCTCGGCCATCGCCGGGAGGGTGACGTCGGCATGGACGTAGCTGTCGTTGATCAGCGTCGAGCCGAACAGCATCGCCTCCATGGCGCCGAGCCGCGCCAGTGCCCGCGCCTCGTCCGGGGTCACCTCGTGGCCGTGCGGGACGCCGGGTGTATACGCCGGGGCGAAGCCCATGTCCTCGGCCACGCCGCGGACCATGCAAAGGATGGTGTGGGTGTGCACGTTGATCAATCCGGGCGTGATCACGAAGCCGCTAGCATCGATCGTCCGCGACGCGGAGAGATCGCCGACCTCGGAGGCGGCGGCGACGATCGCGAGGCGGCCGTCGCGGATGCCGATGACGGCATCGTCGATCTGCGGGCGGGCCGGATCCGCCGTCAGCGCGGTTCCGCCCCGCACCACGAGGTCGAACTCTTCGGAAGCTGCTGATGTCATTTCCACTCTTCGTCCCCCCACAGGAAGTCAGGTGTGCCCGGTCAACAGTGGCCGGGCGGCAGGCGCGCGGTCAACGGCACCTTTTGCTTCCACGGCGCTGTTCCCTGCCGCCTGCCGCTATGCCGACGGGCGCAGCGGCTTCGGCTGTCGCATGGGCCGGATGAGGCCATCGTAGGCAATCCACGCGATCACCAGCAGAAGGACAACACCGACCGGCCGCGACAGCACGATCCACGGCGGTTCGCCCTCGAAGATCGCCAGGGCGCGCCTGAAGCTGGTGTCGGCCAGCGGTCCGAGTATGAGCCCCATCGCCATCGGCCCGAGCGGAACGCCAAGGTGATTGAGCACGAAGCCGACCAACCCGGCGACGAGCATGACGTAGACGCCGAACATCGTCATGTCGGACGCGTAGGCGCCGATCACGCACAGCGGGATGAGCAACGGCATCAGGATCTGGCGCGGAGTGGCCAGCAGCCTGATTGTCGGCCTGGCGATCAGCAGCGCCACCACGTAGGTCGAGATCGAACCGATCAGGAGCGCGGCGTAATGGAAATGCACGAGCCCCGGATAGCTGAACTCGATCATCGGCCCGACGACGACGTTGTGGAGGTTCAACGCCCCGAGGTACATCGCCGCCACCACGCCGCCAGGTATGCCGATCGCGAGCATCGGCAGCAGCGTGCCGCCGATCGAGGCGTTGTTTGCGGTTTCCGCCGCGGCGACTCCGTCGAGCGAGCCGCGTCCGTACTCCTCGGCCACCGCCCCCTTGGCCCGCTTCTTCGCCACGCCGTAGGAGACGAACGCGGCGACGTCCGGCCCGAGCGGCGGTATGGCGCCGATGACGGCGCCGATCAGGCCCGAGCGCACCCCCGTCTTCGAGACCCTGCCAAGGATCCCGAGGGGCGGAAACAGCGTGCCGCTCTTGTAGGGAATGGTATAGGGAGTGCCTTGAGGGAGCACCCGCAGCACCTCGGCGACTCCGAACAGCCCGATCATGATCGGCACGAACCCGGGCCCGCCGTAGAGCTCGTTGATGCCGAACGTGAACCGCGGGTAGGCATTCACCGGATCCAGTCCGATCATGGCAATCAGGATGCCAAGCCAACCCGATATCCAGCCCTTGACCGGATGCCCGCCCGAGGTGAGGTTGCCGGTGAGCAGGATGCCGATGATGGCCAGCAGGAACAGCTCCCAGGCGCCGATGTTCAACGCCAGCGCAAGGATGAGCGGGTACAGGAAGACGAGGAAGGCAAGCCCGGCGAGATTGCCGATGAACGAGGCGGTGAAGGCGGTGCCGAGCGCAAGCCCGCCCTGTCCCTTTTTGGCGAGGGGAAATCCTTCCATCGCGGTGCACACCGCGGCCGGCGTGCCCGGAATGTTGACGAACACGGCCGCGATGGAGCCGCCCATCGTGCTGCCCATGTAGACGGCAAGCAGGAACATGATCGCCGCGTTGAGGTCCATGCTCGCCGAGAAACCGATGAGCAGCGCCATTGCCATCGTCGTCGACAGGGCAGGCATGGCGCCCCAGACAATGCCGAGAACAGCCCCGGCCGCGCTTGCAACCAGCAACCCCGGTTGCAGGGCGGTAGCGAACTGATCGACGAAGGACTGGAACTCTGAGATCAGGTTCGGCACGAATCCGACTCGCTCAGGGAAGGATGATCGAGAACGCGCGCTGGAAGGTCTCGGACAGGAAGACCGTCGCGCCAATCGAAATCGCCGCAATGACAAGCAGATTGCCGCGCCAGAAATACCAGATCGCGGCCAGCAGGTAGACGAGGGTCGCGATCCGGTAGCCCAGGAGAGGCACCAGCACCAGCGCGTAGACGAGTATGCTCGCGGCGACGAGCAGGGTCCGGCCAATGTCGACCGGCTCCTCCTCTGCCGGTTGGCCGGAGTCCGTCGCCGGCGCCTCCACAATCGTACGCCCGCGCCACGCGGCGAAGGCGAGGATGGCCGCCATCGCGAGCAGGCCGACGCCGGAGATCAGGGGAAACAGTCCGGGCGACTGGCTCCAGCCCTCGGCGCGCGGCATCAGGAAGGCGGCGACGATTACCGTAACCGACAGCGCCGCAATGACGCCGGCCAGGACGTAGTCTCCGACCGGGGGGCGCACCCCCCGGTCGATCTCGCTTGAACTCATCATTCCACCACGGAGGGCTGATAGTCAGCCGGCGGCCACCAGGTGTTGAACTCGTTCACCGGAGGCAGCCCCAGTTCTTCAGGGCTTTCCTTGGAAATTTCGAGCTCGTGGAAGAGGTTGGCCGCCATTACCTCGAGCTGTGCCGCCTTGCGGTCGGCTTCCTCGCCATAGAGGAATGCCTTCCGCAGATACCGGTCCTCGAGCATCTTGTTGAAGCCTGGATCCTGCTGGGCCTTCTCGATGGCGGCCTTGACCTTCATGAGGATCGGCTTCGGCGTGCCGCGCTTCAGGGCGATCCCGTACATGCTTCCGAACGGGGCCATGTCCTTGGTCTCGGGAACGATGTTGGTGATCGACCGCAAGGTACCGACACCGGGCACTTCCATGTCCTCGCCGGAGAACTGCGCCAGGTTCCGAAGCTTGCCCGCCTTGATGAACTCGATGTGTTCGTGCAACCCCGAGCACACCACGTCGACCTCGCCCTGGAGCGCGGCGAGGGTCGCCGGCGCGCCGCCGTCGTAGGTTATCAGGTTCACCTTGAAGTCAAGCGTGGCGCCGAGCATCGACATGACCTCGTGCCAGAGACCGCCCTTGCCGTCGGTCGCGACCTTGAGTTCGCCCGGCTTGGCGCGCGCAAGTTCCACGAAGTCTTCGAACGACTTGATCGGTGAATCAGCGTTGACGGACCAACTCGCCAGAGAGTTGCCGGCGAGGAACATGTCGAAATCCTTCCACGGCGTGATATCAACAAGGCCCATCGGCCGGAAGTGCTTCAGGAAATTTCCGAAGCCCAGCCACGTGTACCCGTCAGCCGGCTGATCAAAAACATGTTGGGCAGCAATCGACCCAACACCGCCAGTCATGTTGGTGACCTTTATCGTCTGACCCAATTCACTTTCCATGGCTTTTGCCAAGCTTCTCAGGATGAGATCAGTACCTCCGCCTGCAGAATACTTGACAACCAAAGTAACCGGCCTCTCCGGCCATTCATCAGCGCGGGCCGTATCTGGCACCACCCATAGCGCGCCGATGATCAGCGCCACAACCGACAGTACATATCGAGACAAAAGGAAATTCATCTGTGTCCTCCCGGGAATTACAGGCACGTCGTGCATATGCTGGTGCCGCCCAGCTTCTTTTCTTCTGCGTGACATTTATCATTCATGCAGTGAAGCGGGCCTGTCAACATATCAGGAAGTGTCCTGCGTCAGCGGATCGCGCAGCCGAGCGACGCCGGGCAAGTGCCTCGTGCAGACGTCACCGCCAGAACCCGGTTGGCGCAGCAGGGGGGATCGGTGCCCGAAAACGTTCGCACTCGGCCATAGTCACGCTTCTGCAGCGGCCTCGGCGGCCGCACGTTCCCAGATCGTTTCGGCGACCCGCTGCGCCTCGGCCCTGATCCGTTCGCCATCGACCAATGTCGGTGAACCCGACCGGATCACCTGGCGGCCGTCGACGAAGACATGCTCGACATCACGCCCGCAGCCGTCGTGGACAAGCGTTCCCAGCGGATCGAGCAGAGGCGTGAAGTGCGGCCGCCGCGCGTCGAATACCACAAGGTCCGCCAGCGCCCCCTCGGCGAGACAGCCGAGTTCGCCTTTCCTGCCGAGGGCTTCGGCACCGACCGATGTCGCCATGGCAAACACGTGCCGCGGCTGCCAATCGTCCGAGACCTGACCCGACTGCATCCGCGCGACCGCAAGCGCCCAACGCATCACTTCCGTCATGTCCTGGGTCAGGTTGTCGGTCGCCAGGGCGATGCGCGCACCCTGCGCCTTCAGCTTTGCGGTCGGTGCGGCGCTGCCGCCGGTCGCATTGCCCTTCGGGACGTGGGCAACGGTCATCCCGGACGCCGCAATGCGGCTGATGTCGGCGTCCGTCAGGTAGATGCAGTGCGCGGCAATCAGGCGGTCGTTCAGGAGACCGAGCCTTTCGAACAGCTCGGTCGGTGTGCAACCGCTGCGATCGGCGATCACCCGGTTCTCGAGCCTGCTCTGCGACAGGTGGGTCCAGACGGTGAGCCCATGCTCGGCGGAAACAGCGGCAACCCTGGCCAGCAGTTCGTCGGAGCACGTATCGGGCGCATGCGGAGCCAGCATGACGTGCGTGCGGCCACCGGCGCCACCATGATGGGCCTTCATCAGCGCGAGCGTCTCTTCGAGGCACTGTTCCCCGATCCTCGGATCGTACTTCCACTCGCCCTCGTGCACGCGGGTGAAGTCGACGTCGTGGAACCGCGTGCACGACCAGACCCGCAGCCCGAGCTCGGCCATCGCCGGCAACGTCGCCTGGGCGTGGACGTAGCTGTCGACCATTGTCGTCGAGCCGAAGGTCAACGCCTCCAGCGCCCCGAGCCTCGCCAGTGCGACCGCTTCGTCTTCGAGGATGTCGTGCCCGTGCGGAACGCCGCGCGTGTAGGCGGGAGCGAAGCCCATGTCGAGGGCGATGCCGCGCATCAGCGACAGTACGGCATGGGTGTGAACGTTGACGTACCCCGGCGTGACGAGCCGGCCCGGGAGGTCGAGAACCTCTCTTGCGACGTACCCCTCCGGCAGCCGCTCGAGCGGCCCCATCGCCGCGATCCTGTTGCCGACAATCCCGATAAACCCCTGCCTTATGACCGGTTCTTCGGGCCGCGCGGTCAGCAGTGTCGGGCCGAGCAGAACGGTATCGAACATCAGATGCCTCGCTTCAGTTGCGTTTCCTGCAATTGGATCGGACGCACCAGAACCCTCCGCGGCTGTCCGGGCGGCGCGGCAGCGTACCGCCACGACGCTCCATGGCAGCGATGCAGCGCAAACCGTGGGTATTCGGCGGTCCCTTGATTGTTGCAGCCGGCATCCCGGCAGGCAGCATGCGGTGTGTCCCGATCAGCTTGGCACGCCCCATCTGCCATGTCATCTTCCCGCCGGAACATTCGTGCACCGCGCCGTCACACGCGGCCGTGCGAACGGGTCGAAATGTCTGAGGGAGCTACGATGGAAAAGCAGCTGGAGGCGGTGCTGGCCGGACTTGCAAAGGCCACCGGAGCGGATCGGTGCACCGTGCGATTCGACGATCCTGAACGCGGCTGGACGGTCCAGCTGCCATGTGCGGAGGTGATCGTCGGCAACGCCAAGTCGCTGAAGCAGGAGGGCTCGGTCAACCAGCGGGCGGCGACAACGGTGAAGTGGCTTGAGGCCAACCGCCGGATCCTTGTCCAGCCGGATCTCGCCAACACCGATACGCCGGCTCCTGCTGCACTCGTCCAGGCCTATGGCGTGCGTGCCCAGATGCTGTCGCCCCTGTTTTGCGAGGACGGGTACCTGCAGGGCTGGATATCGGTGCATTACCTGAACCGCCCTGACAGCCTCGGCAAGGCGGAGGTCACGGCCCTGCAGGAAGCGACGGTCGCCATCAGCAGGCTCCTCGGTCTGCCGGCCATTGCGCCCGACGGCTGATTTTGCACAGACGACAGCATCGCTTGAGGGAGAACATCCGACATGGACAGGCGGTCACGCCGATCGACTCGCCGCTAATCCTCGAGCCGTCAGGCGGGAACCGGGGTCCCGCGCATCAGCGACCCCCAGCCCTCGATGCGGGGCTCGACGCCGGCAAGCTGGCAACCCTTCCGGAAGGTGACGGCGATCGAATCGATGATCGGCTTGCCGAGTTCGGCCTCCATTTCCTCGACTACCAGCGTCGCGGGGAAATTGGTGCAGACGACGGCGATGCACTCGGCATCGGGCGAGTCGGACTCGCGCAGGCACGCCCGCACCGCGTCGAGGGAATTGTTGCCGATGTCGTGATTGATGTACTGTCCGAGGTGCGCCTCCGACACAACCTCGACGCCCTCCGCCGAATAGACTTCGGCGATACGCTGCGTGAGGTCGGCGACGTAGGGCACGGCCAGTGCGATCCGGCGAACGCCCATCTCCCTGAAGGCCTCGAAGAAGGCAAGCGTCGAGGTCGACGCCGGCAGGCCGGTCGCCTCGGTGATCCGCCGGCACAGTTCCTCGTCGTGCCCGATCCCCAGCCACGACCCGGCGGTCCCGTTCCAGACCACCGCATGGATCGGGGCATCGGCGAGCTGACGGGCGGCGGCGAGCATGGGTTCGAACGCGAACTGCTTGGGCGTCGCATCGTCGAGGCGCACGGCAGTCACCGGCAACCGCGCAAAATGATGCGAGCACCGGGCGGCAAGGGCGCTGTTCATCATCGCCGTGATCGCCTCGAGTGCCGTGTTCGAGGACGGCGTGATGTGGCCGACCTTGCGCAGGTCGCGCAACGAGGCCAGCGCGGAACCGGGGTTTACCACGCGCACCACCCGCCATCGACGGGAATGGTCACGCCCGTCACGGCGTCGGACATCGGCGATGCGAGGTAGATCACCGTCCCCACGATGTCCTCGACCTTGTAGAAGTCGACGCCGCTTGGCGTGCGCTCGCGCAGGAACTGCCGGTGTGCATCACCCTTCGGATTGTCGAACTCGAATATCTTGTTGATCGGCGTCTCGACCGGGCCGGGGGCGACGGCGTTCACTGTGATGCCGTGCGGCGCGAGCTCGCAGGCCAGTGCCTTGGTGAGGTTGACCACGCCGCCCTTGGAGGCGCAGTAGGCGGGGCAGTTGAGGAACCCGCCGAGCCCGGCAATCGAGGTCATGTTCACGATCTTGCCGCTGCGCCGTTCCCGCATCTGGGGGGCGAACGCCTTGGTGCAGAAGAACATGCCCTTGAGGTTGATGTCGAGCCCGCGGTCCCAGATCTCTTCGGTGGTATCGTCGATGGACACCACGTCGAATACGCCCGCATTGTTGACGAGAATGTCGACGGCGCCGTAGTGGGCGAGCGCCCGACGGGCCATCTCCTCGATCTCGCTGACCTTCGACACGTCGCAGCGCAGCGCGATCGCATCGCCGCCGCCGTCGCGGATCGAGGCGGCCACCGTCTCTGCCCCCGCCTCGTTGAGGTCGGCGACCACCACGCGAGCACCCTTCCCGGCGAGTGCCTTGGCAAACGCCTCACCGAGCCCCTGCGCTCCTCCCGTGACGAGCGCGACCTTGTTTTCGAGCATCCATTACCCCATTCTGGCAGTCGACGTTGGTGTGTGGAATCACTAGTACTTTCATCCCGGTACGTGTTGTCAAGCGCCCGCGAGGAGGCCCCGGTGTACGACACTGTCATCCGTGGTGCACGCATTGCCACCGCCGCCGACCTGTTCGAGGCGGACGTCGCGATATCCGAGGGCCGGATCTGCGCCCTCGGGGAAAACCTCGGGCCGGCACGCGAGACGATCGAGGCCGAGGGGCTGCTGGCGCTTCCCGGTGGCATCGACAGCCATGTGCACATTTCGCAGCTTTCCGGCGAAGGGATCGTCATGGCCGAGGATTTCGAAAGCGGCACGCGGGCGGCGGCCTGCGGCGGCAACACGACGATCCTGCCGTTCTGTCTCCAGCAGCGCGGGCAGTCGCTGCGGCAGGCGCTCACCGGATACCACGCGCTGGCCAGGGGCCGGTGCCATGTCGACGTGAGCTTTCACCTGATCGTCTCCGATCCCACCGAGCAGGTGCTGGGGCAGGAGCTGCCGGCACTGGTCGCCGACGGCTACACCTCGATCAAGGTATTCATGACCTACGAGGGCCTGGCGCTGCGCGACCGCGAAATCCTCGAGGTCATGGCGGTCGCCCGCGAAACCGGGGCGCTGGTGATGGTGCACGCCGAGAACGAGGATGCGATCCGCTTCCTGTGGGATCGTGCCGAGCGGGCAGGCGAAACCGCGCCGAAGCATCACGCCACGACGCGGCCGATCCCGGTCGAACGGGAAGCCACGCACAGGGCCCTCTCGCTTGCCGAAATCGCCGAGACGCCGGTCGTCATCGTTCACGTGTCGAACCGGGAATCCATGGAAGAGATTGCCCGCGCGCGGGCCCGCGGAATACCTGTGGCCGGCGAAACCTGCCCGCAGTACCTGGTGCTGACCGCCGAGGACCTCGAGCGCGAGGGCATGGAAGGGGCGAAGTTCGTCTGCTCGCCGCCGCCGCGCGACGTGGCGAGCCAGATCGCCTGCTGGGAAGGGATCGAGCAGGGGGTGTTCGACGTCTTCTCCTCCGACCACTGCCCGTTCCGGTTCGATGACGAGGCGGGCAAGCTGACGCCGAAGGGACGCCGGAACTTTCGCTGGATCCCGAACGGGATACCGGGCGTCGAGACCCGGTTGCCGATCCTGTTCTCGGAAGGGGTCGCCAAGGGCCGCATCGACATCCACCGCTTCGTCGCCCTGACCGCCACCAACCATGCAAGGCTCTACGGGCTCTATCCGCGCAAGGGCACGATCGCGGTCGGCGCCGACGCCGACATCGTGCTGTGGGACCCGCGGCGCGAGGAGACGATCACCCAGGACCGCCTGCACCACGGCTGCGACTACACGCCCTACGAGGGCATGAAGGTGACCGGCTGGCCTGTGCGGACGATGGTCCGCGGCGTCACCGTCGCGCTGGACGGCGTGGTGGTGGGGCCGGCGGGCCATGGCCAATACCTCCCGCGCGCGCGCTCGAGCCTGTACCGGCCGGCTCAGGCGTAGGACGAGCCCCACCGGCGCAGCAGGCCCCCGTCCTCGCCGATCAGGTCGAGCGCCTTCCACAGGGTGAAGGCGACGGAGTCGAGGATCGGCACCCCGAGTTCGGCCTCGATCCGGGGGGCAATGACCGCACCGCGCAGGTTGGTGCACAGGATGACGATGGCATCCGGCGCCGACGCGGCGACATCGCGGCACATCCTTTCGATCGTGTTCTCGTCCACCTCGGAAAAGGCATGGTTGTCGGAAATGCCGAGATGGCTTTCGGCCACGACCTCGATGCCGGCGTCACGGTAGTTCTCGACGATGCGGTCCTGGACGTCCTTCACGTACGGAGAGACGAGGCCGATCCGGCGCGCCCCGGAACGGGCGAGAAGATCGTTGAGCCCCAGAATGGCGCTGGTGGCAGGCGTACCTGTGCGGGCCTCGATCTCCCCGCACAACGCCTCATCGCGCTCGAAGCCGAGCCAGCTGGCGGAGGTGCCGTTCCAAGCGATCACGTCGACACGGGCATCGGCGAGCAGGTCAGCGGCGGCGAGGATCGGCGCCTGGTCGAACTGGCCGAGGGACGACGTGTCGAGCGAGATGGTGGTTACGCGGAAGCGTGCGAAGTGGGCGGTGATCCGCGGATAGCTGTCGGCAAGCAGGAGCGCCGTAACCGGCTCCAGCACCGTGTTGGAGGAGGGGGTCAGCATGCCGATCAGGGTGCGTTTCACGTCAAGTCCTTTCGTCGATGGAGGAGGCGCCGCCAGGCGCCCAAAGCATGGCTTTCGGTAGCCGGAAACTCCCGGTCGCCGCGACCGTGAAGCCGGCGCAGGATGTAGATGAGGTTGGAGGCACCGTCGGCCGCCATCATGGCAATGCCGGGCAACGATCCGGCGTGAACGTTGAAGACCACCCAGACCACGCTGCCGACCAGGAAGCAGGCGCGCACCCACAGTCCGCGGGCGAAGAAGACCGCCGCGGTGCCGGACAGGACCGCAATGAGCGGCAACAGGTCCCACGCGCTCTCGTAGGTCCACAGCGCGGCGACAACGTAGCCGGTTGCAAAGACGATCCCCAGCGCCCGCGACCGGAACCATATGCCGGAGAGGTTGCGCAAGCCGGTGACGACATTGATGGCCGCGGCCGACATCGCACCGAGGACCAGGAAGTGGATCGACCAAGTGAATGCCGATGTGGCGAGGGCGAGGAACAGGATGTTGTCGCGGCGAAGCTGGAATGCCGCGATACCGATGATCGCTGCCACTGTGCCGATCGCCTGGGCGATCCAGTAATCCTCATCTGTCACCGCTTCTCACCCGCGGCAGGGGGCGATCTTTGCGGGCAGCGTTTGCTTCGGTATCTCCATTGCACAGCAGCGTGCGTGGATCGCCTCGTAGGGGCCACGGATGCGTTCGACCGTCTCCTCGGAGGCCCGGATGGCCGGCTCGAGTTCGGCCATCGCGTCGTGGATGCGCCCGATCACCGCGCGTTCGTCGATCTGGGTCAGCACGCCGTTCTCCATCACCAGGCGGCCATCCACGATGAGATGGGCGAGTCCCTGCCCCGTCTCCGAATATACGAGCTGCTGCACGGGATTGTTGAGCGGGGTGAAGGCGATGGTTCTGGTGTCGTAGAGCGCGATGTCCGCCGTGGCGCCGACCGCAATGCGGCCCAGGTCGTCGCGGCCGAGCGCGGTCGCACCGCCCACCGTGGCGGCCCGGAACGCTTCCGCCGAGTTGACCCATTCGTCGTGGTGTTCGGCCCGCAGCTTCTGCAGCAGCGCCGCGTTGGCGAGGACGCGCAGCATGTCGACCGACTCGATCGAGCCACAACCGTCGGTGCCGAGCGAGACATTGATGCCGCGCCGGAGCATCTCGCGCATCGGCATCAGCCCGGAGCCAAGCTTGAGATTGCTGTTTGGGTTGTGCTGGACGCTGGCACCGCTGGCGGCAATGATCTCGAGTTCCCTCGGCGTCACCCAGACGCCATGGATGATCGAGGTTTTCGGCTTCAGGAACCCGATCCGGTCGAGGTACTCGATCATCGTCGAGCCGTAGAACTGGTAGCCGGTGATGACCTGCAGCCGCGTCTCCTGGACATGGATGATGACCGGCAAGTCGTGGCGATCGGCGAGATCCCGTACGCGGCGCAGGAAATCCTCCGTGCAGCGCTGGGGTGCCGACGGCGCGCAGATGTAGGCGACCCGGTTCCGGCTCGGGTGCCGGTCGACGGCAAGGGTCTCGGCGAAGGCGAGAATCTCCTCCGCCGGGGTCGACTTCACCCCGTCGAGTTCCTCCAGCAGGTCGCGCGGGAAATGATCTTCGACGAACGGGACGCCGCGGAAGAACGGGCGGTCGAACAGCGTCATTCCGACATAGGCGCGGATACCGATGTCCTCGTACGCGCGAAACGCCGCCTCCACGTGCGTACGATCGAGATGGGGGCTGACATTGAGGTCGTCGACGATCGTCGTGGTGCCGGTGCGCAGCGCCTGGATCGCGCCGATCATCGTGCGCAGGTAGACTTGCTCGGCCGTGACCGGGATCGGCTTCAGCGGGCGAACCAGGTTCATCCACAGCTCGAGCGGCAGGCTCTCGTAGCGGCCCTTCTGGAAGTTTTCGTGACTGTGATGATGGCAGTTGATGAGCCCGGGCGCTGCGAACAGCTCCGACCCGTCGAGGACGCGCGCGCCATCCGGCGCAGGAGTCGATCCAGCGGGCGTTATCGCGACGATGGTCCGGTCGGCGATGTCGATGTCCAGAGGGCCGGTCGGCCGGTCATCCACAAAGGCGGTCACGCCCGCAATCCTGAGCCGCGTCATGATCCTTCTTCCGTCAAGAGGGCAGGGCAACAAGAACCGGCGCCGGACACCTGCCCGGCGCCGGGTATCTACCGGATGCTGCCGGTCACTTGGCAGTCTGCTGGGCGATCAGCTTCATGTCCTCGATTTCCTTCGCCCACAGCCTTGCGAATTCCTCGTGATCGGCAAAGGCAATGGTCGAGTTGATGGTGCGGATGAGACGCTGGAAGCCTTCGTCCGCCATCAGCTTCTCGAACGAGTCCGACAACTTGGCCACGATCTCCTTGGGGGTTCCGGCAGGGGCGAGGACGCCGCGCCAGAACTGGAACACCACATCGTAGCCGATGTCCGGGCATGCGGGCACATCCGGCAGCGCCTCCATCGACTGGTGATCGGTGACACACAGCGGAATGAGGCTGCCGGACTGGATGTGCTCGCCGACGACACTGATATCCCCGGCATAGGCCATCGTGTTGCCGCCAAGCAGCTGGGAGACTGCCGGGCCGCCGCCGCCGAACTCGACGCCGCGCATGTTGGCGCCGGTGCGCGCCTTGAGCAGCTCGAACACGGTGTAGGTCCAGCCGTTCTTGTTGTCGGAGCTGTAGATGAGTTCGCCGGGGTGTTCCTTGGCCCAGGCAATCATCTCGTCCATCGTCTTGAACGGACCGTCGGACCGCACGACGAAGATCGCCGGCGCGTAATTGATCCGCGCCACCGGCACGAAGGAGTCGGTGGTGAACGGCAGGTTCTCCACCTGCGGGCGGAGGGAGTTGATGGTCGGATCGCCGAACAGCAGCGTGTAGCCATCGGGTTCCGACTGGGCGACCTCGGTCGTTCCGACGACGCCACCGCCGCCATCGCGGATGACCGAGATCAGCGGCTGGCCGAAATGTCGTTCGGCCGCGGTGGTGATGATCCCGGCATGCAGCGAGTGCGAGCCGCCGGGCGGGTACGGCGTCACGAAGCGGATCGGCTTGTTGGGAAAGTCGTCGGCCTGGGCAGCCGCGGCGCCGGCCAGCGCGCCGGCCGCGGCGAATGCAATGACCGCCGTCCGGGCGGCCGCTGCGAGGCGAAGCACAAGGTGTCTCATGACGTTGTCTCTCCTGTGACAGTCGACTGGGTGTATGGACGTACTGTTCGCCAGACAAGGAACGCGATGAAGCCGGCAAAGAGGACGACCAGCGTGAGCGCGCCGGGCCGGGTGACGAAGATGTCGAGACTGCCGTTCGACATGACCAGCGACTGGCGCAGCGACCGCTCCAGACCCGGCGCAAGCAGCAACCCGATGATCAGGGGCGGAATGGGCATCGAGATCTTGCGCATCACGTAGCCCGCGATGCCGCCGGCCATCATGACCACGATGTCGTAGATGTTGTTGTTCACGGCATAGGCGCCGGCGAAGCAGAATACCGTGACGACCGGATACAGGAGCCCGTTCGGGATCTGAATGATGCGCTGCAGGTAGCGGATCGCCGCGAAGCCCAGCATCAGCAGCAGCACGTTCGAAACCAGCAGGAATGCGAACAGGGCGTACAGGATCACCGGGTCGCGGGTGAACAGCAGCGGCCCCGGCATCAGGCCCTGCGCCATGAAGGCGCCAAGCAGCACCGCCGTCACCGTGTCGCCGGGAATGCCGAACACGAGCATCGGGATCAGCGCCGCCGGGCAGACGGCATTGTTGCCGGCCTCGGCGGCGGCGACGCCCTCCTCCGATCCGCGACCGAACTGTTCCGGGTTCTTCGACCGGCGCTTGGCGACCCCCCACGAGATCCAGCACGAGATTTCGGCGCCGAGGCCGGGAAGGGAGCCCAGCCCGGTGCCGATGCCGGTCGAGCGCAGGATGGTCGGCATCAATCGCTTGAGGCGGGCAAGCGTCAGGCGCGGTCCCTGGTTGGGATCGATCGCATCCCCCTTCCTGCGCCCGGAGATGCTCTCCTCGGCGTTCACGATGATCTCGCTGATCGCGAACATGCCGATGAGCAGGGGCACCAGCGAGATGCCGGCCACGAGCTGCACGCTGCCGAAGGTGAAGCGCTGGTACCCCGACATCGGGTCGAGGCCGATCAGCGAGATGGCGATCCCGATCGTCGCCGCTATCAGGCCCTTGATGGTGTCCTCGCCGGATACCGCCGCGATCAGCGTCAGGGCGATGACGTAAAGCAATGCGAATTCAGGCGCCCCGAAGCGGATGGCAATGGCCGCAAGCGGGGCGGCGACGGCGATCAGTACCAGCGTCGCGAGGAGGTCTGCGATGATGGAGGCGACGAGACTGATCTGGAGCGCAAGCCTCGCCTTGCCGGCGCGGGCCATCGCATTGCCGTCGGCGGCGGTCGCGGCAGCAGCGGCGGTGCCGGGCGTATTGATCAGGATCGCCGGGATCGACCCTCCGTAGATTGCGCCCTTGTAGGTGCCGAGGAGAAACGGCAGGCCGACCATGGTGTCCATGAAGAACGTGAACGGAGAAAGCACGGCAACCGCCATGGTAGCGGTCAGACCGGGAAGTGCGCCGACCATGATTCCGGCGACCAGCCCCCCGATCGCGGCGACAAAGACAATCGGGTCGAGCAGCAGCGCGAACGCCGAGAGGATGTTCTCGACCATCAGAACCACCCCCGCGGCAGAAGGACGAGAAGCATGCGCTCGAACAGGACGTACACGACGATCGGACAGACCGCGCCGATGAGGACCAGCAGCCAGTAGCGTCGGTAGCCGAACACCAGCCCGAGCAAGATGACGATCGCGGCAGCCGATGGAAGCAAGCCAACGACGAAGGTGCCCGCCACCCCGGCCACCAGGACGCCTGAAGCCGCAAGAACCCGCAGCGGCTGATCGACCTCGAACGTGGTGCAGGCCTGACGCCGGATCAGGCTCCGTCCGGCCAACGCAACGCCGAGGAGCACCAGGGCGATACCCGACAGGGCCGCGAAGAAGGCCGGCGATGTCATGTTGCCCACGGCGGCGATGGTTTCGCCGCCGACCTCGGCAGGAAGCAGCAGAATGATTGCGACGCCGACCGAGGTGACGGCCAGCCCGGTCACCAGGTCGATCCGATCGATCCTGGCAGCGGCGCCCACCATGGTGTCAGGCGCCATTCCGGTCTACGGAGGCGAAATGGCGTCCGCGCTCCGGCAATACGGCGGTCGTCATGTTCCTCCCTTGGTGTTTGCCTTGCTTTGCGGGGAGGAATAAATGCACAACGAAACGCTGGGTGTCCATGGTAAATGCCGGCTTTGCCACAACCCGCTGGGTCGCTTCTGTATACGG
>Ga0079224_100003903_pt1 | contig 19045 bp, 18 predicted proteins | sample Stecom2015_FD_80414 | JGI IMG/M metagenome (GOLD analysis project Ga0079224, IMG submission 80414) | Agricultural soil microbial communities from Utah to study Nitrogen management - Steer compost 2015 | ecosystem: Environmental > Terrestrial > Soil > Agricultural land | place: USA: Utah... | reverse complement strand
TCCCGGTCCGCGCCGATGCGCGGGTAGCCCAGGACCGTGGCGTGCACGGTCTTCTTCGAATCGTTCATGTGTGTCAGTTCCCTCGAACATGCGACAGCGTGGGCCGCGCGCTCATGCGCACGGCACGTCGGCAGGTATTCGGACTCGAAGGCGTGCCCGGCCCCGGGCGCCTACCGGCCGTCGCTTCCCAGGCCGCGCCCCGTGGCCTACGGGAGATTCCCCATAGGGCTCGAGACGGGGCCAAGTGCTCATGACGGCTTTCGTTCCCTCTCACCGCTGCGGGGCAGTCCTGGATTCGCACCAGGTTCCCTCTTGGCCGGGGCGGCAGGCGGCCGTCCCGGAACCGGCGTCGACACCGATGGTACGGCCGGCGCCCGCCACGCCCCAGCTTCGACCGACGTGAATGTGGGCGTACGCCACGGTTCCCAATGGACGGGATCGGTTATCGTCGCGGACGGGACCGCACCAGCAGGGAGGCACTCATGAGCGAGCGACCGGTCGCCGTCGTCACCGGAGCCAGCAGCGGCATCGGCGCCGCGTCGGCGAAGGCGCTGGCCCGCGCGGGCTACGAGGTGGTGCTCGGCGCCCGCCGCGTCGACCGCCTGCGCGAGGCGGCCGGCGAATGCGGCGGCACGCCCCTGCCGCTCGACGTCACCGACGAGGACTCCGTGGCCGCCTTCGCCGCCCGGATCGACCGCTGCGACCTCCTGGTCAACAACGCCGGCGGCGCGTTCGGCCTCGCCTCCGTCGCCGAGGCCGACCTCGACGACTGGCAGCGGATGTACGACGTCAACGTCCTTGGCACCGTCCGCGTCACCAAGGCGCTGCTGCCGCTCCTCATCGCCTCCGGGAACGGGCAGATCGTCACGATCGCCTCCATCGCCGCCCACGAGCCGTACAAGGGCGGGGCCGGCTACAACGCCGCGAAGCACGCCGAGGCCGCGCTCACCCGGGTGCTGCGCCTGGAGCTGCTCGGGCAGCCGGTGCGCGTCTGCGAGATCGACCCTGGCATGGTCGAGACCGAGTTCAGCCTCGTCCGTTTCGGCGGCGACAGCGAGCGGGCCGAGGCGGTCTACCGGGGCATGACGCCGCTGACCGCCGAGGACGTCGCCGAGTCCGTCGCCTGGGTGGCGACCCGCCCGGCGCACGTCAACGTCGACCGGATCGCCATCACGCCCCGCGACCAGGCCGCCGCGCACATCGTCCACCGCGTCGAAGGCTGAGCCGCCTCACGCCACGAGCGTGAACGACGGCGAGCGCCACGTCTCCCAGTGGGCCGGGTCGTCCTCGTCGCCGAGGGCCTTGAGCACGCGGATCTCCAGGATCCACTCGCCGGGCTCCAAGCCGCCGGGCACCTCCTCGGCGAAGCGCGAGAGCTCGACGACGAACGTGTCGTCCGGGCCCGGCGAACGCCCCAGGAAGTCCTCGCGGCCCCACTGGACGACCTCACCGGTGTCGGCGCGCTCGGCGGCGACCTCCAGCGCGGCGGGCTGGTGCCCCAGGTAGAGCAGCGCGGACGGGAGCCGCCCGCCCGAGAGGCTGAACTCGTCGGTCTCCTCGACGTCGCGGTACTCGACCTCGCCGGTCTCCGCGTCCTCGGCGACCTCCACGGCCAGTTTCGGGTACTCCGGGTGGGCGAGCACCGGGATGTCGAGGTAGTCGCCGAAGTAGCCGGAGTAGGCGGCCGCCAGCGGCACGCCCCCGCCCTCGGGCTCGGCGACGACGATCCCGCCGAAGACGCTCCCGGCGGGCAGCTCCGCGTCCGGCGCGACGGTGACCGTGACCGTCTCGCTCCGACCGGGCCGCAGCTCCACGCGCCGGGGCGTGAAGGTCACCTCGGCCTCGGCGCTGTGGAACTCGGTGGCGCGGATGTCGCCGGTGGTCGCCACGGTCGGGCGGTGGCGCAGCAGGTAGGTCTCGGCCGGCCCCCACCCCGGCGCCGAGGACAGTTCCAGTTCGAAGGTGCGCGGCCCGGTGCCATCGCCGGTGTTGACGCCGCTGGGGGACAGCGCCCCCTCGGCGTCGAGCGCGCCGGTCACGTCGATCACGCCCGTGCCCTGGCGGTGCACGGGCTCCAGGCCGCCCGATTCCGGGTCCTCGCCCCAGGCGACGGGGTGCGCGGTGTTGGCCAGGCGGGTCCGCACGGCCGCCGGGTCGAGCCCTGGCTCGTCCTCGAGCAGCAGCGCGGCCGCGCCGGCCACGTGCGGCGAGGACATCGACGTGCCCGACAGGGACGTGTACGAGCCGTCCTCGACCGGGTAGGTGGACCAGATGCCACCGCCGGGCGCGGACAGGTCCGGTTTGAGCGCCAGGTCGGGCGCGGGCCCGTAGGAGCTGAACACCGAGGTGAGGCCGGCTCTGGGCCGATCGACCATGACAGTGCCGCCGGTGAACTCGAGCCGGGTCTCGGTGCCGTTCTCGACCAGCTCGCGCAGCTCCGCGCCGTCGGTGTCGGTGACGGCCACGAGCGGCACGCCGAGGTCCTCGACACCGCCCCCGCCGAAGGGCCCGGGCCGGTCGTTGTAGATGACCACGGCGGTGGCGCCCTCCTCCACGGCACGCTCGTACTTCTCCTTGAAGGTGCAGGTGCCGCGCTCGACCAGCGCGGCCCTGCCCGCGACGTCGCTCTCGGAGGCGTCGTCGGCGCAGGCCCGCCCGAGCCAGGCGAGCGGATCGGTGACGCTGCCCGCCGCAGGTGAGGGCACCGCGTCGAGAGTGTTGTAGCCGATGCGGCGACCCAGGGCCTCGACGGCGGCGGCGTCCATGCGCTCGGCGGGGTTGTCGGTGGAGGCGACGCCGATGACCTCGGCCCCGATGCCGGGCGCGGCGGCCCCGTAGACGCCGGACTCGCCGCTGTTGCCGATGGAGGCGACGACCACGACGCCTTCCTCGACGAGCGTGTCGGCGGCCTCGGCGGTCGGGTAGTCGGGCCACTGGAACGGCTGACCCAGCGAGAGGTTGACGACGTCCATGCCGTCGACGAGCGCGGCCTCCAGGGCCTGCATGACCACTTCGGCGCTGGTGCTTCCGGTGCAGCCGAAGACCTTGTAGGCGCCGAACTCGACCTCGGGCGCGACGCCGGTGACCTCGCCGTCGGCGCCGACGATCCCGGCGACGTGGGTGCCGTGGCCGCCGCAGTCGGCCGGGTCGTCGTCGGGCGCGGCCTCGGCGAGCTCGGGGTCCATGGCGTCGTAGTCGTCGCCGACGAAATCGGTGCCGGTGACGACGCGGCAGCCCTCGCCGAAGCAGCCGCCGAGGTCGGGGTGCGTGTAGTCGATGCCGGTGTCGATGACGCCGACCTTGACGCCGCTGCCGTCGATGCCGCGCTCGTGCGCCTCGACGGCGCCGGTGGTCTCGGTGGCGAGCGCCAGCTCGGTGCGGCGGTCCGGCAGCTCGGGGCCGGAGAACTCGACGTCGGACCAGATCCGCTCCACCCCGGGGAGCGCGTCGATGCGGCGGGCGGTGGCGGCGTCGGTGCCGACGGAGACGCCGTTCCACACCCGTTCGAAGTCGTGGCGGAGCACCATGTCCATGCCCGTCGCGACGGTCTCGAAGTCGGAGGCCGTGACGCCGGGCTCGAGTTCGACGAGCCAGACGCCGCGCGTCGGCTCGGCCAGGGCCGCATCGGACGACAGGGGGGCGAGCAGCGGCAGCAGCATCGCGGCGGCGAGCGCCAAGGGGCGATGACCGGGCATCGAGGGTCCTCTCCGTTCGGTGGCAGGACCCCGATGGTCGGGCATGCCGGGGGGTGAGCGGGGGAGGCGGGCCCGGCGTGTCGTCCTAAAAGAACAGCAGGTGCGCGGCGCCGAAGCCCGCCAGCCCCGCGGCGAGACCGCCGAAAAGGTTCGCGGCGACGTTCGCCAGCGCGTGCGGCCCCCGGCCCTCCTCGATGAGCATCAGCGTCTCGTAGGAGAACGTGGAGAAAGTGGTCAGGGCCCCGCAGAAGCCCACGGCGAGCAGCGCGGTCCAGTTCGGGTCGGTCACGGCCGCGGCGAGCAGGACGGCCAGGCACGAGCCGGAGACGTTGACCGCGAGCGTGCCCCACGGCAGGCGGCCGTCCGAGAGGCGGGCGAGCGCGCGATCGGTCAGGAAGCGCAGGGGCGCCCCGACCGCGGCCCCGGCGGCCACCAGCAGCAGCGTCATCGTGCGCTCCTCTCGCGGTCGCGGGCCAGGAGCCCGCGGGCGGCGCGCATGCCGAGAGCGGCCGCCAGGAGCGAGGCGGCCATGGTGGCGAACGCGAAGACGACGGCGAGGGGAACGGCCCCGGCCTCCACGGCCGCGCCGATGTCGACGATGTAGGTCGAGAAGGTCGTGAAGCCGCCCAGCACGCCCGTCCCGAGGAAGGGCCGCAGGCGTCCCGCGCCGGGGGCGACGACCATGAGGGCCCCGATGAGGAGGCCGCCGAGGGCGTTGGCGAGGAGCGTGGCGGTGTCGAAGGAGCCCGCCTGGTGCGGGAGGGCGAGAGCCAGGCCGTGGCGGGCGCTCGCGCCGACGGCGCCGCCGAGCGCGACGGCGACGAGGACGGACCCGGGCGCCGCCCGGCGTGAACGGGGGCGCGGCTGCGGGGGCGCGGCGAGCGCCTCTTCTCCGGGCATCTCCCGAATGTACCGAGCGAGCCGGCCCCGACCCGGGCCCGTATGCGTTCGCTCACCGGCTCTTGCGGTCGCGCCCGGAACGCTCGTACCATGGACCCGCGATGAGCTACACCGTCACGAACCAGCATCTGACACGCAGGCGTCATCTCGACTTCTGCCGCGTGTCCACCCTCCTGTGTCGTTAGCTCGATCCACCTTCCCGGCGGACTCGCCGACGTAACCCTCTTCCTCGCTGGACCGAGTCCACTCCAGCGGTCTTCGTTCTCCGGCGGACCCGGCAGACCCCGCCGTCCGCCCGACACACAGAGGTGCTCTCCGCATGTCCCGAAACGACGCCGCCGTCGAGCGTCGGCGATGGAAGATCCCCTTCGCCGCGCAGCTCCTGATCGGTCTCGCGCTCGGCCTGGCCCTGGGCTACGTCGCCCGCCACTGGTCGCTCGCCTGGCTCGGCACCGCCCTCGACACGGGCGGCACGCTGTTCGTGCAGCTGCTGTTCCTGGTCGTCCCGTTCCTCGTCTTCACCGCGATCGTCGCCGCGATCGCGAACCTCCGCAACCTCGCCGGCGCCGGGCGGCTCGTCGCCAAGACGCTCGGCTGGTTCCTCGCGACCTCGCTGATCGCCGTCGCGATCGGACTGGCGATCGGACTGGCCACCGAGCCCGGCGCCGGGATCGTCCTCGACGGCGGGGCCGAGCGGCCCGAGACGACCGGCGCGTGGACCGACTTCCTCACCGGGATCGTCCCCACGAACGTCGTCGACGCCTTCGTGAACGTCAACGTGCTCCAGATCGTGTTCATCGCGATCGTCGTCGGCGCCGCCGCCGCGAAGATCGGCGACAAGGCCGAACCGTTCCTCGAGTTCAACCGGTCCGCGCTCGAACTGGTCCAGAAGGCGCTGTGGTGGGTCATCCGCCTCGCGCCGATCGGCACCGCCGCCCTGATCGGCAAGTCCGTGTACTCCTACGGCTGGGACCTGCTGGGCCGCTTCGCGGTCTTCAGCATCGACATCTACGTCGGCGCGCTGCTGGTCATGCTCGTGGTCTACCCGGTCCTGCTGCGCCTGGTAGCGAAGGTCTCCCCGGTCCAGTTCCTGAAGAAGACGTGGCCGGCGATCCAGTTCGCGTTCGTCTCCCGCTCCTCGGTGGGCACGATGCCGCTCGCGCAGCGCACCGTCGTGGAGCGCCTCGGCGTGAACCGCGACTACGCCGCGTTCGCCTCGCCGTTCGGCGCGACGACCAAGATGGACGGCTGCGCCGCGATCTACCCGGCGATCGCCGCGATCTTCGTCGCCCAGGTCTACGGGGTCACCCTCGGCGTCCAGGACTACCTCCTGATCGCGTTCGTCTCGGTGATCGGCTCGGCCGCCACCGCCGGCCTCACCGGCGCCACGGTCATGCTGACACTGACCCTGTCCACCCTGGGCCTGCCGCTCGAGGGCGTGGGCCTGCTGCTGGCGATCGACCCGATCATGGACATGATCCGCACCGCCGCCAACGTGGCCGGGCAGATGACCGTGCCGGTCCTGGTCGCGAAGTCCGAGGGGCTGCTCGACCAGGAGGTGTACGACGCCGCCCCGCAGCCGCTGGACGAGCCGTCCGAGGAGCGTCGTCCCGCGGCCCGCACCGAGCGGCTCGAACCGGAGCCGCAGCCGGTCGCATAGGTCTTTTCTCCCTCTCCTGAGTGGGGCGGGCCCGGCGCGCGAATCGTGAACTCGCGCCGTCGGGCCCGCCTCCGTCATCTGCCGTCCGAAGCGGAGGCCGCGCTGCGGAAGGTCTTGCGGTACGCCGAGGGCGAGACCCCCAGGACCGCCCGCATCTGCTGGCGCAGCGAGACGGCCGTGCCGAAGCCGGCCCTCCCCGCGATCTGGTCCACGGTGAGGTCGCTGGACTCCAGCAGCCGCCTGGCGTGGTCGATCCTCTGGCGGGCCAGCCACCGGCCCGGGCTCGTCCCCACCTCTTCGCGGAACCGCCTGGTGAAGGAGCGCCGGCTCATGTTCGCGTGCCGCGCCAGCTCGTCTATCGACAGCGGACGGTCGAGGTGCTCGAGCGCCCAGGAGCGCGTCTCGGCGGTGCCGACGTCCGCTTCCCTCGGCACCGGGCGCTCGATGAACTGGGCCTGGCCGCCCTCGCGCCACGGCGGGAAGACGCACCGCCGCGCCACCGTGTTCGCCACCTCGCTGCCCCAGTCGCGCCGCACCAGGTGCAGGCACAGGTCCACCGCCGCCCCGGCGCCCGCCGAGGTCAGGATCGGTCCCTCGTCGACGAACAGCACGTCCGGGTCGACCTCGACGCGCGGGAAGCGCCGTCCGAGCGTCTCGGTCAGCAGCCAGTGGGTCGTGGCCCGCCTCCCGTCCAGCAGCCCCAGCCCGGCGAGCACGAACGCCGAGCTGCAGAAGGAGACGATCCGGGCCCCTTCGCGGACCTGCGCGAACGCCGCCTCGACGCCCTCGGGCAGTTCGCCGACCGCGCAGACGGGCCCGTCGGGGCGGATCGTCGAGACGATGACCGTGTCGGCCTCCGCCATGAGCTCCGGGCCGTGCTCGACGTGGGCGGCGAAGCCCGCGGAGGTGCGAACCGGTCCGCCGTCGAGCGAGCACACCCGCACCTCGTAGCGCGGGCTCAGGTCGTCCCACCAGGCCGAGCCGAAGATCTTGTCCGGGACGCCCAGTTCGAAGGCGAAGGCGCCGTCGAGGGCGAGCACGGCCACGCGGTGGGGGCGATTCATGGCCTGATTCTTTCATATCGTGGCCTCCAGGCCACTGGGCGAGGGCGGCGCGGCCTTCGAGAATTGGATCCGCAACACCGAAGCGAGAGAACGGAACCAGTTCCATGAGCCCGACCATGCGCGCCATCGTCCAACATCGACTCGGCGGCCCCGAGGTCCTCGAGGCCGCCGAGGTGCCGCGGCCCGAGCCCGGCATCGGGGAGATCCTCGTGCGCGTCCACGCCGCGGGCGCCAACCCGGTCGACTTCAAGGTCCGCGAGAACGGCGGCTACGACGGCGCCCGGCCGCCCTTCACGGTCGGCTGGGACGTCTCCGGCACCGTCGAGGCCGTCGGCTTCGGCGTGCGGATCTTCCAACCCGGCGACGAGGTGTACGGCATGATGCCCTTCCCGCAGATCGGCGGCGGCTACAGCGCCTACGTGACCGCCCCCGCCCGGACCTTCGACGCGAAACCCTCCGCTCTCGGCCACGTCGAGGCCGCCGCGCTGCCGCTGGCCGGCCTGACGGCCCACCAGGCGCTGGTCGACACGGCCGGCGTCCAGCCCGGGCAGCGGGTGCTCGTCCACGCCGCCGCCGGCGGCGTGGGGCACCTCGCGGTCCAGATCGCCAAGGCCCGCGGCGCCTTCGTGATCGCGACGGCCTCGGCCGCCAAGCACGGGTTCCTGCGCTCGATCGGCGCCGACCGCGTCATCGACCACACCGCCGTCGACTTCGCCGATGAGCTCACCGGCCTCGACGTCGTCCTCGACCCGGTCGGCGGCGAGGACCACACCGCGCGCTCGGCCTCGGTGCTGCGCGACGGCGGCGCCCTGGTGACGATCGACGACCCGGCCCCGCTCCCCGAACCGCACCGGGGGCGGATCGCCTCGGGATTCATGACCGTCGCGGCCGACTGGTCGGGGATGCGGGCGCTCTCCCGCATGGTCGAGGAGGGCTCGCTCGCCCCCGCGATCGCGCGGACCCACCCGCTCGAGGACGCCGCCGAGGCGCACGAGGCCCTGGAGTCGGGCCGGACGGTCGGCAAGATCGTCCTGACGCTCGACTAGGGGACCGCGCCGGGCGGCGAAGGGGCCCGCGCTTTCCGCGCCGCGGGCCCCTCCGCCGCCACAGCGTCCGTCCTCAGTGGTCCACGAGTCCGCTGCGGTAGGCCCACACCACGGTCTGCACCCGGTCCCTGGCCCCGATCTTCGTCATGGCCCGCCCCAGGTGCGATTTGACGGTGCTGGTCTCCACGAACAGCTCGCGCGCGATCTCCGCGTTGGACATGCCACGGGCCAGCAGCAGCACGATCTCGGTCTCCCGGGCGGTCAGCAGCTCGGCCGCCCCGCGCTCGGGCTCGGCCCGCCGCCTCCGCCGGGCGAACTCGGTGATCACGCGCCGCGTCACCGCCTGGTCCACCAGGCCCTGCCCGCTCGCCAGCCGCCGGATCGCGTCCACCAGCTCCTCCGGTTCGCAGTCTTTGAGGATGAACCCGTTCGCGCCGGCCTCCAGCGCCCCGAAGACGTAGTCGTCCAGATCGAAGGTGGTGACCACGAGCACCGCCGGCCGGTCCCCGCCCCGCTCGGCGACGATCCGGCGGGTCGCCTCGATCCCGTCGCCGCCGGGCATGCGCACGTCCATGCAGACCACGTCGGGCGCCAGGCGCGCGACCTCCCGCACGGCGGCCGGGCCGCTCGAGGCCTCGCCGACGACCTCGACGTCCCCGGCCTCCTCCAGCAGCACCCGGTACCCGGCGCGGACCACCGCCTGGTCGTCCACGAGCAGCACCTTGATCATGTCCGGTCTCCCGTCTCGAACTCGATGTCCTCGGCCCGGCGCTCGGCCTCGCGGACCGTCAGCCTCAGCGCCACCCGCCAGCCCTCGCCCGCGGGCCCGGCGGTGAACTCGGCCCCGATCAGGTCGGCGCGCTCGCGCATCCCGATCAGGCCCGTCCCGCCCCGGCCGACCTCCGCGAACTCGCCGCGCGAGGCGGCGCCGTTCACCACCTCGAGCGCGACGTCGTCGCCCTCGCACGCCAGACGGATCCGCACCTTCGCGCCCGGCGCGTGCTGCCTCGCGTTGGTCAGCGACTGCTGGGCGATCCGGTAGAGCGAGATGTCGGCGATCGGCGGGAGCCGCGACGGCTCCCCCGTCCGCTCGAAGTCCACGTCGTCGCCGAGCCGCCGGGCCTCGGCCACCAGCGCCGGCAGCGCCGAGACGCCGGGGACCGGGGCGTTGCCGTCGGTGTCGTTCTCGCGCAGCAGCCCCACGACCTGCCGGAGGTTCTCCAGGGTGGCCTTGCCCTGCGAGCGGATCCACGCCGCACCGGCCTTGGCCGCCTCGGCGTCCCGCGCTATCAGCCGCTCCACCGCCGCGGCCTGCACGACCATGCCCGAGAGGTGGTGCGCGGCCACGTCGTGGAGTTCGCGGGCGATGCTGGAGCGTTCGGCGGCGATCGCGGCCGCGGCCAGCGCCCGCTGGGCCCGGATCGCCTCGGCCGCCCGTTCGCGCTCGGCCGCCGCGGCCCGGCGCCGGGCCGCGACGTGCACGCCGACGAACGCGGCCACCGCGAACAGCAGCGCGCTCGCGGTCATGTGGTTCACCACCACCACGGCCATGTCCTCCCGGCCGCGGCTCACCGCTGCGGCGGCCGCGCTCACGGCGAGCGTTCCGGCGGCGAGGAGGGCGATGGCGACTCTGAGGGAGGCCAGTCCGCCGAGGGTGTAGGCCGCGATGACGGGGCCCAGGCCGTTCGCGCTGAGCTCGGGCACGACGGCGACGATGGCGGCCTGGCAGGCCGCGACCGCCGCGAAGCACAGCGCGGGCCGCAGGCGCCGCAGGCACAGCAGCAGCGCCTGCCCGCACGCGATCGCGGTGACCGCCCCGCCTTCGGCGGCCGTCAACTCGATCGCGGGATCGGTGGGAGCCAGACGGATCATGATCGCGAACAGGGTGAACGTGGCCACCGCGGCGGCCAGCGCCAGGGCGGCGTCTCCGGCGAACGCCCCGCGGGCCCCGAAGCGGGCCGGCAGGTCGACGAGTCGCCGCCCCGCGGCCGTCGCGGACGCTCCGGGGCGATCATGCATGTGGTTCATCTTCGCTCGCCCTTTCGCGTCGGCGACGGCCGCACCGGTCAGTAGGAGATGTTCGGGGACAGCATCTGGAACTGGACGGCGAAGTTGAAGGCCGTCGACAGTGCCAGCAGCATCAGCACCGTCCCGGTCACCGGCTTCCAGCCGGCCTTGCGGCGGATCTCACCGATCGCCTTGACCACCGCGGGAACCATGCCGAGCGCGCCGATCACCTGGAGTGCCTGGACGGCGCGGATCGCGGCGGTCGGGATGTCGGCGAAGCCGCCGATGGCGAGCATGATCGCCGCCCAGCCGGCGAACGCGAGCAGGGTGCAGGCGGCGCCGACCCGGACCAGGACGCGCATCGCGCGCCCTTCGCGCTCGGGGGAGGGGCGCTTCCGGGCCTTGCGGTAGACCGCGCCGGCGGGCCAGGCGAGCAGGCCGAGGAGGAGCAGCGCCGCGGCGCCGACGAGCATCGGCAGCCAGGCCGTCCGGTCGGGACCGATCGGCAGCAGCGTGAACGCCGAGTCGTGGACGATGCCGGTGACCTCGCCGTCCTCCATGCGGACCGCGATCGTGCGGTCGCCGCCCACTTCCCGCCACGTGGACTCGCCGATCTGCTCGTAGACGGCGGGCTGCCCGGTGGCGGGGTAGTTCGCGAAGTACAGGCGGCCGTCGTCGAGGGCGGTGATCTCGGACTTCATGAGCAGGTCGAACACGGACAGGAACGTGCTGTGGAAGTTCCGCGAACTGGTGTAGGCCCCGGCGATGCGCTCGGCGTTCTCTTTCATGGTCGCCTCGTCGAAGGCCGCGGGAGCGGCCTCGTCGGCGGCGTCGGTCCCCGGCTCGCCGGGGAAGTAGCGGTCGGCGAAGCCGTCCATGAACTCCTCGCGCAGGCCCACGGTGGCGGTCGCCTCGTTGCCGGTGCTGTTGAGGGAGATGAAGACGCCGGCGCCGTCGTCGGGGTAGAGGTGGAGGTGCGAGTGGAACAGGTCGGTGTCGCCGCCGTGGCCGAGGATGCGGTGGCCGCCCCGGTCCTCCTCGAACCAGCCCAGGGTCATCCGGTCGGCTTCGACGAAGCCGCCAAGGGACTCCTCGCCCAGCGCGGGGCTGAACATGAGCTCGCGGGTCTGGTCGCTCAGCAGGGTCTGCTCGGGAAGCGAGCCGAGCTGCGCGAGCATGAACCGGGCCATGTCGGTCGCGGACATCGTCAGCGCTCCGGCCGGCGGGGTGCCGACCGTCTCGAAGGGCCGGGCCGGGCCCGATCCGTCGACGTAGCCGTTCGAGACCCGGTCGCGCAGGTGCTCGGGCAGCGGCTGCCGGAACGTGGAGGAGTCCATGCCGAGCGGCTCGAAGAGGTGGTTCTCGGTGTACTCCTCGAAGGTCTCGCCGCTGACCCGCTGGACGATGTAGCCGGCCAGGGCGTTGCCGTAGTTGGAGTAGGAGGGCGTCGTGCCGGGGCGGTAGACCTGCTCTGGCGGGTCGGTCGCGAGCGGCTCCCGCAGGTCGACGGGGCCGTCGCCGGGGGCGAACATGCCTTGGAGGCGCTCTTCGAAGCCGGCGGTGTGGCTGAGCAGGTGCCGGAGGGTGATGTCCTCGTCGTAGGAGCGGTTCAGCTCGAAGTCGATGTAGGCCGAGACGTCGGTGTCGAGGTCGAGCTCGCCCTGCTCGACCAGTTGCAGTGCGGCGGTGGCGGTGAAGACCTTCGAGATCGAGGCGACGCGGAACAGGGTGTCCTCGGGGTCGACCTCGACCGGGTCGGCGCCGCCCTCGCCGGTGTCGGCGTGGCCGAAGCCGCGGGTGGTGACGACGGCGCCGTCGTGGACGACCGCGACCACGGCTCCGGCGATGCCGTGCTCCTCCAGTGCCGCGGGGAGGGTGTCGTCGAGCCAGGCGTCGACGTCGGCCCGGGTGAGTTCCTCGGGGGCGGCGTCGCCTCCGCTCGGCGGCTCGGGGAGGTCGGGGTCGGTCTGGCCGCAGGCGGTGGTGGCGGCGAGGACCGCGGCGGCGCCGATCGCGGCTCCGATGCGGACCGCGACGCCGTTCGCCTTTCGGCGCGGCGGGGTGTGGCTGGCGGGCATTGCAAGCTCCTGACGGGTCGGTCTGTCCTGTGGGGAGGGGAGGGATCGCCGAGGCGATCGGTTTCCGGAACCGTTTTGTTCGAACAGGTCGATCCTCGTCCGTGGAGGCGGCTCGCGACGACTGGCGCGAGTCGGAAATCGGCTTGCGACCTTTGGGGGAGGCGCCGGCTCTTTCCCTCTCCCGCAGGGCCTGTGCGGAGGCGGGGCCGCGATCCGCGGCCTCAGTCGGAGGCCGCGTCGAACCGTTCGCGGGCGCGCCGGACGGCGGCCAGGTTGTCGCCGGACCAGCGCAGGAGCGCGTCGATGAGGTCTTGGAGGGTCTTGCCGAGCGGGGAGATGCGGTATTCGACGGCCACCGGCCGCGTGCTGGTGACGACGCGCTCGACCATGCCGTTGCGTTCGAGGCGCCGCAGGGTGGTCGTCAGTGACTTCTGCGTCACGACCGGGATCGCCCGACGCAGCTCGTTGAATCGTGAGTGCCCTTCGCACAATTTGTCGAGCACCTGCAACGACCACTTGTCGAGCACTTGGTCGAGCAGTTCGCGCTGCTCGGCGGTGAGCTGGGGGGCGCCGGTGCCGGCCGGGGAGGTTTCCGCCATGAGACTTAGTATAGTTGAAGTTCCTTTCGTTCACTAGGTATACATCAGATACCTGAAAGATCGATGAACGAAAGGCTCCCCCATGGCAGTGCGCCTCCTGACCCCCGAAGGCATGTTCCAGCCCGTCCCCTACCACCACGTCGCCGTCGGCACCGGCACTCGCCACGTGCACGTGGCCGGCCAGATCGCCCGCGACGGTGAGGCGAACCGCATCGCCACCGACGACATAGCCGGCCAGGTGGTGCAGGCCATGCGCAACACCGCGCGCGGCCTGGCCGGAGCGGGGGCGACCTTCGCGGACGTCGTGCGGCTCCGCTTCTTCGTCGCCGGATGGCGCCAGGAGCAGTCGGAGGAGTTCATGTCCGGCCTCGAGAGCGTCGTCGAGGAGCTGGGCGTCCCGCAGCCCCTGCCGCCCCTCTCGGTCATCGGCGTCGACTTCCTCTTCGAACCGGACGTGCTCGTCGAGGTCGAGGCCTACGCCCTCCTGGACTGAGGCCCCGGCCCCCTCGCCCGCGCCGCGGCGGGGCCTGGAGACGACGACGGTCCTCCCGCGCCGCCGAGGCGCGAGAGGACCGTCGCCCCCCCATCATCACGACTGCGCGGCCAACACCTCCTCATAGGATCCCCGCGCTTCGGCGAACCGCTGGCGCTTGACGCGTTCGACCAGGATCTGGTGCGCGTCGGGCCGCGATTCGAGGAGGCTCATGGTCTCGTCGACGAACTCGTCGAGCGGCATGGCGTAGACGCCGTCGGTCGCGCCCGGCAGGAGCGACGTGCGCGTCAGCGGCGGCGCGATCTCGATGACCTGCACCGAGGTGTCGCGCAACTGCACTCGCAGGCTCTCGGTGTAGGAGTGCACGGCGGCCTTGGTGGCGCTGTACGTCGGGCTGCTCGGCAGCGGCACGTACGCCAGGCCGGAGGTCACCGTCAGGATCGCGGCCTCGGGCCGCCCGGTGAGGAACGGCGCGAAGGCGTGGACGAGCCGGATCGGCCCGAGCAGGTTGGTCGCCACCGTCCACTCCGCGATCGCGAGCGACTCCGGATCGAGCACTCGTTCGGTGGTCATGATCCCGGCCATGGCGACGAGCACGTTCAGCTCGGGGTGCTTCGCGGTGACGGTCGCGAGCAGCCGCCGGACCGAGGCCTCGTCGGTGACGTCGACGACCTCGCCCTCGATGCCCTCGTGCTCGGCGGCGATCCGTTCGAGCCGGTCGCGGCGCCTGCCCGCGACGATCACCTTGTTGCCCGCCTCGTGGAGCCGGACGGCCAGCGCCAGCCCGATGCCGGAGGTGCCCCCGGCGACGAGGACGGTGTTGCCTTTGAGTTTCATGGTGGTTCTCCCGGTGGTGTTCGGCATGGGTCAGTCGGTGGGAAGCAGTTCGACGCGGAGGAGGCGGCGCAGCCGTTCAGTGCGAGCGCCGCGACCAGCGGCTTCGCCCTCGTCGTTTCGGTGTTCCGCATGAGGCGCCTCTTTGTTATCACCGATAACGCTACACCGATTTCAATGATATGAAAATAGCTAGCAGAAATTTGTTATCGTTGATTCGTGAGTGAACGGAGCGAAACCCGAAGACGGATCATCGACGCCGCGGCCGGACTGTTGCGCGAACAGGGGCGCGAAGCGGTGACCACCCGCGCCGTCAGCGCCGCCGCGGGCGTGCAGCCGCCCACCATTTACCGCCTCTTCACCGACATGAGCGGCCTCCTCGATGCCGTCGCCTCGAGCGGATTCGACGACTACCTGGAACGCAAGCACTCCCAACCGCTCACTGACGACCCCGTCGAGGACCTGCGCCGCGGCTGGGACCTCCACGTCGAGTTCGGCCTCGAACACCCCGCCCACTACCTGCTCATGTACGGCCGCCCCGACTCCGGCCGCCCCAGCGAGGCCATCGAGCGGTCCGAGCGGCGGCTGCACATGCTCGTCAGCCGCATCGCCGAAGCCGGACGGCTCACCGTCAGCGTCGAGACCGCCGCCGCCATGATCCACGCCGCCGGCGTCGGCCTCATCCTCAACCTCATCGCCATCGCCCCCGAGGATCGCGACCCCGACCTGCCCCGGCGCCTGAGAGAGGCGATGATCGGCGCCGTCACCGGCGAAGCCGCGGAAGGAGGGCGCGACCGCCACGCCCGCGCCGCGGCCCTGCGAGCCGTGCTCGACGACGGCGCGGACCTCACCCCGGGCGAGCGGGCCCTGCTCGGCGAACTCCTCGACCGCCTCGCCGACGCACCCTGACCGGACCGGGCGGATACGGTTGTCCGATGAACCGATTCGAAGGCAGCGTCGCCATCGTCACCGGCGGCGCCAAGGGCATCGGGGCGGCCTGCACGGCCCGCCTCGCCGCCGAGGGCGCGATCGTCCACGTCGCCGACGTCGACGAGGAGGCCGGGCGGAGCATCGCCGAGACGACCGAAGGGACCGTCCACTTCACACCGTGCGACGTGTCCCGCCTCGCCGACTGGGAGGCGTTGGCGGCGAACGCCCTCGACGCCCACGGGCGCGTCGACGTCCTGGTCTCCAACGCCTTCGCCAGCACCAACGGCGCGCCGCACGAGATATCCGAAGCGGAGTGGGACCGGACCCACGACGTCACCCTCAAGGCCGCCTACCTCGGCGTCAAGGTCCTCGCCGAACCGCTGCGGGAAGCACGCGGCTCGGTCGTGGCGGTCTCCTCCGTGCACGCCCAGCGCACGCAGCGGGGATACACCGCCTACGCCGCCGCCAAAGGCGGACTCAGCGCGCTCATCCGGCAGCTCGCCGTCGAATACGCCCCCCACGTGCGGTGCAACTCGGTCGCCCCCGGCCCCGTCTACACCACGCACTGGTCGCAGACCTCCGAAGAAGGCATCGCGCTCGCCGGCGAGGAGACCCTCCTCGGCCGCATCGGCCGTGCCGAGGAGGTCGCCGCCGCCGTCGCCTTCCTCGCCTCGGCGGAGGCGAGCTACGTGACCGGCGTCGAGCTCCCGGTCGACGGCGGATGGCTCGGCCTCAAACGCTGAGCCCTCGACGCGAGCGGCGCCCCGGCGGAACCGCCGGGGCGCCGCACTCGCCGGATCGGATCAGTGCCCGAAGGAGTCCGAGTCGGCGGCGGCCGACTCGCCCTCGTCCAGACCCGAGATCGCGTCCACGTCCTCACTGGTGAGCGAGAAGTCGAAGACATCGAGGTTCTGCGCCAGCCGCTCGGCGTCGCTCGACTTCGGGACCGCCGTCAGGCCCAGCTCCATGTGCCAGCGCAGCACGATCTGCGCCGGGGTCTTCCCGTAGCGCTCGGCCAGCTCGGTGACCACCGGCTTCCGCAGGACCTCGACGCCCTCGCCGCCGATCGGCGACCACGACTGGGTGACGATCCCGTGTTCGGCGTGGAAGGTGCGCGGCGCCTCGCGGACGACCGCCGGGTTGAGCTGGATCTGGTTCACGTCGGGGACCACGCCGGTCTCGGCGATGATCCGCTCCAGGTGCGCCGGTTTGAAGTTCGAGGTGCCGATCGCCTTCACGCGGCCCTGCTCGAGCAGCCGCGCCAGGCCCTGCCAGGCCTCGACGTACCGGTCCTGGTCCGGGTTCGGCCAGTGGATGAGAAGCAGATCCACATAGTCCAGGCCCAGCCGGTCGGCGCTGCGCTCGAACGCCTCGGCCGCCAGCTCCACCCCGTGCCACCGCTTGTTGAACTTGGTGGTGACGAACAGGTCCTCGCGGGCCGCGCCCGAGGCCTTGAGGCCGCGGCCGACGCCGCGCTCGTTGCCGTAGTTCTCGGCGGTGTCCACGAGGCGGTAGCCGATCTCGACCGCTTCGGCGATCACGCGTTCGGCCTCCGCGTCGTCCATCGGCCAGGTGCCCAGACCCAGGCGAGGCATCGCCGCGCCGTGCGGGAGGGCGACGGTAGGTGCCGTCGTCGGTGACATCGTTCAAACCCGTCTGCTCGGAATCGCTGTACCGCCCACCATCCTCCTACCGCCCGCCCCGAACGCAAGGCAGGCGTGCCGCAGATCACGGCCGGCATCGGGTCGAAGGCCCCCACCCGCGGCCCGGACCGTGCCTGCGCCCCGCCGCCTAGAGCTTCGGCTCCACACCGCCGACGACGGTGCTCCCGCCGGAGGCGGCCTCGGCCTCGACCGTGAAGTAGTCGCCGTCGGGCTCGCGCGGTCCCTCGCCGTGGTTGTACTGGCCCGAGAGGATGTACTCGCCGGGCTCGATGGTCTGGCCCTTCCTGAGCGTCCACCGGAACACCAGGTAGCCGTCCTGCTCGAAGACCTCCGCCGGATGGAAGTAGTGGTCGGCGGTGGTCCATGAGCCGGTGAACTCGACATCCGTGCCGAGGACCACGTGGAGTTCCGCGGTCAGCTCGGTGATCGGCTCGTCGGTCCGGATCGTCACCTCGCTCTGCGACCAGTAGTCGTTGACGTGGCCGTTGATCCGGGCCCCCGCCGTGAGGTAGTCCACCTCGTCGACCGGGTCGGGCTTCGCGGACGGCGTGACCGCCCCCGTCGTCTCTGCCGGAGCCGAGGACGGCGGGCTCGAGCCCGGGCCGGAGGGGAGCCGCTCCCTGACGGGGTCCATGCCGTAGCCGACGAACACGATCGCGCCGATGAGCGCCACGACGACGCAGGTGGCCAGCGCCAGATGCGGCAGCCGCGAATGCCTGCGCACCGGTTCGGCCGCGACCGCCTCGGGCTCGGCCATCCCGGAGGCGACGCGGCTCCACATGCGCTCGGTGTCCGGCTCGAATTCCTCGACCGAGAACCGCAGCCGTTCCGGCAGGTCGTTGCTCATTGCCCTATCCCGTTCGGTATGGAGTCCCAGGAGGACCCGCCCCGGCCGCCGGCGGGCGGCCCCAGGATCCTTCGCAGCTCGGCCAGCCCCTTCGACGTCTGGCTCTTCACCGTTCCGAGCGAGACGCCGAGGGCCTCGGCCGTCTCCCGCTCCGAGAGCCCCAGCGAATGGCGCAGGACGACGCAGGCGCGCTTGCGGAACGGTAGCCGGGCCAGTGCCCGGCGCACATCCACCACGGCCGCGATGTTCGGCTCGCTGGACGCCTCGCCGGGCCGCAGCCAGAACAGGGCGTTGCGGCGACGTTCCCGGACCGCCGAGCGGATCCGGCTCTTGGCCAGGTTCGCGACGATGCCGCGGGCGTAGGCGATGCCCGAGTCGGATCGTTTCACGCGGCTCCACTGCCGCCACACAGCGAGCATCGCGTCGGCGGCGAGGTCTTCCGCGGCCGTCTTCTCGCCGATGAGCAGCCACGCGAACCGGGCCAGTTCTGCGTGGTGCTGTTCGAAGAAGGCGCGGAAAGCGGCTTCTTCCTGAGGGGCGGGGACATCCAACTCGGCCCTCCGGATGCGGGAAGGTATCGGGGAGCCGGATTTTATCAGCGGAGCGTGCGCGGGGGAGAATCCGCCCGCGCACGCTCGCCCATCGGCGCTCGCGCGAGTCGTTGCCGGGCGGTGCTTGCCCGTCGACGCGGCGCCTGTCGCGTCTCGCTCGTTCGCCGGGAGACCCACCGCGTGCTTCTGCCCGTCGGTCCCCCGATCAGCTACGGCGATCGAGCCTTCGGCGGACGCGTACGCCGGGATGGCGGCGTTGTCGGGACGCCTCATCATCATCCGATCCGAAGTAGGTGTAGTTGTGGGTGCGGCGGAGCCGGGGGTGCCGCACCTACCTGGAGTCGCCGCCGAGAAGGGAAAGGTTGCCGCGAATCCTGAGAATTTTTCGATGAGTTTCGATGTCGATGAAATCCCGGCTCCCCCCGTCGCTCACGCCCCTCCGAGATGGCGCACCGACGCGATCTCCACGACCTCCAGGCCACGGATCGTCGTCACCGCGCCCGACGGCACCCCGCCGCCGCTGCGGCCGTCTCCCGAGCCCCGACGCAGCGGACCGGAGAAGACACCGCCGATCCCCTCGCGCCGCGAGCGCCGCCTGCCGCGCGGTCAACCCGGCATCGCCGCCCGATCGCTCCTTCTCGCCATGCTGCACAACGTAGACGGTCGCCATGACCCCG
>Ga0079224_100003901_pt1 | contig 19050 bp, 15 predicted proteins | sample Stecom2015_FD_80414 | JGI IMG/M metagenome (GOLD analysis project Ga0079224, IMG submission 80414) | Agricultural soil microbial communities from Utah to study Nitrogen management - Steer compost 2015 | ecosystem: Environmental > Terrestrial > Soil > Agricultural land | place: USA: Utah... | reverse complement strand
TATTATCCACTGGCATTTCGGGATTGATCAAATATTGTGTTATACCTATATTGGTATGTTGCAAGTGACCTAAGGCCAAATAATCCAACACTTTCGGTGATCGAATATCTGCACCGATAAGCAGTACCCTTTTGCCGGACATAGAAAGTATACGCGACAGGTTTGTGGTCACAAAAGATTTACCCTCACCTGAGGTTGTCGACGTCACAAAAATAACTGCTGAGTCTTTCTTTTTCCCTAACATAAAGGCGATATTCGTACGTAAAATCCGAAAAGCCTCCGCGAGTGCCGAACGATCGTTGTCACGCACAATAGGATCGCTAGAGCTAGGTAATTCACCCAAAACGGGAGCACTAAATTTCTCTTCAATATCTTTCCTAGAATGAACTTTATTATCCAATAAGAATTTGATATACAGAATACCAAAAGGTATTATAAAACCAAAAATCAAACTTGCGAGCAGTATAATAACTCTTCTAGGTGCCACTGGCTTCCACGATCCGTATGCCGGGTCTACTATTTTTAAATTAGCTGGTGTCGCGGCGGCTTTTATTTCCGTTTCTTCTCTTTTTTGTAAGAGAAATAGATATAACGTTTCTACCGTCTGCTGCTGCCGGGATATATCTTTAAACCCACGTTCTTGGTCTGGAATTTGATTTAATCGATCTTCGAATTTATGTTTTTGCCCTAACAATGCGTCAACATTGCTCTGCAAAACCTTCCGATAGTTATCCAGCGACGCTCTCAATGATCCGCTAACCTCTTCAATATTTTGGTTTAATTGCTTCACAATAGGGTTATCCGGTGTCGCCGATTTTAACAAGTCGTTACGTTCTAATATCAAATCATTATAACGTTGAATATTACCCTCTATGGAGGGATCTGTTAATCCTATATTGGATGGCAATAATGTATAATCATCGGTTGAAGCAGTCTCCCGTAAAATATCAGCAAGATTTAACTGTGTTTGATATTCTATCAGCTGTCTCTCGCTCTCCGTAGCATTTTTCATATACAACTGAGCCTCTGCCTCCATATTGGTCATTTGGTTTCGATCCTTGAAATCCGCTACTTTCGCATCCGCCTCTTCCAAATCTTTCGAAATCAGTTCAAGCCGGGAATCAATAAACGAAGAAGTCGCGCGCGTGACCTGTGCTTTATCATACGTAACATCTCGGTTGTATTGATCGATCAACGAATTTATTATCAATTCAGCTTTTTCGACAAGTGGGTAGTTCATCGAAAAGTTAACTAAAAATGACTGCACCTCTTTATTAGGAGTAATTTGGACGGATTCCCTCAACACGTCCACTGCCATATGTGGTGGCAGATAATTGACCATAATTTCACCCTCCCAGTCATTGTTCCCCTCTTGTTCGTCTAATCGGATAGGACCAATTGGTGTTTCGAGACGGCTTCCTAAATGATATAATCGAGAACCTTCAAAGTCGTCTCTAATTTTATAACTATCCCCTTGTTTATTTAGAACAAACGAATAACCGATCGAGTCCAATTTGGGGTGGTCAGGGTCAAGGAGCGTGACCTTCAGTGGCGCGTTAGTCTCTAAAACTTCAGCTGATTTAATCTTGCCTTTTACATGATACGAAAAATACAACCTATTCGTGTCTACAACCTTCCGCATTAAACGTCTAGATCGAAGAATTTCCATTTGATCATTTACAAAGGCTGCCGATGAGTTACCCACTCCCGTCAGATTAGCCAATTCGGTAAGCCCAGCCATTTCGCCAGAAGCTTGCTTCTCATCCTGCAAGAGGATTTTTGCATTAATATTGTAGACCTTTTGCGCATATCGCAAATATACAAATGCACAAAAAACACAGATTATTGTTGAAAGAATAAACCACTTCCAATAATAAGCATATTGTTCAAATTGTTGTTTAAGATTTAGCTCTTGTTCTTCTGTTTCCATTTGTTGAGGATAAGACGTGTTTTTCATAATGCAGCTCCTTGATTTTTTCGGTCACCTATTATATTAACGTGTTAAAACGGAAATCACAGTAATAATTACGCTAGCCACCGAAATAAATATTGACGTATTCTGGCTATACTTGGAGGATTGCACTCTAGCTCCGTTAGGCTCTACATAAATCACATCGTTTTGTGTCAGATAGTAAGCAGGAGAATTCATAGATTCTCTTTTAGTTAAATCTAATCTAAATTCCTGTTTTCTGCCATCCTGCTCTCGAATAATCAAAACATTTTTGCGCTCACCATAAATTGTCATATCACCGGCCATACCTAACGCTTCTAGGATTGTCAACCTATCGTTGTCAATTATATAGCTTCCTGGCGTTTTTACCTCACCTAAAACTGTGATTCTAAAGTTTCGAACGACCATAGATATACCTGGGTCAACAATGTATTTACCAACCTCATAACGAAGTGCGTCCATGGCCTCGGTACGAGTTTTTCCTGCAAGCTTAATCTTTCCGACCTTTGGAAAATCAATTTCACCATTTGCATCTATAGCGTAGGTAGGTATAAAGGGATTCGCCGGCTGTATCGTTCCTGAATTACCCTGGTAAGGTGAAATTTGATTAAATGGAACTGTTGCTCGCACATCGTCAGCGGTAACCGAAATTGCTAAGATATCTCCAGGTTGTAATTTGGGAGCGTTCAGCTCATATAGCGTTTTTAGTTCTACTGAATCAGGTTGCAGGTACACCACATTCTTCTTACTCGCACAGGAAGAAAACAACATTACGCTTATTATTAACAGTGCGCCAACTGTTCTAATGACATGTCTCAACATAAATGGCCAATTAATATAGAATCCTTTTTAAACAAAAAGCTTTCCAAACTGAAGTAATTTTGCACAAAAATAGCTTTTTTTCAGATAACAGTGAATTATATACTTATTTATTAAAGCTGTCTGAATCGCTGCATTAATCATCACTAGTGGTAAAATAATCTGTCGCCCACGTGTAATCATCGTTTTTCGCATCCTCTAGCAACGTATCAGCAAATACTAACAACTCGCTATTGGGTAATTGCGCCCGAAAAGCAGTCGCATGTCCTGGAGGTACACGGAGAACCCGATCGTCGCTCATCTCAAGAGTCAACGTTTCAACATTAAGGTTACGTGACGGTTTGTCCCAATCGTCAATCTTTACAACATCTATCGAAAAGCTTCCGCCAAGAACATAAAACCATCTCGTCTCTATACGATGCCCTCGCCATCCACGAATTACGTCTGTACTGGTGTTACTGATAATGTAGAAACGCTTGACATTGCTCATATCGAAGTCGTTGACAAATCTAATCTGTCCTCGGTAATCTTTCGCAATTCCTCCAGTTATAAACTCGATCTCACTTTTATCCATATTAATTATCTCCTATTTCGTATGATCTATTATATTTCCGGATTACCCATGTTTTCAATAGCAGATAAAATAAACTCAGCACTCCTAAAACTATCAATGAAAACATCAATTGTTCGCTAGCATCTCTATTGGCCATATAAATAACGGCTAAACCAAGAAAAAATTGAAATGCACCGTAGCAAAATGATATCAGCAATTTATTACCACCAGCTTCATTCCCTAGCAATTGATAGAGATGAGATCGGTGAGCTTCAAAAATATTTTCTTTTAGATATAAACGCCTAATAATCGTCCATACAGTATCAATCCCGTATACGGCTAAGAATAAAAAATAAAGCAAATTACCCGTTTTTAAAATTAAAGCCCCTAATGCAAATGTCAATATATAGGCAATTGTAACCGATCCGACATCCCCAGCAAAGCATTTTGCTTTGGTTCTAAAATTGAAAAAACCAAACACGATAACTCCGAGCATTGAGTAGATAAGCAAGTCTTGCGCGATGAATCCGATTGCTTGATTAATGATTATCAGCAACATTCCTACAGCGAGACTATAGCTTGCAGTAATACCGTTAATACCGTCCATAAAGTTAAACGCATTTATAATCCCTACGGTGACAACAAACGTCATTAATAGGTAGAGCCACGGCATAGTAAAGACATCAAGCTGGACGGACATTAACAGAACAGAGGAAAAATGCGCTAACAACCGCAATCTATTTGATAACGTAAATATATCGTCTAAAAAAGAAACACTCGCCATAATAGTTAATCCTAAAAAGAACCAAGGGTACTGAAACCCTGAAAGGATGAAATACAACAACCCAGTGATATAAAAAATTACCCCCCCCCCTCTGAGAGTAACTACTGTATGCGAAGAGCGTGCGTTCGGTTTATCGACGATATTAAAAAAGGTTGCAATTCTAAAATAGAGCAATTCTAAAATAATAAGACCTGCAAATACTATTAAATATATCATGTTATAATTCCATTTATCGCGTCAACAAAAGCCTAAATTCTAAAACTCTGGATCGTTTTCTTCAATCCTTCCTCGGCAGAATGGGGCAATTGGTTTACCCGACAGGCTTCTTTCACTTTTGAATTCGAAACGACGTATGATTCGGTAAGCTTTTTCAACCTCTCTGAATTTAGTGGCAATGACAAAACATCTCCAGCTTTTGCGACAACTCTAATTATTCCTTTAGGGATATGCCAAAGTCGTAATTTCTGTTCTAGGACATTTGAAATGATAGAAACGATGTGATTAGTCGAAAGCGGGACATCGTCTGCAACATTAAAAACATTCGACGCGATCCTCTCGTCTTCGACAAGTCTTTCGATTATGAAATTCAAATTATCAATACTGAGAATTGATCTTCGATTCTCGAATTTTGCTAATGGCCAAGGGATGCCTTTTTCCACTATTTTATATAGCAAATTTAAGTTTCCTTTATTTCCAGGACCATGAATCATGCAGGGCCTAATTATAAAAATTCTTTTTCCCTTCGGAATGGGCTTAGATAATATATAACTTTCAGCTTGCAATTTTGACTCTCCGTACGGTGTCGAGGGACTCGGGTTAGCTTCTTCGGTTAATACCCCATTGACTGTGTCCGCAACTGCCTTGACCGAGGAAAAATAGATAAAAACCCGTGCGTCAGATTTCAGGTAAAGATCAAATAATCTTACGGTTAAATCTCGATTAATATCGAAATATTCCGATTCACTGGACGTGTTGGCGGTGTCATGAGCTTTACCCGCTAAATGAATAACGACGTCTGAGTATCTGTCAAATTTTGACACCCACCCTTTCCCGCGAAGAGAGAGAGCTGTAATAATATGCTGTCTTTGCTGAAAATGCTGATGTAAATGCTTTCCGATAAAACCCGAAGCACCAGTTATTGTGATTTTCATTATGTTAATCGATATAAGCTAATATTGTCGATGCCATTTGCTGATTCATTTTCTTTCTTGTAAACTTATTAACGAACGTTTCCCTCGCAAGCCTCCGATATCGGTACAAGGAAAGCTTTTCGACAAAATCCCGTACATTACAGGGCTCAAACAATATAAGGTTATCGATGTTCTCATCGGCAAATTTTGCAGCGAATCCTCTAACTCCTGCAATAATTGGAAGTGGAAAAGTAGCCAACTCAAAAAGTCTTGATGGTAAAACTTTTTCGAAGGCTTTAAAATCATTCAAATGAACAAAAAGAAAATCCGAACCACTATAAACATCAATCAATTCATCTCGATTCATAGGCGAGCGTAACTCTACATTATTCACTTTTAAATCCGTCAAGCCTTCTATTAGTTTCTGTTTTGCACCACCGTCGCCTATCACCGTGAATTTAAATCGTCCTTCTAGTTCTTTCGCTGCTTGTGGTATAATTTTATGAAGTCCTTGACCCTCACCAATGTTCCCAGCGTACACAATATTCTTAAGGTTCTCCGACTTCATTCTTTTAGTTGTCATTTCCACCCGATTAGCATGCATAAATATTTCATCTATACCATTAGGAAAATATGAAAAATTAGCTGATAAACCTTCAAAATACGGCTTAAATCCCTCAGAAATCAAGTTGATGTGTGACGCATAATTAAATGTTTTCTTTTCGACGCGTTTAATTAATGGCATTACGATTCTTTTTACTATTCCAGTAGGCAATACATCTTGTAACGTATCATAAAAAATGTCCCTGATATCTAAGTATAACGGAATTTTATGTCTTTTAGCTAGTTTATATCCGAGAAATGCAGTGAATAAACGAGACGATGATGCTACTACGAGGTCATAGTGCTTATTTCTAACCAAACGTCGCACTTCACTGTAGTACTTTTTGAAAGACAAAATTTGATCTTTCATTCCGCTTTTATGTGTAGGTATAGCTATTCTGGTTATGCAGTAATTGCCTCTCTCCTCGAACCGTGCTGCTTCCACTTCAAATGACGCGTACCGATTTGGCAGAGTGGTAAAAACGTCTATAGATGCACGTCCCGTCGCCTGTTTAGAAAGCTCCTCCACGAGCGGAGTGTTTCGGAATGAACCTGCACACAAATCAGGCTCAAAGTAAAAACTAAGGTATAGAATTTTTTTCAAAATAGTTCAGAAACTTAGGTAGTTAAATTAAATGCCTTTAAGAGGCGTTATTAACACCACAAAAATCCAAAATAATCTTTCCAGGAGATATTTTGAGTCCTTCAAACTCCCTATGTGCAACTAAGAAGACGATAATATCGGCCTCTTTAATCGCATCATTGAAATCCGTCAATTTATATAAGCTATGCTCAGCGATATTTGGCTCAACAATATAATATTCTTCACCATTTCCATCCTGCAGTATACGCTGAACGATATATTTAGCAGGCGATTCACGTAAATCATCAATATTAGGTTTAAAAGCCATGCCCATTAACGCAATTCTGGGCTCCCTATTTTCCTTAAGCTGGAACTCCTTTTTGGCTTGCTTTACTTTTTCCGCGCACCAAAATGCCTTGTGATTATTAATTTCTCGCGCCTTTCCAATTATTCTAGACTCTAGGGGAAACTCAGAGACGATAAAATAAGGATCCACAGCAATGCAATGTCCTCCGACACCACAGCCTGGTTGTAAAATATTTACTCTTGGATGCTTATTCGCTAGACGTATTAATTCCCACACATTAATACCCGCTTTATCGCAAATAATAGATAGTTCATTCGCGAACGCAATTTGCACATCACGTGAAGAGTTTTCAGTTAGCTTACACATTTCAGCGGTCCTCGCATTTGTTGAATGCAGTTGTCCTTTGACAAACTGTTTGTAAAACTCCATAGCCCGTTTCGTTGATACTTCGTTCACCCCTCCTATAACTCGATCATTATGGACTAATTCGTACATTACGTTGCCAGGTAAAACACGTTCGGGACAATATGCAAAGTAAATTTTACCGTATAATTCGGGTCGCTTGCTATAAATCAGTTCCATCATCTTTTCCGTGGTTCCTACTGGTGATGTAGATTCAATAATGTAAAGGTCTCCCTCCTTCAACAGTGGAATCACGGCTTCTGTCGCAGATTGGACGTACGAAGTATCCGGTTCATGATCACCTTTGAAGGGTGTTGGAACAACAATCAAATAGGTATCGGCTACCACCGGTGAAGTATCCGCTTTCAACAATCCACTTTGAACTGCATTCGCAACCGCTATGTTCAAATTAGGTTCGATGATATGAATTCGCCCCGCATTGATCGTGTCAACGACGTGTTGGGATATATCCACGCCATGTACAGGAATACCACTATTTGCAATTAAGGCCGACGTCGGCAACCCAATGTACCCCAACCCAATCGTTACAACTTTAGCTTTCATTATATTCTATTTTTTATAAATTCAACAATTCTATCACAAGCATTCCCATCTCCATATGGATTATGAAGCTCACTCATAGTGCGGTAGTAAGTAGGGTTCGATAGCAGTTTTTGAGCCTCGTCAACAATTTTATCACGATCTGTTCCCACTAAAATCACAGTTCCTGCCTCCACTGCCTCCGGTCTCTCCGTTGTATTTCTCATGACCAAAACCGGTTTACCTAAACTTGGCGCCTCCTCTTGAACTCCTCCGGAATCAGTAATAATTATAAAGGCTTGGTTCATCAACCAAACAAAAGAAGGATAGCTGAGAGGGTCTATGAGTGCAATATTATTTAATCCGGATAGCGATTCATATACTGGCTTCTTAACATTAGGATTTAAATGCACTGGATAAACAATCTGTACATCAGGATTATCCAAAGCTATCGTCTTTAATGCTTCGCAAATATTAATAAATCCTTGTCCATGATTCTCCCGTCGATGCCCAGTTACTAAGATAGTACGTCGTCGACTTGTCGTAATTGTCCTCAATAGATCAATCTCAGAACTCTGCATCGTCTTTACGCGTTCCGTGCTATCGTATAATGCGTCTATTACCGTGTTTCCAGTAACTAAAATCTGACTCAAATCGATATTCTCTCGCATCAAGTTATTTTTTGAAGCCTCGGTAGGTGCAAAATGATAATCACACACTCTGCTTGCGATTTGTCTGTTAATTTCCTCCGGAAAGGGAGAACGCTTATCGTGCGTACGCAAACCCGCTTCAACATGGCACACTTTAGCTCCCGAATAAAATGCCGCTATACTTGCTGCCATCGTAGTTGTCGTGTCTCCGTGAACATATACAAAATCTGGCTTGAAATCATCCAAAACTTCTTTAAGCCCTGAAACGATATCGGCTGTTAAAGTATAGAGGTTCTGATCAGGCTTCATTAAATCCAAATCGTAATCGGGGCGAATGTCAAAAAATCCCAAGACCTGATCCAACATTTCCCGGTGCTGTGCAGTGACACATACTTTGGTTTTAAAAGCTTGTTCTCGCTCTAACGCTTTAACTAATGGCGCCATCTTTATAGCTTCGGGTCGCGTACCAAAAACGACTAAATGCTTTGTCATATAGGTTGTGTTAATTGTTAATTCGAAATTTCTTTATATATCTCTGAATAAAAATTGAGGTTACACGCAATATAATTGAAGATACCTTTTCCCTATTGCAGTCCAATCATGAGCCTGTGCAATTTCAGCAGGATTGAAATCATATTCTCCATATTTAGATATTATTTTCCTTATACAATTAGCAATTTCTTTAGGGGAAGTAGATACCACTTTTTCTCCTATACTATTATCGTAAAACCCGTCGATGCCTTCTCCTTTAGTATAGATTACTGGTATTCCTTGCAACAGGGCTTCAATATATACCAATCCAAAAGTCTCGGCTTTCGAAGGCATGGCAAATATATCTGCGTTCCGAAATATCTCTCTCAGCTTGTCACGATCGTATTGTACTCCCAAGTATCGGACAAATGTATAATTCTCAACACATCTCATAACTCTGTTCTGGTCATCCCCGCCTCCGCCAACTAATACTAATTGACAATTCATTTTCTCATCATTTAAATGTCGGATTGCCCTAATTAAATTAAAAACGTTTTTGCCCTTATCAAACTTCCCCACATAGAGAATCTCAACCGGTTTCTCAGATGTTAAAACAAGACTTCTTTCTGTCACTTTATTATTGATCCAATAAGGGTCCACACCATTCGGTATGACTGTCATTTTATCATTTAATTTTTGGCTACTTGTATTGTTAGTTAGTAGTTCAGCTAACCTGATCTTATATACTGCCGAAATTAACGTGATCTTTTTAGCGTTTTCAAGGATTTTTCGACCTATGGTTCGCTCATGAATCAAATATCGATAGAAAACATTTAGGTCCGAGTTACGCACCGTAACTACATAGGGAATACGGTGTTTTTTCGACAGTAAATACGCTACTCCACCGTCGCTATACCAAGTATGGGCATGAATCTGACCAACCTCAGTTAGATCTATCCTATTTTCTATGTGGGTCATTATCTTTTTTATCTTACGTCGATAAAATAAGCGGTCCAGATGCTTGTTTAAAATCTTGTCGTAGATAATCTCAGATCCGGGCACCTTTAATTGGACATGATTTTTTCCAACCAACCCTTGGTGCTTAACTGGCGTGTAAACAATTTGCCTAACACCCAGCGAATCCAAATGACTAATCAAATTTTTATAAACCGTCGATCCCGAAAAATCATTTGTGATGTGTAATAACGTCATTGCCTTTCGTTAATAAACTATTGATTCTTTCCAGCTATACATTATTATCCATCTTAACTACTTATTGGGCAACTATCAATTACGCTGGAACAAATTAAAGCAATTTGCAAGTTAATGCCAACTTCCTCGTAAAGACTGACTACATTCATATTCTTAACTTAACATCTGAAATTAACCTACTATACGTAAGACGTACCCTACATCTATCTGAACGACCTCCAACAGCCACAAATCCCGCAAGATCAAAAAACTAAAACGGATCGATCATAGAGAAAAAAGCCGGGCCGCATCTTCATTAATTACCAAAGTAATACTGGAACTGCGTTTCCATTGTCCAACTTGGTCGTTGCTCATTAGGATTTAACAAATTTTGCTTAATCATTTTTCTAGAATACTGCGTCGGTGTGTCCCACCATACAATCCCGGATATTCCTCTGCCAGACCGTGATGTATAGTTCTCTACATATTTAATATAATCCAGCATATCTTTTCTAGGTATCAATTCGTGTCTCAATTTCCTACTATCAGTCGGAAACAATAAATACCAAAAAAAAGGAACTACAGGCTTATTGAGACGATCCGCATATTCAAATGAACGATCCAAATTTAATCTCAGGAACGCCAATGCCTGTTCTTTTCTTTCATAGGGAACATACATCGACGGAAAAATAACATCAACTTCTGACAAAATCGGGTCCAAAACACCTACAGAATTGACCCGAACACGTTTTTGATCGAGGGCCCTAAACGGTAAACCAAAAATTCCAACAATCATCTTTGGTCTTTTCGCCTTAACGTGACGTATTAACTCAATCAATTTATTTTCGGATTGTTGATAAACCGAACGTGATACCATCTGCCCCTTTACAATAACATTCCTCGTGACATTCTCGTATGCAACGTTTTCTAAATCTATACACAACAATTCTTCGCTGTTCTTATCAGGTACAATTTTGTCTAAGTAACTGTCAAGCAGCCTATAGTCCACGTCACCAGTGTTCTTCGGGTCCATCATGTATTGCAACAAGATTTTGATGTTTTCGAACTCCCATTCGGGACGATTCAAAGTAGACTGAATATCTTCTTTATATCTATCTTTAAAGATATAAATTCTCGATTGACCTTTCGATTGCAATAAAAACCCCAATAATATTATCGCTAAAAACCATTTAATTTTGCACATAAAAAAAACTTAAATTCTAAAGCCTAAACAAACCAAAACTATACCAAATTCCACCGCCCCTTGAGGAATGTAATTATATCTATGTTACTTCTCAAACAATTTAATGTGCTGCCCCCACACAAAGTCGACGGAAAACCCATTGAGAATTTTATCACGCGCATTTATTGAAATCCTTTTATATAAATCTTGATCACTATATAGTAACGATATTTTCTTCGAAATATCAGAAGAACTCCCATCCGTCAGATACCCAGTTTTCTCATTCTCGATCAGATCTGTAGTACCTGATGCTGGACTCGCCACGCATGGTAAACCCGAAGACATTGCTTCTAGAAGCGAATTTGATAATCCCTCAAATTTAGAGTTTAGCACGAAAACATCCGAAACTTTAAAATAAAGCTCTGGATCCGTTGTGTGCTCAATCCTTATACAGGCGTCTTTCAAATTATGCTTAGATATATACGATGAAATTTCGGTCTCAATGATGCCGTTTTCTCGATCGGGACCTACAATCAGAAACTGGAGTGACAACCCCTGTTCGATTAAATCATGTGTCGCTTCAACTATCGGTAAAATCCTCTTATTTGATGTCAACCCTCCGATATAACAAATCGTGAAAACATCCTGAATACCGTTAGCTTTACGTAACGCAGACTTCTCTCCAGAATCTGCTGGAGTGAACCTATCTGTATCGACCCCGTTGGGGATATAAAAGACTCTTGCCCGATCAATCCCCTGTTCGACCAGACTTTTTGAAATATCAGAACTAACCGAAAAATACCCCGACATTCTATTCGATTGGTGTTTTCTGAGTGCACTGAAACCTAAAATTTTACTCAAGTTTCCATTATTCGTGAATCCTCCACTAACGCCCGTAATCTTAATAAACGCTTTCTTATTCCCAGATGAAAAAAGTAACGCCGGAATAAATGTATAGAAGTAAGCGGTTAGCCCATGAAACACATCATATTTTTTCCGATGTCTAAGAATCCAAAAAGTTGACTTAATTAAAAAAAGAACAACATTGAATAGACCCTTTTTCTCCAAATTGCCAATTTGAATTTGTTCATCATAGACAGTTGGGAAAGCCCCTTGTCGGGAACTACCATGCACTAGAGTTACACGAACTTCTTGATCTTTGTTAGATCGATATAAACGATAAGCACTCGTGCCCGGTCCCCAATAATGAGTTCCAGCCCCAAAAGGAGCCCATAGTAAAATCCTCATCCCTTTTCTATTCTTGCAACTAAATCCGAAACCATCCATTCCTGGGGGCAAAAAGCTTCCTCATGCCAAACAACGTGTCGATCCCAATATCCCATAGCATGATCAAGGAATCGGAGAGGGAAGCCATAACTGATTTCGACGATCAAAATATTCCCATCTCTCTTGTCTTTTATGAAGTCCATAGAAATAGATTGGCCCTTTAATTTATCAGCAATTTTGAAAGCTGTTTCGATATAACGTTTGTCAAAGTTCTCAAATTCGTAAACTGCATTCCCAGCTCCAGACGCTCGAAAGTCGTTCTCTCGAACAAGCCGTTTAACCGCCACAGCTCTGTCTCCAATGACTGAAATCCTCATATCATAACCGTCATTCTCTACAAAATCTTGGAAATATACATACCCCTTTTCTCGACTTTGTAGCTTCGCATACTCGGGCTTTATAACGAATCTGCCAACAGCCTTCAATAGATTGACTGGCTTTTTTGTCTTTTGATATCTTAGCAGGTCGTCTTTGACGGCGTTTTTAATAGTATATTGAGAGAATCCACGGTTAAAGGCTCTATTTATCAACCGTATACATTCATTAAGATTTTTAACTAAAAGCACATTTTTGGATCCTGCCCCCCCCTTCAACTTGAACACCTTCGGAAAGGTGGTGTTTTTTGCCCACGCCATTGCTTCTTTCTTATCATAGAAAACATAGCTTGGTACTAACGGCGCCTCGATCGCTTCTAACAAATATTTTTGCGCAACCTTATCGTCAAAATGCCAACTCGATTTGATATCTGGAAATACATGTACACCGGCGTGCTCTAACGAAAAAAGCACGTTGCTAGCGACTAATCTGTCTTTATAATTTGCATGGTGATAATGCCACATTAATGCGTCACAGTCCTTCAAATTATCTACGATATCTGTTCCGAAGCAGTCAACCAATTTATATGGTATACCTTTCTTCTCACAATACGTAATCCACCTTCCGGAAAAACTGCCTTCTCGGTGATGTATAGCTATTTTCATTTTTTATTGTTTTCTAAAAATTCGGATTTATGCTAGATTTATTTCAATTAATAATTTTGATGATTATTCAGTTCCTTTGACAATTTCCTTTGAGACAAAGTCAAAACGACGAGAAATAGCACGAAGTAATAACTATGAAAAGCAAGTCCTTTGAATCCAAGAATAATATGCCACGCAAAAACAGCGATGAAAAAATAAGTCAGCGGTCTAAATGCTCCTAATGAAACTAATATTTTACAATACCTAATCATTAGGTAGACAAAAAACACGGTGGCAGGTAAGCCGAAATAGTAAATCAGTCTCAAATAACCAATATCAGTGAACATATAATACCCACCATCCGAATTTTGCATTTTAGCATCCCCTATTAACCAAGTTCTTGTTTCGTCTGGAAAAACATACATCTCTAGTTGTTTATTAGTACTACTGCTTTGGAACCCCTTTCCCTCTGACGCGTTAATGAAGAGCTCGAATGCAAAATTAAATGCTCGTTCGAACTTGCTCATGTCTAAGATTGCCGTTGAAAGGAAATAGACAAGCGGAATTAAGAAAACACATAAGAGGACGATTTTCACATTATTCATAACAAACAATAAAACACTCTGTGATCTGGCTGCTGTCACCATAATGCCACCAAGAATCATCGCAATGAAGAACGAGCGTCCTGTCATCATTCCTCCAAAAACAATAATCAAAAAAGCAGCCCAATAAAACAATTTATTACTAGTAAGCCTGTTTTGATGAACGAAAGGTAGTATTAATAATGAGAAAAATGCCACACCGTACTTTATTGTTCCTGAAAAAAACGAACTTCCTATTCCGACAAACCGAACATTCAGCAATGCCATAGTATCCTCGAATTCTTTATGAGCGATCTCTGCGTTTAATAGAGAATAATAAGAGACGTAATACACTGGGTTTATATAAAATATTATTCCAATTACGGCTTGAAGTACTGCAGCGAGCACAATGTAATACAGCACTGTACCAATCGAAAGATTTTTATACGCCCACCGCCCAATTGAAAAAACAAAATATGCGGAAAAGAACTCGAAAAAAACATTTACTACACGAATGATAAAATACGTATCATAAGTTCCTATTACTTGCAGCTGGACAATAAAGGCTAAACAGAGTAGCACAAACGTAAGCAACAAAAACCGACGAGTATAAATAGATGAAATTAACTTAACTGTGTCCCGCTGATTAAATACTAACAGCGTGAAACCAAGAAGCTGTAAGATCCGGTCAATAGGTATGGGCGACACTTTTGGGAAGATCGGATACAAAAAACAAAATAATATTAGTAAAAATGCTGCTTTCTTCATCGTCCTAGCTTGAAAGGCTTAATATATCATTAACATCACTCATCTCGACCTTTTGTTAAATAACAAGTTGAAAATTATGCTTTATTAGAAGACGAAATATTTCAATCAAGTCAAGCTCCTTAACATTCCTTTTTATTCGATTCAGCAACATTTTCTTATAATATATCCTTTCAAATCCCTTTAAACCTCTAAGATCAATTATGGACAAAATTGATTTTTCATAGGTTGATTTACCTGCAGACAAAGAATTATCATTACCCACTTGATATATCGCAGTAATCGCAGTGTTTTTTACAATTTTATATTTACGGCCGAGTCGTGCCCAAACATCAAGATCTTCGCCTCGATTTAGGCTAGGATTGAAAAAACCGACTTCATAGAAACATTTTTTGTTAACCACTACAATGCTTGTCCATATCAGAAGTTCGTGTAATGCTTCACGGAAGTAATCGTCAACAACAAAAATACTAGAGGTACGTGAATGTCTAAACATTACCCTTTTGTCGGAAAACTCAAACGATGTCACATACACGCATTCTTTCGGAAACACACTCATCATCGCCACTATTTGCTCCAAATGATCCTCTTTCCATACATCATCGCCATCAAGGAATGCTATCCAATCAAAAGTAGCGTTCTTAATGCCAGTATTTCTAGCAGCCGAGACTCCCTGATTCCTTTGGCTAATCAACCTAATTCTCTGATCTGTAAATTCTTGGAGAATCGCGACACTTTCATCAGTCGATCCATCGTTAACAACTAGCACTTCAAAGTCATGAAATGTCTGGTTCAACACAGATTGTATGGTACCTCTTAAACTCTTCGCCCTATTATATAATGGGATTACAATTGAAAACATTCTAGTCGGATATTAAAATGGAGGTGAAGTTCAGTCGCGCCAACTCTATCATTCGTGAGGTTGCTAACGGCTTAGAATAAGCACCAGAATTATTAACTATTTCGAGTATCTGATTAGCTTTACTATCAATATCGTAATCACTATTAAACAGTCGATAATCGTTATTATACCCCACATCGCTTAAAAAATCAGCACACTTCCGATGGTATTCATTTAGCATAAAAGGCGTATTAGCGAAACAAGCAAATATGGCAGCATGGAGGCGCGTAGTAATTACGAAGTCACATTCGGATATGCTTTCCCACATGTCTCGGGTTTTTTTGTTATAATTAATTATACGGTATTTTTTCGGTTTCGCCTTTTCAATCGTTTGTTCTGTCAAAAATCTGTCGCCAATACGATTATTACCATTGATTATATAAAAGTTGAACTGGATATTGTCTTGCATATCCAGCTTCTTAATCAAATCCACAATCATTCTATTGCGAATACGTTCTCGATCTATATCCTGTTGTCCATCAAGGGATTCATAAGGGCATACGCTTATCCCAATAACTTTTTCTTCAAAGTCCCTTGCCGCGCGCTGTACATCAAAATTGTATATTTCAGGTAACAAAGCTGCTAAATCAAAAGCACGTACTGGCTGATAAGGCAGGTTCAAATTCGAGACGAAATCGTAGGAGGACTGATCTCTGACAGCTAAAAAATCGATCCTTTTCAGATAATCTATAACTGCACGCTCATCGGATGACGATTTGAATGGCCCAACTGAAACCCCTATTCCACCTAACTTAATATCACGTCCTTTTTTTTTCAAATCTAACGCCTTCATTTTCAGATTCGAACTCGCCATTTTACTATGAATTGTCGAGCCACCCGCCGAAATTAGGTAATCGGTATTTCTTAATAGTAATTCCAATTGCATTCTGTATGTTTTGGGCAATCTATACGGATATGCTTTCGATGGATGTACTGTCTCTGGCAAAATATTATCTTTTGAGAGAAAACGGACTTGTTGTTTCCCCCATATCTCTCGAGCTCCCCAGGATGCAACTTCGACAAACGCGTCGTCTCCGGTATTTTGAAATCCGTAAAAACCAGTAAATAGGATGTCTGTTTTGAACATTTTATATTTTTATTAAAGCTTTAATAGAGACGAGTATTTTCCGATCGACAATCGCTATTAAGAATAAATAAGCGACCGCAAAAACTAATGTAATCAATAGTATAGATAAAAAAGAGGAAAATCCAGCTCCGTTTGTAGTATTATATACAATAATTGCTATAGCCGCAGCAATCACACCGCTAATAAATATTTTTCGGATATCCTTAATCTGTTCTGATACGCGGTAGTTAATTAATTTACCACTATACAAGGCGTTTAAAAAAGCAAACAAAACCGAGGTAACCGTCAGAGAATAAACCAACGGTAAGATTCCAAAAGGCAGCGTAACGGCAATAGCTATCACTCCAACGATCTTTTTTATTATTTCGAGCTTCAAAAACATATCACTTTTGCCTTTCACCTTTAAAATATTCAAATTATAAACACCAATGGGTCTAAAAATAGACGCTATTGCTAAAATTTGAAAATACGGAACACTTGGCAACCACTTATCACCCAACAACAGCAAAAACAGATCTTCTGCAATAACGATTAACAACAGCATTAAAGGAACAACAGCGAATAAAATTAGCCTCATCGATAAGCGATATGCTGATTTCAGCTGATCGTCGTTCTTCAAACTAGAAAAGAGAGGATATGTCACCTTATTCATTACTGTAGAAAGCTGTTTCACAGGGAAAAGCCGCAGGTTTTCGGCTTGACTGTAGAACCCCACCGTTGCGGGAGAGAACATCTTCCCAATTACAATATTATATGCGTCATTGTAGACAGTGTCTAACACTCCAGAAAAAGTCATCTTATAGCCAAAGTTGAAATGATATTGAAATCTCCGTTTATTAAAAATAAAAGATGGCTTCCATTTTATAAACATCCAATTTTGCAACGTGAATACAATTGTTTGTGTAAGATTGAGCCAGACTAAACTCCAAACTCCATATCCTAGATAGGCTAGACAAACACCAACCACAGCGCCAATAATTGTCGATGGAACCTGAAGTTTCATCTGTAATTTAAAGTTCATCTCTTTCGTGAGCTTTGCTACATGTACAGCTACGAAAGATCGAATAACGAACGAAATTGCGTAAACTCTTAGTATTGCTATCAGAATCTCTTGGTTATAGAACTTCCCTATTAACGGTGCTGAAAAATAAACTAGAGCATAAACAGCTATACTTACAACAAGGTTTGTGACAAAGACGGTAGAGTAATCTAATTGATCGGGTGTTTTGGTTCGGATGAGCGAGCTTGTCATGCCACTATCCATCAGCATTTGACCTAAAGAGATGAAAACTGACAACATTGCAATGAGACCAAACGCTTCTGGCATCAGTAATCTGGCAAGAATAATTTGCACCACAAAATTTATAAGCTGTATGCTAAATTGCTGTAAAAACGTCCAAATAACCCCGCTAACGGCTTGTTTCTTTAGCTTAATATTCTCTCTCACCTTATTTTTTACTTATATCAGAGATTAAGTTGGTCAACATCGAATCGACGCATTTCTTTCTATCAGGAATTCTCTATTCTAAAACCCTATAAAGGTAAGGTATAGAATCTATCGCTCGTATACCCCCCGTCTCGCAAGAGGGAAAGATCAAAATCAGCACATCACAACCTGTTGACAGTTTCGCCACTTAGGACACCTTTAACGTCGTAAATAACCGATTTTTCCTTTTGCAACTTTTCAATCTCCAGCTCCAGAAACTCTTTGTGCGCAACCCCCAAAACAATAGTGTCATACTGACGTTCAACATCAAGCTCAGCACAGCAATCTAAACCGTACTCGTGTCGCACTTCTTCCCGCTTAGCCCACGGATCGTAGATCGATACCCTGACTCCATATTCTTGGAGCGCTTGAACGACGTCAACAATTTTGGTATTACGTACATCAGGACAATTCTCTTTAAATGTGATGCCCAACATGAGCAGGTCAGCACCATTTACATTAATCCCCTTTTTAATCATGCACTTGACTACTTGTGATGCCACGTAGCTACCCATAGAATCATTCAATCGTCTACCGGCTAAAATTATCTCTGGATGATACCCGTGTTCTTGCGCCTTCTGCGCTAAATAGTAAGGGTCAACGCCGATACAATGCCCGCCAACAAGGCCCGGCTTAAACGGAAGAAAATTCCATTTCGTGCCAGCAGCTTCTAAAACCGCGTGAGTATCGATATCAAGAATATTAAAAATCTTTGCTAATTCATTAACAAAAGCGATGTTAATATCACGTTGTGAATTTTCAATTACCTTAGCGGCCTCAGCCACTTTGATATTCGGAGCAAGATGCGTCCCTGCAG
>Ga0079224_100003900_pt1 | contig 19050 bp, 17 predicted proteins | sample Stecom2015_FD_80414 | JGI IMG/M metagenome (GOLD analysis project Ga0079224, IMG submission 80414) | Agricultural soil microbial communities from Utah to study Nitrogen management - Steer compost 2015 | ecosystem: Environmental > Terrestrial > Soil > Agricultural land | place: USA: Utah... | reverse complement strand
GTGCCCTGGAAGTCGCCGACGTTCAGGACCTCCTCCTCGAAGTCGAGCGTGCGCCAGCTGAGGGCGCCCTCGGCGTAGTCGAAGTAGCGGTCGACGGGGCCGGTGTAGACGACGGGGATCTGCCCCACGACGGCGGCCTTGTTGAACGGCTGCGAGGCGTCGAAGAAGTCGGTGTCGAGCTTGACCGTGATGTTCGGGTGGTCGGCCATGCGCTCGAGCCACGCCGTGTAGCCGTCGGTCGGCAGGCCCTCGTGCGTGTCGTTGAAGTACCGGTTGTCGTAGTTGTAGCGCACGGGGAGGCGGCTAATGATGTCGCCCGAGAGCTTCTTGGGGTCGGTCTGCCACTGCTTCGCGGTGTAGTCGCGGAAGAACGCCTCGAACAGCGGGCGGCCCACGAGGGCGATGCCCTTCTCCTCGAAGTTCTGCGCCGACGCGACGTCGAACTCGCCCGCCTGCTCCTTCACGAGCGCGCGCGCCTCGTCGGGCGAGTACGCGGCCTGGAAGAACTGGTTGATCGTGCCGAGGTTCACGGGCAGCGGGTAGACCACGCCTGCGTGGTTCGTGTACACGCGGTGCACGTAGTTCGTGAACGTCGTGAAGCGGTTGACGTACTCCCACACCCTCTCGTTCGACGTGTGGAAGAGGTGGGCGCCGTAGCGGTGCACCTCGATGCCCGTCTCGGGCTCGGCCTCGCTGTATGCGTTGCCGCCGATGTGGTGGCGGCGCTCGATCACGGTGACCTTGCGGCCCGCGTTCGCTGCGCGCTCGGCGATCGTGAGTCCGAAGAAGCCCGAGCCGACGACAAGAAGATCGGTGTCCATACCGGTCATTCTTCCATCCGACGGCCCCCGAACCTGGCAGGCTCGGGCGAATGTCACGGGAAGATCACGCGTCGCGGCGCGCGACGAGCCGTCGGATCCGCCGCGCGGCGCGCCCCGCGAGACCCCGCGCCGCGTCGCGCAGCCGCCATCCCTCGCAGCGCCACCATCGCACGGGCCACGGGTGCGCGTGCGCGATGCCGAACTCGGCCGCGATCGCGCGCGGCATCATCGACGCGGGCCCGTCGATGCGCTTGCCCGAGTGGTTCTCGCCCGTGTCGACGTGATAGACGCTGCCCGCGAAAGGCAGCGGCGCGAGCGGAAAGCCGTGCTCCGCGAACCACACGTCGGCGTCGCGGTGCTTGCCGAGAATGAAGCGCGCCCGCTCGCCGAAGGCCTCGAGCACCTCGGCCTGCGTCGCGCTCGCGGGCAGGCCCTCGGGCACGGCGTACGCCCGCCACGGCACGACGTAGCACGTGCCGCACACGCGATAGAGGTCGTCGATGCGCTCGCCCGCGCCGCGCGCGCTCGAGTAGCGCCATCCGTCGGCGATGTACCAGCTGGGCGACGCGGGATCCTGCGCCCCCACCCACCGCACGAGGTCGCGGTGGACGAAGTCGTCGGCGTCGAACACCATGACGAAGTCGGGCTCATGCGTCCGCGCCGCCAGCAGGCCGACCGCGAGCTTGCTGCCCTTGTCGGCGATGAGCGCCTCCCAGCGCTCCTCGCGCTTCACGGGCTCGGCCGTCGGCGGGAAGTCGACCGGCACGAACGTCGTGCGCGGCGGCAGCGCGAACGACGGCGGCCTGTTGCCGACGACGATGACGACGTAGTCGTCGCTCGTCTGGCGCGCGATCGACCGCAGCGTGCGCTCGAGGAGCGCCTCGACCCTGCCGTAGTCGGTCGCGTTGGCGGGGTGGCGCAGCGAGGTCACGAAGGCGAGGGTCACGGTGCGTCAGTCTAGGCGCTGCCCCTGCGACCGCGGAGCCGCGACAGGATCCCGCGCGGCGGCGCCGGCTCGGGCGCCTGCTCACGCTCGCGGTCGGCGAGGAACGCCTCGCCCGACGCCGGGGGCTCCTCCCCCGTCGCGATCGCGCGCGCGAGCGACACCTTGCCGGTCGCCGCGACGCGCGCGACGACGTCGGGCGTCCGCCGCTCCGCGAGCGCGCGGGCGAGCGCCTTCGCGACGCGCTGGTCGATGTCGCCGCGCGCGGGGTTCGCCCGCAAGAAGGATCCCAGAAGCCGCGCGATCTCGTCGCCGGGCGCCGCGGATCCCTCGGACGACGCCGCGAGGAGGTCAACGAGGTGCGCGGGCTGCTCGGCCGCGAGCTGCGCGGTTCGCAGGAGCGCCTGCGCCGCCGCGTCCGGGGCGTCTCGCCCCACGGCGAGCGCGAGCGCGGCCTGCGCACGCGCGCCCTCGGCCCGCAGCCGCGCATCGTGCCGCGACGTCCTGTCGACGGGGCGGGGCCCGCCCTCCCACAGGTCGCGCGGGAACGCCGCCTCGAGCGCGTCGAGGTCGACCTCGGGCGGCGCGACGGGGCCGAGCTCGAGGGCCTCCTCGACAGACGAGGCGAAGCGCACATCGGCGCGCCCCGTTCCCGCGTAGTAGTCGAGGTACTTGAAGGGGTGCTCGGCCGCGGGGACGAGCGGCCGCGACGGCACGCCGTACGCGTCGGCCAGCACGAGCGCGTGCAGCGAGCTCGCCACGACGAACGTCGCGGCGCGGATGCGCGATGCGATGTCGAGCGGATCCCCGAGCGGGCTCAGCACGCCCTCGCCGCCGACGCGGTCCAGCTCGTTGAGGTTCGGCACGACGAGGACATCAGCGGCGCCCGCGGGCTCGACGTCCGGCAGCAGCCGCGGCAGCAGCAGCGCCGGATCCCCGAACACCTCGGGCGTCGGCACGCCGCTGCCGAGCAGCACGGCGCGCGTGAGCGGCCCGCGCACGGCCCGCACGTCGAGCGGATATCGCACCCGCTGGCGCACCTTGCCGTTGACGCCTGCGCCCCACACCACATCGCCCGGCTCGGCGAAGTGGATGACGCTGCCGACCGACAGCAGGCGGGCGCCCGCCGGCGCGACCGCGTCGCCCGCGAGCGCTGCGACGAGGAGCGGCCCGATCTCGTCGCCGAAGTTGGCGGCGGCGCCCGGGTCCTCCGGGATCCACCGGGGGACGCGGACGCCGCCGATCGTGCTGTCGTGGAAGCTCACGCGCTCATGATGTCAGGAGCAGCTGTCAGGAATAGCGGACGATCGTGCCCTTGCCGGGCGTCCACTGGATGTACCCGTGCTCGAACTGCTGCCGGCACGCGCCGCCCGCGTACGTGCACTTCTCGCCCGACGTGGGGTAGCCGAGGCGGCTGTGCTCGTTGCCGAGGTCCTGGTAGCGGTTCATGATCGAGCCGTAGATCGGCTGCGATCCCCCGGCCTTCGACGAGTAGACCTTGCCGCCCGCGAACTGCTGGTAGCAGGCGCCGCCCTTGAGGCCGCACTTCGTGCTCGTCGTGGGATACCCGAGCTTGCCGCTCTCCTTGCCGCCGGCCTTCCAGCCGGCGATCATGCGGTTCGCGACCGCGTGGCCGCCCGTCGCCGACGACCAGAAGGTCGCGCCGCCCGAGAACTGCTGGTAGCAGCCGCCGTTCTTGAGGCCGCACGTCATGGCGCGCTTCGGGTAGCCGAGCGATCCGTTCTCGCGGTTCACCTCGCTCCATCCCTGGAGGATGGCGCGCGTGACGGGCACCGAGCCGTTGCTCGACGAGTAGACCGCGCCGCCCTGGAACGCCTGGTAGCAGCCGCTGTGCTTGAGGCCGCACTTCAGGTTCGCGTTCGGGTAGCCGAGCGCGCCCTTCTCCTTGTTGACGGCGTTCCAGCCCGGCAGGATCTTCCCGCCGACCGTGCTCGCGCCCGTCGCGGGCGACCAGTACACGCCGCCGCCCTCGAACACCTGGTAGCAGCCGCCCTTCGCGAGGCCGCACCGCTCATCGGAGGTCGGGTAGCCGAGCGATCCGTTCTGCGCTCCCCCGGACCGCCACTCGACGCGGATCGATCCGGTCGTGAAGTGGGCCCCCGTCTTCTTCGACCAGAAGATCTGGCCGCCCTGGAAGTCCTGGTAGCAGCCGTTGTAGCGCGACAGACCGCACTTCTCGGCGCTGATCGGCTGGCCGAGCTTGCCCGAGGCGCCGCCGAGCGACTTCCACTTCTCGCCGATCGCGCCCGTCACGGACGGCGTGTTCGGCTTGGACGGCTTGGACGGCTCGCGCGTGCCGCCGAACCAGTCGGTGTAGTAGTTGTAGAAGTTGCGGTTGCCGTAGGCCGAGCATGAGTCGCCGACGCCGTAGCCGGCGTTCAGCGCCGCCCGGTTCGGCTGGTACGGCGTGTAGTAGTACAGCGCCGCGGTCGCCTTGTTCTCGATGCGCACGGCGCCCGATCCGCACGACGCGTTCGGGTGGTAGCGCACCTGCGAGGTCTTGCCGACGGGATACCAGCTGAAGTACGAGTCCTTCGTGTACCGCTGCAGCTGGTACGCGGCCATGTACATCTGGTTCTGGAAACCGAAGTACTTCGCGTTGCACGCCGCGTCGTCGGGGCACGCGTAGCCCATCGCGATGTCGTAGCGGAACTGGCTCGGCCACGTGTGCGTGACGAGGCCCTGCTCCTTCTGCAGCATGACGATGAGCACCTTCTCGCTCACCTTGCACGCCTTCGAGACCTTCGAGATGATCGTCGCCGCCGACTCGTTGCGGCCGCCCTGGTACGACCGCGTGCAGTACGAGTTCGGCCACTGCGAGACGGTGTTCATCTTGAAGTCCTTGAGGCAGGTGTAGTTCGGGTCGCACGAACGGACCTTGCCGTTGAAGAAGCTCTGGATCTGCGAGGCGCTCATCGTGCCCGACGTGTACATCTTCGCGTCGCTGATGATGTTGCCGGGGCGGAAGCCGCTGAGCGTCGCCGCGCGCAGGCCGTCCTGCGTCGCCGAGTACGCGCCGGGATCGGCCTCGTCCTCGATGTTCGACCCGATGTAGTCGCCGTTCTCGGGGGTCGGGATCTCGCCCACGATGTCGTCCTCGGGCGCCTCGGTGGGCTCGGGGGTCGGCTCGGCCGTCGGGGCGGGCGCCTCGGTCGGCTCAGCCGTCGGCTCCGCAGTCGGCTCGCCCGTTGGATCCGTCGTGTAGCCGTCGCGGATGACGCCGTCGTCGGGCGCCTCGGTCTCGGCGGGCGCCGGCTCGACGGTCGGGGCGGGCGTCGCGGCGGGATCCGTCTGCGCCGACGCCGCAGATGGCAGGAGGCCGCCGACGAGTGCTGCGAGTGCCAGGATCCCGAAGACCGCCGAGCTCTTTCGGGCGCGGCTGGAGGACGTTCTGAAGCGACGCATGGTAACCAGTGTGACAGATGTGACTCGTGTGCAACACCCGAAATCGTGCGATCCCTGATCCGGCGCATACCATGTGCCCATGCGTCACGGCCCCCAGGTGCTCGTCTTCCCGGCCTATCTGAACAACGCGTTCCTCAATCTGCTCGAGCTCGCGCCCCGCGCCAACGGCTTCCGCGTCACGGGCGCGCACACGTTCGACGACCTCGTGCGCGAGGCGCGCACGCTCGGCGAGGGCGACGTGCTCCACCTGCACTGGACGACGCCGATCGTGCAGCAGGCGCAGTCGGAGGCCGACGCCCGGCGGCGCCTCGCGCGAATCGAGCGCCTGCTCGGCGACGTCCGTGGCCGGGGCACCCGCCTCGTGTGGACGCTGCACAACCGCCTGCCGCACGAGCTGACCTTCCACGATCTCGAGGTGCGGCTGTACCGCCTCATCGCGGCACACGCCGACGCCGTACACATCATGGCGCCGCACACGCCCGAGGCCGTCTCGGACGTCGTGACGCTCGACCCGCGCACGATCCGCCAGATCCCCCACCCCAGCTACGAGGGCGTCTACGACACGTCGGTGACGCGCGGCGACGCCCGCGCCTCGTTCGACATCGCTGGCGACGACACCGCCGTGCTCTTCCTCGGCCAGATCCGCCCCTACAAGGGCGTCGACGCGCTCGCGACCGCCGCGGCCGCCGCCGACGCGCGCCGCGAGAACGACGTCGTGCTCATGCTCGCGGGCGCCGTCAAGGAGATGCCGCGCGCCGAGTTCGCCGCGTCGCTCCCCCGCGACCTGCGCACCGCGACGCACCTCGGCTTCGTCGACGACGCCGACATCGCCCGGTGGTTCCGCGCGGCCGACGTCGCCTGCTTCCCGTACCGCTCGATCCTCAACTCGGGCAGCGTGCACCTCGCCGCGACGTTCCACGTGCCCGTGATCCTGCCGGGCGATCCGCTCCTGCGCCGCCAGTTCGGCGATCAGCCCTGGGTGGCCTTCTTCGACCCGGCGGACCCCGAGGCCTCGATCGCCGACCTCCTCGCCGACCCCGCCCTGTTCGAGGGGCTCGGGCCCGACGACTTCGAGGCCTTCCTCGCGCCGATCGCGCCCTGGGAGGTCTCGCGCGAGTACTCGGCGCTCCTGACCGAGCTCAGCGGCCGAGCCGCCTGAGCGCCGCCCGCGCCCCGCGGCGCGCGAAGCCTCGGGCGCCGCGCGCGATCCGGCCACGCCTGCGCCGCACGACGAGCACGCGGTCGACGACGTCATAGAGGAAGGCGTCTCGCTCCGAGTACGGCGGCAGCTCGAGCCTCGCCTCCATGCCGATCGCCGAGCCGTCGTCGAGGATCGCGACGGGCGTGAGCGGCCGGTGCAGCGGCAGGGCGTGCGCGGGGAAGGCCGCGTGGAACGTGCGCACGCCGTCGTCGCTCACGCGCCACGCGACCGACACCGGTTCGATGACGCGCAGCGCGCTGTCGGCGATCGACGCCTCGCCGTCGAGCAGCGCGGGCCGCGCCTCGCGGGATCCCGGCGCCACGGCGCCCTCGATCACGAGCACGTCGCCGCCCGCGAGCTGCTGCACGCGCGGCGCGAGCTCCTCGCGCGCCGCGATCCGCGCCGCGTCGCCCGTGCCGGCCTGCCACGCGTCGGCCGCGAACAGCCGCACGCGCGGGCCGAGCGCGCGCGTCGCCTCCGCGACGAGCGCGCCCCACGCGGAAGGATCCCCGTCGCCGCGAGGCTGCGCGAGCTGCCGCGCGAGGCGCTCCACGACCATCGACGCCTCGTCCTCGGTGAGCGCGTCGGCCGGGACCTCCTCGAGGAAGGCGCGCCACGTCGCGACGAGGTCGGCGCGCTCCTCGGACGGATCCGTGCCGTCGCGGTGCCCGCCCGCGACGCGAGCCGCCGCGTGGGCCGCAGCGAACCGGCCGCGGGCCGCGAGCTCGAGCGTGATGCGCCGCAGCGGGCCGACCTCGTCGGGCACGGGCGTCTTCTCGAGCAGCAGCCGCAGCTGGTGCTCGACGCGCTCGTCGTCGCCCGTCGGCTCCTGCCACGCGAGCAGATAGCGCGTGACCGCGACGAACCCGTCGCGGTCCCACACGAGGCGCCCGAAGACGTCGGAGAGCTCGGGGATCCCGGCCTCCGCGACGAGGCGCGCGCACTCCGTCTCCTGTTCGAGGTAGCTCACGAGCGAGGCCGCGCCCCCCGCCCGCGCCGTCATCGAGCCGGCGCCCGGCCGCTCGCGATAGACGTAGACGACGTCGGGCACGATGTCGATCGTGCGGGCCGCGAGCAGCGCCCGCACCATCGGGACGATGTCGTTCGAGCGCGGCACGTCGGGGAAGGCGATGCCGCTGTCACGCCAGAACTCGCTGCGGAACGCGCGGTTCCAGCAGGGGCGGCTGTAGGCGAGGGTCGGCTCGTCGGCCAGCGCGACGCCGCGCGCGGGCCGGTCGAACGCCGGCATCGCGGCGGTCGGCCGCCAGGTGTCGACCGCGCGGAACTTCAGGTAGTCGCCGATGGCCATGTCGGATCCCGACGCCTCGAGCGACTCCGTGAGCGCCTGGTACGCGCCGTCGGGGATGAGGTCGTCGCCGTCGGCGAACACGAGGTAGCGCCCGCGGGCCCGCGCGGCGCCCGCGTTGCGCGCGGATCCGCCGCCGCGCCCGGGCGAGTCGACGACCACGACGCGAGGGTCGCGCTCCGCGACCGATCGCGCGAGGTCGGGCGTGCCGTCAGTCGAGGCGTCGTCGACGACGATGACCTCGAGATCCTCGAGCTGGCGCAGGACCGAGTCGAGCGACTGCCGCAGCCAGGGACGGACGTTGTGGGTGGGGATGACGACCGACAGCAGCGGGGTGCGGGCGTCGCCAGCGGGGCGCGCGGATCCTGACATAGCGGCACCAGGATATGCGACGCTCGCCGTGGCAGGATAGGACGGGTGCCCGCGAGGGCAGTTCTCGCGTCGGATGAAGGAGACTTCCACATGCAGTTGAGCGTGATCGGTTGCGGCTACCTGGGTGCCGTGCACGCGGCCGCGATGGCCTCGCTGGGCCACACCGTCGTCGGCATCGACGTCGACGAGCAGAAGATCGCGAAGCTCTCCGCGGGCGAGCCGCCGTTCCACGAGCCCGAGTTCGCGGAGATCCTCCGCGCGGGCCTCGACTCGGGCAACCTCACCTTCTCGACCGACTACGCCGCGATCGCCGATGCCGACGTGCACTTCATCGGCGTCGGCACGCCGCAGCGCAAGGACGGCCAGGGCGCCGACATGACGTACGTCAACGCGGCCGTCACCGACCTGCTGCCGCACGCGAAGCGCGGATCCCTCATCGCCGGCAAGTCGACCGTGCCGGTCGGCACGGCCGCCCGCCTCGCCGAGCAGGCCCGCGAGGTCGGCGTGCGACTCGCGTGGAACCCGGAGTTCCTCCGCGAGGGCTTCGCCGTGAAGGACACGGTCGACCCCGACCGCCTCGTCTACGGCGTCTCGGAGGAGACCCGCGACGAGGACATCGCGACGCTCGACGCCGTCTACTCCTCGATCCTCGAGCGCGAGACCCCGCGCCTCGTGACCGACTACGCGACGGCGGAGCTCGTGAAGATCGCGGCGAACAGCTTCCTCGCGACGAAGATCAGCTTCATCAACGCGATGGCCGAGATCGCCGAGGTCACGGGCGCCGACGTCACGCAGCTCGCCGACGCGATCGGCCACGACGTGCGCATCGGCCGCAAGTTCCTCAACGCCGGCGTCGGCTTCGGCGGCGGCTGCCTGCCGAAGGACATCCGCGCCTTCACGGCCCGCGCCGAGGAGCTCGGGCGCGGCGAGTCGGTCGCCTTCCTCAAGCAGGTCGACGAGATCAACCTCCGTCGCCGCCAGCGCGTCGTCGACCTCGTCGTCGACTCGTTCGACGGTCAGCCGTTCGGCCACCGCGTCGCCGTGCTCGGCCTCGCGTTCAAGCCCGACAGCGACGACATCCGCGACTCCCCCGCCCTCGACGTCGCCGTGCGCCTCAAGGGCCTCGGCGCCGAGGTCGTCTCGTACGACCCGCAGGCCATGGAGACGGCGCGCCGCGCACACCCGCAGCTCGCCTACGCCGACTCGCTCGACGAGGCGCTCGACGGCGCCGAGGCGGTCGTGATCGTGACCGAGTGGAAGCAGTTCAAGGCGCTCGACCCCGCCGAGACGGCCGCGAAGGTCGCGCGCCCCGTCATCTTCGACGGCCGCAACATCCTCGACCCGACCGCGTGGCGCGAGGCGGGCTGGACCTACGCCGGCATGGGGCGCTGATCCGTGACCGATGAGCCGCGGGTCGCGGTGATCGTCCGCACCAAGTCCCGCCCGCAGTTCCTCGACCGCGCGCTGCGCAGCATCACGTCGCAGACCGAGCAGTCGTGGGAGTGCATCATCGTCAACGACGGCGGGTCTCCCGGACCCGTCGACGAGCAGGTCGCGCGGATCCCCGAGCGGCACCGCGACAAGGTGCGCGTGCTGCACCGCGAGAGCCAGCGCGGCCGCTGGGCGAGCGCGAACGCGGGCGTGCTCGTCACGAGCGCGCCGTACATCGTGCTGCACGACGACGACGACTCGTGGCACCCCGAGTTCCTCGAGCGCGCTGTCGCCTACCTCGACGCCCCCGAGCACGCCGACCGCGGCGGGGTCGTCTCGCGCATCGAGATCGTGTGGGAGCGCATCGCGGGCGGCGGCTACGTCGAGCTCGGCCGCGAGGTGTTCCAGCAGCAGCTTACGGCCCCCTCGCTCGGCGACACGATGCTGTTCAACCGCTTCGTGCCGATCGGCTTCGTCTACCGCCGCAGCCTGCACGACGAGCTCGGCCTGTACGACGAGACGCTGCCGGTCGTCGGCGACTGGAACTTCACGCTCAAGGTGCTCACGCGCGGCCCGCTCGAGTACCTCGACGACGAGATCCCCTACGCCTTCTGGCACCAGCGCCCCGGGCAGCAGGGCGTCGCCGGCAACAGCGTCATCTCGAGCGACGACCTGCACAAGAAGTACGACGCGCAGCTGCGCGACGAGGCCTTCCGCGAGTACGTCCAGGAGAACGGCGCGGGGCTGCCGATGTACCTCATCAAGTACATCGACCAGCGCCTCGTCGAGATGGAGGACCGCCTGCGCCACGACATCGAGCGCTACGGCTTCGGCGAGCGGGCCTACCGCAGGCTCCGCCAGAAGCTCCGGCTCGACCGGTAGCCCGAACGCAGATCATCCCCCGGCGAGGTGCCGGGGGGTGTTCTGCGTCTGCGGGTCAGTGGGGCGTCGTGCGGATGATCTCGACGGCCCTGTCGATCGGCCCGTCGAAGAGCACCTTGTGCTCGTGGATCACGATGCCGCGCGGGCAGAGATCCTTGACCATGCCCATGCTGTGGCTCACGACGAGCATCGTCACGCCGCGCTGGGTGAGCTCCTTGAGCTTCTCGGTGCACTTCTTGCGGAACGCCTCGTCGCCGACCGCGAGCACCTCGTCGACGAGCAGCACGTCGAGATCGACGTGGATCGCGACCGAGAACGCCAGGCGCATGAACATGCCCGACGAGTAGTGCTTGACCTCCTGGTCGATGAAGTCCTCGATCTCGCTGAACGCGACGATGTCGTCGAAGCGGGCGTCGATCTGCTCCTTCGACATGCCGAGGATCGCGGCGTTGAGGTACACGTTCTCGCGCCCCGAGAGCTCCGGATGGAAGCCCGCGCCGACCTCGATGAGGCCCGCGACGCGGCCGCGCGTGAAGACGCGCCCGCCGTCGGGCTCCATGACGCCAGAGACGAGCTTCAGGGTCGTCGACTTGCCGGATCCGTTGAATCCGAGCACGGCGACCGATTCGCCCTCGCCGATCTGGAAGCTCACGTCGTCGAGCGCGCGGAACGTGTCGGCGCGCACCTTCTTGCCCTTCGTCCAGCCGACGAAGGCCTCCTTGAGGGAGTGCGAGTTGCGCTTGAGGAACGTCTTCGTGACGTGGTCGACGATGATCGCCGGCCGCGTCTCGGATGTCTGGGTGATCGTGTCGCTCATCACAGGTCCTGTGCGAAGGTGCGCTCGAAGCGGCGGAAGGTGGCCTGTCCGATGAGGACGAACAGGGCGCCGACCACGATCGCCACGAGGATGTAGATGTCGAAGTGGGGTGCGAAGCCGACCCATCCGTCCGGGTTCGTGTCGGCGTCGAACGGCTCGACCGTCGGGGTCCAGAACGCGTAGTGCATGAGCTCGACCGCGACCGTGATCGGGTTGCACATGTAGATGTACAGCACGAGGTCGCCCATGTGCTGCTGGATCAGCTGCCACGTGTAGAGCACGGGCGACGCCCACGTCGCGAGCTGGCGGATCACCTCGGCGAAGTTCTCGGCGTCGCGGAAGCGCACGTTGAGCCCCGCGAACAGCAGCCCGATGCCGAGTGCGAACAGCCCGATGATCACGAGGCCGAGCAGCGCCGCGCCGATGTGCAGCAGCCCCGGCCGCCAGCCGTACAGCAGCGCCACGACGATGAGGATCGCGAGCTGCGGTAGGAAGTGCACGAACGCGTTGATGATCGCCGCGAGCGGGAACAGCTCGCGCGGCAGGTAGATCTTCTTGACGAGCGCCTTGTTGCCGACGATGGATCCCGTCGCATTGCCGAACGCCTCATTGAAGAACTGCACCGTGATGAACCCCGCGAACAGGTACAGCGGGAAGTTCGCGACACCGCCGCGGGCCATCCCGAAGATGAGGCCCATGACGGCGTAGTAGATGAAGAACTGGATGAGCGGCTTGACGTACGACCACGTCCAGCCGAGCGTCGAGTTGCGGTACCGCGTCGCGGTGCCCTTGCGCACGAGCAGGCGCAGCAGGTAGCGCCAATGGAAGACGTCGAGGATGCCGCGACCGCGGCCCGGAACGTCGTATTCGGACAGGTCGATCGTCGTCACAGCAGCGCGCCTCGCAAGGTTCGTCCGCAATACATCACACCGGATCCTATCTCCCGGCTCGCCGGGAAGCTGAGAGCGCTCACTCGGCGTCGCCCTCGCCCTCCGGGTGGAGGGCGGCGTCGATCATCGCCTGCACGGCGGCGACATCGGGGTACTCCTGGTCGATCCCGTTGTCGGGGTTGAGCTCGATCGACGTGATCGGCTGCGAGCGGGCGTCGACCGCGAGGTCGAGGAACGTCGACACGAGGCCCTGCGGCACGTCGGTGCGGATCACGTCCGTGCCGGCGCTCGCGACCTCCTCGAACCGGGCGAGCACGTTCTGCGGCGTCATCTGTCTGATGACGGCCTCCTGCAGCTCGCGCTGGCGCTCCATGCGGTCCCAGTCGCTCGTCGTATAGCGCGACCTCGCGTACCAGAGCGCGAGCTCGCCGTCCATATGCTGCTCGCCCTCTTCGATCCAGCCCGTCGCCCATTCCTCGGCCGGCTGGCCCTCGTACGCCGGGCCGGGGCCCTTCGGCAGGCGCTCGTCGACCGTGATGTCGACGCCGCCGAGAGCGTCGATGAGCGCCGAGAAGCCGTGCATGTCGATCGAGACGTAGTAGGGGATCTCGAGGCCCGTGAGCCCCTCGGCGGCGTCCTTCGTCGCCTCGATCTCGGGCTCTGATCCCTGCGACGTCGCGTCGGGGTACAGGCTCTCGCCGCCGTCTTCGCGGCAGAACGACACGGCGTTCGTGAGCTGGTTGATGCCGCTCGTCCACCCGCAGGTCGGGTCGGCGCGCCCCTCGAACGTGTTCGGGTACTCGGCCCGCATGGGGCTCTCCTCGCTGAACGGCACGTGCTGCAGGTCGCGAGGGATGCCCGTGATCGTCGTCTGGCCGGTCTCGGCGTTGACCGAGATGACCGAGATGCTGTCGTAGCGCAGCGAGTCGCGCCCCTCGCCCGAGTCGGCGCCGAGGAGCAGCACGTTGTAGTACCCGTCGCTCGGCGGCACGACTGCCGCTCCCCCGCTGAAGAGGGATCCGAGCACGTCGCTCGCGGCGAACAGGCGCGGCGCCGCGAGGGCGCCCGTCGCGCCCTGGACGACCGCGAGGAGGATCGCGACGGCCGCGAGGAAGAAGCGCTGCGGGCTCTTCGTCTTCACGAGCCGCACGAGGCGCAGCGTGTTGATCGAGAGCACGACCCAGAGCACGGCGTACGCCGCGATGAGCACGCCCAGCACGATGAACGCGATCGGGGTCAGCAGCACCTGCGTGACGACCTCGCGCCACAGCAGCACGCCGAGCAGCAGGATCACGAGGACGGTCCACATGAGGAGCGTCGCGCCGAGACCGAACTTGCCGAGGCGGCGGTTTCCTGCGAGCGACTGCGCGGATCCGGGGATCAGGAAGTTGAGGACGACGAGCCACCAGCCCCGGCGGGTCATCATGCCGGGGTTCGCGGTGTCGGGGGTCCTGAGCGGCGTCTGGTTGATGACCGGGCCGCGAGGCGCCGCCATGCGTTCGGCGGCGAGCGTCACGACAGCGATTCCTTCAATCGCGCGTTCTTCTCCTCGACCTGCTCGGAGAGGTCCTGCGCATAGGCCTCGAGGCGGTCGGCGACCTGCTCGTCCGACGCGCCGAGGATCCGCGCTGCCAGGAGCCCGGCGTTCTTCGCGCCGTTGATCGACACGGTCGCCACGGGGATCCCCGCGGGCATCTGCACGATCGACAGCAGCGAGTCGAGGCCCTCGAGGGTCTTCAGCTGCACCGGCACGCCGATGACCGGCACGGGCGTCACCGACGCGAGCATGCCCGGCAGGTGCGCGGCACCGCCGGCTCCCGCGATGATCGCCTTCAGGCCGCGGCCCCTGGCGCCCCGCCCGTAGCTCATGAGCTTGTCGGGCGTGCGGTGCGCTGAGACGACCTCGACCTCGTGCTCGATGCCGAGATCGGTCAGCGCGGCCGACGCGTCCTGCATGACGCGCCAGTCGGAGTCGGATCCCATCACGACGCCGACGAGGGGCTTTTCAGACGAGTGGAGCACCCTGACAGCGTAGAGGAACCCCTTGTGATCGCCTGGGAGCGCCCCGCAGTCAGGCGAAAAAGGCCGCCGCCGCGCGCGCCGTGTAGGCCGCGTCCCCGATGTCGTCGCTCGCGACGTTGACGTGCCCCACCTTGCGGCCGGGGCGCGAGGCCTTGCCGTAGGTATGGATCTTCGCGGTCGGGTACGCCTCCATCGCCGGCGCGAACCGCTCGTCGATGTCGACACCCTCGGGCCCGCCCAAGATGTTGATCATGCACGTGGCCTCGGCCGTCGGCTCGGCGGATCCGAGCGGCAGGTCGCACACGGCGCGCAGGTGCTGCTCGAACTGGCTCGTCACGGCACCGTCCTGCGTCCAGTGGCCACTGTTGTGGGGGCGCATCGCGAGCTCGTTGACGAGCAGGCGCTCGTCGGTCGTCTCGAACAGCTCGACCGCGAGCATGCCCGTGACGCCCAGGCCCTCGGCGATCTCGACGCCGATGCGCGCCGCGATCTCGATGACGCGCTCGCTCGACCGCGGGGCGGGCGCGAACACCTCCGCGCACACGCCGTCGCGCTGCACGGTCTCGACGACGGGATAGGGCACGACCTCGCCGCTCGGGCGGCGCGCGACCTGCTGCGCGAGCTCGCGCGTGAAGTCGACGAGCTCCTCGACGAGGATCGGCTCGCCCGCGAACGCGTCGAACCAGTCGTCGGCCTCCTCGGCCGCGCGCACGACGCGCACGCCCTTGCCGTCGTAGCCGCCGCGCGGCGTCTTCACGACCGCGCGCCCGCCGTGATCGTCGAGGAAGGCCTGCAGCTGCGCGCGATCCGAGACGGCCGCCCAGTCGGGCTGCGGCGCGCCGAGCTCGGCGAGGCGCTGGCGCATCACGAGCTTGTCCTGCGCGAAGCGCAGCGCGTCGGGCCCGGGGTGCACGGCGATGCCGTCGGCGACGAGCGCGCGCAGCACCTCCTGCGGGACGTGCTCGTGGTCGAAGGTCACGACGTCGACGTCGGCCGCGAACGCCCGCACCGTCTCGAGGTCGCGATAGTCGCCCGTCGCGGTCGCCGCGAGCTGGGCCGACATCCCCTCCTGCTCCGCGAGCACCCGGATCTCGAGTCCGAGTTCGCTCGCGGGAGCGATCATCATCCGGGCGAGCTGCCCTCCGCCGATCACGCCGACACGCTTCGTCATGCGTCCATCTTCCCAGCTCCGGGGCGGGGCTCGCGAACCTCAGCGCCGGTCGTAGTCGAGATAGGGGTCGGCCGCGAGCTGCTGCGCCTGGCGGTGCGCGAGGATCTGGCACACCTCGATCTGGTCACTCAGCGTCTCGCGCACGAGGGTCGGCGTGTGCACGCTGCGCAGCTCGAGCGTCGACTCGCCCTCCGAGAGCCGCAGGGTGCCGAGCCCCAGCATGCGCTGCGCGGGGCTGCGCACGACCTCGATCGCGTAGCCGGTCGTGTGCAGCAGCTCGCTCCGCCGGCGGATCACGAGCCCCTGCGTCACGATGACCCGCCTCGTCGTCACGAGGTACGTGCGCGACGCCCACAGCCACCAGGGCACGACGACGGCGCCGAGGATGACGACGGCCGCCGCGATGAGGAGCATCGTGTCGGTGAACGGCGCGGGCAGGTTCGTCAGGAGATACCCCGTCGCGCCCGCGACCGCGATGAGCAGGATCGCGGGCAGCACGAGCCCGATCGCGCTGCGACGGAAGGTCGCGATGCGCAGCTCCTGCTCGGCGGGGTCGGACATGCCCCTATTCTCGCGCAGATCATCGGGGATCCGGCCGCGGCGCTCCGGGGTGCAAAGAGGAGCCGGGTGGTGCGCTGACGCGATCGGCTCTCGCCGAGGGACGCGGAGAGGTCGCGAGGCCTGCACCGGGGCGCCGCGCGAGGTCGCTCGATCAGCGCGGGCGGACGTGGACGACGTCGCCGGCCGAGACAGCGACTCGCTCCCCCGCGTCGACGACGAGGGATCCGTCGTCGGCGAGATCCACGGCCGTACCCTCGAGGCGGCCCGACGGCAGGTGCACCGTGACGGCGCGGCCCAGCGTGACGCAGGCGGCGCGCACGTCGTCGCGCACGGATCCGCGTTCGAGCCGCGCGAGCAGGTCGCGCAGGCCGCGCAGGTAGCCGGCGAGCAGCGCGTCCTCGTCGGCCTCGACACCCTCGACGGCGAACGACGTCGCGGTGTCGACGGGCAGCTGCGCGGCGGTCATGCGGGTGTTGACGCCGCTGCCGACGACGATCGCGTCGGCGGTGGCGACCTCGGCGAGGATGCCCGAGAGCTTGCGCTCGCCGACGAGCACGTCGTTCGGCCACTTCACGCCCGCGGGCCGCGGCAGCTGCGCCGAGGCGGCGCGCGCCATCGCGACGCCCGCGACGAGCGGGATCCACCCGCGGCGCTCCGCGGGGATCTGCTCCGCGCGCACGACGACCGAGACGGCGAGGGCGGATCCGGCGGGCGCGACCCACGTGCGGTCGAGCCGGCCCCTCCCGCCCCGCTGATCGCGGGTGAGGAGCACCCCGAGATGGGGCCAGTCCTCCCCCTCGCGCAGCGCCCGCGTGAGGTCGGCGTTCGTCGATCCCGTCTGCGCGACCTCGTCGATCCGGGGGCTGACGGCGCGCGCGAGTGACCACATGCGGATCAGCCTAGGACGGCGCGGCCGCGCGATCCTGCGCCGTTCCCGGTTCGCCGAGGATCTGACACCTCGCCGAGCGTCTGACGAAATCGGCGGATCCTTCAGATCGTCGCCGAACCGCCAGCGCCTCGGCGAGGCCGGTCGCCGGTCAGTCGGCGAGCCCGCGGGCGATCGCGCTGAGGAGCTCGCGCTCGACGCGGGCCCAGTCGTGCATGACGTCCTGGTACGAGAACCGCATGACGGTGTAGCCCATCGCGATGAGCGTGCGGTCGTGCGCGATCGCCATCGCATCCGCTGCAGCGCCTCGACCGTCACGAGCTCGCTGCGCACCACCGACTCCCAGATCGCGAGCGCCTGCGCGTGCGGCAGACGGACGGCGACGTTTCGCAGCACGTTCTCGACCGCATCGACGAGCTCGCGCGGCGGACGCGGCGCGATCGGGCGCGCGCGATCCGTGACGGTGCGCGGCCCTGGACGCACGCTGGCGTCGGCGCGGAGGCCGATATGGATCCGGTCGCCGCCCGTCAGCTCCGGCGGCACCCACAGTCGAAGGCGTTCGAGCGCGCTGACGCCCGTCAGCACCCCGCCGAGGCGTGCGGCTTCGCGCACCTCCTCCGGCGCATCCGGCAGCACGAGCCACTGCCGGCGGATCAGGTCGATGCCCTCGGCCCTCCGCACCGCGAGCACCTGGTGCGGTTTCCAGCCCGCGTCGAGCAGCACGCCGCGATGCACCCACCCGCCGTGCTTCCGGATGCGGGGCGTGAGTGCGTGCAGCGTCTGAGTCATGGCAGCACTGTCCCGCCTTTCCGCTCGCAGGCACCGCCCCGGATCCGCCATTTGGGGACGAAGACGCGAGATCCGTCACCTGTGAACGCGCTGTCCCCGCCGAGGCACCCGCAGCGTTCCGCACGGGCCACGGTCGCCGAGGGCCTGAACATTCGTCGAGGCTCTGACGAAAACGCGCGAACCGCCAGATCCTCAGCCAATCGCGAGACCGCCGGTGCATGCACGTTGGCGTCGAGTTCCGGGGCGTTCGTCGAGGTGCCCTCCCAGAGAACTGCGCACGCCGCATCCGGTGTTCGGCCCGTTCGGACGCGCGACGCCCCGGCCGAATGCGCGTGAGGGTCAGGGCGGCGCGGTCGGCTCGCGGTGTACCCGCTGCCGTGGCGACATGGATCCGATCCTCGCGACCCGTGCCTTCATCGACTCCCGCTTTCCGCTCGCGGACACCGCGATCATCGGCGGCAGCACGGCCCGCGGCGAGCGCACAGCGACGAGCGATGTCGACCTTCTGATCATCGGCCCAGAGGCGATGTTCGACGGCGGATCCGACAGCCTCGCCGCCACGATCCGTGACGGCGGCGAGGTGTTCGAGATCTTTGCCTACACGCCCGCCTCGTTCGACGCGTGGGCGACGCGGTCGGTCAAGCGCCTGCGGCCGACCATCGTCGACATGCTCGCGCACGGGATGCCCCTGCGCGAGGGTGCCGACCTCGACGCGCTGCGCGAGCGTTGGGGCCGAGTGCTTGCGGCGGGCCCCGGCGTCGCGGCCGACGAACTCGCGATGCGCCGCTACATCGTGACCGATGTGTTCGACGATCTGACCGACGCCTCGGATCCGCTCGAGGCCCATGTGCTCCTCCACACGCTCTTCACGGCGATCGCGGAGCTGGCCCCGCTCGCGAATCGACAGTGGATCGGTGCCGGCCAGCACCTCGCGCGCAGGCTGCGCGCGTCCGATCCCGCACGCGCACCCGCGCCCACGGGTCCATATCTCGCGGGCGCCCGCCCTGCGCTCCTCGATGCTGCGGCGCGCGAGCTCGACGCCGCAGGTGGGCGCCTCCAGGACGGTCACGTTCGCTGAGCGCAGCCGGCGCCACGGCTTCTGCGGAGACGAGTCAGTCGAGGCGCAGGTGCTGAGGGTGAGTCTGCGCGACTGACGCGGCAGCGCTCGCCGAGCCCAGCGCCAGCAGCACCTGCACACGGCGTCGCCGAGAGTCTGAAGAATCGGCGAGGGTCTGACGAAAACCCACAAACCGCCAGATCCTCGGTCAATCGTGAGACCACCGGCGAGCGCGCGCGCTTCGCCGAGCGCCGGGGAACTCGCCGAGGATCTGCAAAAACGCGCCCAGCTGTCAGACGCTCGGCGAAAAGTCAGATCGCCGCCGACGACCGCCCAGCGCCGCCCGAACCCGTCAGCCCGAGAAGCGTCCCCAGGGGCCGCGCGGGGTGCGGCGGAGGCGGCGCGAGCGCGTCCAGACGTCGACCACGGGGGCCTCGTCCTGCACGGCGTTCGCCGCCTCCTGCGCGTACTGCTC
>Ga0079224_100003899_pt1 | contig 19052 bp, 16 predicted proteins | sample Stecom2015_FD_80414 | JGI IMG/M metagenome (GOLD analysis project Ga0079224, IMG submission 80414) | Agricultural soil microbial communities from Utah to study Nitrogen management - Steer compost 2015 | ecosystem: Environmental > Terrestrial > Soil > Agricultural land | place: USA: Utah... | reverse complement strand
CCGGGGCGTTGCGCCGTACCTCGACCTCGGTGCTGACGCGGCGCAACGCCGGCACCGCGGTGCGGGCATGGTCGGGAGTGCGATTCGGGCCTGGTATATGAATATGATCATGGATACGGTGGCGGGATGGCTAGCGAGCAGCCCGCCGACATCGCCATACCGTCCCAGTACACCCGGGACTGGGAGCCAGCCGGTGACATAACGGAGCAGTTGTCTGCCGCTGGTCACGCTCCCGCCAGCGGCGGGTCCCGACCCGCGCCGACCGAGCTTCGCGTGCACGGTGTCTCCGGCACGCCGGCGGAGGAGATGCTCGACCGCCCGCTGCTGCGGCGCGTCGCCGGCGACCGGGAGGCGGGCTTCTTCCGGCCCCGGGAGGAGTACGGCGCGACCCACGGGCCCGGCGGCGCCCGGCTGGAGGCGTACCGGTGGGGCAATCTCACCGCCGGCGCGGCGGCCCGGGCGTTCTGGCTGCTGCTGCTGCCCTTTACCTTGGCGAACCTTCCGATGTGGCTGCGTCCGCCGGCGAGGGGCTTCGGTCGCCGGATCGTGCACGGCCTGTGCCGCCTCTTCGCCCTGAGCATCTCCGGGACCTTCACGCTCGCCGCGGCCGGCATCTTCCTGGACCTGGTTGCCTGGCAGTGCGCGGCGCCCGGCAGCGCCTGCCTCCAGCGTCGTGCGTGGCTGACACCGTTCTTCACGGGCTTCTTCGAGCCCACTGGCCGACGCCTCGCCCTCGCCATGCTGGGGCCGGTCGTCGTCATCGCGGTCCTGTGGCTGCTCGCCGTACGGTCGTGGGCGCGGTACGAGTCATACGACCTGGAGCGGCGCAGCGCCGACGGGGACGGTCTCGCCACGCCGTCGTTCTGGAGTGGCCGCGCCCAGGTCGGCCGGTTGCGCAGCCTGCACATCGCGGCGATGTTCGCCACCGTGGACGCCGTGGTGCTCTTCGTGCTGCGGCGCCACGACGCCGCCTCGGACAGCTACGCCGGTGTCTGGCTCGGTCCACTCGACGCGGCGACAGTGCTGATCATTGGTGAGGCACTCTGCTACGCCGCCCTGGCCGTCATCGGGCTCGCCGCCCTCCTCTTGTTGCTGCCGTCGATGGTGGATCGCGTCTCGACCAGCCGGCTCGCCAGCGGGAGCGCGGCCGGACTGCGCTGGGTTGGCCTGCTCCTGACCGCGCTCACGATCGCCTACGCGATGCTGCCGCGGGCGCCGTGGTCGACCTCGGGACCGCTGCCCGGCTATGCCGAGACGGTGACCACGCTGTTTGCCGTGCAGACCGGGATCCTCGCCCTGCTCACGCTGGTGGTGCTCACCCAGCGGCACCGGAGCAAGGGCGCCCTGTTCGGCGGCTTCGGCACCCCGGTGGTCGCCTCCCTCGCGTTGGGTCTCGGGGCAGCCTTTTCGGCGGGCCTGTCGTACCGGGTGGCGGACTACCTCGACGGTGGAGCCGTCCCAAGTCCGGCCGACTTCGCGGACGAACCGGCGATGCGCTACCTGCAACCACCCGTGCAGTACGAGTGGGCGGCGATCGGCTTCCTCTTCATGGTGCTAGTCGCGCTTGCCACGATCGCCTGGGTGGTTCTCGTGACCAAGCCGCTACTCATCCGCAGGGCCCGCGCGGACACCGACGACGATCATCCCGGCGGGCGAGGCCGCGACCGCCGCCGGGCCGAAGTGATCGACGAGGCCATCGCGAACGCTCGCCTCACCGACCACGTCGGTCGTGCCTTTGGCGTGGCCTGGCTCCTGGTCGCGACGGCCGGCGTCGTGGCGACCGGCCTCGCCATCGCCGGCATCGGGCCGGTCCAGCTCGCGCCGGCCGGGTCGACCGCGGCGGCGGCGCTGTCGTTCGCCTCGAATCTCGGCACCTACCTCATCGGCCTGTCCGTATTGGGACTCGCGTTCGTCGGCGTCCAGACGTACCGCAACGCCAGGGTGCGTCGCACGGTCGGCGTGATCTGGGATCTCGGCACCTTCTGGCCACGTGCGGCGCATCCCCTCGCTCCACCGTGCTACGCCGAACGCGCCGTGCCGGAACTGGTGCATCGGGCGACTTGGCTCGCCACGGAGCAGGGCGGTGTCGTCCTCTCCGGACACAGCCAAGGGTCAGTGCTCGCCGCCGCGACCGTGCTCCAGCTGCCACCGGAGGCCAAGGCCCGCACCGCCCTGCTGACGTACGGCTCGCCGCTGATCCGGCTGTACCAGCGAGCCTTCCCGACCTACTTCGGCCCACGGGTCATCGAGGAGGTCGCCCGGTCCGTCTCTGGTGCGGACGGGCAACCGCGCTGGGTGAACCTGTGGCGCGCGACCGACCCGATCGGCGGGCCGGTGGGCGTGGGCGACCGGCGGCTCGCCGACCCGGCCTCCTTCGACGCGCTCCCAGGCGACCGCGTCCCGCCCGCGGTGGCGGCGCACTCCGGATACCAGGTGACCAGCCACTTTGGACAGGCGGTCGCTGACCTCGTCGGCCTCTTGGAAGGGCCCCCTCTTCACGCCTCACGCGGTGTAGGGGGCCCTTCCTAACACCAGAACGGGGGTTGCCCAGGTGCCAGAGCGGATCCCCAGGGAGCCACAGCGGATCATTGTCGGCTTCGACGGGTCGGAGCACGCGGTGGCCGCGCTCACCTGGGCCATCGCCGAAGCGCGGCTGCGCGATGCCAGGGTGGTCGCGCTCGCCGTCTTCGACGAAGCGCCGCAGATGCCGAAGCCTCAGTCCCTCAAGCCGCCGCCGGACGTGCTCGGCGACCTGCGGGCGGCCGTCCGGGCCGTCGCCCAGGACTTTCCGGCCATCTTTCGCTACGGCGTCGGTAGCCCGGCCGCAACGATAGTGAACGAGTGCACGGCCTCCGACCTCCTGGTGGTGGGTTCGCGGGGCCGCAACCCGTTCGCCGGGCTGCTGCTCGGTTCCGTCAGCCGGGCTTGCCTGGCGCTTGCCCCATGCCCAGTGGTGGTCGTGCGACCAAGCGCGGTGCAGCGAAGGCCGTACGGTCGCATCGTCACCGGCGTGGATGCCTCCGAGCCGGCCCAGCGTGGGCTCCGAGTGGCGGCCGAGGAGACCCGCCTGCGCGGTGGCGTCCTGCGGGTGATCCATGTCCTGCCGGACAGCCACGGCCTGCAGCTGGCCGTGGCCGCGGGGGCGCGGCCGGAGGCACTGGCCGATGAGGTCCGGGGCGACGGGGCGTTGCCTGCGAACGTGGCCGACCTCGAGGTACCGGTGGAGTCCGTGGTGGTCGGCGGCCACCCCGGCGACGTCCTCGTCCGGGAGAGTGAGGAGGCGGACCTGCTGGTGCTCGGCTCGCGGGGGACGAGCGCGGTGGCTGGGTTGCTGCTCGGTTCGACGAGTGACTACTGTGCCCGACACGCCGCGTGCCCGGTCATGATCGTGCGCTCCGCCGGGGAAGAGCCGTAGCTGACTCTGTTCTACTTAGGATTGATTGCCAGCGGTCCCCGCGTCATGCCCCTTTGGCCGCGCCTCCCAACACGCTCGGCTCGGCTATCGGCTTCGAACTGGGCCGACCTCGGCGGTCCCGACATCCAGTGCAGATAACCCTTCCCGTACCGTGCTGATCGAGGTCGGCTGAGAACGGGCGTTCAGCCTCCGGCTCGGCCGGGCGGTCTGCATGCCACCATGTCGGGACCGGAAAGGGGGTAACTGCTGTGCTGGCTCTCCTCGCCCTGCATGCCGGCGGCGCCGTACTGGCACCCGCCTGCATACGGTGGTTGGGCGTCCGCGGCTTCTACCTCCTGGCCGCAGTGCCGGCGGTCGGATTCCTCTGGGCGATGACCCGGGTCCCGCAGCTCCGCCGCGGCACGGCGGTGGTCGAGACGTACGCCTGGGTGCCTGAGCTCAACCTCGACATCGCTCTCCGGATGGGCAACCTGTCGTGGCTGCTGGTCGTGCTGGTCACGGGTATCGGGACGCTGGTGCTGCTCTACTGCGGGCGGTACTTCGGGCCGGATGAGCCGCACCTGGGTCGGTTTGCCGGTCATTTCGTCGGCTTCGCCGGAGCGATGCTCGGGCTTGTCATCAGTGACAACCTGATCATGCTCTACGCCTTCTGGGAACTCACCACGGTCTTCTCATTCCTACTGATCGGCCACCAACCAGAGTCGGGCGTGACCCGCCGGGCCGCCAGCCAGGCACTGATCGTCACGACCCTCGGTGGACTCGCGATGCTGGTCGGCTTGATCATGATTGGCGAGCTCCGGTCGTACCGCCTATCCGAGGTCGTCGCTGACCCACCGCCGGCGAGCGGGTTCCTGGCCGCCGCGCTGGTTCTGATCTTGGTGGGGGCGCTGTCCAAGTCGGCAATCTTCCCGTTCAGCTTCTGGCTTCCGGGCGCGATGGCCGCGCCGACGCCGGTGAGCGCGTACCTGCACGCGGCCGCCATGGTCAAGGCCGGCGTGTATCTGGTCGCCGTCCTGGCCCCGGCCTTCGCCTCGGTCGTGCCGTGGCGGCCGGTCGTGTCCATCGCCGGCATCACCACGTTGATCATCGGTGGCTGGGCGGCGCTTCGCCAGACCGATTTGAAGCTGCTGCTCGCCTACGGGACCGTGAGCCAACTTGGGTTGCTCACCGTGGCCGTCGGCGCCGGTACGGGGCAGGCAGCGCTGGCCGGCGCCGCCATGCTGCTGGCCCACGCCTTGTTCAAAGCCACCCTCTTTCTCGTGGTCGGTGTCGTCGACCACCAGGCCGGCACACGGGACCTGCGTGAACTCTCCGGGCTGTGGCGACGCATGCCCTGGACCTTCGTGGTGGCCTGCCTGGGTGCCGCCTCGATGGCCGGCGTCCCGACGATGCGCGGGTTCGTGGCGAAAGAGGCGGTCTTCGAGGCGGTCGCGCACGGCGGCCTCGGGGATCGACTCACCCTGGCCGGGCTGGTCGCCGGTTCGGCGCTGACTGTCGCCTACACCGCCCGGTTTCTCTGGGGCGCCTTCGCCACCAAGCCCGATCGCCCGCCGGCGACCGCGGCCGAGTCCGGGCCAATATTCCTCGCTGCGCCGGCGCTCCTCGCCGTGGCCGGGCTGGTCCTGCCGTTCACGCTCGGGCCGATAGACGCAATGCTGGTGCCGTACGCGCAAACCGCGGGGCCGGTGGAGACCCACTTGGCGCTGTGGCATGGCATCACGCCGGCGCTCGGTCTCTCCCTCCTGTCGCTCACGGTCGGTGGGGTGCTGTTCGCCAGCCGCCGCGTGATCGCTCAGGTAGTCAATGCGGTTCGCGCCCCGCGCGACGGCGCATGGACCTACGAGCGGATCATGCACGGCGTCAACCGATCCGCCATCGAAGTCACCGGCGCCACCCAACGGGGCTCGCTGCCCTTCTATCTCGGCACGATCCTGGTCGTCTTCGTGGTCTTCCTCGGCGGTGCTCTGGTCCTGGGGCGGACGTGGGAGAACCCGGGCCTGGTCGATCACCTCGTCGCGTGGCATAACCCCGCTGAGGTGGTGGTCGGTGGTCTCACGATCGCAGCCGCGATCCTCGCCGTACGGGCCCGCCGCCGGCTCACGGCCATGCTGCTGGTCGGGCTCACCGGATATGGCACGGCATCGATGTCCGTGCTGTATGGCGCGCCCGACCTGGCCCTGACGCAGGTCATTGTCGAGACAGTCACCATCATCGTGTTCGTACTGGTGCTCCGCCGGCTGCCTACGCACTTCTCGACTCGCCTGTGGCGGCGCACCCTCTGGCTGCGGCGAGGCGTCGGTGCGCTGGTCGGACTGGCGATCGCGATGCTGGCGTTTGCTGCGATCGGAAGCCGCTCAGCGCCGTCGATCTCTACTCAGTTCCCGGAGGCGGCGCTGTCCGGTGGCGGGCGCAACGTGGTGAACGTGACCCTCGTCGACATCCGGGCCTGGGACACGCTCGGTGAGATCTCAGTGCTCGTGGTCGCGGCGACCGGCGTCGCGAGCCTCATCTTCGTCCGCCCACGAACCGGTCCCGTGTTGCGGCGTGGTGCTGCGCCCCGGGTTGGCGGGCAGCGCCCGCCCGGACGGCGGAGTTGGCTAGCCGGCGCGCGGGCGCTGCCACCCCGCCAGCGTTCGATCATCCTCGAGGTCATCACCCGGCTGCTCTTCTACCCGCTGATCGTCTACTCGGTGTACCTGCTCTTCTCGGGTCACAACGCACCCGGTGGTGGGTTCACCGGCGGCCTCCTCGCCGGCATGGGCCTGGCGATCCGCTATCTAGCCGGCGGGCGGCACGAGCTGAACGAGGCGGCGCCGGTTGACGCCGGGTTGTTGCTGGGCAGCGGGCTCTTTTTGGCCGTGGGCACGGGAATCACGTCGATGCTGCTCGGTGGCGATTTCCTACAGAGCGCACAGATCGACCTGGTCCTCCCGGTCATCGGAGAGGTTCATCTCATCACCTCACTGTTCTTCGACATCGGCGTCTATCTCATCGTCATCGGCCTGGTCCTGGACATCCTGCGCAGTCTCGGCAGCGAGGTCGACCGGCAGGCCGCCGCGGCCGTGGACGTCCACGCCCAGGAGAGGGCATGAGGATCGAAAACCGGCCCGCACCGCAAGGAGGTTCGACGTGGATGTCGATCTGATTTTGATGATCATCATCGCCGTCCTCTTCGCCTGCGGCGTGGCGTTGGTGCTCGAACGCAGCTTGACCCGCGTGGTGCTGGGCTTTCTCATGCTGGGCAACGGCGCCAACCTGCTGATCCTCTCCGCGGGTCGTCCCGGTGGTCCGCCGATCGTCGGGGTGAGCGCCGCCGAGGACATGAGCGACCCGCTCGCCCAGGCGATGGTGCTGACCGCGATCGTCATCACGCTCGGCGTGAGCGCCTTCCTGGTGGCGATGGCCTATCGAAGTTGGCAGTACGCGGGAAACGACGAGGTCCGGGACGACATCGAGGACCGGCGCATCATGACGAGGGCTGCGCGGGACCTGACGACCGAGGGCTCCGACGCTGAAGCCTCCGACACCGATGACCAGATCGCCCGTGCGGCCCTGGCAGACCCGGCCGCGGCCGGCCTGCATATCGACGATGGAGGGGCGGTACGTTGACGTACCTGGTTCCGCTTCCCGTTGTGGTGCCGTTGCTCGGCGCGGCACTCACCCTGGGCCTGGCGCGGCACCCGGGGTGGCGGCGCACCGTCAGCACCGTTGCGCTCACGCTCAATGTCGTCGTCGCCGGCATGCTCCTGGCACTCACCACCGCGGGCGGCCCATTGGTCGTCAATATCGGTGGTTGGCCGCCGCCGCTTGGCATCGTGCTCGTCGCCGATCAACTCTCCGCCTTGCTGCTCGTCGTCTCGGCGGCCGTCACGCTCTGCGTGTTGATGTACTCCATCGGGGAAGGTCGCGCCGACGGTGAATCCGGCACGCCGCTCACGATCTACCACCCGACCTACCTGGTCCTGACCGCCGGAGTGGCCAATGCCTTCCTCGCGGGAGATCTGTTCAACCTGTTCGTCGGCTTCGAACTGCTCCTCGCCGCAAGCTATGTGCTCCTGACCCTCGGCGCCACGCGCAACCGCATCCGAGCCGGGACGACGTACGTAGTGGTCAGCCTGCAGGCGTCGATCCTCTTCTTGGTCTCCATCGGGTTGGTGTACGCGTCGACGGGAACCCTCAACATGGCCCAGCTGGCGGGCCGCCTCGACGCCCTTCCCGACAACATTCGGCTGCTGCTACACCTGATGCTGCTCTTGGTCTTCGGCATCAAGGCCGCCATGTTCCCCCTGTCGGCATGGTTGCCGGACAGCTATCCGACGGCGCCGGCTCCGGTGACGGCGGTCTTCGCCGGTCTGCTCACCAAGGTCGGCGTCTACGCCATCATCCGCACCGAGACGCTGCTCTTTCCCGGCGGCCGGCTCGGCAACATGCTGATGGTTGTCGCATTGCTCACGATGATCGTCGGAATCCTGGGTGCCATCGCCCAGGCGGACATCAAGCGGCTGCTCTCGTTCACGCTCGTGAGCCACATCGGTTTTATGGTCTTTGGGGTTGCGCTCGGTACCGCGGCTGGCTTGTCCGGCGCGATCTTCTACGTAGCCCACCACATCACGGTCCAGACCACACTGTTTCTGGTGACCGGGCTCATCGAGCGACGCGGTGGCAGCACCTCGATGGATCGGCTAGGGGCGCTCGCCAGGTTCGCGCCGCTGCTGGCGATCCTGTTCTTCGTCCCCGCGCTAAGCCTGGCCGGAATCCCGCCGTTGTCTGGGTTCCTCGGCAAGCTGGGTCTGATGCAAGCCGGCGTAGCCGTCGGCGGAACTCTGCCGTGGGCCCTCGTCGCGGGTAGCGTGCTGACGAGCCTGCTCACGCTCTACGCCATCATGAGGGTGTGGAACTTGGCGTTCTGGCGCCCGCTCCCACCGGTTCGCCCGGCCCACCTGGTCCACTCAGCTCAACCCGTTCCCTCAGCTCAACCCGTCCAATCAGCTCAACCAGTCCTCTCAGCCCAACCAGTCCACTCAGCTCACCCAGTCCACTCAGCCCAACCAGTCCGTCGGGAGACCAGGATCCCGACGTCGGTGCTGGTTGGTGACGCCGGGGCCGCCGGACGCCCCATCGGCATGCCGCATCTCCCCGCTCTCATGGTTTGGCCGACAGCGGCACTGGTTGTCATCGGCGTCGCGCTGACGATCCTTGCCGGGCCGCTGTTTGACGTGAGTTCGGCGGCAGCCGATGAACTCCTGCAGCGTGTGCCCTATGTGGAGGCTGTCTACCCCGGGGGTGTGGAATGAACGGTTCCGAAGCCTCGCCGGGCACGGCGATGCAACGTAAAGCCACCTGGCCCGACCGGGTCCTTGCTCTCGCCGCCATGACCGTCATGTGGACCCTGCTCTGGGGCGACGTCAGTTGGGGCAACGTGATCGGAGGTGCGGTCGTCGCAATGCTGGTGATCGCGTTCTTTCCGCTCCCTCCGCTCCGGTTCCAGGGCCGCATACGGCCGTGGGCCTTGGTGGTCTTTCTGGCCCACTTCGCCTGGGACCTCGTCGTCTCCAGTGCCCAAGTGGCGTGGGCGGCGATCCGTCCGAACGGCGAGGTGATCAATGCATTGATAGCCGTGCGGCTGAGGGTCCGCTCCGACCTCAACATGACGCTCACCGGGGAGGCACTGACGCTGATTCCCGGTAGTCTCATCGTCGACGCCGACCGTGACACGGGCACGCTCTACATCCACGTCTTCGACGTCAAGAGCCTGGAGCAGGTGGAACGGTTCCGGGCCCGGGTCCTCGCTCTTGAGGCGCGCATCGTGCGGGCGATCGGGTCTCGCGACGAGGTTCGCATGATCAATAACGCTGCGAAGGTGGTCCCGTCATGACCATTGTGGTCGGCGTCGTGATCGCGATGCTCGCAGTGGCGATGCTCCTCACGCTGATTCGCATCGTGCGGGGACCATCCATGCTGGACAGGATGGTCGCGACTGACGTCCTGCTGGCGATGATTGTCAGCGCGCTCGGCGTCGAGGCCGCCTACCACCGCCATGCCACGACCGTGCCGATCCTGGTCGTCCTGCCCACCGTCGGCTTCGTCGGCAGCGTGACCGTGGCTCGGTTCATATCCCGTCGGGACAGGCCAGTCACACGCCCGGAGAGCCATCAATGATCCTCGACATCGCCGCCGCCGCTTGCCTCATCCTTGGCGCGCTGCTGTGCTTGGCCGCTGGGATAGGGCTGCTGCGCTTTCCGGACGTGTTGTCCCGCGCCCATTCCGCTACCAAACCCCAGGTTCTGGGCCTGCTGCTGATCCTCATCGCGGTCGCACTTCGCCTTCGTAACATCGCCGACCTGCCGACGCTCGGGCTCATCGCCATCTTCCAGATGGCCACGGCGCCGGTCGCGGCGCACATGCTCGGCCGCGCCGCGTACCGAACGAAAGCCCTTCTGCCGGACCGGCTCATGGTTGACGAGCTGGCCGGCCGCGAGCACGCGCTGAAAGATTCGCAGCGACCATGAGCGTGCCGGCTGCCGGTGCCAGGCCGGCAGCCGGAGCGTCAGTCGGGCGGAGGCAGGTCAGGCGGACGGCGGCGGTGCCGTCGGCGGAGCCGCTGGCGGGGCTGGTGGTGTTGGGGACGCGGCCGGTGCCTTTGGACGGCGCCGGTTCACAAGCCAGACCAGCAGCCAGATGGGTACTCCAATGGCGATTGCCCACGGGAGCAGCCAGCCGGCCACCGTCAGGAGGACCTCGACCGATTGGAGGAACGCGCGCCAGCCGTTCTTCAACCCGGCGACGAAGCCGGTCTCCGGCTCGGCGGGTGGGTCAGCGTCTGGCCCGTAAAGGTTCGCCGTGATGGTCGAGAGGGCAACCAGGCCGGAGAGGCGTTCTCTGCGCTGTTCCAACGAGGCAAGCTCGGCCTCGCGGCGCGTGAGCTCCGACTCGATGGACACGATCTCAGCGATGGTGTTGGCCTCGGCGAGCAGGGCGCGTACACGGTCCACGCTGGCCCGCTGGGTGGCCAACCGGGCGTCCAGATCGATCAGCGTTTCGGTGACGTCCTCAGTGTTCGCGGACCGGGACTTCTCCACCCCAAGCTCGCCCAAGCGGTCCATAGCCGTGTCAAACCGATCGGCGGGCACCCGCAGAATGATCTGCGCGTGCGACCGGCTGTCGTCGATGGTGCGGCGGTCGCCGGCCACCAAGCCGCCGAGCCCGGTGGCGATGCTGACCGCCTGGTCAGCACTGCGGGCGACGTCGTCCACCTCGACCGTGATCTCACCGGTGTAGATGATCGATCGCTCCTGGACGGAGACCCTGGTCTGGCCGTCACCCGCCTCTCCCGCAGCCGGCGGCGGCGCCTCACCCTGTGGCGCGTCGGGGGCCGCGACACCACCACCGCTGTCTCCGAAGTCACCCCCGAAAATCGGTCCCGATTCGTTGTCAGCGCTGCAACCACCGATGGCAACAGCGCCGGCTAAGAGGGCGACGAGCAGGGCTGCTGCGCGGTTGCGTGGTGGCTTCATGGCCTGCCTCCGGTCTGATTGACTGCAGCGGTTAGATGCGTGTCCGACGCGCCTCGGTTCCCGACAGACTGGCGGCACAAGGTCACGATCCGGTCTACGGTGCATATGACTCAGGTGCTTTGTTCGGGAGGTGTCGTGCGACTGATCAAGTACAGCCACTCATGCGTGCGGATTGAGGGCGACGCGGTGCTCGTCATCGATCCCGGCGCGTTCACCGAGCGGGCGGCGCTGGATGGCGTGGACGCAGTGCTGATCACGCATGAGCACATGGACCATCTCGATGCCGAGGCGCTCGCCGATGCGCTCGGAAAGCGCCCCACGGTTCGCGTCTTCACGCACGCTGCGGTACTGGACAAGCTGGAGCCGTTGGCCGGTGCTGTCACCGCGGTGGCGTCCGGAGAGGAGTTCACGGCGGCCGGGTTCAACGTCAAGGCCTTTGGCGGCTGGCACGCGGAGATCCACCCGGATGTTCCACGGGTGCCGAACCTTGGCTTCCTCGTCAACGACTCGCTCTACCACCCTGGCGATTCGTTCGACGTGCCCACCGGTGCCACTGTGGATACTCTCTTCGTCCCGATCTCCGCACCGTGGCTCAAGCTCTCCGAATCGGTGGAGTTCGTCCGAAAGGTCGCGCCGCGCCGCGCCTTCGCCCTGCACGACGCGCTGCTCAGCGATGCGGGGTATGCGGTGACCGACGCCAACATGTCCCGCTTGTCGGGCACCGAGTACGCGCGTTTGGCACCCGGCCAGTCGGCCGACCTGCCGTAACCGGCCGAACCGGGCACAATCGGCTCTGTGATTCCACAAGCGGCGGCTGCCGCGGCCCGCCAGCCCGTGCGTGAGCTTGAGGTGGCGTGGAGCACCAACCCGCACACGCTGCGACGCGCCCGACTGCTCGAACTCTCTGGCTGGGCGTTCTACATCGCCGGGCGCGGCGGCGTCCTCGGCGACGACGCACGGCCGGACACGGTGGCCGCCGCCCTGGGCGTCATCTCGCCCGATGCCGTCCGAGCCGGATGGGAGGCGGCGCGGAAGGCCGGCCCGTCCAGTGTGGCCGCTTCCCGGCTGGCCGAGTGCGCCCGCTGGGGGAGCGAGCACCTGGAGTCCCTGCCACAGGTGGATCGGGTGGTCCAGCTCGCCGAGCGAGTGGTAGCGGCTGCGGACGGCGTCGCAATGCCGATCTTCGCGGCCGCGCGCGCCATGCCTCAGCCGGACACGACCTCGGGCGGACGGGTCGCCGTGCTGGTGCATCTGCTCCACGAACACCGGGCAGCGGCGATGCTCCTCGCCGCCCAGGCATGTGGCCTCAGCCCGGTCGAGGCGTTGATCGCGGGGCCCGACGGCGAGGAGGAAGCGCTGACCTTTGGCTGGCAGCCGCCGTTTCCGGCGCGGGCCGCGACGCTGCGCCGCTACCACTTCGCGGAATCCCTCGCCGATCGGATCTGTGGGCGGGCGTGGTCGGCCTTAGCGCCAGCTGAGCGGCGGGAGTTGGTGACGCTCGTCAGCGAGGCTGCGCAGATGGTTCGCCGGCGTCCCTGACCAGATCGACACGTTGCATGCCGGCAGAATCTCGCTCGACGGCGGGCGCGGTCCACCAGCAGGATGTCGCGGTGACCAACGACCTGCCGGCCGGGTGGAGCCTGCGCCGACCCACGCTCGACGACGTACCCGCGATCCTCGCTGTCGTGCACGCGAGCGACGTCGCGGCCGTCGGCGAGCCCGATTTCACCGCCGAAGAGGTCGTCGAGATCCTCCAGGCGCCGCACTTCGCGCTGGAGCGGGACTCGTGGCTCGCGCTCGACGAATCCGGCGAGATCGTCGGCTGGGCGTACATCAACAATCCGTCCGGTTCGGCGCGGGAGAACATCGACGTCTACGTTGACCCCGAACGCGGCCGTCCGGCCCGTGCCCGGCTACTCGACCTGGTGCTTGCCCGCATCGCCGAACGGGCCCGCGAGGCGGGGCGAACCAGCCTCACCGTTCGGGCGGGCGCCATTCCCACCGAGCGGGAGTACATCGACTTGCTTGAGCGTTCCGGGTTCACGTTCGTCAAACGGTACGCGCGGATGCGGCGCGACCTCGGGCCCGACGACGTGCCACCACAAGCGCCGCCCGGCGTCACCGTCCGTGGTGTGCGGCACGGCCCGAACGGCGAGATCGACGATGCGCAGATGCGCACCTTCCACCGCATACTCGATACGTCCTTTCAGGACACCGCCGACTACGAGCCCACGGACTACACCACCTACCGCGCTCGCCTCGTCGCCCTGCCCGGCATCGCATGGGACGAGTGGTTCGTGGCCGAGGTCGATGGTGAACCGGCCGGGATCCTGCAGTCCAGCTTCGAGGATGGCGAGCCCAACGAGGGATGGATCAAGAACCTCGCGGTGGATCGCCGGTTTCGCGGTCGGGGTGTGGCCAAGCTGCTCCTGCGTACGGCGTTCGCGACGTACCGGGCCAAGGGGAAGACGATGGCTGGTCTGGCCGTCGATACCGCCAACCCGACGGGTGCCTACCGGCTTTACGAGAGCGTCGGGATGGCACCCCTCTATGAGGCGGACATGTACGAGCGCAGCGTGAGCGCCTGACGCCGGGGCGGGCCGGAACTGGGAATCAGTTCTTCGTCGGACGGGCCCGCAATGCCTTGACGTAGTCGTCCGGTGCGCCGGCCTTCTCCGCGGCGTTCGCGATCTCCGAGAGATACCAGGCGGTCGGCATCCCGCCTTCGTACCCGGTGAAGACGTACACCCACGACGTGACCTCACCGTCCAGCGTGGCCACCCGCACGTGGAGCTTCTGGTACGTACCGGCGGTGACGCCCTCGACTTCGTCGAGTAACTGCTCGTCAAGGGGATGGACGTCATAGAGTGCTACAAACACTCGATCGTCGTCGTTGTCCGACTCCACGATCGTGCAGACGGCGCCCTCGTACCCGAGCACATCCCCGCCGCCGAACGTCAGCCGCCAACCCGGCAGCCAGCCGGTGCCGACGAGCGGTGATCGGGGGCAGTATGCCCGCATTCGCCCCGGGTCGAGGCTTGATCCGTATGCGGCGTAAAGGCGCACGGCGATGACGATAGTCCGAATCGGCGTGAGAGAGAATGCAACGGACGGTAATCGACGAGAAGGTTCGGCGGGAGTGCCATGCCTCGTGTGGTGATCATCGGCGGTGGACCGGCCGGGTATGAGGCGGCCCTCGTGGCCGCCCAGCTGGGGGCGGAGGTCACGGTCGTCGAGGCCGAGGGTGCCGGCGGAGCGTGCGTGCTCTCCGACTGTGTGCCGTCGAAGACGTTCATCGCCTCGTCCGGGGTGGTGACCGAATTCCGCCACGGCGCCAGCCTTGGCGTACGGATGGACGCGGCGGCGAGCGCGACGCTTGACGGAGCCACCGTGCACGCCCGGGTCAAGCGCCTGGCCCTGGCTCAGTCCGCGGACATCGCGGCGAAGCTCGCGAAGGCCGGCGTCGAGCTCGTCCTCGGGCGGGCCCGGCTGGGTTCGGACACGCTGGGGCACACTCACCAGGTTGTGGTGGAGCCGCATGACGGATCGCGGTACACCGTGGACGCCGACACGGTGCTGATCGCGACTGGTGCGACGCCTAGGGTGCTGCCCGACGCCCGCCCAGACGGCGAGCGGATCCTCACCTGGCGGGACGTCTATGACCTGCCGGACCTGCCCGAGCGACCGATCGTGGTGGGCTCCGGTGTTACCGGAGCCGAGTTCGCCAGCGCGTACCTCGCCGCTGGCGTGGATGTCACGCTCGTCTCCAGCCGGGACCGCGTGATGCCGCATGAGGACGCCGACGCCGCCGCGGTGATCGAGAAAGTCTTCCGGTCCCGCGGCATGACGATCCTCTCCAACTCCCGCGCGCAGAGCGTGCGCGCCGTCGCCGACGGTGTCGTGGTGACGCTCACCGACGGCCGCGAGGTCGAGGGGTCGCACGCGTTGATGGCGGTGGGTTCGGTGCCCAACACGGCGAATCTCGGTCTCGCCGAGTACGGCGTCGAACTGCAGCCAAACGGCGCCATCAAGGTGGACCGCGTGTCCCGCACGAATATCCCCGGCATCTATGCCGCGGGCGACTGCACCGGCTTGCTGGCGCTGGCGAGCGTCGCCGCCATGCAGGGACGCATCGCCATGTGGCATGCGCTGGGTGAGGCCGTCGCGCCACTTCGGCTCTCCACTGTGGCCGCGAACGTCTTCACCGACCCGGAGCTTGCCACGGTCGGCGTTTCACAGGCCGATGTGGACTCCGGAAAGGTACCGGGGCGGACGCTGACCCTGCCGCTGAGCGGCAATGCCCGTGCGAAGATGGCCGACATCGAGGACGGGTTCGTCAAGCTCTTCTGCCGGCCGGCGTCCGGGCTGATCATGGGTGGTGTCGTGGTGGCCCCCAAGGCGAGCGAGCTGATCCTGCCGATCGCGATGGCCGTCACCAACCATCTGACCGTGGACCAGCTCGCTCACACCATCACCATCTATCCGTCGCTCTCCGGATCGATCACCGAGGCCGCTCGCCAACTCATGCAGCACGAGCTCGACTGAGTCACTGCGCGGCGACCGATCGGCGAAACGGCGCCAGCGGGCTAGGCGGGGAGCAGGTCGACCGAGCGGGACTCGACGACGCTGCGGATGAGGGCCAGCGCGCCGGCGGCCGGCTGCGGCGCCAGCTCTCGCCCGTCGCGCAGGCGCAGCGACACCTCGCCGGCGGCCGCTTCGCGGGCGCCGATGACCGCGAGGTACGGGATCTTGCGGCGGACCGCCTCCCGCACCCGGGCACCGAGCGAGCCGTCGTACGCGAACTCCGCCCGTAGCCCTGCGGCGATGCACTCGTCGCGGAACCGGCGCGCGGCCGCGTCCTGCCCCGCCCCGACCGGCATCACCATCACCTGTACCGGCGCGTACCACGGCGGAAACGCACCCTGGTGCACCTCGATGAGGTGGCCGAAGAGGCGCTCCATGCTGCCCACGATGCTCCGGTGCACCATCACCGGCGCCACGTGCGCTCCGCCCGAGTCTACGTAGGACAGACCTAGCCTGGCCGGCTGCACGAAATCAACCTGGACGGTGGCGAGGCTGGACTCCCGGCCGCCGCTGTCGACGATCTGTACGTCGATCTTCGGCCCGTAGAACGCGGCCTCGCCCGCGGCGACCTCAAACGGCAGCCCAGCCTCCGCGAGCGCCTTGCGCAGCAGATCCTCGGCGAGGTCCCAATCCGCGTCCGCGCCGAGGTAGCGCCCGCCGGGTCCGCGCAACGAGAGTCGCAGGCCCGCGGGGGAGAACCCGAGCGCTGAGTGCGCGCGGCGCATCATGGCGAGGATGCTCGCGACCTCGTCGCCGACTTGGTCTACCGAGCAGAAGATGTGGGCGTCATTCAGCGAGATGCTGCGTACGCGCGACAGTCCACTGAGCACACCCGACCGTTCGGCCCGGTACATCGGTCCGATCTCGGCGATCCGCAGTGGTAGGTCGCGAATGGAGCGGCCGCGGGAGGCGAACACCATCGCGTGGTGCGGGCAGAGGCTCGGCCGCAGCATCAGTTCCTCCTCGCCGTCTGGCATGGCGGGGAACATGTCGTCGCCGAACTTGGCTAAGTGCCCCGAGCGCTCAAACATCTCGCGTTTGGCCAGTACCGGCGAGTAGACGTGCTGGTAGCCGGCGCGCCGTTCCTCCTCTCGGACGTAGGCCTCGACGGCGTACCTCGCGGCGGCGCCGGCCGGCAGCCAGATGGGCAAGCCCGCGCCCACCAGTGGCGCGGAGGCGAAGAGCTCGAGCTCCCGGCCGAGCTTGCGGTGATCGACCATTGCGTCCTCCTCGTGCGTGGGTTCCGGCACGAGGCGACACCACCAGAAAGCATCCGGCCCCGGGGTGTTCGCCCCGGGGCCGGATGGATGACAGTCTGCGGTCAGCGCATCGCAACGCCGGGGTGTCCCGGCGTCGTCGTGCTCGGCGCGGCGTGCGAGCCAAGCTGGAGGCTCATGACGCGATGGCTGTCTCGCATGCTACGACGGTAGCACGTGGATCCGACGTGCCGCGTCAACGTTTTCGTCGCGAATCGAAGCCTCTGGAATCCGAGCACGGGGGAGCCGCGCCTCAGGTGATCTGGCAGATCGCCGCGCCGGCGGCGACGCTGGTCCCGACCTCGGCGGTGAGTCCACTGACGACGCCGGCCTTGTGCGCCACGAGCGGCTGCTCCATCTTCATGGCTTCGAGCACGACGACGAGATCGCCCTCGGCCACCGTGTCGCCGTCCGCGACCGCCACCTTGACGATGGTGCCCTGCATTGGGGTGGTCAACGTGTCGCCCGTCGCCGCGGTGCTGTGCCCGGCGCGGCTGGCCCGCCGTGGCGCCGCGGAGCGTGAGTTGCCACCGCGGTTCCCGCCACCGGCGGCGAGATCCGCCGGCACCGAGACCTCGAGTCGTTTCCCGCTGACCTCCACCACGACCGTGGTCCGGGGCTCGGCCTCCGGCAGCGGAGTCCCGCCCGCAAACGGGGCAATCTCGCCATCCCACTCGGTCTCGATCCACCGGGTGTGGACGCGGAACGGTTCGTCCACAAAGGCCGGATCACGAACGATGAGCCGGTGAAACGGCAGCACCGTGGCCATGCCTTCAACGGCCATCTCGTCCAACGCCCGGCGCGCCCGGGCGAGCGCTTCGGCTCGACTCTCCCCGGTGACGATGACCTTCGCCAGAAGTGAGTCGAAGTTGCCGCCGATAACGGAGCCGGACTCGATGCCGGTGTCGACCCGCACACCCGGTCCGGTGGGCAACCGCAGCGAGGCGACGACACCCGGTGCCGGCAGGAAGCCGCGGCCTGGGTCCTCACCGTTGATCCGAAACTCGATCGAGTGGCCGCGCGGCGTTGGGTCCTCGGTGAATCGCAGCCGTTCGCCGTCGGCGATGCGGAACTGTTCCCGCACCAGGTCGATGCCGGTGGTCTCCTCGGTCACCGGATGCTCGACCTGCAGCCGGGTGTTCACCTCGAGGAACGAGATCGTGCCGTCGGCGCCGACGAGAAACTCGACGGTGCCGGCGCCGTGGTAGCCCACCTCCCGGCAGATCGCCTTGGCTGAGGTGTGTATTGCGTCACGCTGTTCATCGGTGAGGAACGGTGCTGGGGCCTCCTCGACGAGTTTCTGGTGGCGCCGCTGGAGCGTGCAGTCGCGCGTCCCCACGACCACGACGTTGCCGTGCTGGTCGGCGAGGATCTGCGCCTCGACGTGCCGCGGCCGGTCCAGGTAACGCTCAACGAAGCACTCGCCTCGGCCAAAGGCAACCACCGCCTCGCGGACCGCCGACTCCAACAGCCCGGGGATCTCATCGAGCGTCCGGGCCACCTTGAGTCCGCGACCACCGCCGCCGAACGCCGCTTTGATCGCGACTGGCAGCCCATGCTCCCGGGCGAAGGCCACCACCTCGTCGGGCCCGCTCACCGGCTCCGGCGTGCCGGCGACCAGGGGGGCTCCGGCCCGCTGCGCGATATGGCGAGCCGTGACCTTGTCGCCGAGATCCCGGATCGCCTGCGGAGACGGGCCGATCCACGTTAGACCGGCATCGATGACCGCCTGGGCGAAGTCGGCGTTCTCCGCGAGGAAGCCGTAGCCCGGATGCACGGCATCGGCGCCGGACCGGGCGGCTATGTCGATGAGCTTGTCGATGCGCAGGTAGGTCTCTGTCGCCGTGTTGCCGCCCAAGGCGTACGCCTCGTCCGCGAGCCGCACGTGCAGTGCGTCGCGATCGGAGTCGGCGTAGACAGCGACGCTGCCGAGGCCGGCGTCACGGCAGGCTCGCACGACACGTACCGCGATCTCCCCGCGATTGGCGATCAGAACCTTGCGCACGCGCCGAGTGTAACCGTCAAGTTGATCTCGGTCGGCGACGCGACGGCCCGATGCCGCAGGTCACGACTGGCAGAGCTGCCGAAATTAGTCAACTTTGGCTATTACGATTGTGGCATGTCGACGACCCGGCTGATGATCCTCGGCCTGGTGAAGTGGATGCAGCCGGTGCACGGCTACGACGTGCGGCGCGAGCTGGAGAGCTGGCGCGTGGACGAGTGGACCAACATCGCACCTGGCTCGATCTACCACGGACTGCGCCGTCTCGCCGAGGAGGGTCT
>Ga0079224_100003898_pt1 | contig 19053 bp, 16 predicted proteins | sample Stecom2015_FD_80414 | JGI IMG/M metagenome (GOLD analysis project Ga0079224, IMG submission 80414) | Agricultural soil microbial communities from Utah to study Nitrogen management - Steer compost 2015 | ecosystem: Environmental > Terrestrial > Soil > Agricultural land | place: USA: Utah... | reverse complement strand
TTTGAAGCGCAATATTCAGCGACCATAGATCATATTAATGAGCTGAAAAAGTTGCCACAGATTGGCAAATTTTACCACTTTTGTTTGCCGCTGGAAAATGAAGACAACCCCTCTTCTATTTTCCGCCCTACATGGGTGCCCTGGAACGAAGCAGAAAAACATTTGTGGGTCCGTGAAATGCCGGAAGATGCCATAAATATAAAAACCGTGGATCCGGCCATATTCAGGCCTGGCCAGGAATGGGAGCATTTGCTTGCTCAATTCCCGAAATACTTAATGAACCTTTACGGAACGGATAAAGTAGCTTGCCTAACCGGCGAGCGTACCGACGAATCGTATAACCGGTTCCGGGCGTATGCCTTCGGGAAAAACATTTACAAAAAAGTAAAATGGAGTGCTGTGGAAGCAAAAGGTGTTTACAAGTTCACCCCCATGTATGACTGGGCAACTGAAGATATTTGGGCGGCTGTTTACAAATTAAATCTGAAGTACAATCAGGTTTACGAAATGCTTTGGAAAGACGGTGTACCCATATCGCAGCAAAGAATTTGCCACCCATACGGACAAGACCAAAGGCAAAGTCTAAACCAATGGGCAAAGCTGGAGCCCGACACTTGGGCTAAGGTAGTAAACCGTGTATCCGGGGCAAACTTTGGCGCTTTGTATTCCAAAACAAGTCTACTTGGGCATAATGGCACCAGCAAGCCCGACTACATGACGTGGGAGCGGTACGCAGTATTTCTGCTGGAAAGCATGGGGCTATACTCACCGGAGCTTCGGGATCATTACGTCAGAAAAATTAAAATACTGTTTGACTACATAAAGGAACAGGCCAACCTTACAGTAGGTGATATAACAGAAGCTCATCCCTCCAAAGCAAAAGGTTTAAAGGATTGGATAAGCTGGAAGCGAATAGCCATAACTCTGGAGAAGAACGACTTTCAGTGTAGAGGGCTGCAATATGGTTTAACCTTGGAAGACAGGAAAACAGCCCAAAAACTAAAGAAAAAGTGGGGCGATTTACTTGGGTTGGAGCATTACCAAAACAAAGAAATGAAAAACCTTAAAAACGAATTGGACAATGAAAAATAAAATTGATTTCCCGGTTCTAAATGTACAGATGATACCAATTGAAAAAGTAGTAGCCAACGACTACAATCCTAATAAAGTGGCGCCACCGGAAATGAAGCTGCTAAAATTGAGCATTCAAGAGGATGGCTACACGCAGCCGATTGTTACTTATTACGATGCTGACCAGGACTTATACATTATCATTGACGGGTTTCACCGATATCGATGCGCCCAAGAGTATTTTAAACTAGATAAAGTGCCTATAGTTGTAGTAGATAAACCAATAAGCAATCGAATAGCCTCTACCATTCGGCACAATCGTGCCCGTGGCACACACGGCATTAGGGCTATGAGTGATATTATATTGTCGTTAATAGAACAAGGGTGGGATGATGCAACCATAGCCAAACACTTGGGTATGGAACCGGAGGAGGTGTTGCGGTTAAAGCAAATTACTGGTTTGCCTCAGGCGTTTGCCAACCATGAATTTTCCAAAAGCTGGGAAGAATTTGAGAGTAAAATTAATCCCCCAAAATTGGAGGATTAAAAATGAAGCAATTCACAAGTTTTATTTAAAAAAAGTCTTTATAATAAAGCCCCCATCAACGCTCGGCAAAGCTCCGGGGGCATGATTTCAAATCGATCTAACAATTAAAAATCCAAACAAAGTTATGTTTAATTTATTCAAAAGCAATAGTGTGTTATTGTCAGAATTGGAAATTCTATATAATGGAGTCATTTCAGGCACAGTTAAAACACTTGATAAGAATCATTATTCAGTCAACACTTTCTACGTGTTTAAGTCGGCATTAACCTATTTCAAAGAGTTTATTATTGAAAATAAGTTAAATCCCAAATGTGCAGATGTTCGTTTAATGGCTGATTTTACAGAGTGGATTTCCAATAAAGAATTGTCGAAAAACAGCATATATAATATTGCAAAAGGGATCAGAGTGCTCATTTATAGGTTGATGAAGGATGAAAAAATTCCATCTAAAAACTTGGGGCCACTCATGGTAAAAAAGGAACAAATTACAGCTGTTTATAATTCTGAAAAGGAGATTGAGCAAATAGCAAAATTGGAACTGGGCTTGACAGCCGGGTTAAAGCGAGTCAGGGATATTTATGTAATACAATGCTATACAGGATTGCGATTCAGTGACATGAAAAAGTTCATGGCGAATCCTAAAGCGTATATTAAAACTACTGGATCTATTTCCTATATCGATATCACTACTGTAAAAACAAATCAATCCCTTATTATTCCAATAAAACCTTTAGCTCAAAAAATATTGGAGGAGAATAATTACAAGTTCGGGAAACCTTTCAGCCTTCAGCATTATAATTCCACACTTCGTAAAATTATGCAGTATGCAAAAATTGATGACGAGATTGTAAAAGTCAGGACTGTTGGCGGCAAACGTACTGAGGCAATAATGAAAAAATACGACATGATCAGTAGCCATACAGCAAGAAGGAGCTTTGCAACAAATGCTTATTTAGCCGGGATCAGCAGCCTGCAAATAAGAAGAATCACTGGACACACAACCGAACAGAGCTTTCTAAATTACATTAGAGCAGATGCATTAGAAAATGCTATGACTTTATTAAATCACCCTTTTTTTAAGTAAACAATGACTAAAAAACCAAAAATATTGCATCTTTACGGGCAAAATAGATTAATGGACAGAGAAAAAGATCGTCCGGACCTTAGGGGAGGGGCTAGGCCCAACACCGGCGGTGCAAGACCAGGGACAGGGGGAGCTAGGCCAAATACTGGGGGTTCCAGACCTAATACCGGTGGATCCAGACCGGGGGCAGGTGCCCCTAAAAAGGCAAATAAAAAGAAAACCTATTCTTTCACATTATCACCTGAAGTAGCAGAAGCCTTTAAGCAAAAACATAAACGAAAAACATCCTCCACAATTCAGCAATTCATGGAGGATGATTTAAAGAAGTGACTCCTAAATTAGACAAAGCCATTATCAATAGCCTTGATGGCTTCATCCTTCCTTTGCTTATATTTCAAATCGTATACTGTTTCAATCATTTTCGTGGATTTGTGGCTAGTAAGCTTTGTTGCTTCTTCTGCTGCCTTTTGATAAACGTTTGTTAGCTCATCCATTACCTCTGTTACATTCATATGCTTAAGCGTGTAAAAGTTAACTGTTATACCAAGTGGTATTTTAACATGAAGCCTCCATCGTTTACTTATCTGCTTTGGATTAATTGATACTGCCCCAGGAGTCAAATTATTTGAAAATATATAATCATCATTTTTACAGTTATCCAGTAGTTCTATCCAGAAGGGTAGGGCTACTGTTTTAATCGGGCGGATTACTTCAATATTTTGCTCTCCCTTTTTTACAGTTACCTGGTATTCCTGTTTAATTAAATCAACATCTTTTCTTTTCACTTGCAGCAGTTCTGTTGTTCTTCCACCGGAATGGAAAAATATATGCATGTACCTGTAAAATTCGTAATAATTGGATTTTAAATGGTTGTTTATCTTTTCCCTCTCCTGACGTGTGAGTGTTCTCCTTAATTTCTTGGTACACTTTTCTTTCCTTATTGAAATTACAGGGTTACTTTCAATTGCATCTACCTGTTCCAATTCCCTAAATAAAAGGCTGATGTGAGCTCTGTAATGATTGAACTGATTGCTACTCCAGTAATCTTTTATCCGGGCCACATTTTCAATGACCATTCGGATATGGCGCTTTCGAATGTCCTTTATTGGGATGTTTTCAATACCGAGCTTTATGGCAGATTTTTCAAAATAGTTAAGGATGTGCCGGATGTTATCCATTGTATTCTTAACGTAAGAAACACGGGCAAAGGCGGCTTTTAGGGCTTGTATAAACGGAGTATCGGGGTCTATTTCATATTCCACTGTACCTTCAAAATCTGAGGGTTTATTTAAAGCCCCCGTGGCTGGGTTGTATCCCATTACCTTAAGGTTGAACAGGATCGCGGACATTACTTCCTTAATCGCAGCTCTTCGTTCTGCTACAGTTTTAAATTCATTAATCCCTGCTTTGACAATTATGAATTTACCAGTAGGTGCATTAATTGGATCATAGAACCGGTAGTGTATATACCAGTTCTTTTTAAGTGAAGCTTTTACTTGTTTCCAGTTTTTAGGGAATACGGGTAATTCGTCTTGGATGCCTTTATCAGGATTCCCGGCGGTACCGCTACAACGGCAATCATTTGGTAGTTTAATCATATCGCTAACTAATTTGCTAACTTTTGAATTACTACCGGCTGATCGAGAAAAAAATAAAAAGGATGAAACTCGCTGCTACACTATATTTCATCCTTGTGGTCCCACCTGGGCTTGAACCAGGGACCCCCTGATTATGAGTCAGGTGCTCTAACCAACTGAGCTATAGGACCGATCACCAATAATTTGAACTATTGTGTGAAAGGGCAGCAAAGGTAAATATATTTTTCTGTAAATGACAAGCACGAAAATAAAATTTGAAAAAAATAATAAGCTTTTGGCTTACCTTTGCCGCCAATATTAATTAGGTATCCTTAAACGTTTCTATTCATTATGGCGCAAAGCAAAATTGTAGAGTTATTGGGCGCTGAGGCCGACTCTTTATTAAACCATCAGTGTAAGACAGTTCCTTCATCAATGTTACACCTGCCTTCTCCCCATCATGTGGATGAAGTTTGGGCAGGCTCTAATCGGAGCAACCAAACCCTTAAAAGCATTCAATCTTTGCTGGGCAATGGTCGTTTAGCCAATACCGGTTATGTATCTATTCTGCCGGTAGACCAAGGTATTGAGCATAGTGGCGGTGCTTCCTTTGCTCCGAACCCTATGTATTTTGATCCGGAAAACATCGTAAAGCTGGCTATCGAAGGCGGATGTAATGCCGTGGCCTCTACCTATGGTGTGCTGGGTGCCGTGTCTCGTAAATATGCACATAAGATACCCTTTATTGTAAAAATCAACCACAACGAATTCATTTCCTACCCCAATGGTTATGACCAAATCATGTTCGGCTCTATAAAAGATGCTTGGAATATGGGGGCTACCGCAGTTGGTGCTACTATATATTTTGGTTCTGAAGAAAGTCATCACCAAATTATAGAAACAGCAAAAGCATTTGAATATGCCCACGAACTAGGTATGGCTACCGTATTGTGGTGCTATCTGCGCAACAGTAATTTCAAAAAAGACGGAGTAGATTACCATGCTTCTGCCGACCTTACTGCTCAGGCCAATCATTTGGGTGTTACAATTCAAGCTGATATTATTAAGCAAAAATTGCCTACCAACAATGGCGGATACAATGCTTTAAACTTTGGTAAAACTCATAAGAAAGTATACGAAGACCTAACTACCGATCACCCCATTGATTTGTGTCGTTATCAGGTAGCTAACTGCTATATGGGACGTTCAGGCCTGATTAACTCCGGCGGAGAATCTAAAGGTGCTTCCGACTTGTCAGAAGCGGTAACTACTGCTGTTATCAATAAACGGGCCGGCGGCATGGGCTTAATTAGCGGCCGTAAGGCATTCCAAAAACCTATGAACGAAGGAGTTACTTTACTGAATACTATTCAGGATGTATACTTAGATAAAGAGATAACTATCGCTTAATTAGGGATAGAGCAAGCTGGTCATCTATGCCTATTGGTATTGATGACCAGCTTATAGATTATCCAAAGGGTCAAAAGTTTTCCTATATTTAATTTGGTTAAGTCCTATAGTTTTTTACTTTTGCCTTTCGTAAAAAAAATTGTGAACTCTTATTAAAACACTGACTTGTGGCGTACGACAACAACAAACCTTTCGAAGAAAAAAGAAACACAGAAAGTATTTTCAGTAAAAGAATTAAAGCCGGAAAAAGAAGGACTTATTTCTTTGATGTAAGAGAAACTCGTAGTAGCGATTACTTCATTACCATCACCGAAAGTAAAAAACGTTTTAACGATGACGGATATGATCGTCACAAAATGTTTATTTATAAAGAGGACTTCAATAAATTTATTGCTGCCTTAACGGAAACTGTTGATTTTGTAAAAACAGACCTGATGCCGGATTTTGATTTTGACGCCTTTAATCATGACGACCAAGAGGAATATCAACAAGAGCCTGCAGCAGTTGCTGAGTTGACTACAGAAAACAATTCTGCCCAAACAAGCGAAGAGTCTTCTATAGTGAATGAGTCTGTTACAAACACTACACAAGACGCAGAAATCGATTCTTGGAAAATATAATTCATCCTTTATTCAGGAAGAAGATAGCCGGTTGCCCAGTGCACCGGCTATTTTTTTATCTAAACAATTTACAGCAAGACTAATGGTCTTAAGTTCGTCAAAAAATAAGAACCAGGCCTGCAGGGACTATTGATTAATAAGCACCTATGAAAATGGTCGCCAATCGAAAGAGATAGAAAAATAATTTTCATTTATAGAAAAAATACATACCTTTGCGGCCGAATTGACAAGCAGCATTCCAAAAGAGCGTAGGAAAAGTAGGCGTTGCCACTAGATTGGATTTAGGATTAATTTACATTAAAGTAAACATAGATTAATTCATTAGCACTAATTTTGCCTTGTCAAGCAGTAATAAATTGCATACTAACTTTTTTTTAAATATACACAAAATGGCTACTCAAAACAGCAAAAATTTTGTCTCCACTTTATTGGATGCACAAAAACAAATGGTGGACAACATGATGGAGTCTTCCAAAAAATTTACCAAAGGCAATACTTTTCTGAATGAAACACTGGAAAAGAACACAGATGCCTATAACAAATGGGTAGAAGATCAACAAGCAGCAATGAAAAATGCTACAGAAAAAACAGCATCTTTTACAGAAACTGCTAAAGAAAAAATTAATAAAGCAACAGCTTATAACCAAGATTGGTTTAATAACCAAATTAACTGGACAAAGCAAGCATGGGAAATGAATCAAAACTTCATCAAAAACAACATGCCGAATGCTGAAAGTTTGAACAACACCAAACCTGCTGATTGGTTCAATCAAATGACTAACCAATGGAATAATTTCACCAACAACTATACCAATTGGATGAATCAGGCTAACCAAGCCAACCAATGGATGGAAATGATGAAACAATACCAACCCAGTCAAATTGCTGATACCATGAAAACGGCCTCTGAAAATTGGGCCGGCATGTTTACGCAATACAATGATTTGCTGAAAAACTCTTTTTCAGGTTTACAAAAAAACATGCAGGATGCTACTGCTAAAGATGCTTACGGCAATATGATGGATGTAGCTGCAGGTTTTGGAAAATTTGCGGAAATGTGGGCTCCTTTCTGGAAATCCATCCAAGATAAAACCTTTAATGCAGAGCAGTTCAAAGCAACTTTCAATGCAGAAAATTACAAAGATCTGACCGACAAATTCTTTGGTTTTATGCCGGAACAAACTCGTCAGTATGCACAACAAGCTACAGAGTGGTTCAACAAGGGTATGAAATCCGTAGCAGACATGGGCAAAACCAACTTCAGCAATGGTCGGGAGTTTTACAACAACATGAACCCCTTCCAAGATCTGAACATGTTTGCCAACATGAGTGCTGCTTACCAGCAGTTCCAAAACAACTTGCAACAATCCGTAGCTCCGATTGGTAAAATGATTACTCCTAACCAATTCACTAAAGCTACCGAAGAATGGGCTGGCATTGCAGATCGTATGGCCATCTTCAGTATTAAAAATGCTGAAATGCAATATATGGTATATCAGCAAAGTGCCAAAGTATTGGATAAATTGGCAGATAATATTGCTCATAAAATTGAAAATGGCACTGAGGTAAACAGCCTGACTGCTTTATATCAGGAGTGGTTGAACCTGGGTGACCAAGTTTATGTAGAACTGTTTGAAAGCGATGATTACAGTAAGCTGATGGCTGAAGTAAGCGCTATGCAGTTAAAACTGCGTAAAGACATTGATCTGCAAACAGAAAAAGCCATGGGCAATTTGCCGATAGCTACCAAATCTGAACTTGATGAATTATACAAAATCATTTATGATTTGAAAAAAGAAGTTCGTCAGTTAGAAAAAATGATGGAAATGGAAGAGCAACCTACTAAAGCAGCTGAGCCAAAAGCTACCTCTGCAACAAGTACTGCTAAAAAAACCGCAACCTCTTCTAAAAAGTAAAAGGAAGCTGGTTTATAGTTTATAAAAAGAATCCGACAGCCTATGCTGTCGGATTCTTTTTTCTATCCCCCCTTGGCCCCATACGGTTTATTTAGTTTTGCCAAAGATTATATTGCGTAACTTATAGGCAAACTGAATATTCAGTAATCCAAAAATGATAGAAAAAATACCAATGACAATAAAAGCTTCCTGACCATTAATAAAATTACCAAAAATGCCTACGGCAATAACACAGCCGGCTAAAAGACTAATAAACCGGGCAACTAAATTTTTCATGTTCAAAATATTGGCTTGTACCAAATAAAATCCATAAATGAATTGAAGAATGACCACAAACAAAATACCATAACACAGGTATTCTAAAAACTGAGCAGTACTGCTGGCGAAAAACAAAAACACAACCGCTGCAACACTTTCTATCAAACCTTCCATCACCAACCATTGATGGGCAATTTTCAAATGTTGGTTTTGCAAAATATGCACCAAGGTAAAGCCGCAAGCCAATAAATTGAGTAAACCAAAACTTAGAATTAATAACCCCTGATTGGAGCCCGCAAAGATTAAGGCCATAATACCCCAAAGTATGGCTAAGGCTCCTTTCCATACCAACAGTAAATTGTTGGATGGTCTTCTTTGACTTATTGTGTTCATAATTTGGCGTTTTTTTTTCATACTAAAGACAAACCTCATTCAAAATAGTTCAATGATTGTTTAAAGCATCATAATTATTTATGTTTTCATTTAGTTTGTATAAGCTTCTTCAATACATTAATTTTGAATTTCTTTGCCTTTTCGGAAACAAATGCGCTACATCATTGGTCATATCGAAACTATACTTCAGACTTATACCGGTCAGCCTCCTTTGGCTATTTGGTTAAAAAAATACTTTAAGGCGCATCCTAAACTCGGCTCCCGAGACCGAAAGGCTATTGCCTCTGCTGTTTTTATCTATTACCGCAATGCTGCATTTTATGACGAAAACGTTCCCGCATTAGCTCTCATCTTTGCAGAAACTGAGCGGGGCAGCTTCTTAGAAAAAGTTTTGCAAGCCAATAGCCTTCCTTCCTCCATTTTGCCGCATCAAAATATAGAACCACCACTTCCTTTATCTGAACCTATTGATGCTAAAAATTGGTTACAATCCCTAAAATCTATTCCTGATTTATTTCTTCGCATCCGAAAAAATGTAACCGGCAATAAACAAAAATTAATGGCGGCAAACATCTCCATCAGTCCTATACGGGTAGCCGGGTTATTAGCTGAAGAGACTCCTAGTTTTCGCTTGCCAACCGCCACCAAAGTGGATACTTTATTAGCCGAAAAAGATTATGTAATACAAGATGCTTCATCACAAAACAGCATAGCTTTGGTGCTTTCCTGGATACAGGAACAGGCTAAGGCAGCACCTCAAAAAGTATGGGATGTATGTTCCGGCGCAGGAGGTAAATCCATATTTTTGAAAGATTACTTACCCCCCTTTCAACTTTTAGCTACAGATATTCGCGCTTCGGTATTGAGCAATTTAAAACAACGGTTCTCCTTATATGAGTTCAAAGATTGGCGGGTAAAAACACTTAACATACTCGATGCTCCAAACGTAGAAAAGATAATCGATCAGGAACGCTTTGACTTAATTATTTGCGATGTGCCTTGTAGCGGAAGCGGTACCTGGGCCAGGACTCCTGAACGTTTTCATTTTTTTAAGCCTCAGTCGATTCAAGATTTCCAAAAAATTCAATTTCCCATTGTGGAACGAGCTTGGCCTTATCTTAAACCCGGTGGTTTTCTGGCCTACATTACTTGCTCAGTGTTTTATGCCGAAAATGAAGCTGTGGCACAAAAAATTCAGAACTTGAGGCTTGCCAAACTCCTACACCAACAATTGATAGACGGCACTAAACAAGGCGCTGACAGTATGTTTGTAGCTTTATTCCAAAAAGAACATTAAGCCATTTACTGCAGCACAAGCTTTTTAAACTGACGCTCCGACTTCATGCTGATCTCCACCAAATACATACCTGCAGGAAGCCGGGAAACATCGACATACAAAAACTGTTGTCCGGATAAACTTTGCTCCAACACAACCTGACCAGTAATGGACAATATTCTAAGGCCGGCCTGTTTCAGTTTATCTTCGGATTGAAGATAAAAGCCTTTCCGGGTTGGGTTGGGATAGAGTAGGAGACCTGAACTTAACTCCTCGCTTTCCACAATTGAAGTAATTTCCTCCAAGGCCACTGAAAAATCCGGTACTCCATGCCCGATATCGTTATTGGGTTGATTATGAATATGACCGGCAGCTCGAATAATTGTTCTCAATTGATGTGGCGGTGTTTGCGGATTAGCTTGCAACAAACAAGTGAGCAAACCGGTAAGAATAGGGCTTGCAATGGAAGTACCACTTTGCTGCACCACTTGACCGTTGCTATTTACTACTGCTGCCATTTTTCCCATGACCGCCACATCAGGCTTCATCAAACCTGCCGCATTAGGTCCCCGGCTGCTGAAGTCAGCCACAATTTTATCATAGTCAACAGCACCTACCGTCAATGCACTATCAGCATCACCGGGTGTAAGCAAATGCACCCATTCATTATTCCCTTCATTGCCGGCACTGGCCACCACTACCATACCTTTTGCTGTAGCAATATTGCTGGCCTGAGCTACCAGTGTGGTGTGCCCATCCAATTGAGAGTAAGGATAAGAATCGTCAGGATTATCAAAACTGCTATATCCTAATGAAGAATTGACTACATCTGCCCCTAAGCTATCTGCACGTTCAATAGCTGCTACCCAGTTATCCTCTTCAATACTTTGTTCCGTAGTTAAGTGGTCAGTTGTGTACAAGGCATAGTTGGCATAAGGAGCAGTACCCACATAAGTTTCGGGCATCAGCGCCGCCATACAGGAAAGTACTTGTGTTCCGTGACCACTATATTGGAATACAGAATCGTTTAGTTCTATAAAATTGCGGGTATCTACAATTCTACCTTCAAGGCGCAGGCTATCAAAAGCTGCCAGGTTATCCACTCCGTTAAACCCAACGTCAATTACCGCAATCAACATATCTTGGCCTTGTAACCCCAGCTCATGTAGAATTTCACCTTTGCATAAGTGTATCTGATTCCAGGCAGAGCCATAATAATTGATACCAAAACCTGTGAGTTGCGGCCCTTCATTTTCAGGAAGATCTGCAGGGCGTTGATGTAAGCCATCTTCATAAAAAGCCACCAGCTTGGTATTGTGTACAAAAGGTAAGGTTCGGATAGCAGCTAATTCGAAAGTATCAGGCATCAAAATGACTGCGGTATTTAACCATTTAGAAGTAACATGCAATAAGCCACTGCTTAATTGGATAACCTCTGTAAGGTAATTATTAGGTATAGGCAAATCGCTACTATCTATAGAAATAGTATATTTTATCCGGCGTTCTATTGCTCTTTCCGAAAGAAAATCCTCCGGATTAGAAAATGAATGTTCTGTTGCATTTTTATCGGAGAAAGAAATACGAACAGCATATTGCTCCTGAGCTTGTAAGGATGAGGGTAAAAAAGAAGACAGCAGGAAACAAAGCATTAAACAAAACCCACGCATATGAATCATTTTGATTAGGTAAAATTAAGCTTTTTGGGTCCGAAAACCGACAATAGACCCCTTCTATATTTTGAGCCTTCGTAGCCTTAAGGCATTAATAATAACAGAAACAGAACTAAAACTCATGGCTAATGCAGCTATCATAGGAGATAGTAAGATGCCGGTAAAGGGATACAATAATCCTGCTGCTACCGGAATACCCAGAACATTATAGACCAGGGCAAAAAATAGGTTTTGCCGAATATTCCTTAGGGTAGCATGACTAAGTTTTAGCGCTTTTACAATGCCTTGCAAGTCGCCCTTTACCAAAGTGATCAGAGCACTTTCTATGGCCACATCAGTACCGGTGCCCATAGCTATACCCACATTACTTTTAGCCAAAGCCGGAGCATCATTTATACCGTCGCCTGCCATAGCTACAAAGGCACCCTGACCTTGCAACCGCTCTACTTCTTTAAGCTTATCCTGAGGTAACATATGGGCTTTAAAATGAATCAGGTTTAATTCCTGTGCTACTGCCTGAGCCGTAAGGGCATTATCACCGGTAAGCATGACTACATCAATATGTTGATCTTGTAAGGCTTTTATAGCTTGTGCACTACTTGCTTTAATTTTATCACTTATTACCACAAAGCCAACTGCCTTATCACCGACAGCTAAATAGGAAACAGTTTTTCCTTGTCCTTGAAATACTGCGACCTCTTCTTTTGTTTTTTCTTCAAGGTTTACTTTCAGGTCATGCATCAGTTGTGCGTTACCTAAAGCCAGGCTTTTCCCATTCACAATTCCGCTTACCCCTTTACCGGTAATGGATTCAAAATTTTCGGCCTTAATTACAGATACACCTTTTTCCCGGGCAAAATTAGTAGTGGCCTTGGCTAAGGGATGTTCGCTGTGGTGGTTTAACGAAGCAATATATTGTAAGACTTCTTCCTGCTTGGTAGCTGCTGAAAACGACACTACTTTTTCTACTGTAGGCTTCCCTTCAGTAAGCGTACCCGTTTTATCAACAATTAAGGTATTGACCTTATTCATTTGCTCCAAGGCTTCCGCATTTTTTATCAGCACGCCATTTTGAGCACCTTTGCCCACACCTACCATAACAGACATAGGGGTGGCTAAACCTAAAGCACAAGGACAAGCAATGATGAGCACTGAAATAGCATTTACCAAGGCGTAAACATAAGCAGGTTCGGGCCCCCAAATCGCCCATACAATGGCCGTAATGACCGCAATCAGGACAACTATAGGTACGAACCATCCGGAAACCTTATCGGCCAACTGCTGAATTGGAGCACGCGAACGGCTGGCTTTATTGACCATGGTGATAATTTGCGATAACAGAGTGTCTTTACCTACTTTTTCTGCCTTCATATAGAAAACATAAGTTCCATTAATCGTACCACTGGTCACCTTATCTCCTTCCTGTTTATCAACGGGAATCGGTTCTCCTGTTATCATCGATTCATCTATACTGGAATACCCCTCAGTAATCAAGCCATCCACAGGAATTTTCTCACCCGGCTTTACTTTAAGTGTATCTCCAAATTGAATTTCTTCAATTTCAACCTCAAACTCCTCTCCCTCAACAATCTTAAAAGCCTTATTAGGAGCTAGTTTCAGCAATTCTTTTACTGCCGAATTGGTATGACTATGTGCACGGGCCTCTAACAATTGCCCCAATAGGACCAAGGTCAATATTACCGTTGCGGCCTCAAAGTAAACATGTACAGTACCATAATGGCTCTTGAACTGCGGGGGGAAGAAATCAGGAAAAAACAGTGCTAAAACACTAAATAACCAAGCCACACCTGCACCTATTCCGATGAGTGTAAACATGTTCAGGTTTCGGGTAAGGACACTGCGCCAGGCTCGTTCAAAAAACATCCAAGTGGCATAAAAAACTACCGGTATGGATAAAACAAACTGTACCCAATTCCAATATTTTTGGTGCATGATCCTGTACAAAAAGTTATTAGGAATCATTTCACTCATCGCAATGAGGAAGATGGGTATGGTAAACAACAGGGCTATCCTAAATTTTCTACTCAGCACTTTATAATGCTTCTCTTCAGCCGACTCATCTATAGATGTCGGAACCAGATCCATACCACATATGGGACAACTGCCGGCTTCCTCCCGGATCACATCCGGATGCATGGGGCAGGTCCATTGTTCACTGACAGACGAGCTTAAACCTTGTTCTTCAACCAGGTCCATTCCACAAACCGGACAAGCTCCGGGTCTATCATAAGTTTTATCGCCTTCGCAATGCATTGGACAATAAAAAACTCCTGAGCGGCTACTTTTTATTTGCTTTTTTGAGGAAGAGGAAGCAGTGTGAGCATGGTGATGTGCATTTTCCCTAATAAGGTAACCTGCATCAAGTTTAGCCAAGGCCTCCTGCAATAGGGCAAGTGGGAGGTGTTGATCCATATGGATACTTACTTCCGATTGAGCTAAATCAATCTGAACATCCTTTACTCCTTGCAATTTTGAGAGTGTTTCTCTAATCTTCTTTCCAGCATCTTCATCTGTCATTCCCTGTATAGAGTAAAGGTGTTTCATGCTTCCTGATTTTTAAGGATCAATAAATAATTCAGCTCTTCATTTTAGTGTACCTGTTCTGTCAGTAATACTTTTATTTTTTTATTCAAATCAACAGAAAATGCAGGATGTACATTAGAACTTTGAATAATAGTACTTCGCTTTGCAGTGAGCCACCTAAAACGTGAAGAGGCATCCAGTAAACCTATGGGGCCTGCATCAGCCCCTCCTTTAGCAATAGCTTCATAAGCAGCAAGGTGCCTTTTTACTTCAGCAAGATCAACTTTGGGATCTAAAACTTTCAGCTTTTGCTCATTTAGCGCAATTGCTACCTCAACCAAATTTTTTGCCTTGCAATAAATAATCACCCCAACATTGATGAACTCTTCCCGCTCAACCCGAGGTACCACCCTGATTACGGCGTAATTAAATAAGTATTTTTCTTGCGTCATTGGCTTCCTGTACTAATATGTTTGTATGCTTCAGGCGTTGTTGCAAAAACCAGACATAGGCATTGCGGTGCTCTTCTACGGATAGAAACGGAGCCTCCGTTAACCAGTCTTCCGGTAAAGTACGAACTAGCTGTTGAATAAAATCTGTTGTCAATAATGTGGAAAAAACATCATTTACTTCCTCTAATGCTGAAGCATAGGGAAGCAAAACATGATCTTTGATGAGGGTAAATGGAGCGGAGGCTTGAGCTTTCCAATTATTCCAGGAATGATGAAAATAAAAGGAGGCGCCGTGGTCGATCAACCAGAGTTCATTGTGCCATACCAGCATATTAGTATTTTTGGGCGTCCTGTCCATATTCATCAGGAAACTATCCAGCCACACAACCTGAGAGGCCAATAACGCATCAATCTTATTGACCACCGGGTCAAAAGTAATAGCTCCAGAAAGGTAATGTAAAGCGATATTCAGGCCTTCGCTAAACTTCAATAAATCCTGTATTTCCTCGTCCGGTTCGGTTCTTCCAAATGCTGCATCTACCTGAGCAAACACCAATTCAGGCACTTTAAAACCCAATTTACGCGCTATTTCTCCGCCCAGAAGTTCAGCTATCAAAGCTTTAGTACCTTGGCCGGCTCCTCTAAACTTGAGTACGTACAAAAAATCATCGTCACCTTCAGCAATAGCAGGCATAGATCCACCTTCACGCAGCGGAGTAAGGTAACGGGTAACATGAATTTGGCGAAGCTGAAGAGCAGCATTGGTCATTGCTGCAAATTAGGCAATTATTTGTCAAGTTGAAGTAAGCTTATCCTTCGCCCTCGGTGAGCCAATCAAAGAACTGTGTTGATTTTTCTTTACTGATAGTAATGACTTCAGAGAAATCAATATTCAACTCCACAGAAACCTTTCTGGCCTGATAATGGGTAGCCTCTTTAATGGCCTGCCGGTTTACAATAAATTGCCTGTTGGCTCTGTAAAAACGAGCCTGATCAAGCTGCTGTAATTCATCCAGCGATTTGTTTACCACATAAGTTCGGTGATCAAAAGTGTACAGATGAGTGGTTTCATTTTTTACAAAAAACACAGCAACCTCTTCCAGTCTTATGGGGATAATCTTATTTTGATAATAAACTAATACCGATGCTGACTTTTTGGTGACATTTTGTTGTTGAGCTTGTTTCAACTCAGCCAAGATTTGATTAATTGCATTATTGTCAGGCGAAAAATTAGTTTGCAATTCATAATACTTGGCAAGGGCATCTTTAATCTTTTGCGCACTAAATGGTTTCAAAACATAGTGAATGCCATTGGCATTAAATGCCTTTATTGCATACTCATCAAAGGCAGTACAAAAAACAACCGGTGCTTTGATAGGTATAGAGGAAAAAATTTCAAAACTCAGTCCATCACCCAACTGAATGTCACTAAAAATCAGGTTGGGCATGGGATTTGAGGAAAAATAGGCAATGGCTTCCTGAACAGAATACAAAGTGGCGGCTATTTCTATCTTGGGATCAATGGATAAAATCAGGTCTCGTAAATCTTCTGCGGTAAGCAGTTCATCTTCTATAATTACAACTCTCATTTTTCAAGCAATTTTATTCTAACGACAAAATGGGTGTCTTTTTTTTCAATTAAAACTTCATCACCAGATATAATTTTATACCGTTCTTTTAGATTTGTCAAGCCATTTCCGGTTGATTCGGTTATGGACATTTTGGGTTGTAAAATATTGGTCACTTTTACATAGGCCCCTTCCCGGGAAACTCCTATTTTCAAGGGTTGTGCAGTTGTGGCAATATTGTGCTTAATAGCATTTTCAAGTAATGGTTGCAGAGAAAATACCGGCAAAGAAAAATCATTGATTTGCTGGCCAAAAGAAGCTATATCTACTTCATAAACCAAAGCATTTCCAAACCTAATTTCCTGCATTTCCATGTAGTTGCTACAAATTTCCAGTTCTTCCTGAACGGTAGCAATGCCTGAAGGATGGTCAGAAAAAGAAGCTCGTAAGAAATCAGACAGGTTGAGCAGATAATCTTCGGCTACGGCAGGCGACTTGTGAATTAGAGATTTTAAAGTATTTAAAGCATTGAACAGAAAATGAGGTTGAATTTGTTGTTTCAATAATAAATTCACCGTTTCGGCATTAGTAGCTTTAAGACTGAGCAGCTGCATCTCTATTCTGGATTTTTCATAGAGAGTCATTGTGAAATTTTGAATCAGGTAAACAAAAGTGTATTGCATCAAACTTAAATACCCAATCAACATTGCATTTTTCCATGGTGCTGCACTCGCAAATATTTCCGGCGTTTGGAAGTTGAAACCCATAGAAGCAAGCCAGGAAATAAATAAATGATTTAATGACATGACTACCAGGGTGAGGATGTAGCCGGTAATAAATATCCGCTTTTGGATATTTCTTGTGCTTAGGTTCTTATAACCCCTTACTTTGTAGTAAACAATGATATGCGCATTCCCGATAAATATTACGAAAGAACAAACTGCCAAAGACAAACACTGAAGTAAGGCTACTTCCATTTCCTTATTGGAATAAATGGAGATTAACATGATGGAGGACAACATGTAAATCACAAAAAGCAGGTAACTGTTTTTAATCAAGTATTTTTTCAGCACCTTGCTCTGAAAAGATTTTGGTAAGGCTCGTTTTTTTATTGGATCAGACATATCATGTATTTCAGACACCGGTGAATCAACTCATATTTCAGCTTAAAATTAGCATTATCTGTGGTTAATACGCAATGGTAAGTAAGGGGATAGAACCGTTGGAAGCCATAGCCCGGGTTTTACTTCGATGAAAGAGCGAAGACCAAAACCCATACCGATGCGGAGTCATAATAATGATATCTGCTTGAGCCGAACGGGCTTCAGCTAGGATAGATTTAACCACTCCTTCTGCGTTCACCTCCTTATAAAAGTGAGGGGTGTCTTCCAGCTCTTTGTCTATGGTATATTTTGTTTCTTCTGCACCGGGTAGTCTTCCCACATGTAATACCTCCACTACTGCACCAAATTGGTGGGCATAATCTTTTACCCTGCTTAAAACCGTTGCATGAACACCTCTTTTCATATCACATGCATACAAAATATGCTTTATTCCGGTATATCTAACTCCGTCAGGGATTGATAAAATCGGAAACTTCAGAGAATAAATGGCTGCCGTTGTAGTGTTGCCCAGTAAATCTTGTTCAATAGATTTTTGGGGCATGCCCAGTATCAATAAGCGGGCATTGTATTCTTCAATCAATTGTTCTAATTCCGGCAGAAAATCGCCCATACGTACTACAGGAATTAAGGTCACACCTTTCGTTTCTGCCAATTGATTTATTTTTCCTTCAAATGCTGCTTTTTTTTGCAGTAAAAAATCATCTAAAGCCCGGGCACTTATTCGGGAATTAGCTACATGCGACGACATTTTGTACAAATGAAATACAATAACTTGCCCTCCAATTTCCCGAGCTGCAGCAATCCCGTATTCTAATGCGTTATTGGCTGCCGGAGAAAAATCAGTAGCAACGATAATATTAATTTTACTCATTTCAAAAACTTGTTTTTAAAAAGCCCTCCATTAATTATGTCGGTAAACGCAGCTAATGGAGGGCGAACAGGAATCATCAATAAACAATCTCAGCAGTGGCTGGCTGGATATTATTTAATGAGTCTCCATATAATCAGGGTTCATTTCAAAATCTTTCTCCATCAACTCTGCATAATCGTTTTGTTTACCTTTTCCGAACCGTCGTGACAGACTATCGAATAGAGCATACACCACCGGAACGATGATTAAAGTTAAGAATAAGGAGGACAACAATCCACCCATAATCACCAAAGCTAAACCACGGTTCATATCAGCACCATCTCCGGTTGCGAAAGCAATAGGCACCATCCCTATAACCATAGCAATAGTGGTCATCAGGATAGGACGGAAACGTGCCCGATTGGCCGCTATCAGGGCATCATAAGTAGAAGCACCCTCTGCCTTTCGTTGATTGGCAAAATCTACAAGCATAATCGCATTTTTGGCAACCAGGCCAATCAACATAATGATACCCAAAATGGTAAAAATATTGAGGGTTTGATTGAATAAAGCCAGAAACAACAGGGCACCAATAAAGGACAAAGGAATCGAAAACAAAACTACAAACGGAGTTACGAAATTGTCGTATAAGGCAACCATTACAAAATATACGAGTATGATTGAAGCAAGTAG
>Ga0079224_100003896_pt1 | contig 19056 bp, 19 predicted proteins | sample Stecom2015_FD_80414 | JGI IMG/M metagenome (GOLD analysis project Ga0079224, IMG submission 80414) | Agricultural soil microbial communities from Utah to study Nitrogen management - Steer compost 2015 | ecosystem: Environmental > Terrestrial > Soil > Agricultural land | place: USA: Utah... | reverse complement strand
TCCGGGTCGGTCACGATGGCCTGGCGCGCGACTTCATTGAATGCGATGTTCTGCGCCGAAAGCTTGGGGGCCGCGGCGATCACGAGCGAATGTGCGACCCGCTCGGGAAACGAGATGGTCCATTGCAGCGCCTGCATGGCGCCCAGGCTCCCGCCCATGACGGCGGCGAAGCGCTCGATGCCCAGATGATCGGCCAGGCGTGCCTGTACCTGCACCCAATCCTCCACCGTCAGCACGGGGAAGCTGGAGCCGTAGGGTTTGCCGGTCTCGGGATCGATCGATGCCGGACCGGTGGAACCGAAACAGCCGCCCAGATTGTTCACGCCGATGACGAAGAAGCGATCGGTATCCACCGGCTTGCCCGGTCCGACCATGTTGTCCCACCAGCCGATGTTCTTGGGGTCGTCGGCGTAGAAGCCGGCGACGTGATGCGAGGCGTTGAGCGCGTGACAAATCAGCACCGCGTTGCTGCGCGCGCCGTTCAGGGTGCCGTAGGTTTCGTAGACGAGGTCGTACTGACCGAAGGTGGCGCCGCTTTTGAGGCGGATGGGCTGATTGAAGTGGATGCGCGAGGCGCTGACCGGCCCGACCGAGCGTGGTTCGTTCATCTTGTTCTACGCGTGCGTGGGGCGCGCGGCGCAATCTCCATCTGCGGAGCGATTACTACAAAAAAACCCGTTTGAGCTTGCGCGGCTCTAAACGGGTTGCCCTCGCTTTAGCCGTACTTTTTTGTCCGCCGTCCGTACGGCGGGCGCCCGCAAGCTGATCTCAAATCGGCGCTGAAGGAAGACGACGATCCGACCGTCATCCGCCCGAGGGACGAATCTTAGCGCGATTAACCGGCCTCTTGCCAGTCCGCCCGGCGAAAGCGCTTGCGGCGGGTGGTCACGCGGTCGCGCGTGGCGAGGTACTCGGCCAGCCGCTGATCGAGCGTATCGCGCAGACTCAGAGGCAGTTGCACGGCAGCGGCAGTGAAGCGTTCGCGAAAGACATCGTTGCCCGAGGCGCCCACGGCCGTCTGCGGCGGCGGGCCATCGTGATAGAAACCTTCGCCTTGGCGCCAGACCAGCGCGCACTCGCTGCCGCTTGCCCCGTAGCACAACTCGAAGGCGGTCACCCTGCCGTCCTCGTGCTGCCAGACGAAGAGATCGAAATCGTCGTCGTGAAACCAGCGACGGCGCAATGCCGGCTCGTCCTGACGCAGCCCTTCAATCTCTCGCAGCATGACGCCTCCTCCTGCGCCCACGGGCGGGCTCAGGCATTCAGGCGAGCCAGCAGCTGGCGCGATTTTTCCGGATCGTCGCTTTTGATGATTCGCTGCGCCAGCGTTTCGGCGACCGGGACGCTGGAGCGCAGGATCTGTTGCTTCACTGCGGGCAGTTGCGACGGGTGCATGGAAAACTGCCGCAATCCCAGGCCCAGCAACAAACGTGCGTAGACCACTTCCCCGGCCATTTCGCCGCACACCGCCACCGGCACGCCGGCGCGCGCGCCGGTGCGAATGGTCTGGGCGATGAGTTGCAGCACGGCCGGATGCAGCGGGTCGTAAAGATGCGCCACCTTGTCGTCGGTGCGGTCGATGGCCAGCGTGTATTGGATCAGGTCGTTGGTGCCGATGGAGAGGAAGTCCAGCCGCTTGACGAACTGCGCCGCCGCCAGCGCGGCGGCCGGCACCTCGATCATGCCGCCGACCGGAATCGCGGGATCGAAGGGGATGCCCTGCTCGGCGAGAGAGCGGCGCGCCTGCGCCAGGATCTGCGCCGCCTGCTCGACCTCGTGGAAGTGCCCGATCATGGGCAGCAGGATGCGCACCTTCCCGTAATGCGAGGCGCGCAGGATGGCGCGCAGCTGGGTCATGAACATCTGCGGCTCGGCCAGACAGTAGCGGATGGCGCGCAGGCCGAGCGCCGGATTGGGGCCGCCGCTGTGGTGGCCGTCGAGCGTCTTGTCCGCGCCGATGTCCAGCGTGCGGATGGTCACCGGCAGTCCGCGCATCGCGGAGATCACCGAGCGGTAGGCCTCGAACTGTTCGTCCTCGCTGGGGAAATCGTCGCGATTGAGGAACAGGAACTCGCTGCGGAACAGACCGACGCCCGCGGCGCCGACGCCGAGCGCTTCCTTCACATCCTGCGGCAGCTCGATGTTGGCGTGCAACTCCACCGCAACGCCTTCGAGCGTGCTTGCAGGCGTGCGGCGCAGCCGACGCAGCTTCTGCCGTTCCAGTTCGAAGGCGCGTTGCCGCAGCCGGTATTCGCCCAGCACCTGCGGATCGGGATTGACGATCAGCACGCCGGCCGCACCGTCCACGATCAGCAGTTCGTGCTCGCGGACCATCTGCCGCGCGTGATGCATACCGACCACCGCGGGCAGATTCAGGCTGCGCGCCACAATGGCCGTGTGCGAGGTGACGCCGCCCAGATCGGTGACAAAGCCGGCGAAGTTGTGCTGCCGGAACAGGATCATGTCGGCCGGCGAAAAGTCGTGCGCGACGACGATGATCTCGCCGGCTTCGCCGGCGAGCGGCGGCGCATGCCGGCTGCCCATCAGTGCCTTGAGGATGCGTTCGGCCACCTGCTGCACGTCCGCGCCGCGTTCGCGCAGATAGGCGTCCTCCACTTCCTCGAAGCGCTGCACCAGCGCCTCGGTCTGCTGGATGAGCGCCCATTCGGCGTTGTAGCGCTTGCTGCGGATGAGTTCGCGCGGCGTCTGCGAGAGCATGGAGTCGTCCAGCACCATGCGATGCAGATCAAGGAAGGCGGCCATCTCGGGCGGCGCGTTGTCGGGTACCGCCTTGTGCAGCGACAGCAGTTCCTCCCGCACCTGTCTGATGGCGCGATCGAAACGGGTCAGTTCGGCGTCAATGTCGGCCGCGTCGATTTCGTAGCGCGGCGCTTCCATCCGTGCCGAAGTGACCAGATGCGCATGGCCGATGGCGATGCCCGCCGAGGCTCCCGCGCCGTGCAGCGCGAAACTGGCGCCTTCGCAGGGCGTCAGCAATGCCTGCTCCGCTTCGAGATCGGGCTTGCCCACGTGCGCTTCCCTATTCGCCTTCGCCGAACTTGTCGCCGATCAGCGCGACCAGCGCGCCCAGCGCCGCATCGGCATCCTCGCCGACGGCGTCGATCTCGATGCGGCTGCCCTTTCCGGCGGCCAGCATCATTACTCCCATGATGCTCTTGGCGTTGACGCGCCGGCCGTTGCGCGACAGCCAGATGTCCGACTTGAATCGGCTGGCGGTCTGGGTCAGTTTGGCCGAGGCGCGCGCGTGCAGGCCCAGCTTGTTGACGATTTCAATTTCCCGTTGCGGCATTCGGTCCTTGAGGCGGGAGATGAACGATGCCGTCGTGGCCGCCGCTCATCGCTTTGGCCGCCACAGTGTTCAACGCTTCGTTGCGGTAGGTCAGTGCGCGTACCAGCATGGGCAGGTTCGCGCCGGAAACGACGGCCACCTTGCCCGGTTCGTAGAGCTTGGTGGCGATGTTGGCCGGTGTGGCGCCGACCATGTCGGTCAGCACCAGCACGCCCTGGCCTTCGTCCAGTTGTCGCGCCATATCGCGGGCGATGGGGAGGATCGCCTCGGGATCGTCGTGCACGGTGATGCCCACCTGCCGCACGCGCAGCGGGCGTTTGCCGAGCACATGACTCGCGCAATGGATGAGCGCTTCGCCGAAGGCGCCGTGGCTGATGATCAGGATGCCGATCATGTTCGCGGGGTCGGAATGGTTTTGCGGTCCGCGTCCGGCGGACCGCTCGGACAACGCTTAGTCTAAACGCCTTCGCGCCTGCTGCGCGCGTCAATCGCCCGCTCCAGGGCGTCGACGTACATCCGCGCCACATCGAAGCCGGTCTGGTCGTGGATTTCGCGGAAGCAGGTGGGGCTGGTGACGTTGATTTCGGTAATGTAGTCGCCGATCATGTCGAGTCCGACCAGCAGCAGGCCACGCTGCGCCAGCGTCGGCCCGATGGCTTCGGCGACGGCGCGGTCGTGGTCGCTCAGCGGCTGCGCGATGCCGGTGCCGCCAGCCGCCAGATTGCCGCGTGTCTCGCCCGGCTTGGGGATGCGCGCCAGTACATAAGGCACTGGTTCGCCGTCGATCAGCAGGATGCGCTTGTCGCCGGCGCTGATTTCCGGAATGAAGCGCTGCGCCATCACCGTGCGCCGGCCGTCGTGCGACAAGGTCTCGACGATGGCGTTGCGATTCATATCCTGGCGGGTCACCCGGAAGACGCCGGTGCCGCCCATGCCGTCGAGCGGCTTGAGCACCGTATCGCCCTGCTCGTCGATGAACTGCTGCAGTTCCGTCGCGAGGCGCGTGACCAGCGTCGGCACTGTGTACTGGGGAAACTCCGCGACAGCGAGTTTCTCGCTGTGATCGCGGATGCTGCGCGGATCGTTGAACACAATTGCGCCTTCGGCGACGGCACGTTCCAGCAGCCAGGTGCTGGTGACGTACTCCATGTCGAAGGGCGGATCCTTGCGCATCAGCACCGCATCGAATCCGGTCAGCGCCGTCTCGCGCGGCTGATCGAGGCGATACCAGTCGGCCTCGTCGCCAGTGAGCGTGATGGGCGTTGTGCGGCCGAGTACCCGGCCGCCCTTCCACATCAGCGCTTCCTGCATCATCACTTCGACGGCGTGGCCGCGCCGCGCGGCTTCGACCATCATCGCGTAGGTCGAATCCTTGGCCGACTTGATGAGCGGCAGCGGGTCGAGAATGAAGCAGAGTTTCATTCGGCGGGCGCCGTTTCTTCCAGTTCGATCGCCGCGGCGAGGAGTGCCAGTCGCGCAATGACGCCGTAGGCGTAGAAGCGGTTGGGAGCTGCGTCCGCCGCAGCGAAGGGATCGGGCTGCGTGCAGCAGTCGTCGAACGCCAGCGGTTCGAAATGCATGCCCGGCGCGTTGAGGTTCTCGTCCTTCCCGCGGCCGGTATGGACGCGATAGAAGCCGCCGACCACATAGCGGTCGATCATATAGACCACCGGTTCGGCGACCGCGTCGTTGATGGTTTCGAAAGTCGGCACGCCTTCCTGGATCAGCACCTCGTGCACGGCCAGGCCTTCCTTGACGACGGCCATCTTGTTGCGCTGCTTGCGGTTGAGGCCGATGACCTCCTCCGGACTGCGCGCGGTCATGATGCCCATGCCGTAGGTGCCGGCATCGGCTTTCACAACCACGTAGGGCGTTTCCTGGATGCCGTACTCCCGGTATTTCGCGCGCATGCGTTCGAGCAGGGCGGTGACATTGGCGGTCAGGCACTCCTCGCCGCTGCGCGCCTGGAAATTCACTTCCCCGCAGCGGGTGAAGTAGGGATTGACCAGCCAGGGATCGATGTCGATGAGTTCGGCGAACTCGGCCGCCACGCGGTCGTAGGCGGCGAAGTGGTTCGATTTGCGCCGCGTCGCCCAGCCCGCATGCAGCGGCGGCAGCACGAACTGTTCGTCGAGGCCGCGGAGGATGTCCGGCACCCCGGCCGACAGGTCGTTGTTGAGCAGAATCGCGCAGGGATCGAAATCGGCCAGTCCGAGGCGGTTGCCGTGCCGCACCAGGGGCTCGAGCACCAGCGGCGGATGGTCGGGCACTTCGATTTCGGTCGGCTCGGTGATGTCCGGCAGCAGACTGCCCAGGCGCACGTTCAAACCCGCCTGGCGGAAAATGGTCTGCAGACGCACGACGTTCTGCAAATAAAAAGTATTGCGCGTGTGGTTCTCCGGGATGAGCAGCAGGTTGTGCGCTTCCGGGCAGATTTTTTCGACCGCCGTCATCGCCGCCTGGACGCATAGCGGCATGAATTGCGGATTGAGGTTATTGAAGCCGCCGGGGTACAGGTTCATATCCACCGGCGCCAGTTTGAAGCCGCTGTTGCGCAGATCGACCGAGCCGTAGATCGGCGGCGTATGTTCCAGCCATTTGCCGCGCAGCCAGTGTTCGATACTGGCGCTGGCATCGAGGATGCGGGCTTCGAGATTGGCCAGCGGTCCGGACAGCGCCGTGGTGAGATGTGGAAGCATGCTATGGAAATTGCGTAGAAAAACGGGCGGCTGTCTGGATCGGAACGATTCTAGCCCAGTCGGCCCGCGCTGACTTTGTGGCAATGCAAGCCGCGTCCCATGGGGTCGCCGGGGCGGATGGCAAACGGGGCAGCCTAGGCTGCCCCGTTCGACGGTGATTGCGTTCCCGGAATTACTTCGAGGACTCGAGGATGTAGTCCACCGCGGCCTTGACCTGCTCGTCCGTCAGCGCCAGATTACCGCCCCGCGGGGGCATCAAACCCATGCCGTTGAGGGCCGAAGCGTACAGACCGTCCTTGCCCTTGCTGATGCGGCCGCCCCATTGAGCGGCGTCGCCGATCTTGGGCGCGCCCATCACGCCGGTGCCGTGGCAGGCCGCACAGGCCTGGTTGAAGACCGCTTCGCCCGAGACCGGACCGGCGGCGGCTTGCGCACCGCTTGCGGCGGGCGCTGCGGCGGCGGCAGTCTGTTCCGCGGTGGCCTCGGCGCTACCGGAAAGCACCACGTCGGCCACCGGCTTGATGCGTTCAGCGATCGCTTCGGTGTCCAGCGCCGCAGGACTGGGCGCCTTGCCGCTCAGGACGAACTGGGTGAGCAGGATGATGCCGAGGATCGGGATGAGAAAGGACAGCACAATGACGACGACCAACTGCTTCGGCGTCTTGATCGGGGATGAGTGGGCGTGATCGTGGCCTTCGTCCTTCATGGGTACGCAACCTTTGGCGGAAAGGAGAAAAATTGTTCTTCGAATGGCGCGCCCGTCATCGACAGGCGGTTCCGCAGAACGGAATCGGTGAATTATAGCGACAAGCCTCAAGCCGGCAAAGCCGCGGCCCGGAGCATTGCGCTACAATCCCGCGGCACGCCGCGCCGCGCGCCCGTAGCTCAGTTGGATAGAGTGTTGGTTTCCGAAGCCAAAGGTCACAGGTTCGAATCCTGTCGGGCGCGCCATTCTCTCCCGGCTGCCGCCCCTTCCATATCGCCGTCTTTCCTGGTGGGCCGCCGTAGTCGCTGTATTCCCCGCATTTTCGCCGTCGCCTGGTCGAAGCCTCGACAACCCCGTGCGATTGTTGTCTCAATCGGAACCGAAACCCTTTGCCCGGATGGCTTATCGCGCGGCACGACTGGAGTACTATCCGACGCGTGGAATCCGGAATGGACGCGGCAGAGGCGTTGTCACGGACCGCACTTATTCAAACAGCGAGGAGGACTCGATGCGAGCATGTAAAGCAGTAGTGGGGGCGATTGCCCTCGGGCTGGGAGTGTTCTCGGCCGGCGTCGGCGCGCAGAATTTCCCGACCAAGCCGGTCACCATGATCGTCCCCTTCTCCGCCGGTGGACCCACCGATACGGTGGCGCGCTCCATCGCCGCGGCCATGCAGGAATCGCTGAAGCAGACGGTAGTGGTGGAGAACGTCGGCGGCGCAGGCGGCACCATCGGCGTGGCGCGCGGCGCGCGTTCCGCGCCCGACGGCTACACGATCACCATGCATCACATCGGCATGGCGACGGCGCCTACGCTATACCGCAAGCTGAGCTTCGATCCGCTGAAGGACTTCGAATACATCGGACTGGTGGCCGACGTGCCGATGACCATGATCGCGCGCGCCGACTTTCCGCCGAAGGACGTCAAGGAGTTCCTCAGCTATGTGAAGGCCAACAAGGACAAACTCGCGTACGCCAACGCCGGCCTCGGCGCCGCCTCGCATCTTTGCGGCCTGATGTTCATGACGGCGATCGACACGGCCTTCACCACCATTCCCTACAAGGGAACGGGCCCGGCCATGAACGATCTGCTGGGCGGCCAGGTGGACTTCATGTGCGACCAGACCACCAACACCACTTCGCAGATCAAGGCCGGCAAGGTGAAAGCCTATGCGGTGACCACACCCGAGCGCGTTGCCGCCCTGCCCGACCTGCCGACCATGCAGGAAGCCGGTCTGAAAGGCTTCGAAGTCACGGTCTGGCACGGACTGTATGCGCCCAAGGGCACGCCCAAGCCGGTGATGGATACGCTGGTGAAGGCGCTGCAGCATGCGCTGCAGGATGAGACGGTGAAGTCGCGCTTTGCCGATCTGGGCACCGCACCGGTGCCGGTCGAGCGCGGCACGCCCGAAGCGCTGCGCAAGCACCTGGCGGCGGAAATCCAGAAATGGCGTCCGGTCATCCAGGCCGCCGGTCAATACGCCGACTGAGCGACGATCCGGCGACAAGAAAGGGCGGCCTGCGGGCCGCCCTTTTTATTTCCGTATCAACCCAGGCCGTGAGTCCGGAACCACTCCACGCAGCGCTTCCAGGCGTCTTCCGCCACCTCCTTGCGGTAGCTCGGCCGGTAGTCGGCGTGGAAGGCATGGGGCGCGTCCGGATATAGCACGATCTCGCTTTTCTTGTCGGCGGCCTTGAGGGCCGCGCGCATCCGTTCGACGGTGGAAACGGGAATGCCCTGATCGGCGCCGCCGTATAGACCCAGCACCGGCGCCTTCAAATCGGCAGCGACGTCCAGCGGATGACGCGGCGTGTTCGGCGTGGCGTCGCCGGCCACGCGGCCGTACCAGGCCACGCCGGCATCGAGATCCGGGTTGTGCGCGGCATAGAGCCACACGATCCGGCCGCCCCAGCAGAAACCGGTGATACCGAGCTTGGCGGCATGGCCTTTGGCGTGCTTGCCAGCCCACGTTGCCGCCGCATCCAGATCGCTCATGACTTGCGCATCCGGCACCTTGGCGACCACCTCGCGGATTGCGGCGATATCGGTCAGACCGCTGACATCGCCCTGGCGGGCATACAACTCGGGCGCCACGGCGAGATAGCCCAGCTTGGCGAAGCGCCGGCAGACGTCCTTGATGTGTTCGTGCACGCCGAAGATTTCCTGCACCACCAGAATCACGGGATAGCGCCCCGCTTTCTCCGGTGCGGCGTAATACGCCGGCAACTCGCCGTCGCTCACGGGAATCTTGGTCTCGCCCGCCTCCAGTCCGGTGCTGGGCGTGGTGATGACCGATTGCGCCATGACGGGATGGGTGGCGAGGGCGAAGCCGGTCGCCAGGCTGGAAACCAGAAAGCCGCGCCGCGTAAACGGCACCGCGGGCAGCAGGCTGTCGAAATCGCTGTCGTCGAAAGCCACGGGACGGTTCATGACGGACTCCTGGGCAGGGATGCCAAACGGGGAGCACGCATTGTGCCGCGTGTTCCTGGCGGATCGGTAGCGCTCTTTGTGCGGCGGCTAGCCGAGGAAGGCCTGCAGGCCGGCCGCCAGCAGGATCAACACCACCACGCCGGTGACGCTAAGGACGATGCGCCGGGTGCGTGCACGGGCGGCCTGCGCCTCGGCGCGCTCGGCTTCGATCATGGTGGCGATGTAGGCCCACTTGTCGCTGGACCGGTCTCCGCCGGGCGCGTCGGCTGCCGGGTTGTCCCAGCCGATGACGGTTTCGGGAAAAGCCGACTCGGCACCCAGCAGCGAGTCGTCCCAATCGGTCCGCAGCGTGGACGCGCCGGCACCGGCGTCGCGCTGCGCCTGGTCGATCAGAGCTTTTTCTTTGTCGGAAAGCTGGGCCATGGCGATTCCAAGACTAGCGCAAAAATTGAGCGGCGAACGCCCGATCAGCATCGCTTTGGTGGCGCTTTCCGCGTCCTAGATCAGGATGATGTCGTACTGCTCCTGCGTATAGCTCGTCTCCACCTGCAGCGACACCGGTTTGCCGATGAAATCCCCCAGCATGGCGAGGGACTGCGACTCCTCCTCGAGGAACAGATCGATGACCGATTGCGCCGCCAGGATGCGGAATTCCCGCGCGTTGAACTGACGTGCCTCGCGCAGCAGTTCGCGCAGAATTTCGTAGCAGACGGTGCGCGCGGTTTTCACCACACTGCGACCGCCGCAGGTGGGGCAGGGCTCGCACAGAACGTGCTCCAGGCTTTCGCGCGTGCGCTTGCGTGTCATTTCCACCAGCCCGAGGGCGGTGAAGCCGTTGACGGTCATCCGGGTGTGATCGCGCGACAGCGCCTTGGTGAACTCCGCCAGCACCGCTTCGCGGTGGTCGGGGTTCTCCATATCGATGAAGTCGATGATGATGATGCCGCCGAGGTTGCGCAGTCGCAGTTGCCGCGCGATGACCTGCGCCGCCTCCAGATTGGTCTTGAATACCGTGTCGTCGAAATTGCGCACGCCGACGAAGCCGCCGGTGTTCACGTCCACGGTGGTCATGGCCTCGGTCTGATCCAGGATCAGATAGCCGCCCGACTTGAGATCGACCCGCCGCTCGAGCGCGCGCTGGATCTCCTCCTCGATGTTGTAAAGATCGAACAGCGGCCGCTCGCCGGTGTAGTACTCCAGCTTGTGCGCAACATTGGGCATATAGGTGCGGGCGAAGCTCTCCAGCCGGAGATAATTTTCGCGCGAGTCGACCACGATGCGGCCGGTGTCGGCGTTGACGAAATCGCGCAATACCCGCTGGGCCAGCCACAGGTCGTGATAGAGCAGCGCCGGCACCGCCGCCGTGGCGGCGCGTTCGCGGATGTTGTCCCACAGGCGGCGCAGGTAGGCGATGTCGTTGGCCAGCTCCTCGTCGGTCGCCGTCTCGGCCATGGTGCGGATGATGAAGCCGCCCTTGACGTCGGGGGGGGTGATCCGTTGCAGCCGTTCGCGCAGCGTGCGCCGTTCGGTTTCGTCCTCGATGCGCTGGGAAATGCCGATGTGCGAGTCCTGCGGCAGATGCACCAGCAGACGGCCGGCGATGCTGATCTGGGTGGACAGGCGCGCGCCCTTGGTGCCGATCGGGTCCTTGATCACCTGCACCATCAGCGGCTGGCCTTCGACGAGAATTTTCTCGATCGGCTTGACCAGCGTCGGCTTGGGCAGCCCGTTGCGCTCTTCCTCGCCGTTATGGCGCACTTCCCAGATATCGGCCACGTGCAGGAAGGCGGCGCGCTCAAGGCCGATTTCGACGAAAGCCGACTGCATGCCGGGCAGCACGCGCACCACCTTGCCCATGTAGACGTTGCCCACCAAGCCGCGGCTGGCGGTGCGCTCGATGTGCAGTTCCTGCACCACGGCGCTGGCGACCACGGCCACGCGCGTCTCCTGCGGGGTGACGTTGATGAGGATGTCCTCGTGCACCACCTCGCGCTCGACCGCCGGACGCGGCTCCTGCGGCGTTTCGGACGGGGCGGAATGCGATTCGCCGTTCATGAGCGGCTCTGGAAACGACGCAGCAAGGTGGCGGTTTCGTAAAGCGGCAGTCCCATCACTCCCGTGTAGCTGCCGAGCATTTCCGGGATGAAGGCGGCGGCCCGGCCCTGGATGGCGTAGGCACCGGCCTTGTCGTAGGACTCCCCGGTATCGACATAGTGGCTGATCTCTTCGTCTTCGAGCGGTCGGAAGCGCACCACGTTTTCGTTCAGCACGAAATGCACGGTCGTCTCGTAGGCCAATGCCACCGCGGTCAATACCCGGTGTTCGCGCCCGGACAACTGCTTGAGCATGTCGATCGCATCGGCGCGATTGGCCGGTTTACCGAAAATGCGTTCGCCCAGGCAGACGGTAGTATCCGCCGCCAGTACCGGCAGGCGCGGCAACTGCCGCTGCAGCACCCGGTTCCAGCCCGCTTCCGCCTTTTCGCGGCAGACGCGTTCCACGTAGGTTTGCGGGTCTTCGCCCGGGTGCGGGGTTTCGTCCAGATCCTGTCCGCGGCCGGCGTGTTCGCGCAGGACCAGGACGTCGAACTGGACGCCGATCTGTTTCAGCAGTTCCCGCCGTCGGGGACTGCGTGAGGCGAGATAAATCCGGGGCAGCGGCGAGAACATTGTTGTTCTTTATGTCCGGTGATAGGGATGATTATCGAGGATCGACATGGCGCGATAAAGCTGTTCCGCCAGCAGAACGCGAACCAGGGCATGCGGCAGCGTCAGACTGGACAGCCGCAACTGCTCGTCGGCCGTGGCTTTGAGCGCCGGATCGAGGCCGTCCGGGCCGCCAATGATGAAGGCCGGATCGCGCCCTTCGCCCAGCCAGTGTTCCATCCGTGCGGCCAGCGCGGTCGAGGTGAGATCGCGCCCATGCTCGTCGAGCACGATACGACGACACTGCGCCGGCAGCGCCGCTTCGATCCGTGCCGCCTCGGCCGCCATGCATTGCGCGGGCGTGCGTCCGCCGATACGGCGTTCGGGACGCACCTCGATCAATTCGATCCGGGCCTTGCGCGGCATGCGCTTGGCGTAATCGGCGAATGCGGTATCCACCCAGCCGGGCATTCGTTCGCCGACAGCGATAATGAGCAGACGCACGCCTCAGCTTGTCCTTGACGATGCGCGCGAGGCGCGAGCGGGACGTCCGGACGCGCGCGCCCGGACGCGGGATGATCAGTTCAAACCGGGGCCTCTGCCTCGGCCGGCACCTGCGCGGTACGGCGACGGGTGCGCGGCTTGGGCTGATCCCACAGTTCTTCGAGGTTGTAATGCTCCCGCACCGCCGGCTGCATGATGTGGATCACCACATCGCCGGCATCGACCAGCACCCAGTCGCCGCCGTCCTCGCCCTCGACGCCATAGACGCGTTGGCCGAGCTCGCTCAGCTTGTCCTGAACGCTGCGGGAAAGGGCTTTAAGTTGGCGGGCCGAGTCTGCGCTGGCAATGACGACTCGGTCGAAAAGGCTGGTGAGGTGCGTGACGTTGTATACCGCGATGTCTTTGGCTTTGATTTGCTCGAGCGCATCGACGACGGCTTTCTGCTTCCTGCGGATATCCAAAACCGGGCGGCCTCCTTGGGACTCTCTCACGCCGGGCGACCATCGCTCAGCGATACAAAGCCTTGGACTCAATATAGCGGAGAACAGTTTCGGGAATCAAACAGCGCGCGCTCTTTTGTTGCGCAAATCGCGCACGCAGATCGGTGGCCGAAATATCGAGCTGCACAGCGGGAAAATGCACGATACAACCGTGGGGGCGACTGGCTAAAGTGGACGGCTCCTCGCGGCGCGCAGTGTAGATTTCCGCCAGGCGCGCCGGCAGCTTGGCGACGTCCAGCACGTAACCCGGACGATCGGCGACGGCGAAGTGCGTCAGATCGAACAGCGCTTCCCAATCGCGCCAACTCGGCAGCGTCAGAAACGAATCCATGCCGATCAGCATGACCAGCGACCGCTCGGCGCCGAGCTCGCTTCTCAGACGCCGGAGCATGGGCACGGTATAGGTGGGCACGCCGGCGTCGAGTTCGGCGGTATCGAGCGTGAAGCGCGGCTCGTCGGCAATCGCCAGCCGCAGCATCGCCAGTCGGTCTGCGGCCGAGGCATGCGGTGCGCCGCGGTGACCCGGCGCACCGGAAGGAATCCAGCGGACTTCGGCAAGAGGCAGCGTTTCCAGCGCATCGAGCGCCAGACGCAAATGAGCGTAATGCACGGGATCGAATGTGCCGCCCATGAGGCCGAGCGGCGCGGACCTGGTCATCGCGGCGCTATGCGCGCTCAACCGCGCACTTCCCCCTGACCGAGCACCACGTATTTCTGCGAGGTCAGCCCTTCCAGCCCGACCGGACCGCGCGCATGCAACTTGTCGGTGGAAATGCCGATCTCGGCGCCGAGGCCGTACTCGAAGCCGTCGGCGAAGCGGGTCGAGGCATTCATCATCACCGAACTGGAATCCACCTCGCGCAGGAAGCGCTGCGCACGCGCCTCGTCTTCGGTGACGATGGCGTCGGTGTGGTGCGAGCCGTAGCGCTCGATGTGGTCGATCGCCTCATCCAGATCCTTGACGATCTTCACCGCAAGAATGGGTGCGAGATATTCCGTATGCCAATCGATCTCGGTTGCCGCCTTCATCGGCACGATGGCGCGTGCCGCTTCGTCGCCGCGCAACTCGACGCCTTTGGCACCGTAGAGTTCGGCGAGCGGCGGCAGGATGCGCTGCGCGACACCTTCCGCGACGAGCAGCGTCTCCATGGTGTTGCAGGTGCCGTAGCGCTGCGTCTTGGCGTTGTCGGCGATGCGCAGCGCTTTGTCCAGGTCGGCCTTGTCGTCGATGTAGACGTGGCATACGCCGTCTAGGTGCTTGATCATCGGGATGCGCGACTCGCTCATGATCCGCTCGATCAGCGACTTGCCGCCGCGCGGCACGATGATGTCCACGTATTCCGTCATGGCGAGCAATTCGCCCACTGCGGCGCGATCGCCGGTTTCGACGATCTGGACGGCGGCTTCCGGCAGGCCGGCGGCACGCAACCCTTCCCGCACGCAGGCCGCGATGGCCTGATTGGAGCGCACGGATTCCGAGCCGCCGCGAAGGATGGAGGCGTTGCCCGACTTGAGGCACAGCGCCGCGGCATCCGCGGTCACGTTGGGTCGCGATTCGTAAATGATGCCGATGACGCCCAGCGGCACGCGCATGCGCCCCACGCGGATGCCGGTGGGCCGCTGCTGCACATCGGTGACGGCGCCGATCGGATCGGGCAGTTCCGCCACCTGTTCCAAACCCTGCGCCATCGCTTCGATGCTGTCCGGCGTCAGCGTCAAGCGGTCGATGAAGGCTGCATCCGCGCCGTTGTCGCGTGCGCTCGCCACGTCGGCCGCGTTCGCTTCCAGTAGCGCGGCGCTTTGCGCACGAATGGCGGCTGCCATGGCGCGCAGGGCGCGGTTCTTGGTGTCGGTGTCGGCGCGGGCGAGTTCGCGCGCAGCGGCGCGCGCCTGCTTGCCGAGCGTCTGCATGTAGTGCTTGATGTCCATGGTAGGGATTCTAGCCGTGCCGCGCCTGCGGTGCGCGGTTGGCGGGCAGCGCCAATTGCATGCCCAGTTGCAGCAAGGCGTCCCAGGGGTCGCCTTTGGCCAGCCCCTTCACCAGCCGGTCGACCTCGGCAGCCTGCGCGAGCGCGCTTTCCAGTTGCACGGTGGATAGCCGGCGGGCGGCGCCTGCGACGGCGCGCTGGCGTGGCTCGCCCCAGATGCGATGTTCGCGGAACACGTCCTGGAGCGCTCGCCCGCTTTGCTGTGCCGCCTGCACCCGCAGGACGGCGCGCACATCTTCGCTCATCACCCAAAGCACGCGATTGGGCGCCTCGCCTTCGCCGCATAGGCCGTCGAGCACGCGTGTCAGGCGTTTGCCGTCGCCGCCCAGCAGCGCTTCGGACACCTGATAGACGTCGAAGCGCGCGACGTCGAGCACCGCCGCGCGGACCTGTTCGAAACTCAATTCGCCCTCGGGATAGAGCAGGCCCAGCTTCTGGATTTCCTGATGCGCGGCGAGCAGATTGCCTTCCACGCATTCGGCGATGAAATGCAGCGCCTCGTCGCCGGTGCGCTGGCGCTGGCGCGCCAGCCGCTGCGCGATCCATTGCGGCAGGCGGTTGCGGTCCACGCCATAGACGTCCACCAGCGTGCCGGCGCGCGACAGCGCCGAGAACCAGCCGGCGCTCTGAGTCTTGCGATCGAGGCGCGGCAGGGTGACGAGTGTGAGCACGTCCTCGGACAGCGTCCGGCAATGCGCTTCGATGGCGGCCGCGCCCTCGGTGCCGGGTTTGCCGGTGGGAATGCGCAGCTCGATCAGCGTCCGGTCGCCGAACAGGGACATGGAGGAGGCGCTGGCGTTCAGACCGCTCCAGTCGAAGCCGCGCTCCACCGTCAGCACGGTGCGTTGCGTGTAGCCGGCGGCGCGGGCGGCGCTGCGGATGGTGTCGGCCGCTTCCAGCGACAGCAGCGGCTCGTCGCCGTGCACGACGTAAAGCGACGCGAGCCCGCGCGCGAGCTGGGTGTCCAGTTGTTCGAGCCGGACGGCGGCCATCAGTACTGGTCGGGCAGGATCGGCTTGGCGGCCGCCATGCGCCGCATGAGCTGCTGCACGAAATCCGAACGCATTTCGTCGTAAAGCAGCTGCTCTTCCGTTTCCTTCGCCAGGATCTGGTCGTTGAAGGTGATGTCGCGCGTCAGCAGAATGGTGGACGGCGGCACGTAAACGCCCCCGGCGGTGCGTGCGACCCGGTAGTTCACCAGATAGCGCAACTGGTATTCCCGCACCCGGCCCTGGGTGGTGAGCGAGAGAATCACTTTCTCGGTGGCTTCGCGGGTGATTTCCAGCACCGCATCGGCTTCCTTCACGTTCTCGACCACCGACGCGTTGCTGTGCGATTCGATGGCGCGCTTGATTTCGACGCGCAGCGCCGTGCCGCCCGGCACGGCGATGGTTTGGAACGGAAAGGTCTGCGGCCCGCGCAGCTTGAAGCCGCAGCCCGCGAGTGCGGCGGCCAGGACGAGGATCAGTAAGGCACGGAGCGGGTGGTTCAACGCGCTTCCTTAAACGACGATGTTCACCAGCCGCCCCGGTACGACCACGACCTTCTTGGGTGGCTGACCCTGGGTGTGCTTTTGCACGACTTCGGACGCCAGCGCAAGCTGTTCGATCTGCGCCTTGTCGGCGCTCTTGGGCACCACCAGGTGACCGCGCAGCTTGCCGTTGACCTGCACCACCAGTTCGATTTCGTCGCTCGCGAGCGCTTTGTCGTCCACCTCCGGCCACGCGGCATCGACGATGTCGCCGGCGTAACCGAGCGTCGACCACAAGGCGTGGGCGATGTGCGGCGTCATGGGATAGAGCACGCGCAGCAGAATGCCGAAGCCTTCGTGCAGCGCCTGCGCCTGCACGTCATTGGGCGTCGCACCGAACTTGTTGCCCGCATCCTGCAAGGCGTTGAGCAGTTTCATCGCCGCGGAAGCGACGGTGTTGAACTGCTTGCGCTCCATGTCGAAGCTCGCCTGCTTCAGCACGGTGTGGATTTCGCGGCGCAGCGCGCCCGCGTCGGTCTTGGCGACGTCAGCGGCGAAGCGGTATTCGCCTGTCTGGGAGACGGCCGAGAGACGCTCGTGCCACTGCCAGCCGAAGGCCCAGACGCGCTTGAGGAAGCGCGAGGAGCCGTCCACGCCCTCGTGCGACCACTGCAGCGTCTGCTCCGGCGGGCTGGTGAACATCATGAAGAAACGCGCGGTATCGGCGCCGTATTCCTCGATAAGGTTTTGCGGATCGACGCCGTTGTTCTTGGACTTGGACATGGTGGTCCAGCCCTCGTAGTTCACCGGCTGACCGTCTTCCTTGCTCGTCGCCGTCACGTGATCGCCGTCGCGCTGGATGTCGAGTTCGTGCGTCCAGTAATAGCGCTTCTTGCTATCGGTGACGCGCACGAACGCCTCGTTCAGCACCATGCCCTGCGTCAGCAGATTGGCGAAGGGCTCGTCGAGTTTGATGAGTCCGAGGTCGCGCATGGCCTTGGTCCAGAAGCGCGAATAGAGCAGATGCAGGATGGCGTGCTCGATGCCGCCGATGTACTGATCGACCGGCAGCCAGTATTGCGCGCGCTCGTCCACCATCGCGTTGGCGTTGTCCGGGCAGGCGTAGCGCAGGTAGTACCAGGACGAATCGACGAAGGTGTCCATCGTATCCGTCTCGCGCCGCGCGGGCTTGCCGCACTTGGGGCACATGCAGTTCAGGAAATCCTCGCGCTTCTTCAGCGGATTGCCGTGACCGTCGGGCACGCAGTCTTCCGGCAGCACGACCGGCAATTGATCGTCCGGCACCGGCACGTCGCCGCAGGTTTCGCAATGGATGATGGGAATCGGCGTGCCCCAGTAGCGCTGGCGCGAGATACCCCAGTCGCGCAGGCGGAACTGCACGCGCTTGTCGCCCAGACCCTTGTTCCGGAGCGCGGCGGCGATCGCATCGACCGCCTCCTGGAACTCCAGGCCGGAAAACTCGCCCGAATTCACGGTGATGCCGTGCTCGGCGTATTCGTCCTGCCAGGGCGCCTCGACGCTTTCGTAGGCGCCGGTCTTGGATTTGATGACCTGACGGATCGGCAGACCGTACTGCGTGGCGAATTCGAAATCGCGCTCGTCGTGCGCCGGCACAGCCATGACCGCGCCTTCGCCGTAGCTCATCAGCACGTAGTTCGCCACCCACACCGGCAGCTTTTCGCCGGTGAGCGGGTGCACCACATGGAAGCCGGTCGGCATGCCTTTCTTTTCCTGCGTGGCGAGGTCGGCTTCCATCACGCTGCCGCGCTTGCACTCGTCGACGAAGCGCGCCAGTTGCCAATCTTTTTTCGCCGCTTCGGCGGCGAGCGGGTGTTCCGCCGCCACAGCGCAGTAGGTCGCGCCCATCAGCGTGTCGGCGCGCGTGGTGAAGACCTTCAGCACGCCCTCGCCTTCGGCGTAGGGGAAATGCGCTTCCACGCCTTCGCTGCGGCCGATCCAGTTGGCTTGCATGGTGCGCACGCGTTCCGGCCAGCCGGGCAGGGTGCCGAGCGCGTCGAGCAGTTCATCCGCGTACTGGGTGATGCGCATGTAGTACATCGGAATGTCGCGCTTTTCCACCAGCGCACCCGTGCGCCAGCCGCGCCCGTCGATCACCTGCTCGTTGGCGAGCACGGTCTGATCGACCGGATCCCAGTTCACCGTGCCGGTCTTCTTGTAGACGATGCCCTTCTCCAGCAGCCGCAGGAACAGCCACTGGTTCCACTTGTAGTACTCGGGCTGGCAGGTGGCCAGTTCGCGCTCCCAGTCGATGGCGAAGCCCAGCGACTGGAGCTGCTTCTTCATGTAGGCGATGTTGTCGTAGGTCCACTTCGCCGGCGGCACGCCGTTCGCCATGGCGGCGTTCTCGGCCGGCAGGCCGAAAGCGTCCCAACCCATGGGCTGCAGCACGTTGTAGCCCTTCATGCGGTGAAAACGCGCCAGCACGTCGCCGATGGTGTAGTTGCGCACATGGCCCATGTGCAGCTTGCCCGACGGGTAGGGAAACATCGACAGGCAGTAATATTTCGGGCGGGCGGCATCTTCGACGGCGCGCGCCGCGGCGGTTTTCTGCCAATGCGCCTGGGCTTCTCGTTCGATTTTCTGCGGGTGATACGACTGCTGCATGGGAATGGGACGGCGGTCAGAGGGAAGCCGGGAATTATAGCCGCCCTGCCATGCTGCCCGGGCGCGCGCGCTATCATGCCGCCAGATGACCACAAGGGATCGTATGAGCGGGGCCGTGCGTACCCAGGTGTTGATCGTCGGCGCAGGGCCGACGGGG
>Ga0079224_100003894_pt1 | contig 19058 bp, 19 predicted proteins | sample Stecom2015_FD_80414 | JGI IMG/M metagenome (GOLD analysis project Ga0079224, IMG submission 80414) | Agricultural soil microbial communities from Utah to study Nitrogen management - Steer compost 2015 | ecosystem: Environmental > Terrestrial > Soil > Agricultural land | place: USA: Utah... | reverse complement strand
CTACGACGCGGTCGTCGGCATCGGCGGCGGGAAGACCCTCGACACCGCCAAGTGGGCGGCCAGCCGGTACGGCCTGCCGATGGTCAGCGTCGCCACCAGCCTCGCCCACGACGGGCTCGCCTCCCCCACCGCCTCGCTGTGGCGGGACGGCGCCCACGGGTCGTACGGGGTACACATCCCGATCGCGGTGGTGGTGGACCTGGACTTCGTGGCCCGCAGCCCGGACCGGCAGACCCGTTCCGGGATCGGCGACGCACTGTCCAACCTGTCCGCCTGTGCCGACTGGGAGCTGGCCCACCGGGTACGCGGCGAGCCCGTGGACGGGCTGGCGGTCGCGCTCGCCCGGGCCGGGGCCGAGGCGTTGCTGCGCCACCCGGGCGGGCCGGGCGACGACGACTTCCTCGCCACGTTGGCGGAGGCGCTGATCCTCGGCGGCCTCGCCTCGTCGGTGTGCGGGTCGACCCGGCCGGTCTCCGGCGGCTGCCACGAGATCTCGCACGCGCTGGACGCGCTGTACCGCGGCCCGGGCACCCACGGCGAGCAGGTCGGCCTGGGCGCGCTGTTCTGCACCTTCCTGCGGGGTGAGCAGAGCAGGTTCACGCAGCTCGCCGCCGCGCTGCGCCGCCACGGGCTGCCGGTGCGCCCGGCCGAGCTGGGGCTGACCGACGAAAAGTTCGTCGAGGCGGTGGCGTACGCGCCGCGCACCCGGCCGGACCGGTACACCATCCTGGAGCACCTGGACCTGTCGCCCGACGCGATCACCGACCGGCTGGCAGACTACCTGCGTGCGCTCCCCGACTGATCCGCACACCGGTGCCCGCGGTGGTCCGGACGCGACGCCGGCCGCGTCCGGCGGCCGGGCACCGACGCTGCGCGACTACCACGCCGTCAACAAGGGTGGCGGGCTGTTCAGCGAGGCGACCGGGCAGTGGGTCGGCGCGGTGCTCGCCGCGGCCGCGTACCGGCGAGGGCTGCCCCCCACGGCGCTGACGGTGGCGAACTTCGTGGTCGGTCTCGTCACCGCGGTGACGGTGACCGCGACCGCGCAGGCGGTGGCCGACGGGCGGCTGCCCGGCTGGCCGGTCGGGCTGGTCGCCCTGGTGGGCTGGCAGCTGGCGTACGCGTTCGACTGCGCCGACGGCCAGCTGGCCCGGGCGACGGGTCGGACCAGCCCCGCCGGCGCCCGCGTCGACGTGCTGTGCGACGCGGCCCTGCAGATCGGCCTGGTCACGGCGGTGTCGGCGGTCGCGGTGGCACACCGGCCGGACACCCCCGCCTGGCTGGTGGCGGCGTTCGCCGGCACCTGGATGGTGAGCCTGGTGACCTCGGTGCTGCAGCAGGGCCCGGCTGCGGCCAGCATGGTGCCCTCCCGGTCGCTGCCGGTCCGGGTCGTCAAGCTGATCCGCGACCCGGGGGCCCTGTTCTTCGTCGCGGGCCTGATCGTGCTGGCCGCACCCGCCGCGGCGGTCTGGTTCGTGGGGGTGTTCACCGTCGTCAACGGCGCCTTCCTGCTCGCCTCGGTCGCCTTCGCCGCCCGGGCCGCCCTGCGGACCCGCGTCGGCTGACCCCGCCCACGCCGCGGCGTCGGCGGGGTCACCGCCATGCGTTCCGGCGTGGCGCGCGTTCGACCGACGGCAAGTGGACACGACTTTGCGTGCTTCACTGATCTACGTGAAGGTGCGGCTCGGTCGTCGCGCCGCGCGGGGCGTCCCGTCACAGACGCGGGAGGGACAGGCGATGGGAAACCGGAACATCACGCTCTCGCTGAGCGAGGAGGACCTCACCCACGCCAGAATCATGGCCGCCAGACGTGGGACCTCGGTGTCGCGCCTGCTGGCCATGACCCTGCGCGAGATGGTCGAGCGGGACACCGGCTACACCGCCGCGAAGGAGCGCAGCCTGGCCATGATGAGCGCGGCGCCCGATCTCGGCACCGGCGGGCGGGTCAGCTGGAGCCGGGACGAGCTGCATGAACGGTGAGCTGTTGTTTGTCGACACGAACATCCTCCTGTACGCCTACGACTCCAGCGCGGGCGCCAAGCACGACCGGGCGCGTGCGTTGATCGCGGACCTGTGGGGCTCGGGTGCGGGGTGTCTCAGCGTCCAGGTACTCCAGGAGTTCGTCGTCAATGTGACCCGTAAGGTCCCCAGGCCGCTGGACGTGGACACCGTGTCCACCATCGTCAGCGACCTGTCTCGATGGCGGGTCCACCGTCCTGGCCCGCAGGACGTCCTTGAGGCGATTGAGCTCCATCGCCACCACGGCGTCTCGTTCCGGGACGCGAAGATTCTTCGCAGTGCCAGCGCGCTCGGCTGCACAACGCTCTACTCGGAGGACCTCAACGACGGGCAGCGCTACGACGGGGTCCGGGTACGGAACCCCCTGACGTGGCACCTCAGCGGGTACGGGCGATGACCCGGACGAACCCCAGGTGCCGGCCGGCGTCGGCGCGCAGCATGTCGGCCACGCCGCGGGGAGCGTCACTGTCCAGGGCGAGCCGGACCTCCTCCCACCGCAGCCACAGCCGCCAGCCGTCCTCCAACTGGTCGGCCACCTCCACGTCCACCACGCCGCTGCGCTGCCAGTGCCGGCGCCACCACGCCGCCGACTTCCACTGCCAGAAGTCCGGCCGCCAGTACGGCCGCAGGTGGTCGGGCAGGTCGTCGAGCTCGGCGGTGAGGCCCACCTCGGCGATCGCCACCACGCCGCCGGGTCGCACGAACCTTGCGAGGTAGGGCAGGTAGGTGTCGGCGGTACCGAAGTACTCGTACGCGTCGATGCTCACCACCGCGTCGAAGTACTCCTCGGCGAACCTCAGGTCGTGCGCCTCGGTGTGGACCGGCAGCACGGTGTCGGCGCAGCCGGCCGCCCGGATCCGTCGCCAGTTGTCCCCGGGTGGGACCCACAGGTCCGCGGCCACCACCCGCACGCCGTACTCGCGGGCGAGGAAGATCGACGTCAGCGCCTTGCCGCAGCCGAGGTCGAGCACCCGCGACCCCGGCGGCAGGTCCACCGCCGGCCACAGCCATTCGACCAACCACAGCGGGTTCGGCCCCATCTGGTTCTCGACGACCCAGCGCGGGTCGTACCCGGCCGCGCGCGGGAAGCGCGGTACCCGCAGCCGCGCCAGGACGTCCGCCTCGTCGGTCATCACCCCACGTTCTACCCGTACCGCGGCCGTCTCAAGGCCTTTCGCGCTCAAGGCCCTTCGCGCTCAAGGCCCTTTTCGCGGTCCCGGGACCGGCGCGGCGCACCGGGCCGGAGTGTCGAACCGGGCCGGGTGTCGGACCGGGCTGCGAGACTGCCCGACATGGCCGCGCACATCCGCAACATCGTGATCGAGTGCGGGGACGCCCGCGCGCTCGCCACCTTCTACGCCGAGCTGCTGGGCTGGCGGATCATCCGCACCGACTGGCTGGTCGTGGCCGAGGACGAGCACAGCACGACCCGGCTCGCCTTCGAGGAGGTCCCCGGGTACCGGCCACCCCGCTGGCCGGACCCCGAGCGGAGCTACCCGCAGCAGCTCCACCTCGACATCGGGGTGGACGACGCCGGGGAGGCGGTGGCGCGGGCGCTACGCCTGGGCGCCACCCGGCTGCCGGACCTGGGCGGCAGCTGCCCGGTCCTCGCCGACCCGGCCGGGCATCCGTTCTGCCTGTGCGCACCGGGTCAGTAGCCGCCGCACCGGCGCTCAACCCGGTCGCTGCCGAAGCCGGTGCCCGCCCGCGAGCCGCCCGGGCCGCCGCGCGCTCAGGCGGTCCCCGCCCCGGGCGCCCGACGCACGCTCTCGTAGACCGCCAGCAGCTGCCGGGTGACCACGTCCGGGTGGAAGGTCGACTCGTACCGGGCGCGCGCGGCCGGGGACCGGCTCGCCGCCTCGGCCCGGACCGCGGGCAGGGCGGCGGCCACCGCCGCCACGGTTGGCTCCACCACCCAGCCGGCGTCGCCGACCAGGTACGGGATGCCTCCCAGGGCGGTGCCCAGCACCGGCCGGCCGGCGGCCAGCGCCTCGATCACCACGGTCGGGAGCACGTCCTCGCAGGTGGAGGGCACCACGACGGCCGCGCTGGCGGCCAGGGCCGCCCGGGCGGCGTCGGGGTCGAGCCGCCCGGCGTAGGTCACGTCGGTGCGGGCCCGGGCGGCCCGCTCCACCAGCGGGCGCAGCGGCCCGTCGCCGGCGACCCGCAGCCTGCCCAGCGCCCCCTCCGGGTGCCGGCGCCACGCGTCCAGCAGCAGCTCCACGCCCTTCTCCGCCGACAGCCGGCCGAGGAACAGCAGGTCGCCGTCGGGCGGGAGCGGGTCCGGCGGACCCGGGTCGGGCAGGGCGTTCGGCTTGACCACGATCCGCTCGGCCGGGATCCCGTACCCGCGCAGGTGGGCGGCGATCGCCGCCGTCGGGGCCAGGAACCGGTCCACCGACCGCCAGGTGCCGCGGTGGGCGGCGAGCGTGACCGCCATCACCGCGCTCTGCGCCGCCGACCCGCGGTAGCAGCGGTGGACCACCGCCGGTACCGCCAGCCGCCGGCCCCGGCAGTCGTGGCAGATCCGGCCGTCGCGGAAGTAGACGCCGTTCGGGCACACCTGGCGGTAGTTGTGCGCGGTGTGCACCACCGGCACGCCGTACCGGTGCGCCGTGCGGACCACCGCCGGCGACAGCAGCGGGTACGGGTTGTGCAGGTGCAGCACGTCCGGCCGGTGCTCGCGCAGCAGCTGCGCCAGCGCGCGCTGGGTGCCGGGGTTCCACAGCGGAGATAGCGGCAGCAGCACCCGCTCCCGTAGCGGCAGCGAGCCGATCTCGTCGGAGCTGCGCAGCAGCGGCAGCACCTCGACCCCGGCCGCGGCCAGTTGGGCGATCTCGGCGTCGACCACCCGGTTCTCGCCCGATGGCTGGGCCGAGCGGTACCGGTTGTGCGCCACCACCACCTTCACAGCCGCCGACGCTACCGTGCCCGGGCGGCGGTGCGGGCGCGGCGCCCGGACGGCCCCGGCGGTACCGTGGCAGGCGTGCCGGAGCTGCCCGAGATCGAAGCGCTCGCCGCCTACCTGCGGGAACGGGCGGTCGGGCGGACCGTCACCCGGGTCGAGGTGGCGGCCGTGAACGCCTGGAAGACGTACGACCCGCCGGTGTCGGCCGCGACCGGGCGGCCGGTGACCGGGGCGGGCCGGCACGGCAAGTTCCTCGACGTCCACCTCGGTGACGACCTCCACCTGGTCGCGCACCTCGCCCGGGCGGGCTGGCTGCACTACCGGGAGTCGCTGTCACCCGCGCCGCTGCGCCCCGGCCGGGGCCCGGTCGCGGTGCGGGTCCGCCTGGACGACGGCTCCGGGTTCGACCTCACCGAGGCGGGCACCACCAAGCGCCTGGCCGCCTGGCTGGTGACCGACCCGGCACAGGTGCCCGGCGTGGCCCGGCTGGGCCCGGACGCGCTGACCGTGGACGAGCAGACGTTCGCCGCGCGCCTGCGGTCCCGCAACGGTCAGGTCAAGGGCGTCCTCACCAGCCAGGAGGTGATCGCCGGGGTGGGCAACGCCTACTCCGACGAGATCCTGCACGCGGCAAGGCTGTCGCCGTTCGCGCTCACCGGCCGCCTCACCGACGACCAGTTGCGGACCCTGCACGCCGCCACCGTGCGGGTGCTCGCCGACGCGGTGGCCCGCTCGGTCGGTCAGCGTGCGGCGACGCTCAAGGCGGAGAAGCGGTCCGGCCTGTCGGTGCACGGGCGCACCGGACTGCCCTGCCCGGTGTGCGGGGACACGGTGCGGGAGGTGTCGTTCGCCGACTCCAGCCTGCAGTACTGTCCGGGCTGCCAGACCGGCGGACGACCGCTGGCCGATCGCCGCTTCTCCCGCCTCCTGCGGTAGTCGCCACGCCGTAGACTGCCTGACGACATGACCACGAGTCTGCACCGCCCCGTCCATTCCAGCCGTCGCCGCCCAGCCGCGCCGGCGGCCGACAACGGGAAGACTGTGCCAGCCAGCGAGAGCTTCGAGATCACCCCGCCGGACCCGGTGGCCCGGCACGCCAACGGCGTGCCGCGCAACTCCTGGCGCCGCCCGCAACGGCGGGCCGCCCGCTGGCACCGCCCGTACATCGCGGCGCTGCTGCTGCTCGACGCCGCCGGCGCGGCGCTGGCCAGCCTCACCGCCATCGCGATGTTCGAGCAGGCGGACGCGGGGTTCCGCTCCGACGCGGTGGACCAGTGGTTCCTGCCCGCGGCCTTCGGCCTGCTGCCGCTGACGTGGCTGGTCATGCTGTGGGCCAACGGCGCCTACGAGCGCCGGCACCTCGGTCTGGGAACCGAGGAGTTCAAGCGGGTCGCCCGGGCGGGGGTCGCGGTCGTGGCGACCGTGTCGTTCGTCCTGTTCGCCACCAAGGTCGACGTCTCCCGGCTGGCGGTGACCACCGCCCTGGTCTCGGCCGGTCTCTACCTGCTCGTCCTCCGGGCGGTCGCCCGGCGGGTGCTGCACCTGCTGCGCCGGCGCACCGGCAACGCCGCCCAGCGGATGCTGCTGGTGGGCACGCTGCCGGAGGCCCTGGAGATCTGCCGGGCCGTGACCCGCACGCCGGCCGCGGGGCTGGTACCGGTGGGCATCCATCTCACCGACGGGTTCGCCGCCGCCCGGGGGATGGTGACACCGGTGCCGGTCTACCCGCCGCGCAAGGAGGTGCTCCCGCTGGTGCGGGAGCTGGGGGCGGACACGATCGCGGTGTGCGGGTCGGCCAGCTCCGGCCCGGGTGAGCTGCGCCGGCTGGCCTGGGAGCTCGAGGGCACCGGGATCGACCTGCTGGTGGCACCGCAGCTGACCGACATCGCCGGGCCACGGGTGCACGTGCGGCCGATCGAGGGGCTCCCGCTGTTGCAGGTCGAGGAGCCGACCCTGTCCGGGGTGGCGTGGCTGGTCAAGAACCTCATGGACCGGGTCCTGGCGGCGGTGGGGCTGGCGCTGCTCCTGCCGCTGTTCGCGGTGGTCGCGGTCGCCATCAAGGTCTCCGACCCCGGCCCAGTCTTCTTCCGGCAGGCCCGTGTGGGGCGCGAGGGGCGGATCTTCCGGGTGTGGAAGTTCCGCACCATGTACACCGACGCCGAGGAGCGCCGGGCCGCGCTGATGGACCAGAACGAGTCCGACGGCCAGCTGTTCAAGATCCGCAAGGATCCGCGGGTGTTCCCGTTGGGCCGGTTCCTGCGCCGCACCTCCATCGACGAGCTGCCGCAGTTGATCAACGTGCTCACCGGGGAGATGTCGCTGGTGGGGCCACGGCCCCTGCCCGCGGAGGACGGCGACTACCTGGGGGACGTGCGGCGGCGGCTGCTGGTCAAGCCCGGGATCACCGGGTTGTGGCAGGTGTCGGGCCGCTCGGACCTCTCCTGGGACGAGGCGGTACGGCTGGATCTGTACTACGTGGACAACTGGTCGCTCGCGTACGACCTGAGCATCCTGTGGCGCACCGTCGGCGTGGTGCTGCGACGCACGGGTGCCTACTGAGCCGGCGCGCCTGACCCGGGCCCCCGGCCCGGGAGGCCCCGGGTTGCCGGCCCGCCCAGGCGTGCCTACCGACCACAAGGGGCTCCGGTCGGGCGGGTGCGCCCGCGTGCCCGACGGGCGGCCCGCCGGGTAGCCTGCCAACGGTGAGCCACGGTGGGAGCGCCCTCACGCTGCGAGGGCTCGCGAAGCGGTTCGGCGACACGGTCGCGGTGACCGGCATCGACCTGGACGTGCCCGAGGGGTCGTTCTACGGGCTGCTGGGTCCCAACGGCGCCGGCAAGACGACCACCCTCTCGATGGCCGTGGGACTGCTGCGGCCCGACGCCGGACAGGTGAAGGTGCTCGGGGTCGACATGTGGGCCGACCCCGTGGAGGCCAAGCGCCGGCTCGGGGCGCTCCCGGACGGGGTGCGGCTGTTCGACCGGCTCTCCGGTCCGGAGCTGCTGGCCTACACCGGGCTGCTGCGCGGCATGGACCCGGACACCATCGACCGCCGGGCGGCCGAGCTGCTCGACGTGCTCGACCTCACCAGCGCCGGCCGCACCCTGGTGGTGGACTACTCCGCCGGCATGCGGAAGAAGATCGGCCTGGCCTGCGCGCTGCTGCACGCGCCGCGGCTGCTGGTGCTGGACGAGCCGTTCGAGGCGGTGGATCCGGTCAGCGCGGCGCTGATCCGCGACATCCTGACCCGGTTCGTCGCCGGAGGCGGCACGGTGATCTTCTCCAGCCACGTCATGGAGGTCGTCGAGCGGTTGTGCTCCCACGTGGCGATCCTGGACCGGGGGGTGATCCGGGCCGAGGGCACGCTCGACCAGGTGCGCGGCGGGCGGACGCTGGAGGAGACGTTCGTGGAGGTCGTGGGGGGCCGGACCGCGACCGGCGAGGAGCTGTCGTGGCTGTGACCGCCGGAGCCGGCGGGAGGGCCACCGCCGCCGGGCAGGCCGGTGGGTCGCCCGGGCCGGACCGGGTGCGCCCGGTGGCGCTGCGCCACTTCGCCCGGCTCCGGCTGCGGATCACCGCCAACGGGTTCCGCGGCCGCCCGTACCGGGTGGGCCTGTTCGTCGTCGGGCTGCTGGTCGGCCTGTTCCTGAGCGCCAACGGGTTCCTCCTGTTCGCGGTCGGTGCGGCGGTGGACCGGCAGACCCAGCTGCTGATCATGGCGCTGGGTGGGGCGACGCTCGTGGTCGGCTCGGTGCTCCTGCCGCTGGTCTGGTTCGGGATCGACGACACCCTCGACCCGGCCAGGTTCGCGCTGCTGCCGATCAGCCGCGGCCGGCTGGTGTGCGGGCTGCTGGTCGCCTCGGCGCTCGGGGTGCCGGCCATCGCCGTGCTGCTGGCCACGTCCGGGTTGCTGGTGCCGGCGGCCCGCCACGGCGGGCCGGCGGGGATGGCCGTGCAGGCGATCGGCGTGCTGCTCGGCCTGGCCCTGTGCCTGGCCGCCGGACGGGCGGTCACCAGCGCGCTCGCCACCGTGCTGCGGTCCCGCCGGGCCCGGGACCTGGCCTGGGTGGTCATCGCCCTGGTGGCGGCGCTGGTCGGCCCGCTGCAGCTGCTGGTGGTCTCCGCCGCCGCGCAGGCCGACTGGGACCGGGTGGCGTCGGTGGCCCGGGTGATCGGGTGGACCCCGCTGGGCGCCCCCTACACCGTGGGCCTGGAGATGGCCGACGGCCGCCCGTGGGCGGCGGCGAAGCTCGCGGTCACGGTGGTCGCGCTGGCCGGGCTGCTGTGGTGGTGGTCCCGGACGCTGGAGTCGGCGATGACCGGCGCGACGAGCGCCGCGCCCACCCGGACCCGCGGCGCGGTCGGCCGCGCCACCGCGTCGCTGCTGCCGCGGGCGCTGCCGTGGCTGCGCCCGACGCCGGGGGGCGCCATCGTCGCGCGGGAGGTCCGCTACCTGTGGCGGGACGCCAAGCGCCGGTCGAACATGATCATGGTCGTGGTGATCGGCCTGTTCCTGCCGGTGCTGATGCTCGGGCTCGGGCTGACCGGCGGCGGGACCGGAGCCGGGCCCACCGTCACCGTCGGCCGGCCCGACGCCGCCACCCCGTTGGTGGTCCTGCTCATGATGCTGTTCATCGGCGCGTTCGTGGCGTCGACGCTGGCCAACCAGTTCGGGTACGACGGCACCGCGTACGGCACCCACCTGGTGGTGGGCGTCCCCGGTCGGGTCGAGCTGCGCGCCCGCGCGGTGGCGTACTCGGTCTACCTGCTGCCGTTGCTGCTGGTCGTAGGCGCGGTCGTGGCGGTGGTGCGGGGCTCGCCGACGATGCTGCCCGCCATCTGGGGAGTGCTGCTCGCGGCGTACGGCGCCGGTGTGGCGGTCAACCTCGTGGTGTCGGTGGTCGCGGCGTACCCGCTGCCGGACACCAGCAACCCGTTCGCGCTCGGGTCCGGTGACGCGGTCGCCAAGAGCGCGCTGGCGCTGGGGGCGCTGGTGCTCGCCAGCGCGGCCGCGGCACCGGTGGCGGTGACCGCCGCGATGCTCGGCCGGTGGTCGTGGCTGGTGCTGCCGGTCGGCGCCGGCTACGGCCTGGGTCTGGCCGCGCTCGGCGTGCTGGTGGGCGGGGGCCTGGTCGACCAGCGCGCCCCGGAGCTCCTGGCCGCCGTCACCCCGGGCCGGTGACCCGGCATGGCCATCCACCACACCGACCCGTTCGCGACACCTGAGCCGGACCGCTCGGTGGTACGCCGCCTGCGCGGCCGCCTGGTCGCGCCGGTGACCCTCTGGACCGCGCCCGGACCGGCGGGGCTGACCGTCTCGTCGGTGATCGTGGCCGACGGGGATCCCGGCCGGCTGCTCGGGCTGGTGGACGAGGAGTCCGACCTGTGGCGGGCGGTGACCGACGCCGGCCGGTTCGCGGTCTGCCCGCTGCGGGCGGACCAGCGGCTGCTGGCGGACCGGTTCGCCGGGCTCGCACCCGCGCCCGGCGGGCTGTTCGCCCAGGACAGGTGGACCGAGACCGGATACGGGCCGGTACCGGAGGGGACCACCACCTGGGCGGGGTGCCGGCTGGACGGCAGCCGCCCGTTCGGGTGGTCGACCCTGGTGGAGGCGACCATCGTGCACGTCGTCGTCGGCGACGACGAGTCACCGTTGTCGTACTACCGCGGCAGGTACCGGACCTGAACCCGTTAGGCTGGCCGCCATGGTTGTCACTCGACGCTTCGGCGCCGGGCACCGGGTGCTCGTCAGTGGGGGAGCCGGCTTCGTGGCCTCCCACCTCGTCGACGCCCTCCTCGCCCGCGGCTGCGAAGTGGTGGCGCTGGACAACTTCATCACCGGTGCGGCGGAGAACGTCGCCCACCTGGACGACCACCCCGGCTTCACCCTGATCAGGCACGACGTGTGCGACCCGCTGCCGGAGCACCCGGCGCTCGCACAGCGGTTCGACGCGGTCCTGCACCTGGCGTCACCGGCCAGCCCGACCGACTTCACGACCCTGCCGATAGAGATCCTGCGGGTCGGTTCGATCGGCACGTTGAACCTGCTCGACCGGGCGCTCGCCGACCGGGCGCGGTTCCTGCTCGCCTCCACTTCGGAGGCGTACGGCGACCCGCTGGTCCATCCGCAGCCGGAGTCCTACTGGGGCAACGTCAACCCGATCGGCGTCCGCAGCCCCTACGACGAGGCGAAGCGGTTCTCCGAGGCGGCGACCATGGCGTACCGGCGCTCCCGCGGGCTGGACACGTGCATCGTGCGCATCTTCAACACGTACGGCCCCCGGATGAAGGCCGCCGACGGCCGGGCGATCCCCACCTTCATCAACCAGGCGCTGCGGGGCGAGCCGCTGACCGTGCACGGCACGGGCGAGCAGACCCGTGCCATCTGCTACGTGGACGACCTGGTCCGGGGCATCCTGCTGCTGCTCGACTCCACGGAGCCGGGTCCGGTCAACTGCGGCACCGAGCACGAGATGTCGATCCGGGACCTGGCGGAGCGCATCGTGAAACTCACCGGCAGTAGGTCACCGATCGTCCACGTCGAGCGCGCCGCCGACGACCCGGAGATGCGGCGACCGGACCTCACGCTGGCCCGCACCCGGTTGGGCTACGAGCCGCAGATCGACCCGGACGAGGGTCTGCGCCGGACGATCGCGTACTTCCGGTCACGTTCCGGGGGTGAATGACCGGGCGGGGCGGCGCCCGCCCCGTACCCTGAGATCATGCCAGTCGACCCGAAGGCCCCGGCCAGCGGTCGCGCCGCGGTCCCGCGCGCCGGCGGCGCACGCCCGGGCTCGGGACGGATCAGCGGGCGCGCCGCGGTGCCCGTCCGGGGGTACGCCGACGATGCCGGGGAGCCGCCCGGCGGCCGGCCGCCGACGCGGACCGGCCGGCCCCGCCGCCGCTGGCGGCGGATCGCGGTGGTGACCGCGCTGGTCCTGGCCGTCGGCGCCGTGCTGGGCACGGGTGGCCTGCTGTGGTACGCGCACGACCTGGACAGCAACATGGCGCGTACGGACGCGTTCCAGGGGATCGACCCGCAGCAGCGTCCGGCCAAGCCCATCGAGAGCACGTTCAACGCCCTGATTCTCGGCAGCGACTCGCGGGACCCGGACGGCACCGCGGGTAAGTACCGGGCGGACACCATCATCCTGCTGCACGTCCCGTCCGACCGGAGCCGGGCGTTCCTCATCTCCATCCCGCGCGACCTGTGGGTCTACATTCCCCCCACACCGGACGGCTCTAAGGGTGGGTTCGAAGACAAGATCAACTCGGCCACGGCGCACGGCGGCGTGCCGCTGATGGTGCAGACGGTGGAGAACTACACCGGGGTCCGGATCGACCACGTCATCCTGGTCGACTTCGGCGGGTTCGTCGAGGTCACCGACGCCCTGGGTGGAGTGGAGATGGACATCGAGCAGACCATCACCTCCATCCACAAGCCCTACCGGACGTTCGAGGCCGGCCGACGGGAACTCCGCGGGGAGGAGGCGCTGGACTACATCCGCCAGCGGATGCAGTTCCCCGACGGGGACTTCACCCGGATGCGCAACCAGCAGCAGTTCCTGCGGGCACTGATGGACAAGGCCACCAGTACCGGCACGCTGACCAACCCGGCGCGGCTCAACGCGTTCCTGCAGACCGTCACCCGTGCGCTCACGGTCGACGAGGACCTGTCGCTCATCGACGCCGCGATGACGTTCCGCAACCTGCGCAGCGACGACCTGACGTTCCTCACCAGCCCGCACGTCGGCACCGGCATGGCCGGCGGGCAGAGCGTGGTGTTCTCCGACGACGAGCGCGCGGCCGACCTGTACGAGGCGGTGCGGCAGGACCGGCTGGCGCAGTGGCTGGAGGCCAACCCGGACGCCTGACCGGCGGCCCGGTCCCGTCCCGTCGCGGTCCCGGGCCGTCGCGGTCCCGGGCCGGCCGCGGCGGCGACCCGGGCGTAGCGAAACCGCCGCGGTGACCTTAGAGTAACCCTGGTCATCGATGAGCCACCCCAGTCGCCGGCCCCTCGGCGCGCTCCGGACCCCTCAGGAGACGTAGATGTCGCCTTACCGACACCCCCGGGTGTACGGCGGGGCTACCGGCGGGCGGGACAGGTACGCGGACCACGGTCAGGGCGGAGGGGCCGCGCCGTACGCGGGCCACCATGAGCAGGCGGCGGACTGGTACGGGTACGGGGCCGGCGGCGCCGGTCCGGGCGGCTACGCCGGCAGCGCCGGTCCGGGCGGCTACGCCGACGCCTACGACGACCGCACCGGCTGGGACGGCTGGGACAGCGGGGACGGGTCCGCGCAGGCAGGCACCGACCCCGCGGATTGGGGTGATCCGGACCCGCCGGACAGCGGGTGGGGTTACGGTACGCCGGTGCGGGCAACGGCCCGGGTCTCCGGCCAGCCGGCCGGCGGGAACGGCCGGCGGCGCGCCCCGCGGTGGGCCGTGGCGACGCTGGTGTGCGGCGCGGTGCTGGCCCTGGTGAGCGGCGGCACGGCGGTGGCCAGTGCGCTGCTCATCGACCGCTACTCCAGCAACATCCAGCAGGAGAACCTGCTGGGCGGCGCCGCGGCTCCCCCCGGAGAGGAGCTGACCGGCCCGATCAACATCCTGCTGCTCGGCACGGACGAGCGGCAGGACAACACCAACGTCCGGTCGGACACGATCATCGTGCTGCACGTGCCGAGCAGCCACGACATGGCGTACCTCATCTCCGTCCCACGCGACACGTGGGTCAGCGTGCCCGGCTACTGGGACATGAAGATCACCGAGGCCTTCTACCACGGCAACCTGGAGGGCGGGTGGACCGGTGGCGCCCGGCTGGTGGCCGAGTCGCTGCACCAGCTCACCGGGCTGAGCTTCAACGCCGCCGCGATCGTGAACTTCGGCGGCTTCCAGAAGATCATCGACGAGATGGGCGGCCTGGAGTTCTGCGTCGACACGGCGGCCTACTCGGAGCACCTCGTCCTCGTCGACGGCGAGCCGATGGGCATCGGCAAGGCGCGTCGGGAGGGCCTGGCCTACGAGCACGTGCGGTATGAGGAGGGCTGCCAGCACCTGGAGGGCTGGCAGGCGCTCGACTACGCCCGGCAGCGCAAGACGCTGGAATCGGGCGAGGGTGACTACGGCCGGCAGCGCCACCAGCAGCAGCTGCTCAAGGCCATGGCCGACCGGGCGACCAGCGGGGACGTGCTGGCCGACCTCGGGACGCTGGACCGGCTCATCCTGGCCGCCGGGGACGCGCTGATCATCGACACGAACGGGGTCGACCTGGTCGACTTCGCATGGACCCTGCGCCGGGTACGCCCGGGGACCATGATCTCTCTGCGGACCAACGGGGGCTGGTTCAACTCCGCGCAGGTGGACGGCCAGTCCGCGGAGATGCTCAACGAGGTCAGCCTGGCGATGTTCCGGGCGGCGGCCAACGACACCATGGCGGCGTTCGTGCTGGACCACCCGGAGGTCGTCAACCCCAACTCGGGCTCGCCCCCGGCGGACACCGGCTCGGGCCCCGGGTAGCCCGACACCGGCCCGAGCTCCGGGCAGCCTCTGCACAGGTCATGATCCACTTCCCTCGACCGGTACGCCGACCGGCGCGTCGTCGGGTCTGAGGGCACTGGATCATGAGTGCGCCGCGCGCCCCCGACAAGCATCGACGCCCCTGGCCGGCCGTTAACCTGAGAGCATGCTGGCTGCCCGGGTCCCGACCCTCACCGTGGCCCACGTCACCGACGACATGCACCTCGTCGACGTCCGGGAAGCGGATGAGTGGGCGGCCGGACACGCTCCCGGCGCGCAGCACCTGCCGATGAGCCAGCTCGTCGGGAGGCTGACCGAGGTGCCGCGCGACCGTGAGGTGGTGGTGGTCTGCCGCTCCGGCCACCGCTCCGCTCACGTCGTGGCGTACCTGCGGCACCACGGCTGGCACCACGTCCACAACCTGGACGGCGGCATGCGGGACTGGGCCGCCTCCGGCCGGCCCATGGTCGCCGAGGGCGGCGGCGCGCCGCAGGTGCTGTGAACGGGCCTACGGCCGAGCTGCCCCTGGTCTTCGCCCACCGGGGAGCCACCACCGGCCTGCCGGAGCACACCCTCGAGGCGTACCTGCGCGCCATCGACCAGGGTGCCGACGGCGTGGAGTGCGACGTGCGGCTGACCCGGGACGGGCACCTGGTCTGCCACCACGACCGCCGGCTGGGACGCACCAGCAACGGCCGCGGTGCGGTCAGCCGGCGGCGGCTCGACGAGCTCCACCGGCTGGACTTCGGGTCCTGGGCCGGGACCGCGCCCGCGCCGCTGCTGACCCTGGACACCCTGCTGGGCGCGATGCGGGCCACGGGGCGCCCGGTCCACCTGTTGATCGAGGTGAAGATCCCCGACCGGTACGGCCAGCGGGTGGAGCACCGCCTGGTCGCGCTGTTGCGCCGCCACGGGCTGGTGCCGGCGGCGCAGGACGGCCCGGTACGGGTCAGCGTCATGTCCTTCTCGCCGGTGACGGTCCGCCGGGTCCGGCGCCTGGCACCCACCCTCCCCACCGTGCTGCTGCTGGGACTCCTCCCGCCGGGGGTCCGGCTCGGTCGGCTGCCCGCGGGCGCGGAGGTGGCAGGGCCCAGCCTGCGGCTGGTGCGGTCCCGACCCGGGCTGGTGCCGGCGCTACAGGAAGCCGGCAACCGGGTCTACGTCTGGACCGTGAACGAGCCCGCGGACGTCGACCTGGTGGTGGCCCGGGGAGTCGACGGCATCATCACCGACCAACCCGCCGAGACCCTCGCCCGACTCGGCCGGTGACCGGCGTCGGCCGTCCCCGCCGGGGGTGGCACGGCCCGTCCGGCCACGGCCTGTCGGGCCGAGGGCCGGGGCGGCCTGCGCCGCCGGTACCGCCGGGCCCGGTTACGGATAGGGTCGGTGTGGTCATCGGGAACGGTGAGTGCCGTGGGCCGACCTGACGGCTTGGCGAGTCTGCGGTACGGTCGATGCGACGGCCGCGCACCGACGGGAGGCGCGGCATCAGGGAGCCGGAAGGTCGGGATGACTGCGGCGCTAGCCGAGCGGAGCTGGTGCGTGGTGGTGCCGCACCACGCCCGCGGAGCCCGCCTGGCGCGACACCGTCTCGCCGCCGAGCTCGGCCCGGTGGTGCCGCCGACGCTGCTCGCCGACACCGTGGCGGTGCTCGCCGAACTGGTCGGCAACGCCATCCGCCACGCCGAGCCGCTGCCGGGCGACGTGGTCCGCGTGATCTGGCGTCTGCACCCGCGGGACGGTCGGGCCGTGGCCTCCGTCCGGGTCACCGACGGCGGCTCGCCGCTGTCCGCACCGGCGGTCCGCGCGGTGCGGCCGGAAGCGGTGGACGGCCGCGGCCTGCGGATCGTCGCCGCCCTCGCCGACCGGTGGGGGGTGGAGATCGACGGCCTCGGCCAGACCGTGTGGGCCGAGCTCTCCCGGCCGGCGGACGGCCACTAGGCTCGGGCGGGTGAGCAGACGACGCGCCCGTGGCACGGCGCGGCGAGCCGACCGGGTCGGGCCCCGGCAGCGCCGCCGCGACGTGTTCGTCCCGCGCCCCTTCGCCGGGCTCGCCGACGAGCCGGAATGGGTGGCCCTGCGGGAGTTCGTCCCGTCCGCCACCGCACCACTGCGGCTGGCGCCGGACGTCGAGGCCGCCCACGGGTCCCGCCCGGTGACGCTGGCGACGCTGCTGCCGATGGCGTCGCCAGCGATGGTCCGGGGCGACGGCAGCGTCATGGTGGGGCTCCAGCGCGAAGGGCGCTCCGGGGACGTCAGCCGGGACCTTGCCGCCGCGCTGCTGGCCGCGCTGGCGACCGAGGAGCCCGGCCCGCTGGCGGTGCCACCGGCGGACGGGGAGGGCCCGCGCCTGCAGGACCTGCTCGTGGACGGCGTACTCGAGGTCACCGTCCACGACGACTTCGCGTTCTGGCACGACGACCAGTACGAGGATCCGGACGTGGCCGCCTCGATGGAGCGTGCCAACTCCTCGGTCTACCCGACCGTGCGCATGACCGCTGCCCGGGCGGCCTACTGGTGCCGCATGCCGCAGCGGTCCCACCTGCGCTGGACCCTGGCGGAGCCGGAGGACGTGGCGCTGCCCGCGCTGGCGCGGGTGAGCGCCGCCGGAGGGCTGAACCTGGACGGGGCGACCCGGTTCGCCGGCATGTTCCGGGCGCACGGCCTGCTCGTCCCGGTCTGGGACCTCCCGCGTGACGACCCGGCGCAGCGGTGGGAGGAGCCGCTGGCGGCGTTCGCCCAGCGGTACGCCGCCGCGCTCGAGGGCGGTACCGAGCTCACCGCCGCCGAGCGGCGGGCACGGCAGGGCCTGGTGGGTCGCCAGCTCACACTGCGCTGACCGCGGCGGCCGGCTCGACCCTGTCGACCCGCGCCGCCCTCCGCCGACCGCGGAGACCCAGCCGACCGCGGCTCAGCCGATCGGGTCTCGCGCGAGCGGACACGACATGCAGCGCGGACCGCCGCGCCCGGACCCGAGCTCCGAGCCGGGGATCCGGATCACCTCGATGCCCGCCCGCTCCAGTTGCGCGTTGGTCTCCACGTTGCGCTCGTAGGCGACGCACAGGCCGGGGGCGATCGCGAGCGTGTTGTTGCCGTCGTCCCACTGCTCCCGCTCCGCCGTCACCGGGTCCAGGCCGGTGTCGATGACCCGCAGCCGCTCCACGCCCATCGCCTCGGCGGCCGCGGACAGGAACGGTTGTGGGCCCGTCACCTGCAACTCGTCGGCCTCGGACGAGACGGTGTACGCGACCAGGGAGTCGGCCACGGCCGGGTACATGAGGACCGTGTCGGTGTCCACCATCGTGCACACGGTGTCCAGGTGCATGGTGGCCCGCTGCTGCGCGATGGGCACGACCAGGACGGCACGGGCCAGTCCGGCGGCGAACACGCGCCGGGCCAGCCGTTCCGCTCCGGCCGGCGTGGTCCGCTCCCCCACCCCCACGGCCACCACCCCGGGGGACAGGAGCAGCACGTCGCCGCCCTCCACCGGTTCCAGGTGGCGCTCGTACACCAGGGAGGTCCCGCTGAACCTCGGGTGGTGGCGGTAGACGGCCTGGAACAGCGCGCTCTCGCGGCGCCGCGCCGGCATGGCGAGGCTGGCGACGCCGGCACGGTCGCGGATCCACATCGACGGGTCCCGCGTGAACAGCAGGTTCGGCAGCGGGGTGAGGATGAACTCACCGGGGTCCATGAGCGTGTACACCAGCCCGGCGTGCCGCCCGGGGCCGAGCACCGGTCGCAGCTCCTCGTGGGCCAGGCCCGCCACGAGCAGCTCCGCCAGGCGGTCCGGGTCGAGATAGGACATGTACTCGGCCACCCGGCGGCGCAGGGTGTCACCCAGCCGAGGGTCGGACAGGACGGTACCGGTGAGCTCGGCCCGCGCCTGGTCGATGGCGAGCACCTCGCGCAGGAGGCTGTCCAGGTAGAGGACCTCGACATCGCGGTCCCGCAGGGCCTGGGCGAACGCGTCGTGCTCCTCCTGCGCCCGCCCGACCCACGGGATGCCGTCGAACAGCAGGTAGTCGCTGTTGCGGGGGGTGAGCCTGGCCAGCTCACGACCGGGACGGTGGAGCAGCACCGACCGCAGGCGGCCGACCTCGCTGTCGACGTAGTGGGCCACGGCACCACCCTAATCCGGGGCTGACCGGGTGAGAGCGGACATCTGCCAAACGGGCCACGGTCAATTGATCTGGGTCACCACATAGACGCGTACGGGGTCGGTCACGTACCGTAGTCTAAAGGGCAGCATCGACGACGGAGGCCCCCCGATGACCGTCCACTCCGCCAGCCGACCCCGCTACCCCCTCGGTTCCGCTGTGTCCCGTTCCCGCCTGCAGGAATCGCTCGCCGTCTGGGCCCGTGAACGCCTCACCGGCCGCGTCCGCCGCCGGGTCGAGGCCGTGGCCCGGCGCACCGCCGCCCGCCTCGGCCAGCACCTCGGCCCGGCCTGGCGGGTCGTGCACCCTCCCGACCCGGACGTCGCCGCGGTCGGTGACGACCACGCCGGCTTCGTCGCCATCGGCCCCAGCGGCGTGTTCGCCGTCTCCGTGGTGGACCACGGTCGGCAGCGCGTCATGATCGCCGGCGACGTGATCCAGATCCAGGGCCGGCG